>ERZ808051.768-NODE-768-length-28996-cov-13.186452_pt1 | contig 28996 bp, 26 predicted proteins | sample MGYA00380199_ERZ808051 | MGnify/ENA primary metagenome ERZ808051 (study PRJEB31490, sample SAMN06133391) | mouse gut metagenome | isolation source: J11 | host: mice | place: China: Chengdu | collected 2015-05 ...
TCGGCGATTTTATTTTTACTAAAGCTTTTTATTTCCCCCGGTAGAACCGGGGGTTTATTCTTTGCTGAAGAGACAAATGAAAAGCACAAGCAAAGATTTTGCTTGTGCTTTTTTGTTTATTCAGTTACACCATTTAACTGTTTCCAATGGATTTTGCAGTAATGCTCGCCGTCGATTGCCGGATACTTTTCATCGAAACGTGCTTCGTTATAGCAATCGTATTCGCCGACATATGCACAGCGCACTGCGTCTTCGCCGCCCTCTGAGAAGGACGGAATGAAGGAATAAAGGAATATACCGAGTACGGCTACACAGATAACAACAGGAGCTGCTTTGCCGTTTGTTTTCTCAGTAATTTTCTTAAATAATTTTCCTGCGTCGATATTATCAAGCTTTGTTTTTTCAAAAATAAGAACAGCCAGCTTCATCAGGAAATATGCGATAACTGCTGCAAGAGTTCCTACAATAAGACCTGCAATTACATCGGTAGGATAATGAACCATCAGGTAAATACGGCTGCCTGCAGTACAGAGTGCAACAACTGGGAAGAGCCAGGCAATCTTTTTCTTATCACTCTTAAAGCAAAGAAAAAGTGCAACTGCCATTTCAGTAGCAGCGGTTGTATGACCTGATGGGAAGGAATAGTCGCTTTCCGAAAGTGAGCCTGCACCGATATACCAGTTCCAGTAATCCTCAACACCCTGAAGTGTATTATACGGTCTGATACGAAGTGCCATTGGTTTAACGACCACATTGGTAACAATTGTACCTATCGCAATAGCAAACAGCAGAGTGAAGCCGTATTTTCTTGTCTTCTTGAAGAAACAGAGGACAACAGCCACAACAGCCATAGGGATTACAAAAGCCTCGTCACCAAAGCTGGTGAAAAATTTTGCTACATAGGTTAAGAAAGTATTCTGCATTGAGCCGAAGAAGTGGAAAATCCACATATCAAAGCCGTAAAATGCCTTGTCAATACTTTCACCTAAGGTTAAAAGTATAGGATTCATATATGTACCTCCAATTATATTACTAATATATATTATCAAAAGCAGAATAAAATTTCAATATATTTATTAAACTGTTATACTTTATTTGTTAACAATGCCGTAAAATATTTATGGTAATATGTGTTAAAATATGAAATGGCAAATAAAAAATACCGGAAGGAAGAGATATGATAACAGATCCCTATAAGGTTTTAGGTGTGCCAAACGGAGCAAGTGAGGAAGAATGCACAAAGGCATACAAAAGGCTTGCAAAAAAATATCACCCTGACCTTAACCCCAATAACAAAGAAGCCGAAAAAAAGATGGCGGAAATCAATGCCGCTTATGATCAGATAAAAAGCGGAGCTGTCAATAACAATCAATATACTTATGGCGGTTACAGCTACGGCAGACAGTCCAATCAGAGCCGAACATCCGCACCTGATTATCTGAATTCAGCCGCACAATTTATTAAAAGCGGTCAGTATCAGCAGGCACTTAACTTGCTGGGTAACATTGAAAACAGAGATGCACGGTGGTATTATCTGTCAGCACTGGCGAATATGTCGCTGGGCAACCGAGCTGTGGCAGAGGACCACATCAGAACAGCCTATGCCAAAGAGCCTGAAAATGCAACCTACAGGCAGGCATATGAAAATATTACGCAGGGAATCAATCCCTTGGATTATAATCCGTTTTCCTCATTCTTTGATTTCGGCAGCTATTCCGAAAGGAATGAAAACGGCAATCAGACCTACACAACGGTAAGAAGAGGAAACAGGAGCTGTCTGGGACGGATACTGAGAATTATTTTTATTATATTTATCATAAGACTTATTTTCAGATTATTATTTTCCTTTTCATACGGAAGATATCAAAGACCACAGCAACAGCAAAACACCACAAGCAGCTATTCCGAGCAATATGATTATCCGCAGGATAATGCTGATATTTTCGGAGACAACTACGGAGAAAGAAAGGATTCATAGCATATGAAAAAGTTTTTTACGGACTTAGGATACAAGTTCCAGCGTTTTATGGTTGGGAGATACGGTGTTGACCAGTTATGGAGAGCACTGCTGATCTTCTACTTAATCGCAATCATCATAGCGAACATTGTTTATCGTTTTTCAAAGATTGCATACATTGCACTATTTGTGCTTTCCGTTGCACTGCTGATCTTTGCTTTGTTCAGAGTGTTCTCGAAAAACATTGAGGCACGCAGGAATGAAAACAACAGCTGGCTCAGATTCACAGGAAAGATAAAGCAGAATTTTATGTTTCAGAAAAACAAATGGGCACAGAGGAAAACGCATAAATTTGTTAAGTGCAGTAAATGTAAAAAGACTTTAAGACTGCCGAAACATAAGGGCAAAATCAATGTAAGCTGTCCGCACTGCCAGAATCAGTTCATCGTAAACACAGGAAAAAAGCAATAATACAGAATAAAAAAGGAGCCTTGCAATCACAAGATTGTAAGGCTTTTAACTATTTCGTCGGCAGGAGCGAGCCCCTGCCCTACGATAAACAACTTATACCACTTTATCGACATTCTACTGTGTGACGGCATAATTTTCCGAAAATTTATTCTACTGTTACGACCTTTGCCAGGTTTCTTGGCTTATCCACGTCAAGTCCTTTGTCAGATGATACGTAATACGCAAGCAGCTGCAGGGACACGACGGACGGAATCAGCATAAATTCGTCCTCCAGCTCAGGCAGTTCAAAATAGTTCTCAAGGTCCTCTGTCCTTAATGACTTACGGACAAAGGTAATCACATCTGCTCCTCTGGACTGAACCTCTCTTATATTGGACACCTGCTTTGACACAAGATACTGCTGCGTCATAAGTGCAATCACGGGTGTTCCGCCTGTTATGAGCGCAATCGTGCCGTGCTTCAGCTCACCTGATGCAAATGCCTCTGAATGAATATAGGATATTTCCTTCAGCTTAAGAGACGCCTCAAGAAGAGCAGGATAATCCATTCCCCTGCCAATCATAAAGGTATGCTCTGCCGTGAGCATGGATTTTGAAAGATGATGAATTTCCGATTTCCTGTCAAGGACATTTTTAACTGCGTCAGGTATCTGCTTAAGCTCGTTTATAAACGCAGTAACACCCTCGTGATTCAGATGTCCCCTGAGATATGCCAGCTTTGCAGTAATCAGATAGAAAACAGCAACCTGCGTTGTATACGCTTTGGTAGATGCCACAGCAATTTCAGGCCCTGCATCTGTATAGATTACATTATCACTTTCACGTGCAATGGACGAGCCGCGAACATTGACAATGGATAAGGTATCAGCACCCTTCCCCTTAGCATATTTCAGTGCCTCAAGGGTGTCAATGGTTTCACCGCTTTGGGAAACGCAGATAACAAGGGTATCATCGTTTATAATCGGATTGCTGTACATAAATTCGCTTGCCATATGAACAGACACAGGCACAGAGCATATGCTTTCAATCAGCTGCTTACCGATAAGTCCTGCGTGCATAGCCGTACCGCAGGCAATAACAGAAATGCTTTTACAGCGTTCAAAAATACTGTCATCCACCTTATCGCAGGAAAAATCAGGAAATGAATCCCTGATTCTTGCAGAGATTGTTTTTTCAATCACCTGAGGCTGCTCCATTATCTCCTTTTCCATATAGAAAGGATATCCACTTTTCCCGCTGTTCTTAATATCCCAGTCAAGCTTAAGCATTTCAACCTCAACCGCATTGCCGCTGAAATCCTTGATTTCAAAGCCGTCCTTCGTTATTTTTGCAATAGAAAACTCAGGCAGCACAAAATAATTTTCACTGTAGCCCCCTATAGCCATTATATCAGATGCAATATAAACACCGTCATCATTCTGACAGCACACTATGGGGCTGACATTTCTCACTGCAAAAATCGTATCAGGTATACTGTCAAACATAACAGCAAAGGCATAAGTACCTGAAAGCTTTTTCACTGCATTGACGATCGCCTCTTCAGGATTGCCTGTAAAACATCTGTCTATCAAAGCCGCTGCTACCTCGCTGTCTGTTTGGGACTTCAGCTTGTCAGCAACATTGAGTGTGTTTTTTATGGTTTCGTAATTTTCAATAATTCCGTTATGAACAACGGTAACATTTCCGAACTTATGAGGATGAGAATTTTCATCACTCACGTTACCGTGTGTTGCCCATCTGGTATGTCCTATACCTGTTTTGCCTTTGATATCAGATGTTTTATGCTCAAGCTCCTCAACTCTGCCCTTGCATTTACTCGTAAGACATTCTTTGAAATCCGGATGATAGACTGAAATTCCTGCACTGTCGTATCCCCTGTATTCAAGCGTTTTAAGTCCCTTAAGCAAAATTCCTCTCGCTTCACTATAACCTGTATAACCAATAATTCCGCACATAATTTTTCTCCATTTCAGTATAGATTAGCCATAGTTCATATACTTAAACATTAGTATAATTATCATATGACTTTTTATTAAAAATAATTCCTTCGCTGAAAAGTTTTTGTGACAGCTGTTACCAGATGCTTTTGTCTTTTCATATCGCACCGAAGGAGGTACGAAAGAGTACCCGCCGAAAATTCGATAACTCTTTTCCTCGTCGTCCTGCACAACAGTTCAGTGCAGGCTCATGGCGCTATGAAGAAAATTATGCCGTAAGGAGTAAATCACTCCTGTCACACATTCAATTGTCAAGGTACACGCAATCAGAATTGACTGCAGATTCATTATAACGAGAAAATATGATTTATCAATGAATTAAATATGAAAAAAATATTGATAAAATATATATTTTAAGTATAATAGATATCAGTTGATTATATATCAGCTTTGGAGGATATAATGGATATTGTTATTATTGGTGCAGGAAAGCTTGGCACAGGTCTTGCAAGCAACCTGTCAAACGAAGAGCATAATATCACTGTTGTTGACTACAGTACAACTAAGGTTGAGGCAATTGTGGACAAGTATGACGTGCAGGGCGTAGCAGGAAGCGGAACACATATCGATGTTCTCAGGCAGGCGCAGGTTCCGGATGCAGACCTTGTTATTGCTACAACACATTCGGATGAAAATAATATACTTGTATGCCTTATAGCAAAAAAACTCGGTGCCAAATATACGATTGCAAGAGTGCGAAATCCTGAATACAATGCACAGTTTGAATTTATGAGAAATGATCTTGGCATTTCACTGATGATAAATCCTGACTTTATGGCAGCTCTTGAAATAGGACGAATCGTGCAGTTCCCTGAGGCAAATAATGTCGAAACCTTTGCAAACGGATATATTGATATGGCCGAATACAAAATAAGGGAAAATTCCAACCTGTGCGAAAACAGTATCAGCAGTATTTCATCAAAGCTCAGAAACAATATGCTTATATGTGCTGTTGAGAGAAATGACGATGTTCATATTCCCAACGGTGATTTTATCCTCAAATCAGGCGACATTATTCACGTAACCGGTGCACACAAGGAGCTTGCAAATATAGGCAAGGCACTGATTAACTCCAAAAAGAAAACCATTAAAAATATAATGATTATAGGCTGTTCACGTGTCAGCATTTATCTTGCGGATATGCTTGTAGGTCTCGGAAAGAATGTAATCATCATTGAAAAGGACAGAGAAAAATGTGATGTGCTTTTTGATATGGTACCTAAGGCGACTATCATTAACGGTGACGCAAACGACCACGAATTCCTTATTGAAGAAGGAATTGAAAATATGGATGCCGTAATTACATTAACAGATTCCGACGAAATCAATTTTCTTGTATCCATATATGCACAGCGAATGGGCATACCCAAAACCGTTACGAAAATAAACAATGTAAATCTTCATAAAATGCTGTCAGATCTGGGACTTGATTCACAGATTAATGTCAGTGAAATATCTGTTTCAACAATCACACAATATGTAAGAGCAAAGGAAAATGTCAGCTCATCTTATATGAAAACGCTTTATAAATTTGTTGACGGCAAGGTTGAGGCAACCGAATTTCTTGCAGGTGATTATGTATCATTTCTTGGTACTCCTCTGTCAAAAATCAGGATTAAGAAAAATGTTCTTATCGCAGCAATAAACAGAAATCAGGAAATCATTTTCCCCAGCGGTAATGACTGCATTGAGTCCAACGACCTTGTTGTGGTTGTATCAAAAGGAAAAAGGCTCAAAAGTCTTAACGACATTCTTCAGTAGGAGTTATTAAAAAAGCTATGAACTATAAGGCAGTATTATATATTTTAGGAAAAATCTTTATAATACTCGGAGCACTTATGCTGCTTCCTTTCACAATCGCACTTTACTACAGAATCAACGGCTTTCCTGAGGCAAGTTACCTTTCCTTTCTTATTCCTATCGGAATTCTTTTGACAGCAGGATTTATACTCACATTAAAAAAGCCGAAAAGCTTTAATATATATGCAAAGGAAGGCTTTGTTATCTGCGGTCTCGGCTGGCTGATTATGTCAGCATTGGGTGCACTCCCCTTTGTTATCAGCGGTTGTATTCCCAGCTATATTGATGCTTTTTTTGAAACTGCATCAGGCTTTACCACAACAGGTGCAACTATCCTTTCGGAGATACATTCCCTGCCGAAATCCATTTTGTTCTGGCGAAGCTTCACCCACTGGATCGGCGGTATGGGTATATTGTCCTTTATGATCGCGGTTGTTCCGAAGGCACGTGGAAATTCTATGCTGATTATGAAGGCTGAGGTTCCCGGTCCGTCTGCAAGCAAGGTTGTATCAAAAATCGCGGACAGTGCAAGAATACTTTACATTATTTATTTTGCCATAACAATTATTGAAATTTTTGTTTTATTTGTCGGCAACAGAATCACAGGCGACAATATTCGATTTTTTGACTGTGTCGTTACTGCATTTGCGACAGCCGGCACCGGAGGATTTTCCGTACTCAACGATTCCATTTTAGGATACCACAGTCCTTTCACGGAATGGGTTCTGACTATTTTTATGTTCCTGTTCGGCGTTAACTTTAATTTATATTTCTATCTTCTTACAAAGAGGGTACGTGATGTTTTCAAGGATGAAGAGCTCAGAGGCTATATTTTAATCAACCTCAGTGCTGTCATTCTTATTACACTGAATATATCATCAATGTATACCAATATTTCGACAGCTGTCAGAGACTCCTTTTTCAGCGTAAACTCTGTAATGAGTACCACCGGCTTCTGCACTGCTGACTTTAATCAGTGGCCGACATTCTCAAAGGTTATTCTCATCATTCTTATGTGTATCGGATGTTCGGCAGGTTCAACCGGCGGCGGACTCAAGGTTGTTCGCTTTGTGCTTTTCATAAAGCAGATGCTGTGTGATTTCAAGCAGGCTCTGCGTCCGCATGCAGTGGTTAATGTAAGACTTAATCAGAAGACAGTCGACAAAAAGACAATGAAAACGCTTTCGTCTTATTTAAATATTTATATCATAACACTCGTTGTATCAGTATTTCTTGTTTCCCTTGATAATTTTGATCCAACAACAAGCTTTACTGCAGTAATCGCTTGCTTGAACAATATTGGTCCCGGACTGGGTGCTGTTGGTCCGACAGGAAATTTTGCTGATTTTTCAGTTCTGTCAAAGATTGTTCTGATTTTTGATATGCTGGCAGGAAGATTAGAGCTTTTCCCTATTCTGCTTTTATTCAGTCCGTACACATGGAAAAAAACAAAATAATAAACCATATACCAAAACAGCGTATAACACCTTATGTGTTATACGCTGTTTTTCATCATTATTTTTAAAGCTGGAAATTCTCAATGTAATTATCTATACAGGTCTGAATAATTTCCTCAGCCACCTCTTTTGGTTTAACCTCTGTAACGGATGTCACCTTCTCATGCTCAAGCGTTTTATACACCTCAAAGAAATGCTTGATTTCATCAAACCTGTGGCTTGGAAGCTGATCAATATCACTGTAGCCGTTATAATTCGGATCATTAACAGGAACTGCTATGATTTTCTCATCCTTCTTGCCGTTGTCCTCCATAATAAGTACACCGATAGGAAAACATTCAACGATAGTCATCGGCTGAATTATTTCACTGCACAGTACAAGAACATCCAGCGGGTCATTGTCGCTGGCATAAGTACGCGGAATAAATCCGTAGTTTGCAGGATAATGCGTTGATGTAAAAAGTACGCGGTCAAGCTTGAGCATACCTGTATCCTTATCAAGCTCATATTTATTTTTGCCGCCCTTTGAAATTTCAATTACAGCATAAAATCTGTCTTTCTTAATTCTCTTTGGTGAAATATCATGCCATATATTCATAGTTAACCTCCGTTTAATCCTTTCATTCAATCAGTATAATTGTTAATAATCCATTCCTTCGCCAGATACAAATCTGTTTTATGGTGTATATCCAGAGATTCATCAATTAAATATGGATAAATATTATTTCCCATAAAACTCCAGGGTGCCTGACCCTCTTCATCAGATAAAAGCTTTTCAACATTTAACACCCATATATTATGTGAAAGGAAGTAACAAGGTGTTAAATCCTGCCTATTGGTTGATACAGCACCTTCAACTCTGTCATCATACATTTGCAATCTGCCGTCAGAATCAATAACTTTTGCCCTCAGAGGATGATGATCATTATCCTCATATACAGGAACAACAGCAGATATGCGCATATCATTTTTCATTATATTAATGCAGTCAGAAACCCACTTCGATTTGATTGTTACATTGTTTGCAAGCACAACAACTAAAATATCAGGCAAATCATTTTTTTCCTTCATTATATTCAATGCATGCAAAATACAATCAATATGCTGTGCATCAGGAGCAGCAAGCTCAATAGGTCTTTTAATTGGAGTGTAACCTATTTTCCCAGCCTCAGATAGAATCATATCATCATCACTGCTGCAATAAAAATTTTCAATCGACTTACAGTTTCTGCAGGCATTTGCAGGATAATATAATACCGGATGCCCCAGTACATCAAGAATATTCTTATCTTTTAAGGTATTATTTCCCCTGCCTGTCAATAAAGCATTAATTTTCATTTTTATCCCCATTTCTCTTAAGTATTTTAGAAAACAGATTTATAAAAACAGCTCTGTCGAACTTATTGGTGCAAAAAACTAAACAACATATACACTCAGCAAACACTATTCTGTTACAATATCCTCAATGCTTTTACAAACATTTATGCTGTCTGAATAAAATTCATAAAAACTCATCACACATTTTGAAAGTTCCCCTTCAAGAATTTCAGGTTTTTCCTTTAAACAATTTATTAATGAAAAGCTTTTCATTTTTTTATTAAAAATCAATCTTGGATTGATAATACTGGTTGAGGCAATCGTTATTAATACATTGTCTGAAAAATCATTATTTAAAAGAATTACTTCCCAAGGGATTGAAGTATCCTTATTCGTTTTATACCCTAATTTTTCAAATCTGTTTTTAGGATTACGCGGATGAATTTTAATCATTATATTGTCCTTGCCAACACGCTCGGCAATTTTTTCAACCAGCTCCACGTCCTCCATATATCCTGAATCCGCATAAAATGATTCCTCAAAATAAATATATTTTTTATCATAAATATCTGTCATATTATCATAATTAAAAATAATATTTATAAGATTTTTGAAGGAAGTATCACAGGAAATTGGCTTTAATTCATTTATTTCACAGCCGGGAGTCCATTGCATTGCGTCGCTTTTAAATACATAAAAAGCATCAGCATTTGGGTAAATATATTTATTGCGGCAGATTTTACAGAATAAAATGTTTTTATACCGATTAACCGGTGGACACTTTTTTTCATAAAAATCCTTAAAAAGGCAACTGTATGTGGACAAACCATCTTCAAAAATATTGAGCTTTATATTTGACTTTTTAGACAGAGCAGAAAACAGCAGCTGAGAAAAAGAGTCCATATTGGCGATAAAAAGCTCATCATAGTCATTCTGCAGTATTATGTATTTTTGCAGTTCAAACGCAGGAAACATTTTAGAAAAAAGCCTTTCAGCCTTATTACTATATTCAACCTCAAACCTTGAGTAGCTCAAAGAGTCAACTGTATATACATTTTGAAATAAGTTTGTTTTTTTTATGTTTTCTGCAATACTGATATATCCGTTCATATGATTGGAAATAATAATATCAGTATCCTTATTTTCCAGCTCACTGTATTTTATCCATACGGCAACGAGAACCTGATATACTGTATTACATAAAAAAATAGATTTTTTCAAATTTATCACCTGTTTTTTCTTATCTTAGACTTAACAATTCTTTTAATAACAATTCTTTCATTTTTACTCAGCACAACAAAATATCCGATTAAAAATGATACTGAAACCGTCATAATGCCTTTAACAACCAATAAAATCCAGCTGTCAGCTGCAAACTTTGAAACAGTTAAGAAGCAAACTCCGACTGTGGAAAGCACATATAACAGCGGTCGTACAACATCAGGATAAAAGGTATACCATTTTAGATTAAGACATTTTGCACCGTAAGGAACTGTAAACAACAGATTTCTGAAAATACTTATTGTAGTGCTTACACCGGCAACCGCATATATACCAAGATCAGTAGTTTTAAGAAGTATAAAAACAATCAGAGCGTTCAGACAGCCTGTAAAAATAACGACAAGCGAATTTGCTCGCAGCTTATTTACAACTGCAAAAATATCATAAAGACAGTTAATACCTCCGCTGATAATTATACAGCCGCAGGACAGCAGAGAAAGCTTGTACAGCACGGATGCATCAACAGTCGGCTGCCATAATGCGTAAAAATCCTTACCGCAGATAATCAGAACAATAACAGGAATATTTGTAATAACGCCCATAATTTTCATTGACTGCTTAATGTTCTTCAAAAGCTCATCATTCTTCTTCTGTGCATAAAGTATTGTAAAATTAGGAGAGAAAATAGAAACAATATTGCCTACAATACCATTTATGGCAGTGGGAATTGTTTTTGATATGGAAAGTACACCCATTGACACAGAATTGATAAATACATTTGTAATCAGCAAATCCAAACCATCAAGTAAAATCTGACCCAGTCTGTTAACCAGAGACCATATACCGCCTGCCACAAGCTCCTTAACCATTTTAAAATCAAAGTTGCGGTGTGACAGCTTAATCTCCGGAAGCAGCTTTTTGGTATAAAAAATATTTACTATAAGGCAATATGAGGCTGCAAGAACTGAGGCAATCGCAACATAGAAAAGCTTTGGAGTAAAAAAGCTGAACAATGATACAATCGCAATAACCCTCATAATATTTGATTCAATTGAACGCAAAGAATTGAGATATAATTTATTTCTGGCAAAGGTCGCAACACTGAACACGGAATCCATAGTGCTTATAATACAATTTATAAATAACAAGGCAAATAAAAGACGAACGTCAGGCAGGAGCTGATCCGATACATCAATAAAGCTGTTTAAAAATGTGACAATAACCGTACCTATAATTGCTATTATCAGCGACAAGAAAGCGTTTGAAAAGAATACTGATGAAAAATATTTATTGGCAGCCTTATAATTATTCTGATAGATGCTGATCGTTATAAAACGTCCTGCAAGAGCATTAAGAGCAATGGTTATCAGAGAAGCATAGTTTATAAAATTATTTGCAAGTCCGATAAAGCCATTGGCATCAACACCAATATTTTTAACAATATACGGAGAAAGAAAAAAGCTAATGAGCATTGTTATTACATATGTAAGAATACTTGCAAACATATTTACGGCTGTCTGCATTTTTCCTGACATTTCTTTTTTCAAGCTTCCACCTCAGTTCATTTATATTAATCTATACAATTATTTTCGTCCGGATTTATTTAAAAATCATCCTTTTCATTTTTCGGATTGACTTAACGAAAAAGTACGCAGCAACGCTAATACGAAATGATGAAAACAAGGATTTGTGTTTAACAAAATAAATATTCGTTTTTACATCAGATGAAACAACTTCATCATAAAGTGCATTGTACTTTTTTTTCAAATCCTCTGCCAAAGCTGAATCCTTTAATTCAAATCGTGCAACAAGTATGTGTTTCATATAGGCTGCCAGCAAATGAACTTTGGCAAGTGTAATCAGCTCCTCGTTTCTGCCCTTTTCAAAATATTCAAGCCTTTCACACAGGGCATCAAGATAGACAAAGTTTTCCTTTTTATTTCGGTTATATACTATGCTTTCATCACGCTGTTCATAATAATAAAAACGTGTATCAATAAAGACAATTTTGTCACAGGCAAAGCACAATTTATATGTAGTAAACTCATCCTCGTGCAGCTTACCTTTGGGAAAACGCAGAGAGCTGAAACATTTCTTTTTAATCAGCTTGTTGCAGGAGATTATCAATGCAACCAGCAAAAAATAATCTTTTTCAGCTAAATCAGTTTCATAGAGTTTCATCATATATTCAACGGGTGACATAATTTCGACACTGTCAGAACAATGGTACTCCGTAATCATGCCTTTCTTTATTTCATAATACATGGAAACAGCCATATCAGCACTGTTTTCAACTGCAGCTGACATCATTTTTTCAATGGCTTTTTTTTCTATATAATCATCACTGTCCAGAAAATAAATCCAGTCACCTGTTGAGACATCAATGCCCATATTCCTTGCATCGGAGAGACCGCCGTTTTCCTTATGAATAACCTTGATACGGTTATCCTGTTCTGCCCATTTGTCACACATTTTTGGGCAGTTGTCAGGTGAGCCGTCGTCAACAAGTATGATTTCTAAATTTTCATAGGTCTGATTTACTACACTCTCAACACATCTGTTAAGATAATCCTCAACCTTATATACAGGAATGATTATACTTACTTTTGAACTGTTCATATTACCTCAATCATTTAACTATAAAATATATTTTTAAAATCATATTATAAAGCTTTGGAAAATATCTTACTAATTTCATTCTTACTGAAGTCTTTTTATTTAATCCGGCAGATATTATATCACAATAATCTGATTTCACAATCTCTCTTACATCATTTTTTCTGCTTTTACAGTTAAACCTTACTGAATTTGCGATAAAATTCAAAATACAATTGGCGTAATCAAATGAAGAATTCGCCCTTACAGTGGGATTATTTTTTTCATTGTTCCAGATTTCGCGTGAAATCATAAGATTTGAATACCAGGATTCAATATTGGAATTATTTCTTGTCAGGCTGTTCTGTACATCATCACAATTTTTATAAAAATCAGTATAATTTAAGACAATTGCATTTGCCCTTTTCACAGACTGATACAAAAAGTAGCCGTCCTCACCGATTAATATTTCCGAAGAAAACCTTATATCACGGATAAGATCTTTTGAAAAGAGCTTATTGCATACGGAGTAATCTCCTTTTTTAAACATATAATTCAAAAATGAATTCTGATCAAAAGTTTCCGTTTTTCCTGCGCCGTCACTGACAGCAGCAGTTTTAAGCAGACAGCAGGAAATATCAGAAGCACTGCTTTCCAGCTGTGTTACAAGCTCCTCATACATTTTTGAATCAAGGTAATCATCACTGTCAACAAAGCCGATATATTCACCTGACGCAGCATCAATTCCTGCATTTCGCGCGGATGAGACACCACCATTTTCCTTATGTATAACCTTTATACGGTTATCCTTTTCAGCCCAGATATCACAAAGCTTCGGGCAGTTATCAGGTGAGCCGTCATCAACAAGAATAATCTCTAAATTTTTATAGGTCTGATTTACTATGCTTTCCACGCACCTGTCAAGATATTTCTCAACCTTATATACAGGTACGATAACACTTACTTTCTTATTCAATATTCCTATCCTTTATCAAAATATATCTTTAGTAATAATCTGTACGTTTTTTTGAAAAAGCGTGCAGTAAATAATTTAAACTTTAATTTTTTATTCAAATCAATCTTTTTCAAAAGAGGAAAAGACTGCTTAAGCTCATTGTTCAGCTGAGCATATTCACTGCCGAAATTGGCTGACTTAACACACAATCCTATAGCATCAAGCACCCAGTTCGCATAAGCTGTTGCCGCCGCAGAACAGGCACTGCTGCTTAATTCCTTTTCAAAAATGCTTTTATGCATTTCAATATTCTGCAGCCAAGAAGCGATATTGTTTTCCACATTGGTTATGCTGTTTGAGCGAATTAAATAGTTATACTTTGAGCTTCTGCAGGCAACAATGCTCCTTGAATTTTTTATTACATTATAATTAAAGAGATGATCCTCGCCTATTTTAATTCCTGCCGGAAAACGTATATCACCAATAACAGATCTTCTGTAAAGCTTACACCAGCAGTTACTGTTTAAAGCATTATCAAGTATCAGATCAATTAGAAAATCATCAGCCTTCATTTTCTTAATGCTGCCATCATTAACAATTTCTTCTGTATCAGAATTCTCATAAACCTTTCTGTATGAGCACCTGACAATATCCGTATCATCGTCAAAATGTGACATAAGAAAATCGTACATATCCGTATCAATCCAGTCATCACCATCAACGAAACCGATATATTCGCCTGAGGCAATATCAATTCCGGCATTTCGTGCTGACGATACACCGCCGTTTTCCTTATGTATAACCTTAATACGGTTATCCTTTTCTGCCCATTTGTCACACATTGCAGGGCAGTTATCCGTTGAGCCATCATCAACAAGAATGATTTCAAGATTTTTATAGGTCTGATTTACAATGCTTTCAACACATCTGTCAAGATATTGTTCCGTTTTATAAACAGGTACAATAATACTGATTTTTTTCATATTTTCACCGCTGATATTTTACGAATTAATCTTTATTATTATAAATTTTGATTAAAATTTTATATATGCCAGGCATAAGCCATAACAATAATGTTTTTAATTTAGTTGCCTTTGAATATAAGCCACTACTGAAAATTGCTTTTCTGTGCCTGATAATTCTTTCTCTGATCATTCTGAATTTATCAGTGCAGCTGTTTGATGTAATCATTTGCCGAATGGTGCGAAAGCTCTTTAAAACATCACCCTTTATACAATACTGCAGAACATGATTATCATTTGCTGCCATATCAAAAATGATATCCATAACCTTATGCTCATCAAAGCGTGATGAACTGAATTCCTGATGAGAGGCAGAATCACTATTGTTCACATAATGATATCTGGGAACATTCTGAATTACAGCCTTATTTATATTCCTTGCTGCAGCAAAATTAAACAGTGTATCCTCTGCATATTTAAATCTTGTATCAAATCTGACATTTTCCACAACTTTTCTGGTGAAAATTTTATTAGCACAATGTACAGGAAGAATACCTGCTGCTTCGCCGACACTACAGAGCAGCTGTGTATTATCCATAACAACAATCGGTGCCTTGAAGCTATCCCACACCTCAACAGAACCGTCAGCATTTTCCCTGACAATTCCGCACTGTGCCATATCTGCATTATGCTCACGCATCTGAGTAAGCATAATTTCATACATATCGGAATCAAGATAATCATCGCTGTCAACAAAGGCAATAAAATCACCTGCAGCTACATCAAGTCCGGCATTTCGTGCTGACGATACACCACCATTTTCCTTATGTATAACCTTAATGCGGCTATCCTTTTCCGCCCAGATATCACAAAGCTCCGGGCAGTGATCAGGTGAGCCGTCATCAACAAGAATGATTTCAAGATTTTTATAAGTCTGTTTTACTATGCTTTTAATGCATTCATCCAGATATTCTTCAACATTGTATATAGGAACAATAACCGATAATTTTTCCCCACAAAAATCTGTCACGGTTTAATACCCCCTGATTCCTCTTCTGATTAAAATCGTTTGGTCGTAAATTTTCGGTGCATATTGCAGAAGAAACACACCGAATCTATGCCTGAGGCAATAAACATCACGGTATTTTTTATCAAATATATATTTCTTATATTTGAGTATATCCTTACGAAGCACCGAATATCGGTCAAGACACTTCTGATTTCTGATAACACTGTTAATCAGAAACATATCATTTTTAACCTTATTCGCAACGGCATAAGGATAGGCATCTGAATTCTTGTCAAAATCATCATCAATAATTTTGTAAGCAAGCATTGAATCATCAATAAGAGAATAGGTTATACAGCCTGCAATGGCTGACTCCTCGTGACGGAAATAATTATATTTTATTTTGTTTGAAACCACTAATCTGCTTGTTTTTTTATACAGAAAATAGTTGTACATTGAATCTGAACTGAAGGATAAATAACCCGGAAGTTCAGGGATATTATCAAATAATTCATGTGAATAAATCTTATTGCACATTGACCACAGGCAATCCTCGTTCATATATTTGATAATATCTTTAAAATCGTATACCTTTAATATTTCAGCGTTATTATCCGTAAAAGATACATCGGTATCATTTATATCAATATTTCTGAAAGCGGCACAGGCTACCTGTGCATCGTTTGCCATTGCAAGATGAATAAGATATTCGTACATATCCTTTTCAATCCAGTCATCCGAATCGACAAAGCCCACAAATTCTCCGCCGGCCTTTTGAATACCTGCACTGCGTGCCGAAAGCTCTCCTCCGTTTTCCTTATGAATAACAGTTATACGGCTGTCGCGCTCAGCCCATGCATCGCAAAGCTGAGGACAGTTATCGGGCGAACCATCATCAACCAGTATAATTTCGAGATTTTTATAAGTTTGACTGACGATACTCTCAACACATCTGTCAAGATATTTTTCTGCCTTATAGACAGGAACGATTACACTGATCAGCGTATTTTCCACTATAAAAACCTCCTTAACAGAACTGAGTAAAAGTACAGAAGCACAGGACTTTTCAATGAGATAAATTTTGCAATAAGCTGCGTATGCTTCGGAAGGCGTGAATATTCAACACCTCTAGCTGCATTTACAACATTTTCATTATCAGTAAATTTTTTAAAGGTACAGATTCTCTGTGAAGCACTTTTTTTGTTGTCACGGTTTGCTTCATTTCGGATAACCATATTTACAAGATAAAGAAGATAATAATTCAGCTGAGATGAAAAATTGTATTTATCCTTATCAAGGGCTTTGCTGAGGATATCATACGGAAGAAGAATCGTATCCTCCATATTGATATCATATGCCTTCGTAATTGACTCTCTGTTTATTCTGTAATGATAAAGGAACTTGTCCACATAAGCAACATTCTTAGCCTCCAGCAGACAGGGATAAACAAATGCAGCATCTTCTCCTATTCTGATTTTTGTTGTAACTTTATTGAGGTTATCCTCTAAAATCTCTTTTTTAAAGACCTTGCTCCAACAGCAGGGATTTATACCAAAGCTGTAAAACTTATCCTTAAAAAGCATTGTAGGATAAAGCTCACGTTTCATATCCTCCTTAAGGAAGAACGCTTTTGAAAGTTTCTGACTGCTTCTCCCCTCTTCTTCAGGATAGGAAAAATAGAATTCACAAATAGCCATATCCGGATGATACTGATGAATAGCATTGGCAAAACATTCATACATATCCGGCTCAATCCAATCATCGCCGTCAACAAAGCCTATATAATCTCCTGTGGCAACTTTCAATCCGGCTTTGCGCGCAGACATAATTCCGCCGTTTTCCTTATGAATAACCTTTACTCGACTGTCCGTTTTTGCGTAATCGTCACAAATCTGAGGGCAATTGTCAGGAGAGCCGTCATCAACAAGAATAATCTCAATATCCTCATAAGTCTGATTGATTATACTGTCAACACACTGCCTTATATATTTTTCAACTTTATATATAGGAACAATAATACTAATCATTGTAATTCTCCGTATTATATATTTCATCAAGCATTTTTGCTGATGATGAGATATCATAAACACTTTTCAGCTTATCTGTTGCAATATCTTCTCTTTTTATTTTTAAAAGCTCAAAGGCCTTATCAGACCAGGTTTCAGCAGAATTTTCAAGTGACATAAAATCAACATTATCATTGAATTTCACATCAAATGTAACTGTATCTGATATCAGGCATGGAAGCTTTGATGCCTGAGCCTCAATGAGAGATACAGGAAGAGCCTCAAAAAGTGATGGAAAAATCATAATGTCCATTGCCTGCAAAAGCTGTGGTATATCTGTCCTCTGACCAGCAAAAATCACTTTATCAGCAATTCCCAGTGCTTTTACCTTTTCTTCAACAACATCTCTGTCGACCTCTTCACCGACTAATATAAGACGCATATTGGAGTTTTTATCAAGCATTTTAGAAAATATTTCAACAAGAAATGTCTGGTTTTTTATGTAATAAATCGTACCGATATGGCCTACCAATATTTCATTATCAGCTATTTTAAGCTCTTCTCTTTTCGCCTTTCGGATATCGGCATTATATTCAAAAAGCTGTGTATCAATTCCGTTTGAAAGGAACTTTCCGTTTTTTGCATACTCCTTTTCGCCATACAGATAATTGCCTGCTGCAACAGAACAGGCAAGCTTATCGGTTGCATAACGGTTAATCCACCTCTGCATAAATGTACGGTAAACCTTAAAAGGTAAGGTTTCAGCTCTGTTGAGACGGATTGCGTGTGAATGTGAAACTCTTTTTTTAACACCGCTTTTTTGTGCCGCACGCATCACAAGTCCGTTATAGAACATTACGTGGGAATGAACCACATCATATTGTTCATTCGCCATAACCTGTTTTATGTGCTTATACTTTCCGACATAGTCTTTTATTTCTTCAGGTCTGATGATTATCTTTGCATTTTCCGACTGTGCGGTTTTCAATAATTCAGGGTCCTGCTCAGCATCAATTTTCTGAAGATAGTAGGTAAAATTATATTCACTCTGAGGAAGATGAGAGGCAAGATTTACTGCAACCTTTTCAACCCCTCCGGGTCTGAGTGACTGAATAACAATTAAAACATTTTTCAATGAATGATCCCCCAAATCAGTTCAGTGCATTCCTTGCCAAATTAACAGCACCGGCAGTAATGCGAAAACCAAACAGCTTAAGAAAGTACTTTACAAGTCTGACCTTTTTCCAATAACCGCAGCTGAGTATATGTTTAAACGGTTTCATTTTATTTATCGCTGCAGTTTTATCCTTTTTACTCATTCTGCCGATTATGATAATACCTGTTGAATATATAAAGGCGAGATAATTAAGGATATCTGCTCTGATTACATCACTGTATGTATCAGCAAGCCTTTCCCACTTTTCTATTGTATATACCGTACCGTTAATAAGCTTCATACTTGCACCCGAGCTCACGGTACTGCCCTGTCCTTTTCTGTAAATATAAAAAGGCTCATTTACAGCACTGATTGAACTACAATTGCAAAAAAGACTGAGGACCCAATCATAGTCCTCCGCTTGTATTCCCTCTTTGAATCTCAGGTTTATTCTATTGATTAAAGATGATTTTACGGCAAACACGGTAGGTCCGCCGGGCAAAAGCTTGTTAGAAAACAAATAGTGCAGTGATTTTTCAATATCATTTTGAGCAAGCAAATCCAGATTGTAATCACATCGTGTAATCTTTTTTTCACCAGTTACGGTATTCCAGTCCGTACAGCCGAACATTAAAATATCGCTGTGATTTTCACTTATATTTTTACTGAGAATGCACAGTGCATCTTTGTTATCCCAGTAATCATCACTGTCAAGGAAAATGATGTACTCGCCGGACGCATAATCAAGTCCTGTATTTCTTGCTTTTGAAGCACCGCCGTTTTTGGTATGTATGGCTTTCACCCGGCTGTCTGAAGATGAAAATCGGTCACACATTGCCGGAGAATCATCAACAGAGCCGTCGTCAACAAGCAGTAATTCAAAATCAGTACAGCTCTGACTCAGCACACTTTTCACACATTCATCAAGATATTCCTGTGCATTATATACAGGAACAATAATAGAAAAATCAGGACTGCTCATAACGTACCTCAAAATTTAAGTTTTTTAATTAACATATTATAAAGCTTTGGACTCAGCATCAAAATAAATGTTTTCAGCTTACATTTCATATCAAAAATACTGCTCTTAAAAATATCCTTTTTATATGCAATTATACTTGACCTTATTTCATCATATCTGTCAAGGCAGACATGATTCCTTATCATCTGACTAAGTGCAATAAACTCGGATGTTACACAGCTCTTAAGTGCATATGGCCTAAGTGATTCATCAGCAATATCATTAAATATGATACCCCTCGCCTTCACAGCGTCAAGATTGGAATAATCAAATTTTGATGCTGTTGCACTGCCCTCATTGACATTATAATGATATTTCACTGCATCTGAAACAACTATTTTATCGGCATTTTTCATAACGAAATAATTAAAAACCATATCCTCTGAATAGGAAAGATGTGGCATATAGGCATCGCCAATCGTTTCTCTTCTATAAAGCTTATTCCACAAAAAGCCATAGGCATATTCACCTGAAACAATGTTCTGCATAAATGTATCAGACTGTAAAGCAGTGATATTGTTACAATTTTTCTCAGGCATATCATCATTATGACAATAGGAGCACATGGATATATCAGCATTCTCCTTTATCATATTATCATAAAGAAGCTCAAGCATATCGGACTCTATATAATCATCACTGTCAACAAAGGCAATAAATTCACCGTTTGCATTGGATATACCGATATTGCGTGCATTGGCAACACCCTTGTTCTCAATATGAAAGGTTTTAATTCTGCTGTCACGCTTTGCCCATTCATCACAGATTTTGGGGCAGTTATCCGGTGAATCATCGTCAACTAAAAGTATTTCAAGATTTTTATAGGTCTGATGAACAACACTGTTCAAACAGCGTTCAATATATTTTTCTGTTTTATATACAGGAATAATTACGCTTATCATACCATTTATCAATATACTCACCCCATTATCTGCAATGCAGCCATATCAGGCTGCTTCCGGTACAATCATACCATAAATGAACTACTGAATACACAAATATCATCAAGCTGAATATACCCTTGCTCTGCATTCTGAACAATGCACCTTTCGGTGTTCCGCTGCGTATATCCGCACGGATTTCACCACTGTTTATTTTGTCAGCCTGAATCTGCATACCCACCATAAATGTAATTCCTGCCACAACCGGAATTACCCATCTGGTCAGCCTTACAAAGATAAGACCGCTGTAAAGACATCCTACCATAAAGAAAGCGAGCACCTCAACAAACCTGAAAAACGTTTTATCCCCCTTTTCAGATACATATCTTTTGATATAGTAAAATGAATAAAGAATAATCATAACGGCAATGAAAAATGTTACATAGTTAACCATAACATTTGTTGCCAGACTGAAATTACCGTCGGCAGCTCTTTCTGTCTTTCCGGCAAGGGTCTGAATAAAATGATTGTCCGTCATTTCGCTGAGGACTGACAGCACAGCGCCGCTGACTGCCAAACCTACAATAAGCATTGCATTAATAAACTTGCTTGCATTCTTCCACGATATCCACGCAATAAATGCAAGAGCAACAAGAACAATACCCGACGAGTGGAGGCCACAGACAAGAACATAACCTATAAAGCAAAGTAAAATATGCTTATGCTCCACAAAATGGTAATATATACACACCACTGCAACGGCAAACGCAAGACCGTTTCTGATACCGCTGCAGGTATCATAGTACCAATAAGTCGAAATAGCAAAGAAGGCGGCAACGAAAAGATATAGTTTTCCGACATCATACCGATTTGCAACCTTAAGCAATAAATGAAACATACATGCATAAACGATAAACATTGTAATAGCGGATAAATAATTATTGTTCGGAAGAAGACTTATAAAATAAAAATAGTAGCCGCAGACAGGAAGAGCACCGTAATCATATTCATTATTCTCAATCATTTCTCTGAGTCGGTCATATCCGCCCCATCTTAAGGACTCAATAATATTGTGATAACGGAACAAATCATCACTTACAGCCGGAACAGCGTGATATGCTATCACTGTAAACGCAATCAGCAGCAATGCAAAGGGAATCCATATCTGCTTTCTCGGTGTAAAAAAATAAACAACTGCAAAGCCTATTACAGCAATTAAAAACCATATCATTTTTACACCTCCAAATCCAATCGAACTTAATGATTCTTATAATATTTTACAAGTCTTTGGGCACATTCATAAATATCCCAGCCGCTTTTTTTCATAATGTCAAATGTATATCTGTTTTTCTGCTCTGCGAAATCCAGTGCTTTCTGCGCCCATAACTCAGGTGGTTCACTGAGCGGCAGGGAAATAATATGATCTGTTACACAGACCTCGTCCGTTACGGAATCCGACATTACCACAGGCAATCCTGCTGCCTGTGCCTCAACAACAGATACCGGCAGACCCTCCCAGAAGGATGGGAACAGAAACAAATCATATGCCTGACAAAGCTCGGCGACATCCGTCCTTGACCCTAAAAAGAATATATCCTTTTCAATTCCAAGCTGTTTTGAAAGGGTATCCAGCTCTTCATTTTTTTCAGCGCCTGCCATAAGCAAAACAGCATTTTCCTTTTTCTTTTTTATCTGAGAAAATACTTTGAGAAGAAAGGTATGATTCTTCTGAGGGGGAGAAACTCTTCCAAGATGCCCCACGATAAAAGAATCCTTTAGACCCAGCTCTTCTCTTTTCTTATTTCTGATTTCTTCATTATATCTGAACTTATCACAATCTATTGCATTGGGCAGCACTGTAAAATTTTTATCGCTGCCGTACCAGAAATGCCCTGCAGCCTTACCGCAGGCAAATTTTGTATCAACCGTTCTGCTTCCCATAAGATAAAGCATTTTATTTCTGAAATTATTTTTCGGATCAAGTGAATACCAGGTAGAATGACAATGCATTGCAATTTTATGGATTCCGTGCTTTTTTGCATACGGAGCAATAAAAACTGCAAAATGCGGACAATGAATATGAAGTGCCTGCCATTCATCCGGATGCTTTTCAAAAAAGGAATTCATCCTGCCTGTTATCAGGTCTTTTGGTGACGGAGCATCAATTTTAAACACTCTGCCCCCTAAGGCTTCAATATCAGCCTGTCTTGTTTTTTCCGTCTCTGAAAAATAGACAACATCAAATTTAATATCTTCAGGCATTGCTTTAAAATAGTTAAGAATAACACTCATAACGCCGTTGGATATTCCGATGTCAGGAATCATATGTAAAACTCTCATAGCAAACCTAAATCCTTATAAATTTCAACCATATGACTGATTACACTGTCAACGCTGTATTTTTTAACCATACTGTTATTTTGTTTTCTAAAAGACTCAGCGAGCTCAGGATGATTATACAGCTTTAAAACAGCATCTGCCATTTCCTGTGAATGATTGAGTTCTACAAGAAATCCGTTTCTGCCGTTAACAACCAAATCATTATTTCCTCTGACATCAGTGGCAACAATCGCATTTCCGATTGCCATTGCCTCGATCAGATTAATCGGCAGACCCTCCTGCCGGCTTGACGAAACTGAAAGATCACACATTCCTACCAGCTTGTCAATATCACGCCTGTAGCCCATAACGCTTATGTGATCATAGACGCCGATTTCCTTAGCGTATTCAATATACGGCTGAGCAAACTCATCGAGTCCCGGAAGAAGCAATTTAAAATTACTGTTCTTTTCAAGCAGTAATTTAAGTGTGTCAAAAAGCATATTCTGATTTTTTCGTTTACAGAAATCAGCAGGATAAATCATCAGGAAATCACTGTCACGATAACCATATTCTTTTCTGAGTTGTGACTTTTCAGAAGCCGTTACGCTGTGAAAACGGCTGATATCAACACCTACACCGTCCACGTGCTTAATTTTCGGTGTTTTAAAGCCTTTTCTCCTTGCAAGCTCATAATCCTCCTTATTTATGGTAATAAGGCAATCCGTATATTTTGAAAGATATTTTTCAATCGGATAGAAAACAAGCCAGTTGAATTTTGATGCACCCTTATAGAAATGAAAGCCGTGCGCCGTATAAATGATTTTGGTGCCTTTTTTTTTTGCATTTTTTGCAGCAAGACGTGTAACAACGGCACCCATCGGCGTATGGCAGTGAATTGCATCATAATGATTTTCATCAATGATTTTTTTCAGCACCTTATATGCCTTGATATTGCTGGTACTGTACGGACTTCTGCTGAAAGGCACTTCAAACACCTTATCAACTGCAGATAAATCAAGGCCCTGTTTATCAGCTGAATTATCCTTATATGCGGCATGAACCTCACAGCCGCGTTTTTTCAGTTCCTCAATAAACGGCATATGGAACTGACCGATATGACTGCGGACCGTTGCAACAAATAATACTTTCATATGTACTCCCCAATTATTAAACAGTTTCTGTTGTCTCGTTATTGGCATGAATGTTCGCCGCTGTTCCCCTTACGGTCTCAGTAACGTTAACATTATCCTCATTCTTCAGCACACTGAAAACAGTCATAAACAAAATTTTTATATCAAGAAAAAGGCTGATATGATCTACATAATAAACATTGAGCCTTATTCTCTCGTGCCACTCAGTATGCTTTCTGCCGTTTACCTGAGCCCAGCCGGTAATTCCCGGACGCACGTCAAACATCCTGAGCTGTTCATCGGTATACTCACTTATATCCCACGGATGATAGGTAAGCGGCGGACGAAAACCGACCAGTGACATTTCTCCCTTTAACACATTGATAAGCTGCGGCAATTCATCAATACTTGTCGCTCTTATAAATTTTCCGACTTTGGTAACTCTCATATCTCCTGCAAAGGAATACTGACCTGTACCCATCTGCTCAGCATTTTCACACATTGAACGGAATTTGTAAATGTGAAACACCTTTGCCTTATATCCCAGTCTCTCCTGCTTAAATATCACCGGACCCTTTGAATCAAGTTTGATTGCAAGGGATGTAAAAAGCATCAGCGGTGACAAAAGAATCAGTGCAAAAAGTGAAATAACAATATCAGAAAAACGTTTAAATACCTTATACATTTTAAATCTCCCCAATGATTTTTTCAACACACGAGCACAGTTTTTTATGTGTTTCGGCAAAAAAGCTGCTGTCACAGTTCTCAAGATATTTTTCATAAGCACGAAGTTCCTCTACTCCGTTTTCGAAAATATCCTTAAGCTTGTTCATATCCTTTACTTCACTGCTATTGCAGAAGCTTCTTGAAAGAATAGCGACTGAAGAACCAAGACGATAATGCTCGGCAACAATATATTCGGCAGGCAGCAGCCCCTCTTTGATTCTGCCGAAGCCGCCGAAACCGAATTTCACACCGGCTCTTACTAATTTTTTTGTAATCTGTTCTACCGTATCATCAGCCAGAAGTTCAAAAAGAAATTTACGCTTAAGACTGAGATGCAAGTCATTAAGACCGATATGAATCTCGTCAATACCCTCAAGCTCAAGAACACTGTCAAGATGATTTACTGCATCTGCATTTTCAAGAAGAAGCATTGTTTTTGCTCTGCCGTTCACAAAACTGAGAAACGCAGAAACATCATCGGCATTCCTCCACATAGGGAGCATAATAATATCAGCACCGGCATGAATAACTGCCTCGATTTCAGCCTCTGAATCCGAATGTATAGGATTCACCCTGACCAAAAGCTGAGACTTGTCCAGTACTTTTCTGATATTTTTTACATCAGAAACGGTATGATGATTCTGTACGGTATCCATTCCGCCCTGCCGTTCATATTTACCGATATACTCCATATCAACAAATATTCTGTCAACACCGCAGGACTGCGCAACAAGTGCAATTTCAGGATTATTGGTTATGTACATTAAATTTAACATGGCTGTTTCCTACACGAATATCTAAAATAACTTGTATAATTATAATATAAAAAACATATATAGTCAATAAATCATAAAAAAAAGTGTTACATTTCGAATCATATTTCACTTTAATTAAATCGCATTTTGCTTTAATATATTAAACTGTTAATGTGATGGCTTGCAATTATTACCAAAAAGAAATATTATAAATAAAATAAGTTAAATCGTATTGGCTTAATCCAATAGCAAGGAGAAATTATGAGTGAAAAGAAAAGAAGCAGCTTTACCGGCTCAATAGGCTTTGTACTGGCTGCAGCAGGAAGTGCCGTAGGCTTGGGGAACATATGGCGATTCCCATACTTAGCGGCAAAGGATAACGGCGGTTTATTTATACTGTGCTACATTATACTTGCACTTACCTTTGGCTTTGCTCTTTTGACAACAGAAATTGCAATAGGCAGAAAAACAAAGCAGAGTCCCCTTACCGCTTACGGAAAAATCAACAAAAAATTCAAGGGAATCGGTACTCTTGCCACACTTGTACCTGTAATCATCCTGCCGTACTACTGTACCATAGGCGGTTGGGTGCTGAAATACTTTATTACCTTTATAAGCGGACACGGCATAGACGCAGCGGCTGACGGTTATTTTACCGGCTATATTACGCAGCAATGGCAGCCGATTATATGGATGCTTGTCTTTCTTGCACTGACGTCAATAACCGTATTCTGCGGTGTTGATAAGGGCATTGAAAAAATAAGCAAAATTCTTATGCCCATACTGCTTATACTTGTTATCGGAATATCCGTATATTCATTAACCCTCACCTACACAGATGCAAGCGGTGTAACACGTACCGGCCTTGAAGGACTTAAAATCTATCTCGTGCCTGATTTTACAAATGTAAGCTTTAAGGATTTCTTTATCATCCTTATGGATGCTATGGGACAGCTGTTCTTCTCAATCAGCGTTGCAATGGGTATTATGGTTGCATACGGCTCCTATGTAAATGATGATACAAACCTTATGAAATCCATTAATCAGATTGAGATTTTTGATACAATTGTTGCCCTGCTTGCAGGACTTATGATTGTGCCTGCCGTATTCGTATTTATGGGTAAGGAAGGTATGTCAGCAGGACCCGGACTGATGTTTGTATCCCTTCCTAAGGTATTTGCCGATATGGGAAAAGCAGGTACCGTAATCGGTATACTTTTCTTCCTTATGGTTATATTTGCGGCAGTTACATCCTGTGTTTCAATCATGGAAGCAATTGTATCCAGTATTATGGACAGATACAATTGCTCACGAAAAAAGAGCACAATCATCGTTACTGCTTACGCACTTATTATCGGCATCGTTGTTTGTCTTGGTTATAATCTGTTCTACTTTGAGCTCAAGCTCCCTAACGGTTCTGTTGGTCAGATACTTGATGTATTTGATTATCTCAGCAACAATATTCTTATGCCTCTCGTTGCACTGTTTACCTGCATTCTCATCGGTTGGGTTGCAAAACCGAAAACAATCATCGACGAGGTTACAAAAAACGGCGAAAAATTCTCACGTAAAACAATCTATATTGTTATGATGAAATTTGTTGTTCCGATTTTGATTTTTGTATTATTATTCCAGGCTGTCGGAATATTTTAAGTAACAAATCCGTAGTACAATAAAAGCGTTGTACTACGGATTATTTTTTGTCAGTATTTGTATAATTTGCACAAGTTTTAAAATATCTATTGTATTTTTTTATAAAAGTATTATAGTATTAATTGTAAAGGCTGTGAGCAGTCGCTCACACATATAAAACAAGGGGGATGTATTTTTATGAATGAATACATAGAAAACGTAATCAAAACCGTTCAGAAGCGTGATAATGCAAAACCTGAATATATTCAGTGTGTCAAAGAGGTTTTCCGCTCACTTGAAAAAGTGATAGAACAGCATCCTGAATATGTAGAAGATGATTTGCTCACAAGAATGGCAGAGCCGGACAGACTGATCACCTTCCGTGTTGCGTGGGTAGACGATGCAGGAAAAACGCAGATAAACAGAGGCTATCGTGTACAGTTTAATTCCAGCATAGGTCCATACAAAGGCGGACTTCGTTTCCATCCGAGTGTAAACTCATCAATCATGTATTTCTTAGGCTTTGAACAGACCTTTAAAAATTCGTTGACAGGACTTCCTATGGGAGGTGCCAAAGGCGGCTCCGACTTTGATCCGCGAGGCAGAAGCAAAGGTGAAATTATGAGATTCTGCCAGGCATTTATGACAGAGCTTTACCGTCACATCGGTCCCAATGTGGATGTTCCTGCCGGTGACATAGGTGTCGGCTCAAGAGAAATCGGATTCCTTTTCGGTCAGTACAAAAGAATCTCAGACGCATTTGAAAACGGCGTTATTACAGGCAAAGGCTTATCCTACGGCGGTTCACTAATCCGACCGGAGGCCACCGGCTATGGTGCGGTTTACTACACCTGCGAGGTATTCAAGCATCAGAACGACAATATAGAAGGAAAGACCTTTGCCATATCAGGTTTCGGAAATGTTGCCTGGGGTGCATGTAAAAAAATTGCAGAGCTCGGCGGAATACCTGTTACCATTTCAGGTCCTGACGGCTATATATATGATGAGGACGGAATCATCACCAAAGAAAAAATTGATTATCTTCTTGAAATGCGTGCATCAGGAAGGGACAGATGTCAGGACTATGCAGATAAATTCGGCGTACCTTTCTTTGAAAATCAGAAGCCATGGGGCGTTAAGGTTGATGTGGCAATGCCTTGTGCAACGCAGAATGAAATCGGCCTCGAAGAAGCAAAGCAAATCATTGCAAATGGTACAAAGTATTATATTGAAGTTGCAAATATGCCGACAACGGAAGAGGCACTTGACCTGTTTATGGACACCGACGGAATCATTGTTGCACCGTCAAAAGCAGTCAATGCAGGCGGTGTATGTGTATCGGGACTTGAAATGAGTCAGAATAGCCAGCGCCTTTCATGGACGGCAGAGGAAGTTGATGAAAAGCTGCATAACGCTATGATTGCAATTCACGAGAATTCTGTTAAGGCTGCGGAAAAATACGGACTTGGCTACAATCTTGTTGCAGGAGCAAATATAGCAGGATTTGAAAAGGTTGCCGAAGCTATGATGGAACAGGGTATTTATTAATGTAATCATAACCACCAGTTGAACTGGTGGTTTGCACAGGCCCTATAAGGGCCGCCTACTGGCTCGCCGACTGAAAGTC
>ERZ808051.769-NODE-769-length-28982-cov-4.617298_pt1 | contig 28982 bp, 22 predicted proteins | sample MGYA00380199_ERZ808051 | MGnify/ENA primary metagenome ERZ808051 (study PRJEB31490, sample SAMN06133391) | mouse gut metagenome | isolation source: J11 | host: mice | place: China: Chengdu | collected 2015-05 ...
GCCTCAACCCCGCTTTCCACTCCGCCATGGCAGATTTTGCAAAAAGGGGCTGGAATGGCAGCGGCAGCATCTTCAAGCTGCGCTTTTGCACTATCAATGGAAAGCAGGGTTACAGCTTCCTCCAGGTTGCAGCGGATCAAGTTTGGTCGGATATGGGTGAGCAGTTTTTTGATATTTTCCCGGCGGTATGTGCTGGCTCCGACACCTACCGGGTCGAGCACAAGCGGATGGCAAAGCCTATTTGCTTCCTCGCCGGCAAGGAGCTGGGAAATAAACTTATTGTCCGATGGTGTGCCGGTATTGAGGAGTGTCGCTTCGCAGAGCGCTGTAATCTGTGCTGCCTCCTCCTTAGCCTGTGCCATAATGGCGCTCCCGCCGATGGCGAGCAAAATATTTGCAACGTCGTTCATTGTGACGACGTTGGTCAGGCAGTGGATGCGGGGCGCTTTCTCGCAGAGTCTTTTCATTGATGCAAAGACCCGCTCGGGAGCGTTCGAAGCATGTATCCTCTCGGGGATGTTATCCGTTTCAGGTATGGGGAGTGTCGCATTTTCCGTTTTTTGTGTGTCAGTGTCCGCAGCGGATTGCATTCCAGAAAGAGCCGTTGCATCAGCTTTTGTAAGGTCAGGAGCAGATGCTGCTTCTAAATTGGTAAAATCTGGTTGTTGCATAAAATGCCTCCTTTCCGACGCTTGATCGGTTGATAATATAAGCCGTTACTTACCCGGTATCACTGGGATATGAGGGAGAATACCGCATTTTTTCAGTGCGGCGAGCACAAAAAAGGCGAGTGCGCTCCCCACTGCCGTCGAGAGGAAGAACGGAACCACATAGACGAAAGTGCCCGCGACATTCAGGTGCATCAGTAGTTTTGCTACCGGATATGCGGCAAGCCCCCCGAGCAGGCTGGTGCCCAATGCTTCCGCGAGGCAGGTTAGAGAAAGCCTTTTAAAGAAGCGGTGTGCAAGCCCGCAGCAGAGCGCGCCGAGCATACTGCCGGGGAATGCCATTAGACTGCCAAGCCCTAGGAGATTTCGCAGGAGGCTGGCGGTAAAGGCGATGCCAACGTTATAAAAGGGTCCTAACAGCACTGCGCCAAAGATATTGACCATATGCTGGACTGGGGCGCATTTGCTTCCGCCGACCGGGATACTGATAAAGCTGCCGACTACGGCGAGTGCGGTGAAAAGTCCTGCGAGGGAAAGTCTGTAAACGGTTTGGTTGCGTTTCATAGTGTCCTCCATTCTTTTAAATAGGTGATTGGCGGAACAGTCTGTGGCAGCAGGAGTTGGCACGGCAGTTCCGAAGTTAAAATCCGGGCAGCGCGTCAGGACAAGCAAAAAGTGCATGCTCTAAGTAAAAAAGGGCGCAGGTGCGCCCAACATAGCTTGAACAATAAATCCCTACGTTGGCATTACCCAAATCAGGTTTGCGGGTCGAAACTTTAAAAGTTTCCTCTCAGCCGGATTCATCCAGCTCCCCGTTGTTTAAAACGAGGCTATTATAGCGCATGTGCCAGGAGAATGCAAGGGAAAGTGGAAAAAATTTAAAGCCAGTTTTTTAATCGGGAAAAATTGACTTAAAATAGGGAAAATGGTATAATATTGGAGATGAAAGGGGAGATTCATTATCAGTTTTAAGGTTTTAACTGGGAAATTAAGTGGAGGGAAGGGGAAAAAGAATGCCGGAACAACAAAAGTGTAAAATTGTATGTCTTGGCGACAGTATTACGGAGGGTTTTGGACTGTTAGAGGGGGAGAGTTATCCCTGTTTGCTGCAGCGTGCGCTGGGGGATGGTTTTTTGGTATTTAACGCAGGTGTGTCGGCGCACTGTGTGACGGACGAGCTTTTGCCCGACGGCAGGGTGATGGGGCTGCCGTATGTGCGCACGGAGCGGTACGCGCAGGGAATTGCAGAAAGAGGGGATATCTATGTGCTTTTGCTCGGCACGAATGATGCGCAGGACGGGATGCTTGACGATGGGAGTGCTATCGACCCGTGGGGCAATATTTTTTCTAAGAGGGAGAATTTTATCGGCCACTACGAGCGCATTCTTAATGATATCCGCCAGGCTAATCCAAAGGCTGCAATCTATGTCGGCCGTCCGACCCCGGTTCTTGACTGTATCTGGCCAAAGCACCAGCAGAAGTATCTTGATGTTATTTTGGAGAAAATTGATGAGATTGTGCGGAGGAATCCGGATGTTATTATGTTTGATTTGTACGGGGCGTTCCGGGAAAAGGGAGATGAGTGGTTGCGGGGAGCCTACCAGGCGGATCACCTGCACCCGGGTTCGGAGGGGGCAAAACTGATTGCTGACATAGTATACAGGGCAATTGCGGGTATTGCATGATTTTACGGTAAGGCGGGGAAAACGATATGTACCAAATAAAATATGTTGTAGTAGACTCCTGCTTTGGGGCGGAGCATAAAGTGGAGATGGTATCGGGCGTGCCGGTATGGATGTTTTTGGTACTTAAAACGCCGTCCGCCGTTCTTGTGGGAGGGCGGTTTACGGAGTACGAGAAGAATATCTGTGTGCTCTATCCTCCGATGACCCCGATTGTGTACGAGGCGCGCGGGGTGGACTATCACCATGAGGAATGGATACAGTTCCTTTCGGATGATCCAAAGTTAAAGGAACCTTATGTGCCGCTTGCGCGTCCGGTCAAGCTGATTAATTCGGATGCAGTCAGGGAGATAATGCGGCTGTTGGCATATGAGAATATTGCGGATTACGCGGAGCGGGAGAAGTCGATAAGCGCGCTGATGGATCTGCTGGTTTATAAACTCCATGATTCCAGTGTGGATGCGGGTGCGGCGCATGTGGATTCCAAGCTTGTGCGCCTGCGCTCCGAGATTTACCTGCATCCGGAGAAGGACTGGACGGTGCGGAGGATGGCGGACATGGTATTTTTGAGTGAGAGCCGCCTGCACACAATGTACAAGGAAACATTCCATGTAACCTGTATGAACGATGTGATTATGAGCCGTATCCAGTACGCGCAGAATATGTTAGAATGTACGGACAAGCCGGTATCGGATATTGCGCTTGCGTGCGGGTACCACGGGAACGAACATTTTTGCAGGCAGTTTAAGGAAAAAACAGGGGTGACACCGGGGCATTACAGGGAGGAACATTCCATTTCAAGATAGGGGAAGTAAAATAAGTTGTGGTGATTTATCCGGGGCTGCTTCTGGCTGCCACATAACTGTGGCAGCCGTTGCATTATGATATTTGACATAGTATTTCAGACCGTCCCGCTGATTGTCAGGACGCTTACGCCAGGGTTGATAATAAGGCTCTCGGTCACAGGGTCGCGGGTGTAGGTTGCAGCCGGGACAGTGATCTGTCCGGCAACGCTTGCAAATGCGCCGGTTGTTTTGTCGTAAGTATAGTTTGTCGGTGCCGTCCATGCCGCGCCGTTAAAGGTGACAGAGATCGGGTCGAGGACTGGGTTGAACGTGTCCGTGACAACAACGGTGTCCGCTGCGGTTGCCGGTGTATTCCCGTTGTTTTGGATCACGAAGGTGTAGGTTAATTGACCGTTCTCGGAAACAGTGGTCGGGGATACGGACTTGCTTATTGTTAACATTGCAGTGTCCGCCGCAGTGATCTGTTCCGTGGCAAGCAGGTCGTTGGTCAGGTTCGCGCCGCTTATCCTTGCGGTGTTGGTGATGCTGCTGCCGCTTGCGAGAGGTGCAAACTGGTTTACCGCAGTCTGGTAAACGATGGCGGCGTTCCCGTTTGCCGGAACCGAAATTCCGGTTACGGTAAGGTTATCTGCCGCAGTGATTGCGGGAGTAGCCTGCAATATGCCGTTGATATAGTATTTGAGGGAGCCGTTCACATAGGTCAGCGGTACGAGGGTGCGCCCGGTGTTTGTGTATGCCCCGAGATCGTCCGTCAAGGTCAGGTCGGTAAAAGGCACCGTGCCGGAGTTTACAATGGTTACAATATAGGTTGCTGCATCGCCTGCGACATAATCGGGCAGGACGGCGTGCTTTTTTGCGGAAAGCACTTCCACAAGCTCGCCGGTGGTGATGTTCGAGGTCGTGGTATTGCCATTGTAGGAAAGAGTGGCTTGATTATAAAAAGTAGCCATATATGCCTCCTTTAAAGGATTTATAAGATGCTGGCGGATTCCTGGGCAAAGCCATATATCCGTCGGTATATTATATGAAAAGGCTGTCGGGATGGTGATTTAGGGGCTACTTTTAAGATTATGGTTTTGACGATATATTTTTTTATGATTTCCTTGCAAACTCTTCTATAATCGGGTACAATAAACTTAGTTTTTTTAGAGAGGGGGAATCCTAGATGTGGTCCATCATATGGCTTGCGGTGTTTGTCGTGCTTATTGTATTTGAGGCGGTGACAACGGGGCTTTTTACCATCTGGTTTGCCGGCGGCGCGCTTATAGCGCTTTTGGTATCGCTGTTTTTGGATATGTGGGTGGTGCAGATGGTTGTTTTCCTGATTGTTTCGTTCCTGCTTTTGTATTTTATGCGGCCTGTGGCGATGCGCAAATTCAACGCGAAGCGCCTGAAAACGAATGTCGAGGATATCGCGGGCAGGGAGGCGAAAGTGACGGAGTTTATCGACAATCTCAATGCGAGCGGGACAGCGATATTAAACGGTCTTGAGTGGTCTGCGCGCTCGGTTGAAGATTCCGTGACAATCCCTGCGGGGGAGCGGGTTCTCGTAAGGGAAGTGCGCGGTGTGAAACTGATTGTGGAGCCGATTGGGACGGATAAGGAGGTTTCTGTTTTGTCCGTCGATAAGGAAAATATCGGATGATTACTACCGATGTAGTAAACACAAGGAAAATCCCCTTAGGATATTGCAGTTTTTTAGGGGATATGGTAAGATTGGTACATTATATTTATGCCGATAAGGCAAGAAGGAGGGTTTTATGCCAATAGGAGGATATGTGGCGATCGCGTTTGTCATTGTCATTTTATTGATTTTGTCATCGTGTATCAAGATTGTGCCGCAGGCACAGGCGTATGTTGTGGAGCGTCTTGGCGCGTACCAGGGAACCTGGAGTGTCGGCATCCATTTTAAGGTGCCATTCATCGATAAGGTTGCCAAGAAAGTTCTGTTAAAGGAGCAGGTTGTGGATTTTGCCCCTCAGCCGGTTATCACGAAGGATAATGTGACGATGCGCATTGATACCGTGGTTTTTTTCCAGATTACGGATTCAAAACTCTATGCTTACGGTGTGGAGCATCCGATCATGGCGATTGAGAACCTGACGGCGACAACGCTGCGTAATATTATCGGTGATCTTGAACTTGACCAGACGCTTACATCAAGAGAAATTATCAATACGAAAATGAGGGTTTCCCTTGACCAGGCTACTGACCCGTGGGGGATCAAGGTCAACCGCGTTGAGCTTAAAAATATTATCCCGCCTGCCGCGATCCAGGATGCGATGGAGAAACAGATGAAGGCGGAGCGCGAGCGCCGCGAAGCGATTTTAAAGGCGGAGGGCGAGAAGAAATCGACCATCCTTGTGGCAGAGGGGAAGAAAGAGTCAGCGATCCTTGAGGCGGAAGCGGAAAAGGAGGCGGCTATTCTCCGCGCGGAAGCTAAGAAAGAGGCTACAATCCGCGAGGCGGAAGGTCAGGCGCAGGCGATTCTTGCCGTACAGAAGGCAAATGCGGAGGGTATCCGCATGGTCAACGAGGCGAGTCCTAGCAAGGCTGTTATCCAGTTAAAGAGCCTTGAAGCATTCGCGAAGGCAGCGGATGGCAAAGCGACAAAGATTATTATCCCGTCCGAGATCCAGGGATTGGCAGGCCTGACAAAGAGTCTTGCCGAGGTGGGGGCAAAGGAGCTGTAAAGGCTTGTTTTTTAGAAAATGTGGCTGCTACAAAATAACGGTTACGGTTATTTTGTAGCAGTTTTTTTATGTGCAGCCACGCGCAGAAAAAAAGCTGTAAGGTAGCACACGGAACGGCGGTTATCCTTTCGGGTTAGTCAAAGAAAACTTTATATCCCCATGCTGCTTTCGCAGCAGAAGTTTCCCCTTATCCACCGCTTTCATCTTGATGACTTAGAATCAGGGGGACTTCTTTGATGGATTAAATTTATGATTTCTTCACATATGGTTTATGCGGAATGAAAATATAAGGATGCGGTTTATGTATTTGAATCATACTACCCAATAGAATGAATTATTGGAGGTAGATATGGAGATAAACTACGTGAAGTTGGGAAAACGGATAAGGCGGATACGCGATGACAGGAAGTTGTCACAGGAAAAGGTAGCGAAGGAAATCGGCGTTTCCGTGGCACATATGAGCAATATAGAAAATGGTAAAACAAAATTCAGTTTGCCGGTTTTGATTAACATAGCGGAAACATTGGGCGTGACACCGGATGTTCTTTTGATGGAGCAGGTGAACACAAATGGGAAGACGCGCGGCGTGTTGGTAAAGCAGATTGACGACCAGCTTTCAGGATGTGATGAGGCGCAGATTTTTATGATAGAGGAAATTGTTCATAGTGCGAAAAAACTTTTGGCAGAGTATGAGAAGAGGGTAAGGGAGTTAAAGAAATAGTGGATTGGTGCCGCGCGGGTAAAACCTGGCGGCGCTTTTTTGTGTGCGGTTGTACAGAATATACAAAGAAAGTAATTAATTGGGGCTTTCCTAAAATGGTTAGAGGATTTATAATCCTGTCTTTGACAGTTTTGAAACGATAAAACTGCAGAAACCCTAGAGTCTTCAATGGGTTCTGCAGTTTTATTACTTGGTGCCCCATGTAGCGTCGAGATTATTTTTTTGTAAAAGCTATGATTGATTTTAGTTTGCGTGTGGGGATAATCTCGGCATCCGTTCTAAACCCAAATACATCGTGCAGGTGGTCTGTTAATGGGGTCCTTGCATACTCGGGGATATAGCCTTCCCCGGTTATCTTCAACAGCTTATAATCACGTAACGTTTGAATGATCTGGTTTGCAGTAAAACCTCTTCCAAGCTTCTTTTCGAGAAGCCTGTAAACCAGCAGTGCAAGATAGCATGTGAGGAAATGGGCCCGGATCCTGTCCCCACGTGATACGTAAACTGGTCTTGATAAAAAATCCGTCTTCATTATACGGAAGGACTCCTCGATTTTCCAACGTCCCTCACTTATGGAAAGGATATCCCCGACACTGTCATTGGTAAGGTTTGTGCATACTGCATAGAACCCATCATACGCGGCTTCCTTCCTTACAGCCTCTTCATCCATTTCATACAGCGTCTTTTGGGCGGTTTCCCCATCCTGCGTAATGGCAGTTGCTTTTACGAAACGCGCCGGGTCGTTGGGGTTTTTTCTCTGTTTCTTAACCTGCTTAAGGCGGACCATCTTTTCAGCACGTTCCAGCTGTGCCTGGCGCACATTCCGCTGATAGACAGCGTAGGATGGCGAATAAGTGATGATCATAAGCTGTCCCAGGACAGCACTGCCATCGTGTATGCGCTCCTTATAATAGATTTCATCCGTGTGGTCATCCGGATGCTGTTTTATCCCCTGGATGTTTTTTACGGCTTTTCCGTCGGAAAGGCGGTGCCAGTTTGTACCATCCATAGCCGAAACACGTTCTTCTTCCTTCAGCTTTTTGAGTGACTGCGTAACGATGAACCCCCTGTTGCTGACATCATTGAACTTCCTGTTCGCCTCGGAACCAAGCCCGGCATCTGTACAGACCACAAATCTTTCAAACCCGAAATCCTGGAGCAGTTTTGTTTCTGACGGCTTTAGGGAAGGCTGCTCGTTGGCTGCCCCATCAAAGAGGCTGAAGGAGATCGGTATACCGTCCCCGTCCATGAAGAGACCCATCTGCACAATGGGGTTGGGTCTGTTCTCCTTGCTTTTGCCGTATTTACGAAGTTCATCCGCCTGCTCGGTCTCAAAGTAGAAGTTGCTGCAGTCGTAGTAAAGGACACGGTTGTTCCTTGGGGATATGAAGTTGGAGTTTTTATAGACTTCCGCCTGTATGTAATCCATTTCCTGGGCGAGGACGCTTAACCCACGGTAAATGTCATGTTCTTCGTAGGAAGGCTTTTCAAGGAAAGACCCTGCAACTTCGTAGGAGGCCCTTTTGCTGTTTGGTTCAAGGATACGTGCATAGACCAGGTCTGCGGTGATTGCATTCAGATCAAACTTATATCTGTGACGCTTTGCAATGTTCCTGAAGATGTTTTTCATCTTCATGGAGCAGTAAATATCCTGAAGGAACAGATATCCGGCACGAAAAGACCTGCGTTCTCCGAGGGGGATTGATTTTGAAGGGGATAATGAGAGCAGGATCGGAGCGGATGATCCATTAAGGTCGTCAACTTTCTTTTTTGCCCATGCAATGACTTGCTCACGGGAAAGCCCCATAGATGCCATAAGTACATCGACCCTTCCCAATTTCTCAACGTTTTGAGTTGTAACTTTTTTGTCACTGATCCGAATGGATTTTTCAATATAAAGTCGTTCAATGCCATTGTCATTTTTTATTCTCAAGCGCATAAACGTCACCTCCATAACTATTATAGCACAATAACGCTACATACGCTACATAAAAATGCATTAAATTTGACAAAAAAAGAAGGTTTAAAGCCCTGTGCATACTGGAGTTCAGCGAAATGGATTTGAAATGAAACTGTCAAAGACCCGAGAATATACAAAGAAAGTAATTAATTGGGGCTTTCCTAAAATGGTTAGAGGATTTATAATGGAAAGCAGAAACTTATAATTTATTCCGCAAAGGGAGCAGGAGCGGATAAAAGGAGGGTAATTTGGAGGCGATAATGGTTTCGGGGCTTACAAAGTCCTACGGGAAAGCAAGGGGGATAGACGGGCTTACCCTCCGTGTGGGAGAGGGGGAATTTTTCGGGTTTATCGGACCGAACGGAGCTGGAAAAAGTACCACAATCCGCACGCTTATTGGTCTGATAAAGGCGGATGCCGGAAAGGCGGAGATATTTGGGAAAGATATCCAAAAAGAGAATAGGAAAATTTTGGAAGAAACGGGATATTTGCCATCGGAGGCAATTTTTTATCCGGGTATGAAAGTGGGGGAAGTAATCGAGCTTTCGGCAAAACTGCGCGGAAGGGATTGCAAAGGGGAAGCGGAAGAACTTTGCAGTCGCTTGGAGCTTGACCGGGGTAAAAAGGTGCGGGAACTTTCTTTTGGCAACCGAAAGAAGCTTGGTATCGTGTGTGCCTTGCAGCACTCTCCGCGCCTGTGTATCCTGGATGAGCCGACAAGCGGGCTTGACCCGCTGATGCAGCGGGAATTCTTCGGGATACTCAGGGAGAAAAATGCTGCCGGGATGACAATTTTTCTTTCCAGCCATATTCTTACTGAAGTACAGCAATATTGCAGCAGGGCAGCCGTAATCAGGGAGGGGAAGATCATTGCCTGTGACAGTGTGGAGGCGCTGGCGGATACCAAAGCGAAGCGGGTGCGTGTGCGGGGCAATATAAATATTGCAGGGCTTTGCGGGGTGAAGGATATTTGCAAAGGGCAGGGGGAGCTAAGTTTTCTTTACAGCGGGCAGATGGGGGAGTTGCTCACTGTACTTAGTAGGCAGGAAGTGGAAGATCTGTCAATATCGGAACCCGACCTGGAAGAAATATTTATGCATTACTATAGGGAAACGGTGTGATATACGGATATGCAAAGTTTATGAAAAACAATTTTATTTGGATGGAAGGGGGATGAGGGATGGTATTAATCAGACATGAATTAAGGCAGGGGAGGGCATCGTTTGTTATATGGACGACGGCGGTTGCCATGCTGCTTGCGGTCTGCATATTTATTTTTCCACAGATGCAGGACGGGATGGAGGGGATGAGCGAGATGTTTGCCTCCATGGGGGGATTTACGGAAGCATTTGGTATGGATCGGATTAATTTTGGCACATTCATCGGGTTTTATGCGGTGGAATGCGGCAATATACTTGGGCTTGGCGGGGCGCTGTATGCGGCTCTTTTCTCCGTGGGTGCGCTTGCGAAGGAGGAGCAGGGGCATACGGCGGAATTTTTGCTGGCGCATCCGCTAAGCCGTGGGCGCGTGGTGGCGGAAAAGCTTGCGGCGGTGATGATTAGTGTTTTGACTTTTAATATCTGTGTCTATGTGGTGGCGATTGTTTCCACTATGCTTTGCGGGGAAAAAGTCCCGTTTAAGGAAATTACGCTTTTGCATTTTGCCTACCTGCTTATGCAGTTGGAGATAGCAGGTATCTGTTTTGGGATTTCTGCATTTATGCGCCGCGGTACGGCGGGGGTGGGGCTTGGAGCAGCGATTTTGATGTATTTTTTTAACCTGATTGCAAATCTTTCGAAAAGCGCGGAATTTTTGCGCTATATCACACCTTTTGCCTATGCGGATGGCGCGGATATAGTGTCTTTAAAAAAGCTTGATGTGGGGCTTATCTGCCTCGGAATGATTTATGCTGTGCTGGGGATTGCGGCAGCGTTTGCAAAGTATCGGCGCAAGGATATTATATAAGTAAAGATGCTAAAAGAAAGGAAGGGACAATCCTGTGCCCCTTCCTTTTTTGATATTATTTTAACGTTACTTTTAAGGAGATAACGCTGCATGGCGGAATGTTAAAGGAGATCGCGCCGTTTTCAAGCTTCGCGTCGGTGAAATCCGCAGTTTTTACGGTTTCTGGAGCGTCGAAAGTATTGTGTGCATCCATTGCTCCGGTTAGGATTGTGCCGGTAACGCCCTCCGGTGTTCCCTCGGCAAATACGGTTTCAACCGGGTATGTATCGTCGAGTGACAGGTTGGCAATTGTTACGGTAATGCTGCCGTCTGCTGCGCGGGAAACGGATTCGGTAAGGTTCGGAATTAAGTCCTTGTCCATTCCGATTGTTTCGGTGGCGATTGAGCTGTCGAGCAATGTAGCATCCTGATGGTCACGGAACATTTTAAATACATGGTAGGTTGGGGTGAGCAACATTTTTTCACCCTCCGTAAGGATTACCGCCTGGAGCACATTTACAAGCTGGGCGATATTTGCCATCTTTACACGGTCGCTGTGCTTGTTAAAGAGGTTTAAGTTGATTGCGGCAACCATCGCGTCACGCATTGTATTTTGCTGGTAGAGGAAACCAGGGTTGGTGCCAGGTTCAACATCAAACCAGGTACCCCACTCATCGACAATCAAACCAACTTTCTTTTTCGGGTCATAGCGATCCATAATCGCGCCGTGGCGGTGGAGCAATTCTTCCATAAAATATGCCTTGTGCAGTGTGGTGTAGTATTCTGCCTTATCAAACTGTGTCGCGCTGCCCTTGTGCTCCCAGTCCTTGCCAGGAACCGTGTAATAGTGGAGCGAAAGCCCGTCCATGTAGTTGCCTGCAATTTTCATAACGGTGTCCGTCCAGTTATAGTCGTTTGAATTCGGACCGCAGGCAATCTTGTAGATTTTCTTGTCCTTGTAGTAGTTGCGCACGTAGGTCTGGTAACGGCGGTATTCGTCGGCATAATATTCCGGGCGCATATTGCCGCCGCAGACCCAGTTCTCATTTCCGACACCAAAATAGTTTACAGTGTAGGCTTCCTCATGCCCGTTCTCTTTGCGCAGGTCAGCCATCGGGGATACACCGGAGAAGGTCATATATTCCACCCATTCGGACATCTCGCGCACCGTGCCGCTGCCAACATTGCCGTTGATATAGGTTTCGCAGCCGATCTGGCGGCAGAGCTCCATAAATTCATGTGTGCCGAAGCTGTTGTCCTCAACCACACCGCCCCAGTGGGTGTTGACAATTTTCTTTCTCTTTTCTTTCGGGCCGATGCCATCCATCCAGTGGTACTCATCTGCGAAACAGCCGCCCGGCCAGCGCAGTACCGGAAGTTTCATCTCCCTTAACGCGTTCACAACATCATTGCGCATGCCGTTGGTGTTCGGGATTGGGGAATCTTCCCCGACAAACAATCCCTCATAGATGCATCTGCCAAGATGCTCGGAAAAATTTCCGTAAATTTCCTTGTTGATTTTACTTTTCGGATTACCCGGGTTTACATAAAGTTTTGCCATAAAAGCCTCCATTCCGAGAACGTTTACGTTTGAGGAAATGATTATGGCTTATTTGTGACGTTCTCGGCGCAAATAGCCATGTGTAATAGTACTTTCCTTTTTTAATATTTAAGAAAATACTGAAATTATCAAGGTTTTTCTTGATAAGATTATTATAGGGTAGAAAGGGGTGGGTGTCAAGCTGTGAGTGTATGTGCAAATAGGAGAAATAATGGGGGAGAATTTGTGAAAAGTGCTGTGTTTTTGGTGGGGGAAAGGGATGGGCAAAAGAAAAGAGAATGTGGAAAGCCCGGTACCAATTTTTATCTGATACCGGGCTCTCACTCTGACTGATCCATTGGAGGATGCCTCCTTTTGATTATTTTGTTTTTATGCCATTCCCCGTTTGGCTTATCGTTGTTTGTTACTGGAATGTTGGATTGCACCAAATATTTAAGGGGAGCAGATGGAAGATTCTTTGCCGTGTGTATGAAACGAAAAGAGTTTCCATATTAAAGGGTTACATCTATGTTAAGGTTTAACCGGAAGGGAGTACATGAAATTGCACTGCCCATATTGATTTGTGAGGTGGAACATTTGATCTTTTTGAACCATGTCCTCGTTTTTGGTTCCGATGGGGTAAAACGTTATGACTTCACTGGACCGTACCTCCTTTTTTAGATTTGGATGGGGTAAAACACTATGTCTTCGGTGGACTGTACCTCCTTTTTTAGATTAGATGGAGCAAACATCACGATCTTCTGAGCCGGTACCTTCCATATTTGGTTTGGATGGGGTAAAACGTTAAGTCTTCACTGGATTGTACCTCCCTTTTTAGATTGGATGGGGTAAAACATCAGGTCTTCATTGGACTGTACCTTCCTTTTTTAGATTGGATAAGGTGGAACGTCATGTTTTCATTGGACTGTACCTTCCTTTTTAGATTGGATAAGGTGGAACGTCATGTTTTCATTGGACTGTACCTTCCTTTTTAGATTGGATGGGGTAAAACGTTAAGTTTTCATTGGACCGTACCTTCCTTTGATTTGTGTTTCTGTTTTGTTTTTCTTGGCTTCATTATAGTACATGAAAATAGACTTGTCAAGCAGAAAAATAAGAAAATTTATAAAAAAAGTATAAATTAACAGATTATTTTAAATTTATATTGTAATAGGCGGATAAATCTGGCAGAAATAAGGAAGCATAAGATTTTTAACCGGTCAAAGAAGCTCCTGTTTCTAAAGTCGTAGATGAAAGAGGGAGTAAGGGGGACTTTTTTGTGTCAGGTGGGGTGGAAGGTTCATCTGACAGGGAGAGCAGCATAGGGATAGCGGAGTGGATTCCGAATTTTCTTTGACTAAGCAGGGAGGAGAGGTTCGGTTTTTTGCGAATGAAAAATTTATGGTTGAGATACGGTGAAAGATGGGGTATAATGGGGAGGATTTATGAGGATATGCTTGATTTTTGGTTGGCGGGCGGCAGGCAGGGTGCTTCCCGGGGAGGGGGGATTTTTGTGGGCTGGTTCCCACCGAGGATAGATTCTTACAGATAGGAGGATAATATGCACGAATACAGGCCTTTTGATGTGGTGAAGGAGGTTGTCTGGAATCTTTTTGTCTATGTACTCTACTATATTTATTGCTTTGTGATGTTGCTGTTGGTTCATTTTATGCTTTACCGGTTTATTAAGTCGATGCAGTGGACGGTAAGGGATATCGCCGTATATGCGCTGTGTGCGGCAACGTTGATTATGGCAGTGCGCATTGGAGGACGTATCAGGAAAAAAAACAGGCGCAAAACAAAAGGCAGGGGATGAAATTTGTACCCCTGCCAATTTTTTTGTCCAATTTGCCAAAAAAATCTTCAATTACCTCTTGATTTATTTAGAAAAATCTAATATATTATAGATAAGTCTAAATGATGTGGTTGATTTACACAAGAAAAGAGAGTAAAAGTACTTGGAAATAATAAAAATCACGGAAATTAGGAAGGTATTTTAGAATAATCTCAGGAAGGGGTATGAAAATGTTGAAGGAAACGGAGTACAACAAACCATGGATTGGGCAGCGGGCGGATCCTTATGTGATGAGGGCGGCGGATGGCAAGTATTATTTTACGGCATCGGTACCAGCTTATGACCGGATCATCCTGCGCAGGGCGGATACCCTTGTGGGACTTGCGGACGCGCCGGAGCGGACAATCTGGGAGAAACATGAGTTTGGACCTATGAGCAAACATGTCTGGGCACCAGAATTACACTATCTTGACGGGGGCTGGTATATTTATTTTGCAGCGGGAATGCAGGAGGATATCTGGGCGATCAGACCTTATGTGCTGCACTGTGTGGGACAGAACCCGATGGAGGATAAATGGGAGGAATGCGGCGCGATGCAGTGTGCCGATGAAGATGAGTTTTCGTTTCGCGCGTTTTCACTTGACGCGACGGTATTTGAGAATAAAGGGAAGCATTATATGGTATGGGCGGAGAAAGTCGGTGTGGGCAGGCAGATTTCCAATCTGTACATAGCTGAGATGGAGAGCCCGACAAAATTAAAGACCGTCCAGGTGCTTTTGGTTACGCCGGATTATGACTGGGAAAGAGTTGGTTTCTGGGTGGCGGAGGGACCTGCGGTATTAAAACATGACGGGAGGATCTTCCTTACATACTCGGCAAGTGCCACGGGCGCATGTTACTGTGTCGGCATGATGACGGCATCCGAGGAGGACGATTTGCTCGACCCGCTCTCCTGGAGAAAGTCGAGGAAACCGGTGCTTGGGACGGATGTGGAAAAAGGGATCTACGGGCCTGGGCATAACAGTTTCGTAAAGTCCGAGGACGGGATGAAGGATATTATGGTTTTCCATGCAAGGCAGTATGAGGAGATTGTGGGAGATCCTCTCTATGACCCGAACAGGCATGCGATGTTACTTACAGTGGAGTGGGAGGCGGACGGGATGCCGCATTTTGAGTTTGGGAAAAATTAGGATGGTAAAAAAGCACCGTACCGATAAAAAACGGTTCGGTGCTTTTGGCGGGAGAAATCACATTCCTTCTGTTTCCTCTTCGGATAACATGGGGCTGTAATTGATACTGACTTTGATATCCTGGTTGTAGTTTCCAAAACTATTTCCAAAAATTGTAAGCCCTCCCACATGCTCGCAGTCCTCCGGGACGGCAAACCTGAGTTTTAACGGGCTGCGGTAATCTAATTTCATCTGTTTTAGCGAAACATCCGAGATTTTCAGCCCGTCGATATAGGTGCCGTGGCGGTTTATAACAATAAGTTTCAGCATGCCGTACTGGTTCCAGTTGCGAAACCACCAGTTCGGTGTGAACAGCCCGCGCTCGTCGGCGAAATCGCCGGGGCTGGTCCAGTAGCCGAGGCAGGTATTGTTCAGGTAGAAATGGATATCGGACGGCCAGACACTGTTGCTGCCCGGTGCTTCGGAACAAAGTTCGGTCGAAATTGTGATCTGGTCGATTTTCTGCGAGGTCGGGATGAAGTTCGGGATAATATATTCCACAAACCCCTTGGAGAACCAGATAATGCTTGCGTTCATCCTCTCCGGATGGGAGAAATATCGCGTGCTGTCCACCTCGCCTATAAGGTTCTTGTCCGTGGCGAGACCGCATGTTGGGCATACCTGGTAATCACAGTACTGGCCGACTTTGATTTCTGTTTCATAAATATTTTTGTATGCGACATCCGGTTCGATTTCAATTAGTATCTTGTCAAGGTGGATTGAACAGCGCTTTTCATTCCCGTGGCCGTTCGACTCGTTTGAGATTGAAATGATGCCGCAGTCCTCAAGGCGCTTGATATGGCTTGTGAGCGCGCCGTTCGTGATGTTTAGGCTGGCGGCAAGTTCATTCATGTTCATGCCCTTATTTTCAAGCAGTTGTTTAATGATGGACACGCGTATTTCGGAGCCAAGTGCCTTGAACAACTCCAAACCGTCGTCCAGTGAAGTGATATGTAACATAATAAATGCTCCTTTTTGATTCTTTTAAGTCTTTTTTATTGTAGATAAAATCATTATACCAAAAAGAAATAAGAAATCAAGAGAGAAATTTGGCACTATATATACTTGAATTTATGAAAAACTAAAAAAAGCAAAAAATGCTTGTAGATTGTGCACAAATTTTCTTCAATTTAGTATTGACTATTTGCTATTTATTATATATAATATTTTATAGTTTAGATTTTTTAAAAATAATTTAGATTGGATGCGATAATCTAAAGGCACAAAATGAAGTAAGGGGGAATCGCAGGATGATTCGAAGAAAACCATTAAAGGCGGTGGCGCTTGTACTGTCGGTTGTATTGCTTTCCACCAGTAAGCAGCAGCCGGTGCACCTGCGGGCAGCCGGGGTAGGGGAAGGAGCAGGCAAAGATACGGCGGTGGTTACATACACTGACGAGCGCATCACCCATAATTACTCGATTGTAAGTCAGGGCTTTGGGGCTGCGTACACGGGGGAAACCCTGAAGTACCCGGTCGATGTGCTTTCCGTTTCCGGAACAGGGGAGTTGACGAAGGAGAGTTACGGCTACAGCGAAAGCAGCAGCGTCGTGCGCGCGCAGATCGGGCAGGAGGTAAGCTTTACGCTCGATGTCCCGCAGACGGCAGTATACTATCTGAAATTTGATTATATCTCCTGCGCGGACTCAATCTTGTCGGCGGAAGCTTCTTTGCAGATCAACGGGGAATTCCCTTACTATGAGCTGCGCAGCCTGGAATTTGAGAATCTCTGGGTGGATGCCGACCCGACTTTTGACCGGTATGGCAACCAGATTGTTTCCATCCCGGATAAGGTTTATGAATGGCAGGCAAAATATCTGCTTCCGGCGAGCTACCGTTACACTACGCCTCTCGGGGTGGAACTTTCCGCGGGGAAGAACACGCTCACGTTCAAAGTGTCGGAGGGTGCACTTTTAATCGGTGCCATCTATCTTTGCCCGCAGCCAGTGATCCCTGCGTACACCACTTCACAGAAAGCGGCGGGGAACGGTTTTATAGAAATACAGGCAGAAACGCCGGATCTTCGCAATGATTCCGCTATCCGTGCGACCTGCGAGTACAATACGGATCTGAGTCCTTACAATGTAAAGAATAAAGCCTTGAATATAATTGACGCTGCTTCTTTCAAAAATGCGGGTCAGTCGCTGACCTACAAGTTTAATGTGGAGCAGGAGGGGTATTATAATCTGGCCGTGCATTACAGCCAGGCGGATAAGACGGATTTCCCGGTATTTATGAATATCGAGATTGACGGGCAGATTTTAAATGAAAAGTATAAGGATTATGCGTTTGACTATGACAAGGATTATGAGATGCTCACGTTAAAGGATGGGGAGGGAAACAACCTTACCGCACATCTGACCAAAGGGGAGCACCAGGTTACATTCACCATCAGCGCGGACCCGGTCAGGGGATACCTCGAGAAGGTTGACCGCATTATGAATGATGTCAATAACCTTTCTCTTGAGATTACGAAGGTGGTCGGCACCAACAAGGATAAGTACCGCGATTTTAAGCTGGAATCCTATATCCCCGGGATTGGGGATAAGCTTACGGGCTGGGCAGCGGAACTTGATGAAATCAAGGCGGACGCGGCAAAATTCAATCCTGGGGTCAAGAAGATCGGTGCGCTTTCCTCGCTCGATATCGCAAGCAGCCAGCTCCGCAGCCTGGCGAAGGATGTCAACGAACTTTTGTACCGTATCGGCGAGCTGTCTACAAGCTCGAATTCCGTCAATAAATATCTTGCAAACCTGACGGATGTATTAAACGGCAACCGCATCGCAATTGACAGTGTGTATTTTTATCAGGATGAAGCGAAAAGCCAGCTTCCTAAGAAGACTGGTTTCTGGAAGGGAATCTGGGCATCCGTTACGAGGTTCTTCTACTCGTTTACCTCGCAGGCTTACTCGACCTCAAACACTGACCCGTCCCATTTGCAGGTTTGGGTGAACCGCTCAAGGCAGCATCTTGAGATTATGCAGAAGCTGATTGACGAGGATTTTACGCCGAAAACGGGTATCGAGGTGGATCTGTCGCTGATGCCCGACCAGAATAAACTAGTGCTTGCGAATGCATCCGGAGATGCACCGGATATAGCGACCGGGTTAAATTATGCGCAGCCATATGAACTTGCGATCCGCGGGGCGTTGAAGGATCTGACAGAGTTTGAAGATTTTTCCCAGATTGCGACAAGGTACAACGAGGCGCTTTTTGTCCCGGCAACTATTGGCGACGGTATTTATGCAATGCCGGAAACAATGAATTTCTGGGTTCTGTTCTACCGCAGCGATGTTCTTTCAAAGCTCGGGCTTGAGGTGCCGGACACGATTGAGGATGTCAAGGGGATGCTTACGGATCTCCAGATGAGGGGGCTGAATTTTTACCATCCGACCGCAGGTATGGCGGCGATGAGGAATTTCCATGGCACCACCCCGATTTTGTTCCAGTATGGTGCCGATCTGTATGATGTTTACGCGGGCGACACCGCGATTAACAGCGAGGAAGCTGTGGCAGGTTTTACGGAACTTACGGAACTTTTTACGATCTACAATATGCCGGTGGATGTCCCGAATTTCTACCAGCATTTTAGAAATGGTGATATTCCGATCGGTATCGCGGATTTCGGGACATACAACCTGATTTTAAATGCTGCGCCGGAGATTGCAAGTTCCTGGGAGATTGCCCTGATTCCGGGTGTTGAAAAGGAGGACGGCACGGTGGTGCGCTACAGTTCGGCCGGTGCGGAGAGTACGATTATGTTTGGGTCTGATACGGAGCGCGAAGCGATGGCGTGGGATTTTATGAAATGGTGGTCAAGCGCCGATATCCAGGAAAAGTTCGGCGAGAGTTTGCAGATTTCCTACGGCAGCGAGTACCTGTGGAATACGGCGAACAAGGAAGCCTTCTCAAATCTTCCTTGGAGAAGCCAGGATAAGGCTGTTATCCTCGCGCAGAATGAGTGGATAAAAGAAGCACCGCGCATCCCTGGAACCTACATGCTTGAACGCGAGCTTTCAAATGCTTTTGTCAAGGCAGCGATTGACGGCGAGGATATCCGCAGCACCTTAGACGGGGCGGTGAAGCGCATCAACCGTGAAACCGAGCGAAAGCTTGAAGAATTCGGTTACATGAAGGACGGCGAAGTAGTTAAGGAGTATGTTGTGCCGACCATTGAGCGTGTAAGGGAGATTATAGGAATAACAGAGTAACGGAGGGGCGAAATGGCTGAAAAATCAATGAAGCGCAAGAAAAACAGTATTGCGCGGCACGAAAACGGAAATAAATCAGCATACGGATTTTTGGCTCCCTATCTGATTTTGTTTTCCATATTTATTATCATTCCGATCATTATTGCAATCGGGTTGTCCTTCACAAGTTTTAACACGATCCAGGCACCGACTTTCAAGGATTTTTTAAACTATGTGAACCTGATTACGCAGGATGAGATTTTTATGCAGTACGTCCTTCCGAACACAATCAAATATGCATTGATTGTGGGACCGGGCGGTTACATACTTGCTTTCCTGATTGCCTGGGCGCTCTCGCAGCTTACCAGCGTACCAAGGACAATACTTGCCATTATTTTCTACTCACCGAGTATGACCGGTGCGGTGGCTATGGCGGTGGTATGGAAGATTATCTTCTCCGGCGACCAGATGGGGCTTATCAATAACTGGCTGATGAACTTAGGCGTGATCGACGAGCCGATTATCTGGCTGACAAGCGCACAGTTTTTGCTGCCAATCATGATTATCGTAGCTCTCTGGTCAAGTATGGGCGTTGGCTTCCTCGCGATGCTTGCGGGTATCTTAAATGCCGACGAGGAACTTTATGAGGCGGCGGCGATCGACGGTGTGAAGAACCGCTTCCAGGAGATGATCTACATAACAGTTCCTACAATGAAACCTCAGATGCTCTTCGGCGCGGTTATGGCGATTGTAAACGCTTTCCAGAACGGTGTGATCGGCGTGCAGCTCTCCGGTGCGAACCCGACCCCGGGCTATGCAGGGCAGCTTATTGTAAACCATATCGAGGATTACGGTTTTATCCGTTACGAGATGGGTTATGCGGCGGCAGTTTCCGTAGTACTTTTGCTGATTGTCATGGTATTCTCAAAAGTATTTGGTAAGCTTTTCAGTGAGGATTAGAAAGGAGGAGAAGAGATGGCCGGATATCGTGGAAGTAATATTAACCCGAAGAAATTCGAGCGCGGGCAGCTCAAGATATTCCTTGTGCTCCTGCCGCTTGCGATCGTGATGGTGATCCCGATTGTGTATATTTTCTGTCACGCATTTAAACCGATGGATGAGCTGTTTGCTTTCCCTCCGAAGATTTTTGTGTCGAAGCCGACTATGAGCAATTTCAGGAACCTGTTTAAGGCTTCCCAGTCCTCCGGTATCCCGATGAGCCGTTATGTCTTTAACAGTTTGGTTGTAACGCTCTCGGTTGTGCTAGCGTCGATTGTCTTTTCGACGATGGCGGCGTTTGCACTCTCGAAACTACGGTTTAAGGGGAAATACATGCTGATGGAGATCAACAACGCAGCGCTTATGTTTGTGGCGGTGGCGGTGCAGATCCCAAGATACTTAGTAATCGACACACTCGGTATGAAAGACAATTATCTGGCTCATATCCTGCCGCTTCTTGCAATGCCGGTCGGGCTCTTCCTGGTAAAGCAGTTTATCGACCAGGTGCCGGATGCGCTGATTGAAGCCGCCTATATCGACGGGGCTAAGGATTTTACTATCTACCGCAAGATTATTATCCCGCTGATAAAGCCGGCGATCGCGACGACGGCGATCCTTGCCTTCCAGGCGGTGTGGACCAATATAGAAACATCCAATCTGTATATTAATGACGAGTCGATGAAGACGCTGCCATTCTATCTGAATACCCTGGCAAATGCAAACAATAACGTTGCCGGGCAGGGTATGCAGGCAGCAGCGGTATTGATTCAGTTTTTACCGAACCTGCTTATGTTCATTGTACTGCGCAAGAGCTTTATGAACACAATGGCTAATTCGGGTATCAAATAAAGGGGGACGGCACGATGAAAAAACTGGGCAAAATATTGCTTGCGGCGCTTTTGGTCTGTGCCTGCATCTCCCCGGCCATCTTGCAGGCGGCAACGCCTTACAAGACCTACACGGTGGATGGCTACGGATATGTGATGGAAACACAGACGGCTTACACGCCGCATGAAACGATCGAAAAGATCGGAGAGGAAGCGTTCGTGACCCCGGTGGATATGTGCATTGCGGCGGACGGCCTGATGTACATTGCGGATTCGGGTTTGAAAAAGATTGTTGTGGCGACGACGGACGGGGAATTTGTCCGGTATATCGGTGAGGGTGAGCTGGTTTTGCCTACCGGTGTGTACGTAAGCGATAACAAGCGCATCTATGTCGCTGACAAAGGGGCGAAACAGGTTGTTGTATTTGATTATGACGGCGCTGTGGTTGCGACCTACGGCAGACCGAACTCACCGATTTACGGTGCGGAAAATGATTTCAAGCCGATGAAGGTTGTGGCGAACGAATCCGGTACTCTCTACTTAATCTGTGAGGGTAACACAAACGGTATAGTGCAGATTAGCCCTGTTGACGGCGGTACATTCCTCGGTTATTTCGGCACAAACTATACAAGTCTTTCTCTGATCGATATGATTCGGCGCATTATTCTTTCCGACGCACAGAGGGCGAAGCTTTTAAGTAATATCCCCTCGACACCGACGAATCTTTCTATCGACGAAAAGGGTCTGATTTATACGGTAACGCAGGGCGATGATGTGTCGAGCTTAAAGAAACTTAATATCGCCGGGAACAACCTGATTATACCGGATGCATATGACGAGCAGTGTGCGGCGGTAACCACGGGAAATTATAAAAATATTTATGTTGCGTCGAGCAACGGGTATGTTTATGAGTACAATTCTGAGGGTGAGCTGCTCTTTGTGTTCGGCGGCCGCGATGATGGTCGTCTGCGCGTCGGTCTTTGCAGCAAGGTTGAGGCGATCGCTGTGGATGTGAAGAACCGCATCTACCTGCTTGATTCCGACAAAAGGCAGATTAATGTCTACAAGCCGACAGAGTTTACTGATCTTCTGCATGAGGCGCTGGTACTTTATTCGAACGGCCGCTATGAGGAGAGTATGGAGCCGTTAACCAGGGTTCTCACAATGAACACGCTGTTTGACTATGCAAACAAGGCGATGGGGCGCGCGTACTTACAGATAGAGGATTATGATAACGCTTTGAAATATGCTAAGCTTTCCAAGGATTTTGACGGGTATTCCGACGCGTTCTGGGAGGTGCGCAATCTCTGGATGAAGAACAACCTAGTTACTGCGTTTTTGGTGATTCTTGCAATTGTACTTGTGATTAAGGGACTCAAGCTTTTGCAGAAGAAAAAGGGCATCTTTAACCCGGTTTTGGAAGTGTTTGGTAAATTTAAGGATAAGAAGCTGGTCGGGCAGTTACGTTACAGCACATATTTTATGAAACACCCGATGGACGGTAGTTATGGTGTGCGGCGGGAAGGGAAATCCTCCTGGATTGCATCGGGCATTATCCTTGCAGTTTTTATACTGATTTCCGTTATTTACAAGTATTTCTGCGGTTTCCTGTTTAAGACTGTGCGTGAGGGTGATTATGACCTGGTGATGGATATCGGTTCGATTTTGCTGATCTTCTTTGCGCTGACCATATGTAATTACCTGGTTGTCACGATAAAGGACGGCGAGGGTAGCTTTAAGAACCTTGTGAGTGCTTATGCGTACAGCTTAACACCTTACATTATCCTGATGCCGTTTATCATTGTTGTAAGCAATCTGATAACGTACAATGAATACTTTATCATCCAGTTTGCTACCCTGTGTATCTATGTGTGGGTGTTAATCCTTTTGTTTTTGGCGGTTAAGGAGGTCAATAACTACTCGGTAAAGGAAACGGTTGCTGTGATTTTACTTACTGCATTTACCCTGCTTATTGCGGCGCTGATTATCTTTATTGTGTATATTCTGTGTTCGCAGGTGTTTGATTTCGTGGGTACGGTAGCGAGAGAGGTGGTGAACCGGTTTGAGTGAGTTTTTCAAGAATCATAAAAAATTGATCTGCATCCTGATCCCGGTTCTGGTAGTTGCCATTATCGTGATTGTGGCGTTTGTATCCGGGCAAGATGCGCCGGGAGCCATCCGTGAAGCGAGCATCGACAAGCGCACTGCTCCTGGGGGAGTTGGGGCAGCTTTAAGCACAAAGAGTGTGGATACAAACAGGGAATTAAACGGCCATTATCTTGTGGCAGCAAATGATGGCTACGAACTGTATTTAAAAAAGGAAAATCTTTCAATCATCGTGAAGGATGTTGTGACCGGCTCCATTATGGAATCGACGGTGCTTGACGATGACGGTCAGACCAACGCGGCGTGGAAGGGATTCTTAGAGTCCGGCATCAATGTTGAGATGCAGATATCCAATACCACGCAGCAGAGAAAAATTGACCTGCTTGCCTCTGGCGCACAGATTGATGTGAAGCTTGTCCCAGGTGGTTTTACCGCCTCCATCGATTATACCCAGTATGAACTTGGGTTTGATGTGACGGTGCTGCTTTACGATGACGGTTCCATCGAGGCGACGATTCCGGAGAGTTCGATTTACGAGAATTCGGACACGAACAAAATTGGAAATATTTACCTTTTCCCGATGCTTGGCAACACGAAGCTTGGAGAGATGGAAGGCTATATGCTGGTACCTGACGGCAACGGGGCATTGATTTATCTGGATGATAAGGAAGGTAAGTATTCCGCCGCTTACACGCAGAAGGTGTACGGTACGGATGTCGGTATTACGGAGCCTTATGTGCTCTCGCTTTTCTGGAAAAAGTATGAAACGGTAAATGATCCTGAGTATATTCTTGCACCAGTGTACGGGATGGTGCATGAGGGCAGCAAGATGGCGTATCTCGGCGTGATTACAAGCGGCGCGGAGGGCGCGACAATCGAAGCGTACCCGAATGGGGCATATACGAATTATAACTGGATTACGGCAAAGTTTTTAAAGACGACAATCTACAATGAGCCGACTTCCAATTCCGGCGGTTCCGTGGTAAAGGTTACCGACCGGCTGGGCTATGATATTTCGGTGCGTTTCTTCTTTACAAGGAATGAGGAAGCGAATTATGCCGGGCTTGCCGGGCGCTACCGCGATTATCTGCTGGAGGCGGGGAAGCTTGTGCCAAAGGAGGATTCCTTTAAGCTACGGGCGGATTTCTTTGGTTCGGATCGCGAGAACTGGATGTTTACGACAAAGGCGGTTACGATGACAACGACGGATGATATCCGCGAGATTTATGCGGATCTTAAAAATGAGGGTGTCACAGATTTGCTTACGCTCTACAAGGGCTGGCAGGACGGAGGCATCAACAATGTGCCGGTGGATTCCTACGATGCGGACGGCGCACTTGGGGGAACCAGGGATCTGACAAAGCTTATGAATGAGTCGGCGAAGAATGGAATTTCCTTCTACCTGTATGTGGATGCACTCCGGGCAAATCCAAGTACCACGAACACGACTTTTAACGTGATTAAAAAGATTGATACCAGGCTTTATTCAGAGGATACCTATAAGGATGTATACCAGACAATGCATTACCTGACTCCGCTGCGCACAAATGAGCTTGTCAATAATCTTGTGACGGATATGGCGAAAAAGGATATCAGGAATCTGGCACTTACCGGTATCACAAACACAATGTTTACGTTCCGCTACAGCGGTACGACCTACGACCGTTTTTATACGGCGGGTATGCAGGCTTCGCTTCTTGAGAACATTGCGGGGCGCACCGATCTTATTTTGGAGGAGCCGATTGAAACTTACTGGAAATATACGAATGCTGTCCTAGATATGCCGGTAAAGGATTCTGATTATATCTTTACCGATGAGAGCGTACCGTTCCTTTCCATCGTATTTAAGGGAAGCCTTCCGATGTATTCGGATTATGTAAACTTTGAGGCGAACAAAAACGAGTTCTTCCTAAAGCTTGTGGAAACAGGGATTTACCCGTCCTTCTACCTGACGATGCAAGACCCTACAGACCTTTATTACACCAACTCGAACAGTCTGTACTCCTCGAAGTATACCGTTTACAGGGATACAATGATCGAGTACTACAAGGTATTAAAGGAGTTTAACGGGCTGGTTTCCGGTGCCACCATCGAAACCCATGTGATTGCGGAGGATGGCAGTGTGACGGTAACTTATTCGAACGGTGCCATTGTTACGGTTGACTACAGCGATTCTTCCTTTACGGTTGCCAAGGACGGCAGCACGGTAATGGAATACAAGGCAGGTGAAGCAGAATGAAGAAGCAGAAAAAAGTGAAACCCGGACGTTTAAAACGCAGAGAAAACATGATGGGATATGTATTCATTCTGCCGTGGTTGATTGGGCTTTTGGGGCTTGTTATCTACCCGCTGTTTGAATCGTTCCGCTATTCCTTAAACCGCATAATCATGAACCCGATGCTCGGGCGTGTTATGACACCGGTAAAATTCGAAAATTACCGAAATATATTTTTGGTGGATACGGACTTTGTATTCCAGCTTGAGAGTTATCTGTTGCAGACAGCGCTTGCCGTTCCGGTTATTGTGGCATTCGCACTGATTATCGCGATGATGTTGAACGGGAAGATTCGTTTAAAAGGTTTCTTCCGACTGATTTTCTTCCTGCCGGTTATCATTGCGAGCGGTCCGGTTATGAACCAGCTTACTTCACAGGGGGCGGCAAGCATCCCGATGATGAATGTGCAGATGATTACCGGGGTATTTGAGCAGTATCTGCCGCGCTTAATTGCAACCGCGCTCTCGAGCGTATTCTCGAATATCATCATGCTTTTGTGGTATTCGGGTGTCCAGATATTGATTTTCCTGGCGGCTCTGCAAAAGATTGACAGTTCGCTCTATGAGGCGGCAAAAATTGACGGTGGTTCCGGGTGGGAGTGTTTCTGGAAGATAACGATCCCTACGATTAAGCCGATGATTTTGCTGAATGCGGTTTACACCATTATCTTTATGTCCAATACGGAAACAAACGGTATTATCAACCTGATTTCCACGCGTATGTTCTCCTCCGCCGGCGGCGGTGCGGGCGGTTACGGTTACGCGGCGGCGATGGCATGGTGCTACTCCATTGTAGTGACATTGCTCGTTGTGGTTATGGCGGTGCTTTTGATGGGGCGCAAGGATATCTATGCAAGGCGCGCGAAGAAATTCCGCAAAGAGCAGAAGAAGCAGGAGAGGCTGGCAAAGAAATTCAGAAGGAGGGGCGAGCGAAATGCAAAACGGAACGCAAAAAATGCAAACAGAGCAGCCTAGACCGGCAAACCGGTATAAACCCGTTAGGCAGCGCCTTTCCTACAAGGGTGCCTGGAAGGATCGATTTAAGAAATTTATTTTCGGGAGCAAGGAGAAGGAGGGAGCCGGGAAACAGACCGTTGTTTACATTCTGTTAATCAGTATCGGCTTTGTGTATCTGTATCCGCTTCTCTACATGATTAGCCGCAGTTTTATGACGGTCAGTGACCTGCTTGATTCGTCCATACAGTGGCTGCCGACCACGGCGTACATTGATAATTACAAGAATGCCGCCCGCGCGATGGATTTCTGGAAAACCTTTGGGGATTCGGTGCTTGTCGCCGGAATCCCGACGCTGATTAACGTGGTGATCTGTGCGATCGTCGGTTACGGTTTTGCCCGCTATGAATTCCCGGGCAAGAAGGTGCTTATGGGGCTTTTGATTTTCTCATTCATCCTTCCGCCGCAGATTACGATGATGCCAACCTATGCGTTTTACACCGATATCGGGATTGTCAATTCCTTAAAGGCATTTGTTATCCCGTCCATTTTGGGGCAGGGGTTAAAATCGCAGATTTTCATCCTTATTTTCTGGCAGTTTTTCCGGCAGGTGCCGCAGGCGCTGATCGAGGCGGCAAAAATCGACGGGGCAGGGCATTTCAAATCTTTTGCCAGGATTGCGATCCCTTCCGCTGCGCCGGCAATTCTTGTGGTGTTCCTGTTTTCGATTGTGTGGTACTGGAATGAGTCCTATCTGACACAGCTCTATGTTGTGGGCGTGACAGGGGGGGCGGAGAGCACATTATCCACACTTGTCGTGTCGCTGAAAACTTTTGATACAGCCTACACTACGGCGGCAAGCCAGAGTGGGGGTACAATGGTTTCAATCAACGAGAATATCAAGATGGCGGGCACGATGCTTTCCATTCTTCCGCTGCTTATCATGTATTTTGTATTGCAGCGACAGTTCGTTGAGAGTGTGGACCGCACGGGTATCACCGGCGAGTAATGATGTATAAGGGAAGGGGGATCTTGAGAAATTTGCAAATGTAAAGGCTGTTTTTGATGGGATCACGGATGTGATTTTCATAAAGGTAACTGTCAATTATTTCAAAGAAATTAAGGAGGAATTTCGTATGAAATCAAAAAAGCTTACAAGCTTGGCGCTTGCTGCGGCAATGACTGCAACTTTATTTGCAGGATGCGGCAATAACGATGAGGAAGCAAAAAACAACCCGACAACGACCCCGGGGACGCAGGATGGGGATCAACAGCAGGATGGGGAGGATGAGAATCAGGGAACCCCGGAGGGACTTCCTGCGATGACAACGGAGGAAATCACACTTACCTACATGCATTTTGATAATGACCTGGTTGTAAAGCATGTTGCGGACGCTTTTATGAAAAAGTATCCGAATATTACGGTAAAGACCCAGGTGTTTGAGCTGAACGGTTACAATGATACACTCCTAAATATGATAAATGCCGGCAAGGTTCCGGATTGTTACATGGTTCTCGGAAACTGTGACTTCGGTCTTTCGAATGGTTTTTACGGTGATTTTACCTACTACTGGGAGAATGACCCGGAAAACCAGAACCTTTTGACTTCGTTAAATGATTACAAGATCGGATATTTTGGGACGGATAAGAAGCTTGCTACACCGATCAAGTATTTCCCGGATGTAATGTATGCGGATCTTGCAGTATTTGAGAAACTTAATATCCCGGTTCCGAACCCGAATAACTGGAAGTGGGAGGACTGGATCGCTTCGGTAAAAGCTGGTACAAGTGCAGCGGATCAGATTTATGGTTTCAACGAATTTCATTCACCAATTACTTATTATCCGATTGCAAATGACCCGAACTGTATCGGTGAGTTTGGATGGGATGGCCACCGCTTTAATATGGAGGTATGGGCGGACGGCGTAAATCAGTGGGCGGAATTGATTAATTCCGGCTACCGCGCACCTTATGGAGAAACTCCGGAGAATGAGGCATGGACGGGGGATGCAAAGATGTGGGCAGCTTATACCGGCAAGCTTACCTGGCAGATTGACGCGTTCTGGACTTACATCAACCTTTTTGATACCCCTGATTACAGGAACAAGGGTATGGAGTGGGTACCTTACTGTGTGCCGACCAATACCGCGGGAACTACTTTCGGCGTGTTGGATATGGGTTCCGTTTCTACCAGCACAAAGCATCCGAGGGAAGCTTACGAGCTCTTAAAGTGGATGGGCTGGGGCGTAGAAGGCTGGAAGGCAAAACTTGAGGCGTACAAGACCATCGTGGATGACGCTGGCACACCAGCATTCCGCGCTTCCATGCCGGCTCCGATCACCCTTGATGCAGATATCTGGGAAGAGTTTACCCAGAGTTTCTTCCCGACCGAGAAGGAGAGGAAGTACCAGAGCGTGGAGGATCCGCAGTTTGGCGGTGCACTTGTAACGGCGGAGGAAGACCAGAAGTACGGCAAGTATTTTGATGCTTACTTTAAGAATGTGACCAGGCCGGTGGCATTCGGTGATACCCAGATTCCTGGTTTCCAGGCATTTATCGACGGTGTGTACCGCCATGCAGTGGATGATACCGA
>ERZ808051.770-NODE-770-length-28899-cov-6.061862_pt1 | contig 28899 bp, 24 predicted proteins | sample MGYA00380199_ERZ808051 | MGnify/ENA primary metagenome ERZ808051 (study PRJEB31490, sample SAMN06133391) | mouse gut metagenome | isolation source: J11 | host: mice | place: China: Chengdu | collected 2015-05 ...
AAGAAGCTCCGGGCGTCCGCCCTATGAAGATTCAGAGTAAAAAACGTTTATGAAAACAAGTTTTCAACACGTTTTTTTACTCTGAATCTTCGCACGGCTGAGTTGTTACGGATATTGGAATAGTTACGTGAAAGTTAGTATAGCATTCCCGGCATTTAAATACTTGTCTTTTGCTTCCGTGTATTTTGTGATAGTATAGTAGCAGATGCCACAAGCTTCTTGTCCGCAGTACGCGGGCAAGAAGCTGCAAGGATGAACTGTCACATAATATACGAATATACATTACAGGAACTTTTTCAGTTATCAGGGATACGGGAACCGAATTCCCTGTCAAATCGGCGGAAAAGTGATAACGGGCTGGGGGCAGAAGCTGGAGATAATAAGAAAGGGATACTGCTATGCGCTACATGAAGCAAGTTGTAAATAAAAACAAAAAATTGATATCTGCATATCTCTTAATCGGGTTATTTAATGCTTTTATGGTAAATTTTAAAGCAAATTATTTTCAGCAGGTCATTGATGCGCTGGCAGAACGGACACTTGCGCCTTACAAAGTTGCGATTTACGGGAGTATTCTTCTCATTGGCTATCTTATGAATTATGTGGACGAATATCCTGCGAAAAAACTGGAGCATGGTTTCTTCCTTGACTTTAAATTAATGGGGCTTGAAAAGATCAGCAGAATAGCTTATTGGGAATACCAAAAACTCGGGACGGGGAAGCTGGTACAGCGGATTGAAAATGGAGCAAATGCGGGAAAGGGAGTTGTATTTGATTTCTGGCTTGAGGTGATCAGAAAGTTATTGCCAACGGTCTTGTTCAGTATTTTGTTTATCTGGAAAATTAATAAAAGAATCACGATTGTTTTGCTGCTGGGTTATATTATTATTTTTCTTGTGACAAATATTCTTCTAAAATTTTTATATCAGATGAAAGAACGGATCCTGAATAATGAAGAGGAGCTAAATCGTTTTTTGGTGCGCGGTTTTATGGAAATGGTGGTATTCCGAATGGCTCATCAGTTTCCGAATGAGCTCCGGAAAGCATCAGAAGCAAAAAATGAGATTGTTGATGCAAAGGTCAAAATGAATATGATTCATGAAGCCTTTTTTACGATTTTTGCAATTTTAGTTGCCTGTCTGGATGTTGTGGTTTTAATATACGCGTGGAGAACGGAGAGTTTGACGATAGGTGCAGTTGTTGCTCTGATAACATTGATTGAAAATGCTTATACTCCGATTGCGATTTTTAATGTGATTTATGTGCAGTATAAGTTGAACAGGGCGGCCTTTGCCAGATATGAGGAGTTTTTGGATATGCGGGATGACTGGCAGCTTACCTGCGGGAATGAGCCACAAACTTTTTCGGGAAAAATATCAGTCAGGAAATTATCGTTTTGGTATGGCGAGAGACAGATACTGAACAATATCTCATTTGAAATACGGCCGGGCGAGAAGGTGGCCTTTGTGGGAGAAACGGGTTCAGGTAAATCAACGATGATAAAGCTTCTTACAGGTTTGTTAAAGTATGAGAAAGGCGAGATTTTACTGGACGGAGAGGACCTTCGCCAGATATCGCTGGAGGCTTTGTACAAAAGAATCACATATTTATCGCAGGACACTCCGGTATTTGATGGTACGATAAAAGAGAATATTGTGTTTGACAGGAATGTCCCGGATATTGAAATCAGAGAAGCATTGCGGAAGGTGGAACTTTTAGCCCTCATTGATGCACTGCCCAGGGGAATAGAAACACAAATTGGGGAAAAAGCGTCTTCGCTTTCCGGAGGCGAGAGGCAGCGTCTTGCCCTGTCCCGTATCTGGTTTCAGAAATCGGATATTGTCATTTTTGACGAAGCAACTTCTGCGCTGGATAATCTGACCGAAGAGACTGTCATGAAAGAGGTACTGGGTTATCTGTCTGACATAACCGTTCTGGCAATTGTCCATCGTTTTATCAACATTAGTATGTTTGATCGTATTTTTGTATTCAGAGATGGAAAAATTGTGGGACAGGGAACATTTGACGAGCTGATGGAAAGGAATGAATATTTTGCAAGACTTTATCATAACAGTATGGAAGACTGCGGCGGAGCGTTTTAATGACATCGCTTTTCCCGCCGCAGTGTGGTTCTGGCTGGAAGGTTCCCTTCCTTACTCTGCATCTTCAAAGATAAGAATATGATCGCCCTCTTTTAAAACCTGCTGAAATCTTCCGTCTTCCCCATTGACCTGCAGTTTCACATTTCCTTTTGGAGAATCCAGGTTAATACCGGAATACTGAATCAGATCCATCAAATAGTAAGGGCGTCCATCGTCTTTTTTGGGAAGGAGAAGTTCAGAATCATTCAGCATAAAGTGCAGCATTTCTTCTTTTCTGAGTTCCTGACTGCCCGGCTTTTGGGGGGCATCTGCTTCTGATGTATTCTTGTCTGCGGTTTCCCTGACAGATGTGGCATCGTTTCCTTCCGGCTCTGCCATTTTTTCAGGAATCGCTATGTTTTCCTCCGCTGCCGTAGCTTCCGGTGCCTCTGTGCTTTCCGTCATTACATTAATTTCTGATGTTTCCGCGTTTTCCTGGTTTTCGGACGCAGCCGGAATCCCGGCAATTTCCGCCATTGCAGCAACTTGTGACATTTCTGTATTTTCCGGCCTTCCGGCATCTTTGGGGCCTTCCGCATTTTCCGGCCTTCCGGCATCTTTGGGGCCTTCCGCATTTTCCGGCTCCCCGATGTCTTCCGCTGCTTCAGCGTTTCCCATATGTTCCTCTTCCATTTCCTTTTCAGGCCGCTGGAAGAATACCACATCTCCATTTTTCAGTGCCGTTTTCATGGACGCCCGCTTCCCGTTTAAAGTGACAAGTTCTGCTTCCGGCACGCCCTCAATATCTCCCAGACAGGCATGGCCGGGGATTCCATTACGTGCGGGGCTGAATTCAATCAGATCTCCTGCATGGATCACATCCGACAGCTTTCCCTCCTTCCGGTTGATAAAAAGCGCCGCAGGGTCGGAGGCTGTTCCGTAAAAGATTTTTCGTGTTCCATTGACCATAACTGTAAGGTTCGCTCCGGAACGTCCCATGATATCACGGAAATTATAGCCATTCATCATCAGGAGGTTCAGGGCGGTAAAACTGCCATTTCGGAAAAGCTTGGCCGGTTTCCCGTTCAAAGTCACCCGGAAACTGTCATTAATCAAATTCAGACCGGAAGAAACCATAATACCGATGGGGGTTGCATATTCAGGATTATTCAGATCATATTCCTCTGAAAAGGCCTGTGTCTGGAAATAAGTTCCAGCCAGCGTCACTCTGTTCTGATCCATTCCCAGTGCGTCGGCAATTCCGTCTTTCAGCCCGGCCAGTTTGCTTCCTCCGCCAACAAGAAACAGGGCGGACGGCGCTTTCCCATTAAGCTCTACGACCTTGTCCGCAATCTCCTTGGAGAGCGCTTCCATCGTCCCACGGATGGATTGAAACAGATCCTTCGCGGAGGCTTTCTGCTCCACTCCAAGAATATTGAAAAAGGTCAGTTCCTCTTCCGTGGCCAGCTGAATCTTAATATTTTCTGCTGTTGGAAAATCCACAAGATACTGTTTCATAAGTGTCTCTGTGATCTCATCCCCCGCCACTGTGGCCATCGTATAGCCGGTAATGCTTCCGTCTGTGCAGACGGCAATATCCGATGTCCCCGCTCCGATATCCACCATCACAAGATTCAGAAGCCGTATATTTTCGGGAATTGCGGCGTTAATGGCAGCAATGGGCTCCAGGGTCAGGCTCGCCACTTCAAGGCCGATTTTCGTCATCGTTGTGTACAGGCTCTCAACGACCTCACTGGGCAGAAAGGTCGCAATCAGGTCCACCTTCAGATCCTGGCCCCGGTGGTCCTTCAGGCTGGAAATTGTGTACTGATCCAGAAAATACTGGCGTACAGTATAGCCTACCAGGTAAAAACGGCGGGAATCCTCCCGGGTTGCATTTTCTGATTCGAAAGCTTCTTCTGCCCGGCTGATTGCCCCGACTTCCAGGCGGCTGATGATTTCGTCGTCAATCAGCTGCGTTCCCGGCAGGTTCAGCTCGTACTCGGCTTCTTCTGTTCGAAGCGCCCGTCCGGCGGCAGCAACGCATACCCGTTTCAGACGAATGCGCGACTTTTTCTCCAGCCGTTCCTTGATTTTTCCGGCGATGTCGGCGACTTTTTCAATGTTTTCAATCTGTCCATCCATCATGGAACGTTCAGCATGGTTTTCCCGCTCCAGAGCGATTACCTTTACTCTGCCGTCTTCAACTTTGCCTAACATACCGATAATGCTTCTTGTTCCGATATCCAGCGCAAAGATGATGTCATTGGTCTGTTCCTTCATTGCCGGTTTTGTCTGTTTCAAAGTCTTTGTCTGCCGTACGTCCTGTGGTTTCCTTCCCCTGCTCATTGTCTACCCCTCTGTTATCATAAGATTAATATGCATGATGCCTGCATCAGCAGGCATGTCCGTTTTGCGTGAGTTTCAGACGGTCTGTCATTTCTTTATTACTATTGTATCAAAAATATATGGGCTCTTCAAGTAGGTTTTCTCATTGCCTGCGACCCATAAGGCGGCGCAGTTACGGTTTGCAGAGGGGGGAATGGCAGGGGGATCGTGGTTCTTATTTTCTGTGGAAAAATTGCCGATAGTATGCTAAAATTAATGAGAGGCGTTTGTTTATAAAATTACAAAGGAGTTCCCATGACCCTGCTTCAGCTCAGATATTTTGTTGAGACCTGCCACACGGGAAGTACTCAGAGGGCGGCTCAAAAATTGAATATTTCCCAGTCAACGATTTCTGTGGCAATCCGGTCTCTGGAAAAGGAACTGGGGGTGACATTATTTTGCAGGACTCCCAGAGGGTTGTTTCTGAATGAAGCAGGGGAAGAACTGTCCCGCAGAGGTGAGGAACTTTTGTGCCAGTTCGATGGCCTGGTTTCTGAAATGGAAAAATATTCCTTCCGAAAAAGACAGATTCGCGTTGGAATGCCTCCGCTGGTAAATCTGAGCTACTGGCCGGATCTGTTTTGCTGCCTGTCAGAAACCTTTCCTAATCATTCTTTTGAATCTGTTCCGGAAACAAGGAATGTACTTTTGGAAATGTTGAAAAAGGGGGAAATTGACCTTTGTGTGATGCATTCGAGAAATCCGGAACCCGAGTTTTCCGGTCTGGAATACCGTTTCCTCGCGAAAGATGGTCCGCCAAGCGTTACCATGTCCATTGAAAATCCACTGGCGGTCAGGCAGACGATTTCTTATGCAGAAGTTGTCCATGAACCGCTCCTGGGATACCGAAACGGGATATCAAAGACGGAATCACTGCGCCGGCTGTACGCTTCCTACGGGGTTGATCTGCATTATGTTCAGGAGTGCACACAATTTTCTGTTTTGCTTGAACTTTTAAAGAAGAATATTGGAATTGCATATTTAAACGAACGTGCAATCCGGGATTGTGAAGATTTAGTGAATATTCCTATTTCGGGAGTGGAAAGCAGGGGAGATTTATACCTCCTTCATAACGGCAAAATTCCGGAAAAGCTTTGCCGCGTGGTAGCGGCGGCCTTTCGGGAAAGTATGAAAAAGCCGGAGTCCTCCTGATGGAAGAGACCGGCAATCTCATTGCTTTAAAATTCCTGATCCCGGTACACCAGGATCCCATCTTTTATGGTCATCACATTTTTTAGCGTACGGTTCGCTGTTTCCGCCACGCCGGTATAGTCCCCAAATACAGTTGGCCTTTCTGCGAAGCGGAGGATTGCCAGATCTGCCGGTCGGCCAGCTGCAATTTCGCCAGTTTCACTTTCCAGTCCCAGCCATTTTGCGGGAGCTTTTGTTGTGCAGGTAAGCACTTCTGAAAGCGTCATCCCCATATTCAGATATTTGGACATGATATGGAGAAGATTGTAGGAATTGGGCCGCCGGTACAGGCTGTTGATGGTTTGATCCGTACTGATGATATCGGGTTTAAATCCTTCTTTCAATGCCTGTTTTGCAACAAAAAATGCAAAATGTGCATTGGCATTGGCAGCATCCATGAGGACTCCCCGTTTTCTGGCCTCATGGACGGTTTTGGATACCTTCTGGTTTTCATCAAGGATTGTGCTTCCTTTTCCCATGAAAACGTGGGACAAAACATCCCCTTTGCGTAGAAGGCGGACCATATCATCCAGCTGTCCCGGCGGGTTTGTGCAATGGACCATGACAGGAAGCCCCAGCTTTTCTGCCAGCTCAATGGTCGCTTCCAGAGGCTTTAAACCAAGCTCTCCCACAATCTCTGCACCCTGGCGGATTTTAAGCCCGAGGATTTCTCCCTTATATTTTTCTGCCAATTCCCGGATCGATTCCCGATCAAAGAGAGCAGGATCAACATTTTCGTTGACCTTTCCGCTGAGAACGCCTGTGGATGAAACATTGAGCAATGTCTTGATCCTCAGTCGGGAACAGCCGATGATTCCGCGCCGCTTTTCGTAATTTGCGGCACCGGCGCTCCCGCAGTCCAGGGCTGTCGTTACTCCGGAAGCGAAGCATGAGGCTTCGGCGCTGGTGCCGAAGGACGCAAGTGGATAAATGTGAGTGTGCATATCGACCAGCCCCGAAACAACCATAGATTCAGAGGCATCAATCACATTTGTCAGACGGCCGATGCGTTCATCCTGATCGTTTATTTTTCCGATGAAAGAAATTTTTCCATCTTCAATTGCAAGATCGGCCGGCCCGAAACATTCTGCGGTACCGCGATAAATCATTCCATTTTTGATTACAATCTGATACATAAAAGTTCACCTCTCCACTTATAAAAATAATTAAAATCCTCCGATGGACGGGAAGAACAGGAACACAGAAGCCATTGCCCCAAGCATGGTAACAAGGACAAAAGGAATACTGAATTTCAGAGAGTCCCCTAATAATTGTCCGGAGGAAGCATGGGCCATAGCACAGGCTGAGGAAGCGGAAGGCAGGAGGATTGCACACCACGCAAGCTTCCTTACAACGATTACAAAAGGAACCGGATTCCAGCCGGCTGCAATTGCCATGGCAGCGACGATTGGACAGAGAACTGCGTTTGTGGCAATATTAGACATTAACGATGTCATGAGGACGGTTGCGAACATGACGATGACGAAGGCAAAAATGGGGGAGGGGTTTTTCCCCATCAGACTCAGTACTGCGTTTCCAAGAATTTCACCAGCTCCGGAAGTGCCCAAAGCATTTGACATGGAGAGAATTCCGACCACCATAAAGGAGGTGGGGGAACAAACAGAAAGGACCATGTCCCGGTTGGGGATTGCTTTCGTATAAAGAAGAATCAGGTCCGCGATGATCGGCACTCCGTATACAAAGCTTCCAAGCTGATTGGAGAGGAACAGGGCGATCATGGTGCCCCCAAAGCATAGATAGACAATGGTTTCGTCTCTTTTTGACAGAGGCGCTTTCTGCGGAGCGGCTTTTTCTTTTTGAGGCCCTTCTTTTTTTGCGGAGGGAGCAAGGGCCCGTCCCTGCTGAGGCTGGATCTTATAGCCCAGAAGACACCAGATGAAGCCGAACAGGAACATGGGAATCCCCATCTTGAATGGATCCCACATGGTGACAAGCTGGCGGGCATCGGTGACCATGCCTTCATAGAAGGCATTCATGGCCGTATAAGCGACAAGAGCGCTTCCCATAGGAAATACGCCCATGGACATTCCGGCGATACCGGCGATCGGAACACACAGACGGTCCGCGGAGATCTCATTTTCGTTTCCAAGTGTGGCAACAAAGGTCATCATAAGAGAAACGGTCACTGCGCTTGGGAAGAAGTTTCCGAACAGAACAGCAACGCCGAAGATACAGAGAACGAGAAGGATCCCTTTTTTCCCTGAAGGGAATTGAGGATATTCTGCATTTTTTTCAGCAGGGATGTTCGGGCAAACGCGGCTGACAGCCCATACATACCGACCATCAGAAAGATAACCTGATTGGTCAGCCCGGAAAATGCGGCTCCGATGTCACCCTTGTAATAGAATAAGAATAAAAGAATACAGGTCGTGATACCGGTGATACCAAAGGACCACTTATTCAAAAGAAGGCTGATAATAAAGATCCCCAGAATGATTAAAACGATGGTAGATTGCGGCATTGTAAATCCCCCTTTTCTAGTTTTAGGATGTAATTAAGAAGTGTGGAAATAATCATTGATTTGCAAATTTTTCGGAAAAGAATTACAAGTTACGCTAAAAAAGTAACATAACCATGAAAAAAAGACAAATATATAAAATGCTTTGGGTTATGAATTTTTTATATTGGATTTTTATAGGATAAAATGGTATTTTTAGAGTGTGATGTGGAAAAAAATTGATTGAACTGTTACGAATTTGCAGGTATTTCGGACAAGTCCATGTATGATTGCTGAGAACAAAGGAGAATTTTTATGGAACTTGCAAAGACTTTATCTGTCAATACTTTAAAAGTCCGTTACTTTGCATTTAATGCTTTGGAAATTAAGATGCCGGATGGAAAAACTCTGGTGGTGGATCCATGTCTGGAAAAGGAAGGACGCTTTAGCTGCGGCTATGACGTGGATGACTTGGAGGGCTGCGATTATGTCTTCCTGAATCACGCCCACGGCGATCATGCGGCCTCCCTCGGAAAGCTCTATGATCGGTTTCATCCGTTAATTATGGCCCACGCCGTTACCAGCTTTCATCTTGCAAAGCTGTATGATATTCCTTATATCCGCTTTCTTCCGTTTGTAAATGGAGATGAGTATGATTTTGACTCGTTCAAGATTAAGATTGTACCCGGGCGGCATAATAATCTGGTTCCCGGAAATTTTATGGTCCGGCCTTCCGGCCGCAAGGATGAGCTTTGTGGCACGCGTACCATAAACATGAACCACGGTTCAGAACTGGAACAGGAACTCGGGAACATGGGAACCATGTATGGGAGCAATTTCCTTCTGACGACGGCAAATAATCTGCGGGTGGGTTTTTATGCCGGAAACGCGGGAATTGAGGATTCCTGGGAGAAAAATCTCTGGAAAGAACTTCGACCGGATATCGTTTTTGCACACCGGGCTAAATTTACAACAGGTAATTTTTCCGCATCGGAAAGTGCACAGAAAATGGCGGATGTTCTTTCGGTGACAGGTGCCAGAATCCTGATACCGATCCATATTGAGGATGCGTACAAAGGGACATATGAACCGGCGGAATATGTGGATGCAGTGAATAAGGCCTGTGAGGAGAGGGGACTTATGGGGCGCATGATTTTCATGGAACGCGGTCAGTGGTACCAGTTTTCTACCACTGTTTCCAGAATTTGACGAAAAAACGTCCACAGAACATTTTTGCCGCATGCCAGGCAACTGAAAATATGCAACAGGAAATATACCAGATCAGGGTCTGGCCTTGCCAAAGAGCAGGGACAGATCCTTTCTGCTGCCAGGTTTTTTCGGTGAATTTTTTAAAAGGGAGTGTCAGGGAATGAGAGTAACAATCGTGAAAGATATTGAATTTTATAAAGCTGTAATCCGGATCATGCTGCCTGTGGCGCTGCAGCAGGCCATCAATATGGGCGTCAATATGATGGATACCATGATGTTGGGCTCTTTCGGGGAGGTTCAGCTGTCTGCTTCCAGTCTTGCGAACCAGTATTATAATTTTTTTACCATCCTGTGTATGGGAATCATCGGCGGATGCAGTGTGCTGGCGGCACAGTACTGGGGAGCGGGGGAGAAGGAGAAGGTAAGGGAAACCTTTAATATGGCCATGCGGCTGACCGCATTTGTATCGATCCTGTTTATGATTCTCACCTGGATATTCCCCACACAGATCATGTCTGTCTATACAACTGAAAGCGATGTGATTTGCCAGGGTGTCCGGTACTTAAGGATTACCGCCTTTATTTTCCTTATTCATGGAACCGGCCTGGTAGCAGCGCAGCTTATGCGTTCCGTGGGGCAGGCCCGCCTGGGGCTGGTGGTCTCTGTTATTTCCTTTGTTGTCAACATTGCTGCCAACTACATATTCATTTTTGGAAAGCTTGGAATGCCGAGAATGGAAATCGCCGGGGCAGCCCTCGGAACACTGATTGCACGGGGGGCAGAATTTATCACGACCTTTGTCTATATCCTTGGGATGGATAAGAGCCTAGGACTGCGGATTCGACATCTGAAAAAATCCCCCTCCAAAACTTTTTACAGAAGCTATTTCAGGCTGGGAGCGCCTGTGTTAGTCAGCGATTCCCTTCTTGGCCTTGGCGGAAACATTGTCTCAGTGGTTCTTGGCCATATGGGAGCTGCGGTTGTCGCCAGCAACGCCATCTGCCAGGTAGTGGACAGACTCTGTACCGTTGTCATCCAGGGGGTGTCCAACGCATCGGGAATCATTACCGGCCAGACTCTGGGAACGGGAGATCGAAAGAAGGCCATGGAACAGGGCGAAACGTTCTACTTTTTCAGCATCATATTTGGCGCATTAAGCGCCCTGGCCGTTTTTGTCTTTGGTCCCATGACCATCGCTGTCTATTCTTTAAATCAGGATACCATTGCACTGGTTCATCAGATGATGAATGCCTATGTGGTGATTGTATTTTTCCAGGCCATCCAGTCCGTGATGACCAAAGGAGTCCTTCGCGGCGGTGGTGATACAAAATTTCTGATGAAAGCAGATATTCTGTTTATGTGGCTGGTATCGATCCCTCTTGGGGCCGCAGGCGGCCTTCTCTTCGGGTGGCCGGCGTGGGTTGTTATGCTCTGCCTTAGGGCCGATTACGTAATTAAGTCGGTCTGGTGTGTATCCAGACTCCTGAGCGGCAAATGGATCCACATTGCAGACGGGATTGAGAACAAATCATAATCTTCATGAGGCGGACACTACATGCTTCTTGTCCGCGGCACGCAGGCAAGAAGATGCAAGGCTGAACTGTTACTATGCCTTCCGGTTATAGAAAATCATTCAATATAAGTAATTGCCATTTGGTAAAAATGCAGGTAAAATGAAAAGGTACAAGGAAAAGCGAATGCAGAATGTGCCGGAAGATGCATCTGCCAGAGGAGGAAGACTATGAAAAGGCTTATCTGTTTGGTGTTTTGTTTTGTGGCTCTGTATGCAAACATCGCCTGCGGAAAGAATCAGAGCGGGCCAGGCTCCACCGGGGATGGGGCAGAACAGGAGGAAGCAGAAATGAAGATGAAAATTCAGGCAGGAAATGTCATTTTTACAGCGGTTCTGGAAGATAATTCTTCTGTGGATGCACTGAAAGAACTGATGGCAGACGGTCCGCTGACTCTGAACATGAGTGATTATGCGGGCATGGAAAAGGGAGCTGATCTGGGGGTTGAACTGCCGCAAAACAACGAGCAGATGAACACACAGGCCGGCGACATTATTCTGTATCAGGGAAGAACCTTTGTGATCTATTATGATACCAACTCCTGGAGCTTAACCCCGATTGGAAAGATTGAGAATGTGAATGTCGAAGAGCTTCGGGCAGCGCTGGGAGACGGAGATGTGACTGTAACGTTGTCTATGGAAACGGGAGAGGAGAAGGTGTAATGAATATTTTAGTGTTAAATGGAAGTCCGCGTGCCAACGGGAACACGGCGGCAATGGTAAAGGCTTTTGTGGAAGGAGCCGGCGAAAACGGCCATGCAATAACGGTGGTGGACGTATGTAAAAAGAAAATTGCAGGCTGTCTTGCCTGTGAATATTGCCACACAAAAGGTAAAGGCCAATGTATCCAGAAGGATGATATGCAGGAAGTTTATCCTGTGTTGGATAAGGCTGAGATGATTGTGCTTGCATCACCCATTTATTATCACAGTTTTACCGGACAGCTGCAATGTGCCATCAACCGCATTTATGCCCTGGATAAACCGAAGAATTTAAAAAAAGCGGCACTGTTTTTAAGCTCCGGCAGTGATGATGTATACGGCGGGGCTATTTACGAGTATCAGAATTCTTTTTTGAATTATTTAAAACTGGAAGACATGGGGATTTTCAAAGCCTTTGGAAAGCAGAATCAATCAGCGGAGCTGTTAAGCTCTTTGCGGGAATTTGGCCGGAATCTTTAAGACAAAATTTCGTAGGAATCGTACACATCCTCCGGAAAGGACTAAAATCGTGTATACATATGAAGAATTAAAGCAATTTGTGGAATACTGTCCCAGGTGTGCCCTGTCCGGCTCCAGGAAAAACCCGGTGATGGGGAGAGGAAATCTGAAAGCCGTCATTATGTTTGTGGCAGAAGCTCCGGGAAACGGTGAGGACCGTGATGGGATTCCGTTTACGGGGCCGTCCGGGGAGATTTTAAATGAGCTTTTGAGCCATATTGGCATAACGCGGCAGGACATTTATCTGACCAATATTGTAAAATGTCATCCGCCGGGGAATCGCGATCCATTGCCGGAGGAACAGGAGGCCTGTATTGCATATTTGAAGTATGAAACATTACTAATCCGGCCGAAAATCATTGTATGCCTGGGGAGAGTTGCCGCCTGCCGCATCATTGATGGAAATTATAGAATCACAAGGGAGCACGGAACATTCCTGTTCAGAAAAAATACCTGGCTTACTGCCGTGTATCACCCGTCAGCCATTTTGCGGGATCCGTCTAAAATGGAAGGGACAAAAAAAGACTTTGAAAAAATTCAGGAAAAACTTAAGGAACTGGAGCATGAATAAGAACCGGAGGGGAAGATTCTGCTCCGGTTTTTTATGTTCCTCCATCTTGTATTCCGGCAAAAAGTAAAGTATAATCTTTGGGAGAAATTGGAAAAATGTACAAGAAAAGGAATGTCTGGGTTGGAAAAGAAAGAACGAGGAGGACAAAGCGGCTATACTTTGGTGGAACTTATGGTTGTGATTACCATAATGGTCATTTTGGCATCAGTGTCGGCAGGAGTGTATACCGGATATGTAAAGAAAGCAGAAATGTCTGGACTCTATGACACAGCTCACCAGATTATACAGGCCCTTGAAATCTGTGAAGCAGAAAATGCAGATGGGACAGACACAAGTGGAAGACGTTACTGGACAGATGCATATTTAAAGCCGCCCAATCATCCGGACAGCATTTTGTACCCATATGTGGGTGACATGACAAAGGACTGTACGGGATATTCTCTGAAAATAGGAAAAAGGGAAGGCATATACAGGGTTGTCGGATTTACATATGAAACGGATCAGTATGTGGTGCGGTGGAACAGGACATCAGGAATTACGGTAGAGGAGAAGTAAAATGGAAAGGCGTACAATGACGGGGCATCTGGCGGCAGTTCTGACAGCCGTGTTGTGGGGAACTACTTTTATATCAACAAAAATTCTTCTGGTGGATTTTAATCCGGTGGAAATCTTGTTTATCCGGTTTATTATGGGATATGTGGCTCTCAGCCTGGTGGCCGGGAAGCGCATCCCCTTCACAGGCTGGAGGGGAGAACTCCCCTTCATTGCTGCGGGAATCAGCGGTATTACCCTGTATTACCTGTTTGAAAATATGGCTCTCACTTATACAATGGCTTCCAATGTAGGCGTTGTTGTATCGGCGGCACCGCTTTTTACGGCAATTCTTATTCATCTGGTGTATAAAGAAGAAAAATTTCAGCCCAGTTTTCTGGCGGGATTTGTGGTCTCCATGGCCGGAATCTGCCTTATAAGCTTTAATGGTTCCAGGCTGGAATTAAACCCCATCGGGGATTTTCTGTCAGTGGCTGCAGCTGTTTTGTGGGCCTTTTATTCTGTGTTTACAAGAAAAATCAGCGGATATGGGTATTCCACAGTAGTGATGACCAGGCGGATCTTTTTTTACGGAATTCTGCTTATGATTCCTGCGCTGCCGTTTTTTGACTGTAAGCTGGGGATTGGCAGGTTTGCCAATCCAGTGTATGTATTTAATCTGATTTTTCTTGGTATAGGAGCCTCCGCTCTCTGCTTTGTCACGTGGAATTATGCAGTACGGGTGCTGGGGGCCGTTAAAACCAGCGTGTATATTTATATGGTTCCGGTTATTACCGTGGTTACCTCCATGATTGTTCTCCATGAAAAAATCACGCCTCTTGCAGCAGCCGGAACGGTCTGTACTCTGACAGGACTGATTCTCTCTGAATGGAAATATAAATAATATTTTATATTTATAAAGAAAGTATAAAATAATGCTTGCGTAACAAAACAAAAGAGGGTATAATACTTGAGATATTTGAGCAGATATCGGAGAGATACGGTAACTGTTCTTCCATAAATATAATATGATACCAGGGTCAAGAGGTCATGTATGGCATACTTGTATGCCACTACATCAATCCGTGGTATCATAAGGGGTCAAAATACCTGTTGACCCCAACATCATAATATAGGAGAGAAGACATGGAGAATCAAAAGAAAAAAACTAACTCACTCGCCGTCAGAATGGGAATTTCTCTTGTATGCGGTATCGCTGTCGGTGTGCTGCTTATGTTTCTGAGAGAATCCCTCAATGGCTCCGGACGGGGAGAGCTCTGGAACACCATCAACAGTATCCTTTTTCAGGATATCACAGCCCAGGGTGCGGAGAGTGCGCTTGGTATTTTTTACATCATGGGTCAGTTGTTTATCCGTGCCCTTCAGCTTGTAATTGTACCGATGGTATTTACTTCCATTACTCTTGCAATCGGGCAGATTTCCGACACAAAGGCACTTGGAAGGATTTCCTTTAAAACCATTGCCGGCTTTCTGATTTGTTCTTTTTTTGCGCTGGTATTTGCATGTGTGGCAGGAATGATTGCTTATAATGCAGGACTTTTTAATATCCAGGTAGAGGGACTGGAGGGTGCAGCAGGTTCTACTGGTTCCAACCCCCTGAATGTAGTATTAAACGTGGTTCCGTCCAATATTGCCTCCACTTTTTCCAGCAACACCGCTGTTCTTTCCATTGTATTTCTGGCGGTATCTCTGGGCCTTTGCATGAATGTGCTGGGGGATGAAAAGACAGGAACCTTAAAGAAGCTGATTCAGGAAGTAAATGATATCGTTGTGGTATTTTTAAATTATGTGGTAACAAAGTTCGGTCCCATCGCCATTTTTGTTCTTCTTTCCAGAACATTTGCCACATATGGAATCAACCATTTGAAGCCGGCGCTGGCTTATGTGGTCATGACAGTGGTTCTGCTTCTTATTTTCCTGTTTGTGGGTTATCCGATTTTCGTTGCATTGAGTGCAAAAGTAAATCCGATGAAATTTGCGAATAAGATCATTAAGGTTGCAGTATTCGGATTTTCCACATCTTCCAGTGCGGCGACTCTTCCGTTAAACATCAAAACTACCACAGAGGAGCTTGGTGTGGATGAGAAAATTGCTTCCTTTGTACTTCCGCTTGGTATGACCATCAATATGAACGGTACTGCTATTATGCAGGTCGTTGCAACCCTGTTCATTGCAGGATGTGCAGGCTATGATGTTACTGTCTCCCAGCTGATCATCATTGCCCTTCTGGCTTTGATCGCATCTGCGGGCACCCCGGCAGCACCAGGTGCAGGCGCGATTATCCTGTTTACTATCCTGTCCGGCATCGGATTTGTCAATGATGGTGCTCTTCTGGCTTACAGTCTGATTCTTGCCATCAACCGTCCTATCGAGATGCTGGTAACGGCTTTAAACGTTGTGGGTGATTCTGCAACCAGTATTTATGTTGCCAGGTCAGAAGGAATGCTGGATGAAAACAAATATAATGCTTAAATTAAAGTAAAACTGATGGCCGGAAACCGGGTTATGGCTTCCGGTCTCTTTTTATTAACAGTTGAGCACTCTCGGAAACTCCCCTGCACTCATCTTTGAGGCTGATTTTCCGAGAGTACTCCAGTCTGAAACGGGAGGAAGCCCGCAATGGAGTTTTACTTTGCCCCTCTGGAGGGCATCACCAGTTACACATACAGGAATCTGCACCATAAATATTATTCCGGCGTGGAGAAATATTACACGCCGTTTTTATCTCCGGGACCGGAGACAGGGCTTGGAATCAGACAGCTTCGTGACGTGATTCCGGAAAACAATCCGAATATTTTACTGGTGCCGCAGCTTTTAACGAACCGCGTCGGGGATTTCCTGAAATCCATGGAGGTTTTGGGAGAATATGGATATCGGGAAATTAATTTGAATCTGGGCTGTCCGTCAGGAACAGTGACAGCAAAAAAGAAAGGCTCCGGCTTCCTTTATTATCCTCAGGAGCTGGACCGGTTTCTGGATGAAGTTTTTAAGGACCGACAGATTTGGAGCGGAGAATTTCAGGTGTCCGTTAAAACCAGAATCGGTAAGAATTCGCCGGAGGAATGGCCGGAGCTGATGGAAATATATAATCGATATCCCTTAAAGGAGTTAATTATTCATCCGCGAATCCAAAGGGACTTTTATAATAATATCCCAAATCTGGAAGTATTCGAAGATGCTTTGGTTCAGAGTAAAAACCCGGTGGTTTATAATGGAGACATTTTTTCAGACAGGGATTTCAGACGATTCCGGGAGAGATTTCCAGCAGTAAAAACCATCATGCTGGGAAGAGGACTGATTCAGAATCCTGAGCTGGCCCAGGCCCTGAAGGAGGAAAGGAGCAGCGAAATATTTGACAAAACCCGCCTGAAAAATTTTCATGATGAGCTGCTTGAGCAGTATTGCGAACGGATGTCAGGGGAGCGAAATGTGTTGTTCCGGATGAAGGAACTGTGGTTTTACATGATACGGCTGTTCCCGGATCATCCCAAAGTTGAAAAGAAAATCAAAAAGGCTACACGGCTGGCAGAATACAGGGCGGCTGTGGATGAACTGCTTATATAAAACACATGACATACAGGGAAAGTTATGGTATCATATCAGTCGATATGATACCCGTGCATTATTTTCTGCGTACACCGCAGAAAATTGTGCACTGAAATCCGCCGGAGGCATCATGTCCGGGAACGGACATGATATCATATCAGTCGATATGATACCTGTAAATAAATGAAAGGAAGGGGGAACGGTAAATGTATTTAATTAAAAACGTCCATGTTTATGCCCCGGATGACCTGGGACTTATGGATGTGCTGGTGGGGGGAGCCAGGATCTTAAAGATGGCAGAGCACCTGCCAACAGAAAATGCCTATGGCGTTGAAGAAATTGACGGAACAGGCAAGGTACTGATGCCCGGACTTATTGACGCTCATGTCCATATTCTGGGCGGCGGCGGTGAGGGTGGTGCCAAATCCAGGACACCGGAGATCATGCTGACAGACATCACCGAAGGTGGAGTCACTACTGTTGTGGGCTGCCTTGGAACGGATGGCTGTACAAGAACCATGACCAATCTTCTGGCAAAGGCGAAAGGACTGGAGGAAGAGGGGATCACCACTTATGTGTATACGGGATCCTATCAGGTTCCGGTACGAACGCTGACCGGAAGTATTATGGATGACATCATTCTTTTAGAGAAGGTGGTGGGAACCGGAGAAATCGCCATTTCAGACCATCGTTCTTCACAGCCCACCCGGGAGGAATTTGCAAAAATCGTAGCAGACACAAGAGTGGGAGGAATTTTGTCCGCAAAAGCCGGCCTTGTGAATATTCACATGGGCGATGGGAAGGAAAGGTTGGAATATTTGCGGTATGTATTAAAGAATACCCAGATTCCCCCAACCAACATGCTGCCGACTCATATTAACCGCAGCCATGCTCTGATGGAAGATGGTATTGATTATGCAAAGACCATGGGCGGTTATATCGACTTAACTACCAGTTCCGATCCGGCCTTTTTAGACCCGGATGAGGTAAAAGCCAGCACAGGCCTTAAGATGGCTCTGGATGCAGGCGTTCCGGCTGAGCACGTGACATTTTCGTCCGATGGACAGGGAAGTCTTCCGGTATTCGCTCCGGACGGAACTTTTCTTGGACTGGGTGTGGGAAAGGTATCCTCCCTTTACCGGGAAATGCGGGATGCCGTGCTTATGGACGGCGTGTCCCTGACCGACGCCCTTAAGCCTGTGACAAAAAATCCGGCATTTCTTTTAAAACTGGAAAACAAAGGAAAGATTGCAGAGGGCGCCGATGCAGATCTGGTGCTTTCAGACGCAGAGACTCTGGAAATCCATACGGTGATGGCAAAGGGAACCATCATGATTTCCGAAAAAAAGGTTCTTGTGAAGGGGACCTTTGAGAGATAAGAAAAGGGGTACTGACATGGAAAAAAAGAAAAAAACATTCCAGATGCCGCATACGTACATTATCATTTTTGGTGTTATCCTGTTTGCGGCTCTTCTGACTGTATTTATCCCGCTGGGAAAATATGAGACCAGGGAAATCACTTACATGCAGAATGGTACAGAAAAGACAAGAACCGTTCTGGATCCGGACAGCTTTCAGTATGTGCTGGATGAAAACGGAAACAAGGTGACGAAGATTGCGCCGTTATTTGGAACAGAAGATTTTGGCGGTCAGGGTATTTTAAACTATGTATTCGAAGGTATGACCGTTGGAGATAAGTGGGGCACTGCCGTAGGCATTATCGCCTTTATCCTGGTTGTAGGCGGTGCCTTTGGCATCGTCTTAAAGACAGGAGCCGTGGAAAGCGGAATCATGCGGGTCATCGCTCTGACGAACGGAAAAGAAATTCTCCTGATTCCGATTCTTATGGTATTGTTCTCTTTGGGCGGAGCCGTATTTGGAATGGGAGAAGAAGCCATTCCCTTTGTTATGATTCTGGTTCCCATGTTTATTGCCATGGGGTATGATGCTGTGGTGGGAATTATGTGTTCTTATGTGGCGACCCAGATCGGCTTTGGTTCCTCCTGGCAGAATCCCTTCAGCCTTGCAGTGGCGCAGGGAGTTGCCGGAATTCCGGTTATGTCCGGTGCCTGGTTCCGCATTCCCATGTGGATTTTCTTCACAACAGTAGCTATTGTTTTTACCATGCGTTATGCCATGAAGATCAAAAAAAATCCCAGACTTTCCGTGGCTTATGAGTCTGACGAAGAATACCGTTCCGAGTTTGCCAGAAAGGGGCAGGAAATGCCGCCCTTCACATTGGGCCATAAACTTGTTCTTCTAACGGTTGCCGCATGTATGGTATGGACCATATGGGGCGTTGTGAGCGAGGGCTATTACATTCCGGAAATCGCATCCCAGTTTTTCGTAATGGGTCTGGTATCCGGCATTATCGGCGTAATTTTCCATTTAAATGATATGAAGGTCAATGACATTGCCACATCCTTCGACAAAGGTGCAGCTGATCTTCTGGGTGCAGCTATGTGTGTAGGTATGGCACAGGGCATCATCATTATTCTGGGGGGCACCAGCGCCACAGACGGAACGGTGCTTAACACCATTCTTCATAGTATCAGCGAGGGAATGCAGAACTTCCCGCCTGTGATTTCTGCCTGGTTTATGTATATTTTCCAGTCAGTATTCAACTTCTTCGTGGTATCCGGTTCCGGCCAGGCCGCCCTCACCATGCCGGTTATGGCGCCTCTGGCAGATCTTGTGGGTGTGGAAAGGCAGGTGGCAGTTGTGGCCTTCCAGCTTGGCGATGCCTTCACAAATTTCATTGTTCCTACTTCAGGATGCCTTCTTGGAGCCCTGGCTGCTGCCAGGTTAGACTGGGGCAAATGGGCGAAATTCCAGATCAAGTTCCAGGCAGTGCTTTTTGTACTGGCTTCTGCCACAGTTATTCTTGGCGTTTTAGTTGGTCTTTCATAATTTAGTAACAGTTCAGCCGTGCGAAGATTCCGGATAAAAAAGGCGTTGAAAGCTTGCTTTCATAAACGTTTTTTATCCGGAATTTTTATAAGGCGGACGCCGCACGCTTCTTGTCCGCGGTACGCGGGCAAGAAGATGCAGGGCTGAACTGTTGCCTGATATGGCTTACGAGGACAATTTTTGTTTAAAATGGATTGTTATAAAGGGGGTAATAGGATAAAATAAGGATAGTCGGTTGGGGAAATATTTGACAACTGGTTCTGGTCGTCTTTTGCAGAGAGGCGTGAGTAGAAATAATTTCTAGTTGGTAATGAGTCTGGTTAGGAAGAGAAAGCTGCCTGATAAGTGGTGTGTCCATGCAGGCAGCTTTCCTTTTTCGAAAATAATATTACTAACTTTAAATTAAGTTAAAATAATTGACGTTCTGACAAAGCTGTGATAAGATGAGAGTGGTTTAAAGATCGTGGGGGGAAAGACATATATTACAAATTGGTAAATCAGGGCATGTGTGAGACTGGGAAGGGGGGATTTTAAATAATCTATATTTCACAAACGAATTGATGTATGGTATTATAGTTGTAGGGGAATATGGGAATTTGTGTACATGAGAGGGGAAAAGTATGGAATATATAGCACATATTAATGATGAAACGAAAAAAATACAGACAGTAAAAGAACATAGTGAAAATACAGCAAGGCTCTGTCGGGAATATGCGATCCCCGCTTTAAAGGATGTGGCATACGTGACGGGATTGCTCCATGATCTGGGTAAATTTCAGGATTCTTTTCAGAAGAGGATTTGCGGTGAGGCAGTGAAAGTGGAACATTCCGCATGCGGAGCGATTGTTGCAAAAAAATTATACCCGGGACCGGCAGGCGTTATGATGGGATATTGCATCGCTGGCCATCACTCTGGAATTCCTGATGGCGGCTACAAGAACGACACAGGCGATAAGACAACTCTTTATGGAAGGATGAGCAGGGAGTTTGAAGATTATGGCGCATATCAGAAGGAGCTGCAAATCCCGGAAGTGGATGAGAAAAGTTTCGCTGAATTTCTAATGAAAGACTGTGGGAAAGCGAAAGACAGGCTGTTTGATAAATTCTCATTTTTTACGAGATATTGCTTCTCCTGCCTGGTAGATGCGGATTCCACAGATACTGCCGGGTTTTGCGGAAATGGCATTGAGACGGGACTTTTTGCAGATTTTGAAAAGTGCCTGGAAAAGGTGAACAGAAAGATCAATTCGTTTGTCAGTACAACGGATTTACAGAGAACGCGAGCATCTTTGCAGAAGCAGGTGTTTGAAAAGAGTACTATCGAATCGGAAATTTATCTGATGAATATGCCGACCGGAAGCGGGAAAACCTTATGCAGCCTTAAGTTTGCACTGGAACGGGCATTGAGGAAGCAGAAAAAACGGATTATTTATGTGATTCCATATAACAGCATAATTGAACAAACAGCCGAAGTATTTGAAAAAATATTAGGAGAGGAGGCGGATATTTTAAGGCACCAGTCCACATTCTCTTATGAGGACCAGGAGGATTACAATGAGAATTACCGTCTGGCGGCAAAATCAGCAATGGAAAACTGGGATGCACCATTAATTATTACAACAGCAGTTCAGTTTTTTGAATCCTTGTATTCCAACAGAAGAGGAAAGCTTCGGAAGCTGCATAATATGGCTGACAGCGTTCTTATTTTCGATGAAGCGCATCTTATGCCTCAGAATTACCTGAAACCATGTCTGGAGGGGGTTTCTTATATTGCAAGGTATTTAAACAGTGAGGCAGTGTTTTTGACAGCGACCATGCCGGACTTTAAGCATCTGATTGAGGAATGTGTCTTTCCTGACAGCAGGATTGTGGATTTGATTGATGATTACTCCCTGTTTCCGGTGTTTCAAAAATGCAGTTATCGCTATCTGGGGAGGCTAAACCTGGAACAGATTGCTCAGAGAGCCAGGGAGTTTCCATCAAGTCTGATTGTGGTAAATAAAAGAAGAACAGCAAGAGAGTTGTTTGGAACTTTTAGCGGCAAATGCTATCATCTTTCCACTTACATGACAGCGTTTGACAGGAAACAGGTGATTGATAAAATAAAGCATGAGCTTTACCGGATGGAGCTGGATTATCCCAATCTGCAGGATGTGCCGGAGGACAGAAGAATTGTTGTGGTTTCCACTTCATTAATCGAAGCTGGCGTGGACCTGGACTTCTTTTCTGTCTTCCGGGAACGTTCCGGGCTGGACAGCATTTTACAGGCGGGAGGCAGGTGTAACCGGGAAGGAAAGAGAAAATGTGCGGAAGTTTTTATTTTTGACCGGGAAGATGAAACTGGAAAGAAGTGGGAGGATGAGAGGGCCAACATTACAAAAGGACTTCTTGCAAAATATGAAGATATTTCCTGTCAGGAGTGTATACAGGAGTATTATAAACGGTTGTTTTTTATAAAAAGGGATGAGATTTTAAGTGGTTCCATCGGTTCCATGTGCAGTGCCATTGATTCCATTCCGTTTAAGGAGTATGGGGATTCCTTTGAAATTGTGGATTCTAAAACGGTTTCTGTGGTTGCAGTGAGGGATGAAAGGAGCCGGGATCTGATGGAACAGGTCAGATACACAGGAATAGGAATGACAAGAAAACTTCAGAAGTATGCATTTTCCGTATATCAATATGAATTTGATGAATTGTTCCGCCAACATGTGCTGGAGGATTATGGAAGCGGAATCTGGTTTCTCACGAATCCCGACTATTACGATGAGAAGCTGGGAGTTTTGTTTGAGGCGAAGGATTATTTTATTGAGTAGGAGGGATGGATGATGGCGTATGGTTTTCGGGTGATCATTGATGGAGATTATGCCTGTTTTACCAGGCCTGAACTTAAAGTGGAGCGGGTAAGCTATGATGTTCCGACTCCGGGAGCTTTGGAAGGTTTATTAAAAAGCGTTTACTGGAAACCGGCAATTCGTTATGTGATTGATAAAATCATCGTGTTCAATCCGATTGACTTTATTAATATCCGCAGAAATGAAGTGAAAGATAAGGTCCTTTTCAGCGCGGTGAAAAATCAGATGAAAGGGAAGGGGGCCGACCCCTGTATTTATACGTCTGAAAGCAGAAGCCAGAGGGCGGCGATGGTATTAAAGAACGTGAAATATGGAGTAGAATTTCATTTTGAATTGACAGGTATCAAAAATGAGGAGGAGGGAGATGACGAGAAAAAGCATTTTAACATCATAATGAGAAGGCTGGAGAAGGGGCAGTTCTTCCGGGTTCCATGCCTGGGCTGCAGCGAATTTCCGGTCCGGAGCATCCGACTGGTGGAGGAGTTTGACAAGAATCTGATCAGCAGTTCTGTTTTAGCATCAGGCGATGTGGATTTGGGTTTTATGAGCTACCAGGTGCAGTTTGAGGATGGCGGAAGACCGGTGAATGGAGATTGGGAGAATCCGAAATTTTCTGACCGGGCCCTGACGGTCTACTATCATCCGCATATGGTAAACGGCGTAATTGATGTGGAAAAGTACAGGGAGGGATTGAGATGCTGATAAAAGCCCTGTGTGATTATTATGACGTTCTTTCCAGGGACGGTAAGGTTCTTCCGGAGGGGTATTCCAAGGTGAAAATTCATTATCTGATTTGTCTGACGCCGGAAGGAAAGATAGATGGGATCATTCCATGGCAGAAGGAGGAAATGATCCTGTCCAAAAATGGAAAGGGAAAGGTAAAACTGGTGCCGAGGATGGAAGTCATGCCTCAGCGGACAGAAAAACCGGGGATTGATGCCAATATTATTGAACATAGGCCGCTATACATATTTGGACTGAATTATGATGGAGGAGTGTTTCAGACAGAGGATAAGACCAATAAGGCAAAAAAATCCCATGAGGCATTTGTACAGGCCAACAGGAACTTTTTGGAGGGAATGGATTCTCCGGTGGTTCATGCATACCAGGCGTTTCTTGAAAACTGGGTCCCAGAGGAGGAAAAGGAAAATCCACTGCTTTTGGAGCTTGGAAAGAACTACGGAGGCTCAGGATTTGCGTTTTGCCTGACCGGTGAACCGGACCGGCTGCTTCATGAGGATGTAAAGGTGAAAGAAAAATGGGAAGCGATGAGGGGTTCCGGCAGAGATGGGGAGACCTTAAAAGCGCAGTGCTCGGTTTGCGGTGAAGTGGCTCCCATTGCCAGAATTCACAACAAAATTAAAGGTGTTTCCGGTGGTCTGGCAACAGGAAGTGTTTTGATAGGATTTAACAATTCTTCCGAAAACTCGTACGGAAATGAGCAGTCTTACAATAGTAATATCTCAGAGACGGTAATGAAGCGATATTCTGAGACATTGAATTATCTGCTGGGAGAAAAGTCCCATAAGGAGCTGTTAGATGATGTGACTGTGATTTTCTGGGCAATGAACAGTGGGGAAAAAGAGGAATCTCTTATGTCGGCTCTGTTCTTTGGCGAGTCGGAATTTATGTCGGCGGAACAGACAGAAGGAATGTTAAAGGAACTGTTAAAGGATGCGGCTGAAGGATCCATTGTTCAAAAGAGAATTGCGGATTTGGATGATATTGATCCTGAAGTTGATTTTTATATGCTGGGTTTAAAACCAAATTCCTCCAGGCTTGCCGTTAAATTCTTTTATCGAAAGAAATATGGGGAGATTCTCTGGAATATTGTAAAACACCAAAAAGATCTGCAGGTTTCAGAGGATTCCAGGCCGGTGCCTTTTTGGAGAATCAGAAAGAGCCTGCTGTCACCGAAGAGTCAGAACGATAAAATCAATCCGATGCTGTTAGCTAAGGTATTTGAGGCTGTGATGTATGGAACCGCGTATCCGGTTTCTCTTCTGGAACATGTGGTCCGGAGAGTGAAGACGGATTCAGATATGAAAATTGATGATGTCAGAGCAGGTGTGATTAAAGCCTGTATCAATAGGAATTTGAGAATTGCCGGGAAAGAGGAGGAAATTAAGATGGCACTGGATAAAGAAAATTGTAGTCCCGCATATTTATGCGGAAGACTTTTCGCTGTATTGGAGAAACTTCAACAGGATGCATCAGGGAATTCGCTGAATCGGACGATTAAGGATGCATATTTTGCATCCGCCACATCAAAACCGGTGCTGGTGTTCCCGAAGCTTTTGCGCCTTGCACAGAATCACCTGAATAAGGCAAGGAACCCGGTTTATTATAATATTTTAATTGGTGAAATCATGGACAAGCTGCAGGGGGAATTTCCGGGGACACTTCTGCTGCCGGACCAGGGAAAGTTTATTATTGGGTATTACCAGCAATATCAAAGTTTCTTTGTGAAAAATCCGGAAAAGGAAGCTTAACTGTACTGACCATAAGAAAATTTGACCTGAAAGCAGAAATCCCAATGGAGGCAGATATGGCGGGTTGCACATTTGCCTGTGCTGCCTGTGCAGAAATATGAAAATGTTTAAATCAAACAGGAGGAAAAGAGATGGCAATCAGTAACCGATATGATTTTGTAATGCTTTTTGATGTGGAAAATGGAAACCCAAACGGAGATCCGGATGCAGGTAACAGTCCAAGAGTGGACGCAGAGACCGGATATGGGTATATTACGGATGTATGCCTGAAACGAAAAATCAGAAATTATGTGGAACTCTGTAAGGAGGGGGAGCCTGGTTATGGAATTCTCATTAAGCCGGATCGTTCGCTCAATGCGAAATTTTCAGAGGCTTATGATGCGGAAGGATTGAAGCACAACAAGGAAAAAAATAAGAATCCGGACGATGTAAAGAAAGCACGTGATTATATGTGCAGGAATTATTATGATGTACGTACCTTCGGAGCGGTGATGTCAACAGGTGACGATCCCTGCGGTATTGTCCGCGGGCCGGTACAGATTAATTTTGCCAAAAGCATTTCTCCGGTCAATATCCAGGATGTTACAATCACAAGGCAGGCCCGAACGACAGAAGAGCGGACAGAGACAGGCGGAACAGAGATGGGAAGAAAAAGTATGATTCCATATGCGCTTTATCGGGCAGAGGGATATGTTTCTGCCGCACTGGCGAATAAAATAACAGATGTGTCAGAAGCGGATGTGGAACTTCTGTGGGAGGCCATAATTAATATGTTTGAGCATGATCACAGTGCTGCACGGGGCAAGATGTGTATGAGAAAGCTTTTTGTTTTTAAACACAGCAATGTCCTTGGAAATTGCCCGTCCCATATTTTATTTGATAAAATTGTTATAAAGCAAAAGGATGAGATGCCGCCGCGTGGTTTTTCTGACTATGAACTGACAGTCGACCCTCATATGCCGGAAGGTGTTGAGCTGATGGAAAAAATATGATGAATGCAGAGATTGCGATCCGGTCTGTCCAGCATTATCTTTATTGTCCGCATCGCTGGGGGCTTTTGGAGATCGACAGGGCATGGGCAGAAAATGTCTTTGTGACAAAAGCCAACCTTATGCATGAACGTGTTCACAATCCGGATAAAAAATATACGCTGCGTGGAAGAAAAGTTTTTACATCAGTACCAGTCTATAATGATCTGGAGGAGTACAACTTATATGGGGTTATAGACTGCTTAGAAGCGGCGGAGGATGAAAAGGGAGTCCTGATTTCGGGATTCCCCTCCAGGTACAGGCTTTGTATTGTGGAATATAAGCCTTCCAAGCCTAAAAACCGGGATTTTAATGAGGACGATTTGATGCAGGTGTTCGCACAGAAAATATGCATCGATTATGTATTTGGCGGCGATTGCGATGCAGTGTTGTATTATGCTGATGTGAAGAAAAGAGTTCCTCTTCCGCTAAGAGATAATTTCCTGGAGTATGACGGGAAGTTAAGGTGTGTGCTGAAAGATATGCGGGAGAGTCTGGAGAAGGGAGTGATACCGCCGATTCGAAAAAAGCAGAATTGCAGCGGATGCTCTATGAAAGATATGTGTATGCCGCTGTCAGACAGGAAAAAGGATCTGCGTACACGCATTAGGGAAATGGGGGAGGATCCTTTATGAGAAAACTTCTTAATACGATTTATGTCACGAATGAATCTGCGTATTTGAGCCTTGATGGAGAAAATCTTGTATGTAGAATTGATGGGGAAGATCGGCTGCGGATTCCCTTCGAAAACATAGAAAATATTGTTTGTTTTAATTATATCGGATGTTCTCCGGCCCTGATGGGGAAATGTGTTGGGAAAACGATTCCAATCAACTTCATTTCTCCGCAGGGGAAATTTCTGGCGAAGGTGTGTGGGGAAACGAAAGGAAATGTTTTTCTAAGGGTCGCTCAGATTGAGCGTTTCAGAGAATCGGGAATTGAACTTTCGCGGAATACAATGGCGGCAAAATTCAGCAATTGCCGACAGGTGCTTCGCCGGACACTCCACGATAATTTGACTTTAAGAGAGGATAACGAAATAAAAAATGTGCTGGAGGTGCTAGAACAGGGGATTGAGAAGGTCTTTCGGGCAGAAACGATTGAGGAAATTATGGGTATTGAGGGAAATTGTGCAAGGAACTATTTTTCTGTTTTTGGCAAAATGATTACAAACCCCAAATCAACATTTTCTTTTGAATATCGCACGAAACGGCCTCCGCTGGATCCGGTGAATGCAATGCTGTCTTTTGTGTATACTTTGATGACAAGTGAATTTGCTGCATCTTTAGAGACGGTTGGGCTGGACAGCTATATTGGTTTTTGCCATAGCCTGAGGAGCGGCAGGAGCTCTTTGGCCTGTGATCTTGTGGAGGAAACGCGATGTGTCGCAGAACGATTCGTTTTGACCCTTTTGAACCTTCAGATTATTGGTGAAAGCGACTTCGAGAAGCAGATTTCCGGCGCGGTGTGGCTGAATGATGATGGAAGGAAAAAGGTGTTGTCGCGTTGGCAGGAAAAGAAGCGCTCTGACATTGTTCATCCATATTTGAAGCAGAAGATTCCGCTGGGATTGCTTCCGTATGTTCAAAGCAATTTATTGGCAAAGTACGTGAGAGGGGATATTGAGGAATATCCGGCATTTTTGCTAAAGTAGGTGATAGGTATGATGGTGCTAATAAGTTATGATGTATGCACGGTGGATAGTGCGGGAAAGACCAGACTGCGTAAAGTTGCAAAGGAATGCCAGAATCATGCTCAGAGAGTCCAAAACTCGGTCTTTGAGGCAGACCTGGACTATTCGTCCTTTTTGAAGTTGAAAGATAAATTAGTAAAGCTGATTGACCAGGAAAATGACAGTTTGAGATTTTACTATTTGGGTAATAACTGGGAAAGACGGATCGAGCACATCGGGGCAAAAGAAACATACAATCCGGAGGGAGTGATTATTATTTAAGAGACTGTATGCATTTGGCGAAGTGGCGGTGATGGAGAAATTGCAGGGAGGTTCGCCAGGAAAATGCTATTGTTTTAGTGATAACATAGGTATGTTAATAAGTGAGAAAAAGTGTCCATCCCATAGATTGGGGGTGACTACGATGCTATGCACAAAATATCGTGGTCACATCCCGCGAGGGATGTGTGAGTAGAAATCTTCAACAGAGCAGATCTGGTATATATTGCGGAATGTCACATCCCGCGAGGGATGTGTGAGTAGAAATTTTTCGGATCCCAAAATAAAAATACTGAAAGCCCGTCACATCCCGCGAGGGATGTGTGAGTAGAAATTTTCGTCAGAAGAGCCTTATGGAAGGTGGTTCGGGTCACATCCCGCGAGGGATGTGTGAGTAGAAATGCGGATCGTCTGATCCATGATCGCCGGAAAAGCCGTCACATCCCGCGAGGGATGTGTGAGTAGAAATTTTCCCTGCCATCACCTCCTCCCAGGTATCCACGGTCACATCCCGCGAGGGATGTGTGAGTAGAAATTTCATTGTAAAACCCTTATAAAATCAGGTTTTGGTCACATCCCGCGAGGGATGTGTGAGTAGAAATCATCATAGCAACCAATTTCTTCGCTGATTGCCCCCGTCACATCCCGCGAGGGATGTGTGAGTAGAAATACCAGAGAAGAAGCCGAAGTCGCATTGAAAGAATCGTCACATCCCGCGAGGGATGTGTGAGTAGAAATGGAGCCCCTGAGGTCCCTGGGGACCCTGTGGCCCTGTCACATCCCGCGAGGGATGTGTGAGTAGAAATCTGTTTTTACGTAAAATTGGGATAGATGTGCCGGCAGTCACATCCCGCGAGGGATGTGTGAGTAGAAATCGGTC
>ERZ808051.772-NODE-772-length-28801-cov-9.833519_pt1 | contig 28801 bp, 27 predicted proteins | sample MGYA00380199_ERZ808051 | MGnify/ENA primary metagenome ERZ808051 (study PRJEB31490, sample SAMN06133391) | mouse gut metagenome | isolation source: J11 | host: mice | place: China: Chengdu | collected 2015-05 ...
TTCCTCCATCTGTTCTATTATACTTTCCTGTTGGGAATTTTCCATGTCTAACTTGTACTAATTATATTCTAACACCAACTACCATTTTTATTTTTTCTGTTATGCCTTCTTCACATGCAATAAAAATTATCCCTGCGTCAGTATTTTTCAAAGGTCCCATGCATTTATTATACGACAGACATTTTCTTTTCGCATCATAGATTGTATTGTTTAAGCAGGTTACAAATGCTCTGATTTCAACCCTGTTCAAATAAGCTAGAAATTTTACGATTTCCCTATATTGTTCTTCTTCTCCAAAATCAGTTACCCTCCCTGTTTTCCGTAAAACTGGCATGTTATGCTTTCAGGCACAAAAAAGTACCAAACTTTTCGTCTGATACTCTTTCCGGTCTGTTTGTATGATGTTGTTTACATGGTCTGTGTCGGCGGTTCCTGCTCCTGTACCCTGTCCTGCTGTTTTTCCAACTTCATAAGCTGCTCTATGCTGTAATCCAGTATCTTCTCTTTCCTTTCCCGAATCATAACCTGATAAAATTCTCTCTGTATCGGTTCCGTAAATGGCGTTTCCGCCACCAGCCGGTCAATCTGCTCCATGTCTATCCGTTCATGGATGCGCCTCAGGGCAGCATTACAGTCCCGGTCTTTCAGGGATGAAATATAATCAAAATAAGAAATCTTTTTCCCGTCTTCTTCCACCGCAGATGTGGGATAAACAAATATCCGTCTGTCAATTTCTTCTTCTTTTTCCAGCACATCCTTCATTTCGCCTGCCGCAAGCTGCGGATAAAGGCAAGAGCCACAGTCATATACAGGAGCAATTTCAGCCGTCTGTTTTTCCTCATCCACGAGGATGCCCCAGTTCCCGTTATGACGGTCGAAATTGCCGAGCAGCGCGTCCACTATGAACATATCCCAGAAAAATCCCTTCAGTTCCTCCGCCGGAATCAGCTCCTGTTCGCCAATCGCCGTCATAATCGAAGAAAGCTCTGTGCCGTATCCATTCTGTTCACTGTCAATACAGGTATTTTTCAGCTGTGCAAATTCAATCAGCTTCTTTCCGTTATCCGTGAAATCACGGCAGGCAACCACCTTTTTTTCTTTCCCACGCCTGTCCGTATAAGTGCCGAGAATCGTTTCCTGCGCCCTCAATCCAAGCATTTCATAGATATGGCAGGCAAGATATTCGCTGATACAGCTGTTTGTGTAGCTCATGGTTTTGCTCCGTCCGGGCACTGGCGGGAATTTCAGCATATAGCCTTTTTTCTGATACTGAATATGGATTTTATTCCCATTTGCGCCGCCATATGCCTTGAATTTATTGACTTCGCATGGCGTAAAATCAATCATCCGCCTCCTCCTCTCCTCCGAACAGATATTCTTTCCGCAGATAATCTGCCTGCTCTTCTGTAATCCTGCCTCCCCACTGGCATGCATTGATAGAACCATACAGCTCCCCCCATAGGCAGTCCATATGGGACACCTGCTCTTTCTCTCCCCGGACAAATTCATCAATGGCATGCTGCAGGCTTTCCGACAGTCCGGTTCCCAGATATTCTTTATCTTTTGGCTTTCCATCCCCGCCCATGCGGTCTTCCGTTTCCAAAAGCAGTAACTCCTCCATACTGATTTCCAGCGCCTTTGACAGCTTGGAAAGTGTTGCCGCGCTGCACCGCTCAAATTTTGTTCTGCCGGAACACAGATCCGACAGGGTTGCCCACGGTACCCCACTCTTTTTTGATAGACTGTAACGGGAAAGCTCCCTCGTCTGCAGCAGTTCATTTAGTGTCAACGTCATCACCCCAGATACATTATATCTGTGTTCCGGCAAACCCGCAACAGGAACATCCGCATCGGATCAGTCGTTTAAGATAATCCATCTCTCCCCGTCAAACCCCTCAAACCGCTCGGTAGTCACGTCTGCTCGAAATACACCGCCAGTATCCTGCGGATATCCTCCTCGTCTGCACGCTTTGCCTTGAATCCCTGCTCCACCAGCATCTTCTCTATCCGGTTTAAATAGGAAAAGGTCTCATTTTCTTTCTGCTTCCCAAGCCACAGGATCAGCAGGAATTCCCGTGCGGTTGCCATCTGCACCTGAATTCGGTCAAGATGGCCCGCATCCAGTTCAAGGAGTTTTCTCACCACGGGGTTTTCTTCCTCCTGCGCCCGTTTCTTTAAATATCTTTTATTGTCCTCGAAGTTTTCCCGCGAATTTAAACACATCATCTCGATTTCCGTGATGCCCTTCAGTACAGTCATCAGTCCGTAAATCCGCGCGGAAAGGCTTTCCTCCGACAGTACGGACAGATTGCTTGGTTGAATTAGAAAAAGCACCAGTTCCTCGTTCCTGCCGGTGCGGATACTGTAATCCGTCAGCTCCTTTATGCCCATCAGTTCTCCTGTGGACTGCTCTTTTTTCTTACTCATCCGGTGTGTATCTCCATTCAAAATACTGCTGTGTCGTCAGAAAATAGGCGCAGGCATAACGGATAAAATCCATGATTGTCGTATCCTCCACCTGTATCGTCAGAAAGGCATATGCCCCTGCGATAACTGCCGGAAACCAGATGCCCGCATAGGCAAACGCAAACACAGAGAATAAAATCATTATCCCTCTTGGGCGCCACCAGTTTCCTGTATCTATAAAAACGGGCAAAAAAATAGGGCAAAAACTGGTCAATTTTTACTCCAATTTTTGCCCAAGCCAAACTTGTTTGGCTTTAACCACCAACATCTTGTGGTTTAGACCCCTTAATTCTTCTCTTTTCCACAATACTGCATCATTATTATTACCTCAACGGATGCTTGATTTTCCCCCAGAGAAGCTATGGCTTCTCTGCTTATGGGGAAAGTGTATTTTATCTCTTTTACCGGGTTCCTGCTCTCATCCCATGTGTCCTTCGGATACAGATGCACTTCTGCGATAAGGCTCTCAAGAACCTTGCGTTTATCTGCTTCATCCATTTTATCAAAGAGCCTGTCAAAAACCAACAGCATTTTGTAGATATTCTCTTTCGTAAATTCGCTCTGCTCCACTGCTGACTTTTTCTTCTCGCACTCTGTTATCTGGTCTTCGATGTCATAGATTTCCTCATAGATTTTGTTCAGCCGGTTATTCATGTCATTCCTTTTCCGTTCCGCACGCTTATCATCATCCGAGATATTGTCTATATCCCGTTCCAGATTAGCCTTGCTTCTTTCCAACTTTTTCAGCCTTTTACAACAACCCTCTATCTCTGCTTCTATCTCCGAGTTGTCCATCTTCTGCCCAATCTGCGCCTGAATGTCCTGTGCAAACTGTTCATTCCTGACTAACAGCTTCGTGTACTCTATGACCTCCGTTTCCACCCATTCTGCAAGTATTGCGTTCTTTTTGCACTGCCCATACTTGGATTTGGCATAATGACCGCACTGGTATCTAAGTCGTTCCCTGCGGATTCCGTCTTTATTCGTCCATACCACCATATCCGCATACATGGACGAACCGCACATCGGGCATTTCAGTATGCCGGATAAGAGGTGCTTCGTGCCCCTGCCGACTCTGGGATTGCCCGTGGAACTGCTTTCCTGTCTCTTGACCTGTGCTTTTTCAAACAGCTCATCACTGACAATCGCCTCATGCACGACCTCATCACTCAGGATATAGTCCTTCGACTTCACACGGCGGTACTCGTTCTCCGTACCCTCCACCCTTTCAAGCCTTGTCCGCCCGAAAGCAATGCGCCCCGTGTAAAGCGGATTGTCAAGCATCCTTTTGATATGGTCGGCGCTCCAGTCCGTGAACGTCCTGCCATGCGAATTTTTAGACGGGAGTTTCTGGATGCCCTGACGGTTGAGTTTTCCTGCCAGAGTTGAATAGCCTGTCCTGTGGTTCACGAACTGGTCAAAAATATATTTTACTATTTTTGCTTCCTCTTCTTTCACTTCAAGCCTGCCATTTACCAGTTCATACCCGTACGGGGCAAAGCCGCCATTCCAGCCTCCCTGTTTTGCTTTTTCTTCGCGTCCCAGCATGGTCTGTGCAAGGATATTTTCGCGCTCCATCTCTGCTACGGCTCCGAGAATCGTAATCATCATCCTGCCCATAGAGGTACTGGAATCAAGACCGTCCTCCTTGCAAATCAGGTTCACCCCGTACCGCTGTATGTAGGTGAGGGAGTTCAGGATGTCTTTAGCATTCCTGCCAAACCGTGAAAGCTTAAAGACAACAACATAGTCCACAGGAATCTGCCCCGCTGCTATATCTGAAAGCATCTCCTGAAACACCTCCCGCCCTGATATGGATTTTCCGCTTTTTCCCGGCTCGACATAAATCTTTATCACGGTCATGCCTTCAAACTCGCACCATTCCTTTAGATAACGTTTCTGCCCTTCAAGACTGTATCCTTGTATCTGACGTTCAGAACTTACACGGATATAGATAATGCAATGTTTCCCCTTGCGGGAACTGTATAAATCTCCCATTGTTCATGCCTCCCTTATCCTAAGATTTCCAGCGCATATTTCTGTACCATCTCAGCCATGACATGGATAAAATTGTCATAGTTGAGATTCTGCACCTGTTCCGCTTTTGTGCCCGCCGCCTCTGGCGGAAAACGCAACACTGTCGGGTAAGAACTGCTTTCCGGCTCATGGAAAAGAGATGGTATCAGAAACTTTATTCCCTTTAATGCAGGGCGGTTCATATAAAGCGGTCTGAAGATTTCCAGTTCTGCCGGATTTTTGATTATCTTTGCAATATCAATCTTTTTCACATCACAGCGATATATAAACGGGTACATCCTTTTTACCTCCTCTGGCATGAAAATCTTTATCGTTATATCTGCACAAACCGGGCAGACTGGTCTAACGTTTGAGCAGATGCGGCTTTCCGGCATCCGCCGGGGCGGTTTAACTGCCGCCCCCGGGAACCTTCATCAGACGCATTCAGCCAGTATCCGGCGCAGCTCTTCGCAGTCACTGCCTGAAGCAGCTGATTTTATCCAGTCATCCACAGACTCCTCTCTGCCATCGCTGAAACGTATCACAGGGCCATCCCCGCCTTCTTCATAGGACCCGAAATATGTACATTCGTCGAACACATACTCTGGTGAGAACGGCAGAAGTTCCTTCGTCCGGCAGTTTAAGACACCGTTCTCCAACGGCATAAACCCGTGGAAGCAGCTGAGACTGGCCTTTTTTGCAAAGAGGCGCAGCCAGAACTCGACTTCATCTGCATATTCGGCAAAGCCGGCAAATGATACTGACTGATGTGGTGATAATGTGTCGATAATGGGCCAGAGATTACAGGTATAGGTGCCTATGTCCGACTCACCATCGTAGATATCGCTTCTGTCAGCCACATAGAGCATGACATCATATCTGTCAGGACCCTGTAAGCCGGATTCATTGCATTCATATCTGTTCCTGTCAACAACCAGCCTTATATGGCAGAGGGCCATCATGAGCTTTGCTACCTGACAGGCTGTAAGTTCCTCCGGCAGCGGCACCGGCAGGGAACCTTCATCCAGCCTTCCGTTAAACTCCCTGAATGTGTCAACCGTTTTCTGGAGCAGGCCGTGGGCCGCCTCTTCCGGTGCTGGCAGGTTATCCTTATCAAGGCTGTCAAGATAGTCTGCTGTCGCCGCTGCGGTAAGCATGTCTGCTATCTCGATATAGTATCTTCTCTGACAGCGCAGCACGTTATAAATCGTGTCTTTTGATATCCTCCCTGCATCCAGCTGTGCAGCCTGCCCGTCAGTTAAGATAGTTGTTTTTGTATTAGTCATCTCTTATGACTCCTTTCGCATTGAAATGTGTTTGTTTTTGGTTACATTGTTATATCCGGGCGCAGGTAACGCGCCTTTGTCTTTCTTATGAATCTGTCTTCCATACTGCAATCCGGCATTTTCCCACTGCATCCCACAGCAACACAGCAGAATCCCTGTTTTTTGCTTTTATGGCCGGACGTCTGCGCAGATGCGGCTTTCCGTTATACGGCGGCACCGGGGACGTCACGCCGCGCCCTTATCGGTGCGCTTTCAAACAGCAGCCTTTCCACGTCCTGCTCAGTGAAGAGGTCGATATCCGGCGCGAAGCCCTCAATGACGCTGAGGATATCCGTGGTATAGCGCCCTGCATCCATGCCGTGCGTCTGATAGACGTAGAGGGTGCAGTCGTTCCTTGCGGCGTTCCCCTCATTCCTCCACGGGAGCAGGCAGACAGGGTTTGATTCCCTGACAAGCGACGCTATCCGCTCCGCATCCAGTCCGTCAGTTACGATATTTGTATTAGTCATGCCTTATGGCTCCTTTCTAAAAGCATCTGGTTACTTGTTACACTTTTATATCCGGCGCATGTAAAGCGCCTTTGTTTTTCTATGTTTGGGCACAGGCAGGACGGCGCACCCATGCACGCCGCCCGCCATATGCCGTGGGCCTATATTTCCGGTTCCGGCCCAGAATCCTTTTCCTTCACAGCCGGCAGGACGCCCTGTATAACCGGTGCCGGCGGTGTCCGTTTCTGGAGCGGTTCTCCTGCTTCGTCACACCAGCCGTCTTTCAGGGCACGCTCGAACCTCATCAGCCCGCGGAACCGCTTCTTTGTGGTTGACGGTATGAGCTTGCGGGCTTCATCGCCGCCGTGGTATGTGTCATCACTCCAGCCCTGTATCTTATACTGCTTGATGAGCATTTCCGGCTTATCCATCATGTCTTTGCGGTTTAAATATTTATCCCGCATCCTGCCGTTTGCTTCCGCTTCTTTTGGCGGCACCCACCAGATGTCGCTGGCTGTACGGACAACATCCTGAAGCTGGCTTTTGAAGGTGTTCCTGCCGAGAGGCGCAGAGTCGGGGCTGCACTCATCCATCCATTTCAGATATAAGGCGTGGATGAAGTCGTAGGGGAGCAGGTCCCACACGAACTGTTCTTCCATTTCTGACCAGAACTGCCGCACAGGGTCGTTGGCCTCCTTGTATTCCAGCAGGAGCGCCTGGCAGGCTTCCGGCTCCGAAAGTTCGTAATAATCCATGTTCAGCACACGCCAGAGGATGTACTCAAGGACGTCTTTGCGGGCAAGGTATTCGTCTTTGATGTATCTGCGCTCGGCGCCCTGAAAGTTCTTCAGGAACGGCACAACAAGCTGTCTCCTGTAAAAGGAGTTTGACTTGTCCTTTACTTTGGGCATGCCGTTGATGCACTGCACCATGAAGCCTTTGAACTGGAACGCTATGGGCGCTTTGAATTTCCTGTTCATCTGGAACACGTCGCCCGTTATGACGGCCTTTAATGTGGCGGCCTTATCTATGTAGACGTCGGTGTCGTTCTCGTCGTTGATGATGGCGGATGCTTTTACAAGGGGTTCAAGGGCAAAGTCCCTGCTGAACGCTGAGAGCTGTATGGCCGTGTGGTTCCCGTCCCCGCAGAGATTCCGCATCAGGGCGCAGAGCGTGCCCTTGCCGTTGCTGCCCTGCGTGGAATAGAGCCATGCGGCTTTGTTCCAGCTGACATTGGGGCGGATGCAGGCGCCGATTATCTCCCATATGAGGTCCACGATGCCGTGGTCGTCAGACAATCCGCTGACCCATTCTTCGACTTCCCAGTCTGTGTTATCTTTTGGGTTGTGTATCGCAGGGCTTATGGGACTATTGACATAATCAACGTGGCACTTGCCAAGAAAGACATAGTCTTTGCTGTAAGGTATCAGCTTTTTGGTGTCAAAGTCGAAGATGCCGTTGTTTACGGGCACAAGGTTCTTGGCCTTTGTGCGGAATACACGCCCGCATTTAGCAGAGAGGACCGCTTCCACTTCGTCGATTCCCCTCCGTGTGATTTCCGGCACATATTTGTAGCACAGGCTCCTTATCCCGTACCCTGACACGGAATAGGTCCCCATGTCCGGCCCGTCTTCCTGATAGATGCCAAGCAGGTCATAGTCCGGGTCTGACGCTTTTTCCAGACAGCATATCTTTTTGATGTCGTGCATTGTGAGCAGTACTTCGGCAAGCTGGAAGGGTTCCAGCGTCGCAGGTATGTTCATTTTCCGGCTCCTGCTCAGTATTGCGGCGTTGCGTATTTCCAGCTCGTCAGCCACAGCGTTGATGATGGTCGCGCTTATGCGGCCCGGTTCCGTTATGCCCTGCTGTTGCAACACATCCAGACACGTCCGGGTCGTGTCTAAGATAATCTGTCCGCGTGCTTCATCGCCGGTGTCTGCTATCTGCACGGGCAGGGACTGCGGGCTGTTTTTTCCGGCTCCTGCCTGCGGCGCGGCGGATGCGCTGCCCGGATTGTTGGGTTTAAAAGTATTGGAATTAACCATCTTTTTACCTCCGTCGTTTTATTATCCATAGAAGTTTTGTTTTTTCATGGATTCACTTTTTTTACCGGGCAACTGTGTTTGCCCTTTTCCTCCATACACTTTATTTGCACGGACAGCCTCCGGCCCGGCAGGAGATACCGGGATTGGCGGCAGCATCCCCCGGTATGGCCATTCTGCCTGCCACGCAGGCGCCACAGAAGATGGCCACTTATTTAAGTATCTTAGGGGTTAAGAAATGCTGTTCCATTAGTTATCTTTTATTTTTTATATTTCCAAATTTATCACCGCGTGCGGAGCACGGTTTTCTCTGTCTTCCTGAAACAGCATTCCTTTATTATGACAATATACTTAAATAAGTAGAAAAGAGAAAATCCCAAAAATCCGCATAAATACTGGGGATTTTTGGGAAATAAATCTGGAAAATCAGCGTGTTTTGATAGATATATCATATCAGAGATTGACATAAGTATCCCATATGTTATAATCATTATTGGTCCAGAAAGGGGGGCAAAAGACATGGATGACAAGAAAGCGGAAAATGATAAGAAACCGCCTGCGGGAGAAGAAGACGGGGATAAAGCGCAGAACTCCAGTACGGACAAGAATTTCTATAAGATATACTTTCCTTATTTCAGCAGATACCTTGACGGGATTATAAACCAAAAAATGAGGCTCGTCCTGTGGCTTATCAGGAACATGACCATTGCGAACGAACTGAAATATTCCTACCGTGAGATTGCAGAAAAGTCCAGCATATCCTACCAGACTGTGGCGGAGACCATGAAAACACTTATGGAAAAGGATTTCATACGCCGCGCCAACAAAAAGACGCTTATGATAAACCCAAGAGCCGTTTTCAGGGGGCGCATTGATAAGAAGATGGGGGCATTAAATGCCTATGACAGATTAGACAGGCCGGGCACTCCCAAAAATATGCAGACAAGCGGGCCAAGCATAGCGGATACAAAAGCCATCAGTAAAGAACTGAGGGAACTCGAAGAAAAAAAGCGGCGCCTCCAAAGCGAGATTAACTCTTTAGAGCTTCAGCTCCTTTTTACAACTAAAGAGAAGCCGGAGAACGGCGGGGAAAGCAAAGACGGCACAGGTCAGACGTCCGAACAGAAGGACAGTCCGGAAGAGGAAGAAAAGGACAGCGCAGGCCGGACGACTGAACAGAAGCACAGTCCGGAAGAGAAAGAAAAAGACTGCGCAGGTCAGACGTCCGAGCCGGAAATATTTTTTGTCTGACAAAAACAAAAAGCCCACGGGCAGGACGGCATCATGCCATCCCCCGCAGGGCTTTTTTCTGTATGTCGGGCTTATGCGGCGGATTCTTTTGCCGCAAGGCGCGCCTCTTTGGATGTCCTGCTCTCGAGCAGTGCGATACTGTCAACAAGGAGCACAAGGCCATAGACCATTTCCCCGCCCTTATCTTTGTAATTGTTGTTCTGCACCGTGTAGGAACAGGACACCAAATCGCCGCAGTCAAGGTAGTCATAAGGGCCGTTGCCCGTCTGTTTCGCCGGGATAAAGGCTTCCAGCGGGATGAACTGCGAACCCCTGTTTCCCCCGCCGTCCGTGAAATGGTCCTGTGCCGCCACGGTAAAGCGTATCTTCCGTGAGCCGTCATTGTTGTTATAGACCGCCGGGTCTCTGGTCAGCCGTCCTGTCACGATTCCGTAATTCCTGATATTCTTCATAGTGATTTCCCTCTCTTTTCTGAAATAAGTAAGTTTTTATCTTCATATGCACAACCGGGCCGCCGTGCGGCCACAGTACCGCCGTAAAGCCTCCCATAAGCCCCGTATATAAGAGAAAACGTAACAGATGCCAATCCCCTGCCTGTCCTTAGATTCACAGCCAGAGGCAGTGAACCAGCCACCGGGGCTGTGCCCCGGCCTGCCTTTGGGTTTCTGCCGGGGCTGTGGTACAATGCCCCGTAAGACGGCATGGGCGTATCCTGCCTGTCCCTGAGTTCCCGTGCCGTCGGTAAGGCGTATTCCCGCACAGGCACGGCGGAAAGTCAGGGGTGGCGTCCTGCATTCGTCCGTCCATATGCGGGAGCGTGCATGTTCCTGCCACCGTGCCCTTTGACGGACATAAAACGGGCACATCCCGCATATCCGTTTTGTTCCTTTTTTATCCCCGTTTCACACAGGAAAGGGACTGGGGGACAGATTCCCCGTCCCATTCCTGCAAAATGCACAGGGAAAAAGGGGAACAGCGGAAAATCGGAAAACCCCCGTATTTCCTGCATCTGCGGGCACAAGCCGGAAATGCACAGCCCCGTTTTTTAAGTCACAGGCAGGAATGGAACTGGAAATGGAGCTAAGAAGAATCCAGTAAAATCAAGGCTCCCGGGATATTTTTTATATATTTACAGTATATTTTTATACATTAGTCCCATTATTTATATATTTTATAAAGTATATATGCGAATAACAAAAACATGCACAACCAGTATGTGCATATTACCTGTGAAAGTATACAATAAGCATAAAAATAAGAGAAGATTTATTTTTATATAAAGGGTTTATGAAAAAAATGGGGAAAAGGGTCTAAATCCCTTTCTGTGCCCATAATCATCGGCATACCGTACACTGTGCCATGCGCCTGCGCCAGCAGGGAAACCGTCTGCACAGGAAGACAGGACCCCGGAGCACGGAGTGCGGAGCGGGCGGAACAGAGCCGCAAAGCGGCGCAGTGGAGTAAGGGCCCCGGAGTGCACAAGCGCGGAGTGGGTGAGGTGCCCGGCTGGCACCGAAAGGCCGTCAGCTATGCTGACCGAACGGAGTGAGTGGGCTTCCCTTATCCTGTTAGCCATATTTTGATGCGTTTTCGTAAGAAAATGCAGAAAAGCCATGCGGCACCTGTAAATACGGGCGTTCACAGCCTTCCATAAATTCAAAATGACCCTGTTTTTTCTCTTCCATAAATTCCATAATTTCCATAAATTGATTTAAAGCCCGTATTTACGCCGTTTGTTACTGAATTTATGGAAGGACGTTTTGCGGCATCGCCCTCACTCTTCCATAAATTCGTGCCTGCGGCAGCGTCTGGAAAAAGTTACAAACAAGACGTAAAACAGGATGGCAGGAACCAGACAGACACCTCCCCCATGACCGTGCGGAGCCGTTCCCATTCCCCGCTATGATACAACCCGTCCTATCCATTGGGGAAGAAAGAACAGGGAATCCATTATCCATCCTGTGTCGGTTTGACGGTATTGCGTCAACTGTTTGTGTGAGGAACTTATTCCCCTTTTGATTTTAAAAGGGAAACAGGGTGGAAGCAGGACGCCCGGAGAGGGATGCCGGAAAAAATAAGAGGGGCATACGCCCCTGTGCCGTTCTGGATAACTGGTCTTTTGATGGTCTTTCCAAAGACCAGCGCCGCCGGATATTTCCCGGGTGGTCTTTACATGGTTTTTTTACGGTCTTCACAAAGACCGCATCCCGTTGCAAAAGCGCCCCGGAAGCCGGATGGTCTTCACGGAGACCATCTTCCGGCACTCACAAAGACCGCCATCCTTTTTCTGCCCGTGCATGGGTTTTTTATGGGCTTTGCGAAGACCGTTTTCCGATGTAAGAGAATCCTGCAAGCTGTGTGGTCTTTACAACGACCGTTTTCAGGCGCATACAAAGACCACCTGCCGGAAAGAAAAAAAGCTGCTACCCGGGCAGTCTTTAAAGACTGACAGAGTAACAGCTCCATAAATCAGCTTATATGATTGTTGCTTCCGTGCAGATAACTGCCCGGAACTGTAATTCCCTTATACTTGCAGAACGGACAGAATAAAAGAGGGGCTGTAAAAGCCCCTGTGCGCTCCCGCAGTCAAGCAGGCACGCGACGCCATAACGGCATCCGGTTTCAGAACTGCGCCCGGCGCCGTAAGGCGCATCCAGACAGCCGGGAAGTGGGGCAGAAAATCGGACGGAACCGCTCAGACGTCTGAACGGAACAGGAAAAAAGGAACCCCATACGTCCTGCATGGGGCCCCTCAGCCTTACTTATTTTATTTAGCAGCCGCTTCCGCCTCGATGTCGATGATAACCGTGTCGTTGATAGTGATGTAGCTCACGCCGAGCGTATTGTACATGTAAGTCCTGTCAAGCGGTGCGCCGACTGTCAGACCTGTCGCATCTGCAACGTCGTAGTTGACAGCCCACTTGCCGTCCTCACGCTGCCTGAGAGCAACTGCTGTGCAGGAAACGGCTTTCTTATCTGTGTCCATGAGACTGAATGTTGCAATCTCAATACCTTTGTGAGTGACTTTGTAAGTGCCTGCACCAGCCTTTGCAACTGCGCGGAACGTCTCTTTGCCTGCGGATGCCGCTTTGCCTGCCGCTTTGGGAGCTGTGTAGGATGCTGATGCTGTGGAACTGCTGTTGCTGGATGTCCAATCGGAGCTTCCGCCACCACCATCTTCTCTGCCGTCACCAGCGTAGCAGCCATCATCGGTATAATTGCTGTTGTTGCTGGAACTGGAACCGCCTGAACTGGATGAGCTGGAGCTAGAGCCGGAGCTTTCAGAACCGCCTGAACTTCCCCAATCAGAACTTCCGCCACCGCCATCTTCTCTCCCGTCACCGTCATAGCAACCGTCATCGGTATAAGCATGAGCTGTTAAACCTGTATTTCCTACGACCAGAGCGCATGCCATAGCCATTGTGATAACCTTTGTTAAGATTCTTTTCTTCATCCTTAAAGTCCTCGCTTTCTTGTTGAGAGATTTTTATTATCTTATTTCATGATAGTTACCGTGGTTCGCTTAGAACCTTTCTTCTTTATTGCTTATTTCCTGTTTCTGAAAGGACGTTGCGTTTTGTAAGCCGGTCTTAGTTTACGCTGTTATTTTGTAGCTGCCGCAACCTCGGCTTCGATGTCGATGATAACCGTGTCGTTAATCGTAACATAGCTTACGCCGAGCGTGCTGTACATGTAGGTTCTGTCCAGAGGCGCGCCAACGGTCAGACCAGTTGCGTCATCAACCTGAAAGTCGATAGCGTACTTCTTATCTTCGCGCTGTTTAAGAGCTACGGCTGTGCAGGAAACGGCTTTCTTATCTGTGTCCATGAGACTGAATGTTGCGATTTCCACGCCCTTGTGAGTTACTTTGTAAGTGCCTGCTCCAGCTTTTGCGACTGCGCGGAACGTCTCTTTGCCTGCGGATGCAGCTTTGCCTGCCGCTTTGGGAGCTGTGTAGGATGCTGCGGAGCTAGAACCGCCATCGCTCAGACTTGCGCTTCCGCCACCGCCGTCCGCCATGCCGTCTCCGTGATATGCACCGTCATCGTAGTTGGAATTGCCACTGTTGGAGCTGCCGGAATCGGAGCTGGACGAACCAGAGTCAGAGCTGGAATTGGAACTGGAGCCTCCGTCATCAAGGCTTGCGCTTCCGCCACCGCCATCTGCCATATCATCGCCATGATATGCACCGTCATCGGTATAAGCATGAGCTGTCAGTGTTCCCATTCCGCTCATTGCGGTGATGAACGCCATTGCAAGTGCCATAGTTGTTGTTAAAATTCTTTTCTTCATCGAAGTTACCTCCTTAGTTTCTTGAAATATAAGTTGTCTGATGTTACATGTTCGCCGCCCGTATGCCTGCGTGTGCGCTGCCACACCTCCCTTTTTAGGCACCGGCGAATGTCAGGACAGTTCCCATCCTGTCCATATATGCAACCGGGCTGCTGTGCAGCCTGTTTACCATCCGAAGCGGATGTTTCCCGGCATTCCCCTTATACTGTTCTCTGCCATACGCATCGCCTCCTTTGTATATCCCTGCTTTCCCTGCCTTTTACTTATCAGACACAGAAGTATGGGCACAGGTTTTATAAATCCAGAAATTTTTTAAATATTTTTATCTCCATTCCGCCCTCAGTTCTGCCGGGAGTTCCACCTCTACCGGCGGGTCCCCGCCGTAAGACGTTCCGTAAAGGTCATAAGTATCAAAACTCAGGTGTATATGTCCATCTGATATATAGAAATCAAATTCCCCGATATCGCGGCCCCTGATATTATCCAGCGCGCCCGTCTCTTCCGTGTAAGGGTCTGCGATAGCAACCGCATCCGCAATCTGCTCCGTAATCTGATCCGCCGTCCCTTCCAGGATGTCGGTGAGGCGGAGCGCTTCCCCGGTGTCTGTGCGGAAGTTATAATAACGGCTTTCGCTTTCCCTTATGCCGCCAAGGTAAATTTCCTGTGTCTGGATGACGCTCACATACTGCGCTGTCTGTGATTTTATTTCGGCGGAGACGGTATAATAATAGTTTTCCGATTGGGGCGGGTTGCCTTCCACGATATCCCATAAATCAGCCAGCCCGCCGCTGTCATCGTTCAAAAACGCATCCTGAAGCCCCTCAAAAAAGGCATTGACTGTTTTATAGCCGTCCGTATCTTCGGGGAAATCCGGGATTTCATACCAGATTTCTATATCATGGCCCCGGGAATCAATGGCAGTGCGACGGATGTTCCCCTCCGTGCTTACCGCCGCATTTTCCGGGGCAGGCGCCTTGCTGCCTGCGGCTGTGCCGTTTCCGCCCCGGAGCAGTGCGGCCAGTTCTTCCGCATCCATCCAGTCACCGGCCCATGTCCAGCTTACATCGCTTGCGCCGAGATGCCCGTTCCCCAGATTCCAGTCCTGCCATGTCAGGTACCATGCCATATCCTGTCCGGCGGCTTCAGCCTCGCTGCGGGTAAGGAATACGCCGTCAAGGGAAGAGACAAGGGAGCCGTATTCGTCACTGAGCAGGAGCCCGCTGTACCCGTCTTCGGGCCAGTTGTCGTAATCCTCATACTGGTATATCTGCCACTTGTCCTCCGTCAGCGTGCCAAAATCATAGGCGCCCTCAAAAACACCATGCTCCGCAATATATTCCCTGAATTTGTCCAACGACGGGGCGGTATCGCCATACAGGAAAAAGTCCTCGTATGTATGGGCAAGCTCCGCCATGCCATCCGTAAATGTGTAAAATCCCGCATCCGTAAGCAGCCCTTTGTCCGTCACGGCTGTATCTCCATGGATTTCCCCCAGCCTTCCTCCGGCACCGGCTGATGCTTCCCTGCCGTCCCAGCAGTATATCCGCGACACATCAGCCATACAGCCGCTGTCATCCCCATAGCCGGCATCCGCTCCCCATGCCACGAACAGGGCAGGTATGCCGCCTCCCGCGTCAAACAGGGCGGCGCGGCAGAACGGCACATCATATCCTTCTTCCCGGCTTTCAGCGATACATGAATCAAGCGCCCCGGCAAAAGCCCTGGCCTGTTCCATGGTCATTGCGCACTGGCCGGTATCGCCCGTATAGGGCAGGGCGGCAAGGGCTTCTTCCGGGAAAAGGGGTTCTTCCCGTGCCGCAGCAGGCTCTTCCGTTTTTTCCGGTTCCGCTGTATCTGCCACCGCATCGCCGCCGTCCGGGGTTCCCGTTTCTATGGGGGCGTATACTTCAGCCGCTTCTTCTTTGTCATGATTAAGGGCCGTTACAATCCCTGCCGCTGTGCCGCCTATCAGCAGGAGCCCGGCGGCGGCTACGGCTGCCGTCTTAATGGAAATGCCCTGTAAGGCATGGGTGGCTGTCGTGGCGGCAGGATGGGCGGCTGGCCCGGAAAGGGAAGCGGCGGATGCCGCAGCCGCCTGTCCCATAACCTTTGATACGGCCTGTTCCGCTTTCCCTGCATCCGCGCACGCCTGTGCATCCATGTGCAGGAAATAGTAAAGGAGCGGAACAGGTGCAAGGCTGTGCAGCCTGATGCCCTGTTTCTTTTCATAGTCGAGTACGTTTTCCTTAATCGTCTTCCTTGCGTAATTTAAGCGGCTCTTGACGGTATTCTCCGCCACGCCGGTCACGCACGCAATCTCTTTCACGCTCATTTCATCATAATAATAGAGCAGGACGCAGTCTCTCTGCGCCTCTGGGAGAGCATCGACGATTCCGCCTATCATCCGGGCAGTCTCGGCATTGTCAAAGGCTTCCTCCGGCACGGTCTGCCAGTCTCCGTTTTCGATATTGTCAAGGGTGCTGTTCCCTTCTTCGTCCTCAAGGACTGGCAGGTCGGCGTGGGTGCGGGTAAGGGCGTTCTTACAGCGGTTTGCGGTCAGACGTCCGAGCCATCCCCAGAACGCCGCCGGTTCCTTTAACGTGTCCAGTTTTGTGTAAAGCAGGAGCAGTACCTCCTGCGTCATATCCTCCGCATCCGCCCCAGTCTTTAAAAACCTGCGGCACTGGTAGTAGACGGGCGTGTAGGCGGCGCGGAGCAGTTCCTCCATTGCCGCCGCATCGCCCCTCTGGCTCTTTCTAACCAGGGCTGATAATTCTTTATTTTCCATCATCGTCTATCTTTGACCCACACTTTTTGCAGAGCCTGTTCCTTTCTTCGGTTTTACAGTATATTCCCATTTCCCCTGTGGTTCGGCATTTCTTGTTCCATCTCGAAAGCATTCATTGTTTCCCATATGCCTCATAATGGACAAATGCCTGCTTTATGTTGGAAACCCGTCCCGTTTCCATTTGGTTGATGGCAAAATCCACGGCTTTTGAGCGAAAATAGCATTCTGGAAACCACGGTGCAAGCTTCTCCAGAGTATTACTAATCCCATCCAGCCTGTTATTGCATTCAGTAATCTTCATCAGTATATCAACATTGTTTGCCGTGACGTCCTCGTTTTCTTTTATGACCCTTTGATTGATTTCCTCATTCCGCGCATGGTCGGATTCGTTCTTTCGAGCTGCCAGTTTGTTTCCTATTAGAATCCCAATCCTGATAAGCATAAGGGTAACGAGGGCAAATGGGATTCCCAAAATCATGGCAATCACAGCGGCATCTGTATGCAGGAGATATTCGCCCGCCTGGCGCCCGGCCAGGTAATCTGAGATAATAAATACAACCAGATATTCAACAAACCCAAGTTTGATTTTCTTTCTCTCTTTGTCCACTGCCATGTCATGGACATTTTTAAACTGCTGGTTAAACAAGCATATCTGGTTTTCTAAATGTTCTTTTTCCTTTGCTAAATCCCTTATCTTATAAAGTGTCTGAAGCTGTTTTTCCATAGCTGTCCCTCATTTTTTGTTCATCTTCCAGTAGTCATTTTAGCTATATTCCCGTGACATATCGGCGTATATAGTCTGTATCCGCCGCCATCTTACTGGCCTCCATAAATGTGGCAAAACCGATGAGATTTCCAATCATCTGCTGTGCTATCATGTCTTCCTGTTGCCGCCTTGCCATCTCCTGGCTGCGTAATACCGCATCCGTTTTTATCCTCATTTCTTCTCGGAATCGGTACTGTCTGTAATTCTTTATTGCTTCCGGCAGGGAGGCTGCAATCCCGTTTTTAAGTTCCCGGATAAAATATCCAACCGCCTCCACAGTACGGTATTCATATTCATCTTTCTTTGGCAGCAAGTCAGGGACATTTGTAAGGTATTCACTGCTTACAGCCTTCTTCCGGCGGTGTATATCCTCAATCCGCTCATATACCTTCCGGTTGTTCTCCTGAATCATATGGTAGTCCTGTGCAAGTTTGTTATATTTATCTATGGCCATCCTATATTCTTCTTTTTTTCCTGCCTTCTTTATTTTCAGGAACACGAATACTATAACCGCACCGACTGCCGTATAAACTGCCGCCTCCACTAATCCCATGGGAAGTGCCCGGAGCAGTGCTTCAGCTCTGGTATAGGGGTGTATATCCCCCCGGTAGCCCGGATATTCCCCCTTTTCTTCTGCATAGTTCACATCCCAGTCAAACTTGTCTTCAAACATTGCGTTTTGGTAATCCTTTTCGCGCTGTCTCACAATACTGGTTGAATAAATCCATGTCAGGAACAGCACATTCAACACAAATACGGCTACAAGGCAGAACAGATACCAGCTTCTTTTTCTGGTTTTCCCTGTCTGGTGGGGCGCCTCTGGAAGGGCGGGCAGCTCTACATAGTTTTTCCGCTCTTTTATTTCTTCCTGATTCAAATTATCCATTGCATGAATCAGCTTATGCGCATACTCCAGTTTTTCTATCAGTTTTTTTGTTTCATCCATGATGTTCCCTCCTGTTTAACGGCTCATTTTATATTTTCCAGCTGCTGCCAATCTGGTCGTTCAGTATGGAGTGGCCCGTAAATTCCGAGTCTCCAAACCCAAGTATCGGCAGAAAAATAAAAGGTAAAATCCAAATGCCAATGCCGAATAATTTCCCCTTTCCGAAAAACTTTGCCAGTTTCATACAGATTATGGGCGGCATGATAAACTGCCCTACAAGTGGAACCAGAAATAGCAGGCACAGGAGTCCTTTGCCCAAAGTCATCTCAGTCAGACAGTAGAGACGGTAAATCGGTATGAGTGCAATCCAGCCGGGCTTTCCTGCTTTGACAAAAACTTTCCACATTCCGACAACCATTGCAACTATAAACGCATATACAATTACTCTCAAAAATACCATTCTGTTCGCCCTCATTTCATTCATTTTTATGCTGGGGTTTTCCTGTTCCACGTATTAGACACAGACCTGCCCCATAAGGTTTTATGTTTGATAAACTTTTTATTGCAGGACTTTCTTCTGCATCCTGCCTGATACACAAAAACGGAAAAGCGGACCGGACTGGCCCATAGGGACAGCAGACAGAAAAAAAGAGTTTCTGCCCGCGTTATAGATTATTATTATCTTAGCGCCTTATCCGTTGTGCTGTGTACTTCCTGCCTTTATGGCAGGGTTTATCCTGTTCCCACACAGTTACCCATGGGGGAGCGCGGAGATTACCGTCTCCCCATGGTTTATTACACTGCCGGGACAAATAAAAAGACGGCGCAGGATTCATTTACCCACACCGTCATAAAGTACAGCACACAGACCCAAATCGCCAGACTTCCTTATTGATAAAAGATAGAAAATCTAGTAAAATAGGTATTGGCGCATAAGTATTTATGCTGTGTTAGGAGGTCGTGTCTCCTGCATAGGGGCTGAGAGGGCGGCAACCCTTTCAGTCCTGCCTTTTTTATTTATCTCGTAACTTCAATTATACCGCACATGTGTATGTTTTTCAAGGCATAAATGCTGTCTTTCCGCATACAGGGCGGGGAGCGGCAACGCCGCATTCCCCTGTTTCCCATATGCGTTCCGGCGCCTATCCCTGCACACATACAATCTTCACCCTGACGGAAGCATCCTCAGCGAACACGGTCCGCATGAGAAGGTCAAGTTCATCCGCCATGCTCTGATAATCCGTGTAGCTGTCAATCTCCACAAGGGTGTCTCCCTCACTGTTTGCAGCCTCCAATGTATGTCCTTCTGCATCATCACCGTGATTCTCTGTCTCCGTGTCTTCCGGCTCTTCCAGACGGGCAGCACTGACCTCCGCTGTCCCAGGGCTTTCCGCTTCCTGCATTTCCCCGGTTTCCTGTCCTTCCTCATGGACAGTATCATCCGATAAATCCTCTTCCTCCGCGGCAGGATTTTCAGCCTCCTTTTCCAAATCCGGCTCTTTTTCCGGCTCCTTTACGGGCGCAGGCTCTTCCACCGGGGCAGGAGAAGCTGCCACCGTGCCCGGCTCCGGCTCGCCTTTCTTCAACCTGCTGATGGCCCTTACAGACATGTCGGGGCTTACCTGCTGTCTCATGTCCTCGTTCATGCCCAGCATTGCCACGAGCTGGGAAGCGGAATAATTGCGGTAACAGTCAGCGATGCTCTCAATGACCTCCCCGTTTTCATCACGCTCCGCATAGTTCTCGATGATGGAGATGAAATTGCAGCAGGTCGTCTTTTTCAGTCCGTATTCCTTTTCCGCATAATCATAGACGTTCTTATAGTCCATCACGCGGAACATGTTGTTCTCACGAATCCAGTGGAGCTGGAAACCGATGGTGATAAAGGCGTTCTGGATGTTGCGCATCTGCTCCCGGATAATCTGCGCACGCTCCGAGAACTCCTGCTTCATGCGCTTTAACGGGGAGACGGTTATCTGCGTGGGTATCGCTGTGGCGGGCAGCCTTTCCGACTCTTCCTCCGGCATCTCCCCATCTGTATTCTCCGGTTCTTCCCCGGGTTCCTCCGTGTTTTCTTCTTCCGCTGCGTCCTCTTCACGGGTGCTTTTACCCTCTGCGGCAGGTTCTTCCGCTGTCTCATTTTCGTGCCCCGTATCAGCCTCCTGCGCTGTCTCAGGGGGCGGTGCGGCCTGCTCCCCGCTATCGGGTTCCTGCACGACGGACTCCGTTTCAGCGGCAGACATTTCAGCCTCCCCCGGTGCGGTTTCCTGTTCTGATACAGTTTCAGATTCCGTGGCAGTTTCCTCCACTGTTTCCGATACAGTTTCAGATTCCGTGACGGTTTCCTCCACATTTTCCGATATAGTTTCAGATTCTGTGGCAGTTTCCTCTGCTTTTTCTGATGCAGTTTCAGTTTCCGTGACGGTTTCCTCTGCTTTCTCCGATACAGTTTCAGTTTCCGTGACAGTTTCCTCCACATTTTCCGATATAGTTTCAGATTCTGTGGCAGTTTCCTCCGTTTTCTCTGATACGGTTTCAGTTTCCGCAGCCGTAGCGGCTCCCGCTTCCTCCTGCTGTTTCGCGGCCCGGGGCTTCCTCCCCCTTCTCGGCTTCCTTGCCGTTTCAAGCGGCTCCTGCGTCTTCCCTGTGTTTTCTTCCTTTCCGTTTCTCCTCATGCTGCCATGTCTCCTTTCCGCCGCACGGTACGGCTGTATGTTTCGGTATTTTTTAAAGCCGGTCAGACGTATGACCAGCCCCGCCTGTTCCCAAATGTGGCCGGCGCCGGGAACGGCGCTTTTTCTGCCCGCCAGTCTGTGACAGACGTGACGGGCATATGCAGCGCAGAGTCAGGAGAGGATTTCGATTTCCCCAGTGTCAGCATGGTAATAGTAGGCATTGTCAGAGAGGACTTCATCCGGCAGGACCTGTTCCGTATTGGCTGCCCGCACCATGCCGCACATATATCTGCCATCTGCCGGGCCTGGCCCCGCAGGCGTGAGCAGCACCTCATAGATGCTGGACGGCAGGATATAGAAATTCCCATGCTCCTGCCCGAACTCACGCAGTATATCACCGTAGAGCATGGCGGCGGCATTGCTCATATCCCCGCTGTAACAGCGAAGGACGTACAGTGGAATGGCAGGGATGCCGTCTCTCTCTGGAAACAGCCCCTCCGGCGCATCGTCACCCATCACATCCTTGATTACGTCCTCCAAAGACTGCAAGATTACGGGATACAGCCTCCTTGTGTTTTCCAGCGCATATCCATACAGGGTCTCCTCATCCGTCTGCCACAGCCTGAACATATGGTCCGTGACAGTGATGGTCCCGCTCTTTTCCCCGCCAATCGTGACCGGGACAAAATAGACGATGGCAAGGTCGAGGAAATCCCGGTGGGGCATGGATTTGAGCTTTTCACGGTTGCGCTCCCTGTTTACGGGCTTAAAGCAGATAAGGCCCCTGACGGCTTCAAAATCCGTCATGTCCGGCAGGCTGAGCCCTCCCTTTATCCTGCATCCCTCATAGAGCTTAACCGCATCGGCCTCGATGTCCTCCATCCGGCGTCCGTCCAGATACTCCCGGTAAAAGTCTTCCATGTAGATATTGGGGGTCACGTTCTCCCCGTCCTGCATGATGACGATTCCGGTCAGGCGCACGCCGTTATTTTTATCCGTCTGGACGGCCCTGACCTCACAATCCGGGTACCGGGCCTCCAGCCGTTCCTGCATGGCCCCGACAAATGTCTTGAATCCCGCAGGAATCCCTGTTATCGTTGCGTACATATTTTCATTCATGCTTCTGTTTCTCCTTTCATGCTGGGCGCAGGGATGCCCCGGTGCCTATAACGCCGGAGCAATGCCTGCTGTTTCATTCTGGTGTCGTTTTAAGGCGCCGCTGTTTTCCGCCTGCGCCGCCTCCGGGAGCCGGCCATAGAGGCTGTGCTGTTTTAAGTCATATTTCCTGACTTTCCGTGCCGCCTCCCCTCTGGTAAGGAGCCATGCCTCACTCAATGGCGTATTGAGGACGGCGCTGACGGGCTTATTGGCCTGCTGGCTGATATATTTCGCTGTTTCAAGGTCACGCCCCGCGCCGAGGCAGAGCATGTTGTCGCAGTTGTTCAGGATTGTCACCGCTTTTGCCTGCCCATAGAGCGATTCCAGCTGTGAGAGTGACTGGATGATGACGCTCACTGAGATTTCCCGCGAACGGATAACGGATATGATTCTGTCAAAATCCGGTATCACCACGTTTGAGGCGAAATCATCAAGGTAAAACCGCACGGGCACTTTCAGCCTGTGGCCGTGGCTCTTGTCCGCAAGCCCGCACAGGGTATGAAGCGCCTGCGTGTAGAAGAGGCTGGCGAGCCGGTACATGGAGTCGTCCGTGTCGGATATGGTCAAAAACACCGCCGTCTTTTTCCTGCCCAGCTCCTTAAAATTGATTCTCTCAGGGTTGTTAAAAATCCCCGCCGCGCTGCCAAAAGAGAACGGCGCCAGCTTGGAAGCGAGGAAACTGAAGATGCAGGCGGCAGTCTTTTCGGCGCTTTCCGAGACGGACTGGAACAGCCGGTAGCGGGAGAGCGCGAAACTCCCCGGGTCCACCACTTCCAGCTCCCTCATAAGGGCCTTGTATCTCCCGTCCCTGCCCATCTCCCCGGCAAGCCGCACCACGCTCCCCAGATGGCGCTCCCCCTCCGGCAGCGCCTCAAGGACGTAGCTGACGGCGGATTCCAGGTAAATCCTTGCGGTCAGCTCCCAGTAGGGGTCATGCCGGCTCTCAACGGGCACCATGCAGGCGGCAAGGGTCAGGATATCCTGCTCCCGGTAATGCCCCTCCCTGTCCTGTCTGATACAGGCAAGGGGGTTGTAGCCGCAGGGGGATGAATCACAGTCGGCCAGGTTTATCTCCACCACCTTATAGCCCTGCTGTTCCAGCGCCGTTCCGACGTCTGAGCAGAGTGCCCCTTTTGTGTCCGTGATGACCATGCTCTCGCTGCACTGTAAGATGTTCGGGATGACATACCCCCTTGTCTTGCCCGCACCGGACGGGCCTATGATTAAATCGTTGTTGTTGAGCCCGGTAAGCCATGTATCGTTGCTGATGGCATGGTCGTGTGCGAGTATTCTGTAAGTATCGTCCATGATGTTCCCGCCTCCTTATATCCCTGTGATGATGCGGTCGGCAAGGCGCCACGCAACCGCCTCTTCTGCGTTGAAATAGCTGTCCTGCCTTGTCTTTTCGTATACCTCTTCGATGGTGTGGCCGGTATGGTCTGCAAGGATTGAGGCGGTAATCTTCCTGGTCTCCATGAGTCGCCTGCTGGCCTGTTCAACGCTCAGTGCGCTGCCGCTGATTCCCGTTGTGAGCGGGTCGTGTATCATCACGGCGGCATGGGGGAGCATATCCCTCTTATTCCCGGCAGCGAACAGCAGCGCCCCCATAGAGGCGGCCATGCCCACGCACACGGTACGGATGGGGCACGGGATTCCTGCCATCACGTCATAGAGGGCAAGGCCGTCCGTGACCGAGCCGCCGGGGCTGTTGATGTACATGGTGATTTCCTTCTCCGGGTCTGCATGGTGCAGGTAGCGGAGCTGTAAAATCAGTGAGTAGACGGATTCACGGTTAATCTCACCGACAACTTCGATGGAGCGGCGGTTTGTGAAAAGCTCGTCCTGTACCGGGCAGTAGGTGGTGCCCTCGGAACTCTCTTTTATGATGTGCGGTGTCATAAGATACAGATTCATATGCGTTTTCCTCCTTATTTCCAGTTGATGTTTTTGTCGCAGAAAGGCTCGATAAGGATGCGGCAGATTACTTCGTCACAGACAAGCTCCGGCAGTTCCCCGCGGTACGCCCATGAGAGGATTTCCGCGGCAAAACTGTCAGAAACATTCCCGTATGCCTCATCCGATGCCATGCAGTTATAGACCGTGGAATAATAAAAATCGCCGCGCATGTCGGAGAGCGCATAAAAATAGCAGAGGGTGTCAATCCAGCAGACAGCCGGATATGCGTTGTTTACCCCGTCCCCGCAGGCGGCAAGCCTTTCTTCAAGTCTCTTCTTTTTTTGCATCCTGCGCCTCCTTCCATGCCCGGTAAGCCTCACTCATGGGCGCCGCAAACAGGCGTAACAGTTCCCTGTGCGGGAGCGCGCCCGGCCCGGGCCTTTTGTGCCTGCCTATCAGGCGTGCCGTCTCACGGACGGTCATTTCTTCAAGCCGTTCCGGCGGGATGCCGAGCATCATGGCGAGCCTTGTGCGGCAGTGGCCGTTTTTCATGTAATCAGATAGCGGCATCCTGCCAAATGCCCGGATGGCACAGGCATCATGCTCCGGGTGTATGCGTTCCCGTCCTGCCTTTTCCAGCTGTTCTTCAAGCGGTATCTTTTTGTATGCCATAGGTTCCTTCTCCTTCCGTCCGGCTTCTGTCTGCCAGACCTTTACAAAAAAATTGCCGGGCAGCGGGAGCTGCCCAGTATGTCAGTAAGAGGCATTGCTTCGGTAAAGCGCCCAATGAAAACAGAAAACCACACAGGACTGCCGTGCCGGCCGGACGTATGGCCTGTTCTGCGGCTTTATGCCCCGGCAGGAATCAGTCGTTTGAGGATTTTCCCTGTAATCCGGCCGGTCTTTCCCCTGTGCGGGGCTGGATGCAGGCAATGCGGTCTGCGGCATGGAAAGCGTTTGCGGTGAGCTGTCTCTGCCATGCGCCCGCTTTGGGAGACCATTTGAAACCATTGCTTTTCAGTTCCAAGCGCACTGCCTCGTCAGGTTTTTCATCAAAATATATCCTGAGCCGGTTATCCTCTTTGCAAGGCTCTGCATATCCGCCGTCGAACTCCCAGCCGGCATAAACGGTCTCTGCTTTCCGTTCCAGTTCCTCAATCCGCTGTTTTACTCTGCGGATTTCAGCGCCGTTGTTGGAGAGCTGCCAGGGCAGGTAAGGCGATTTGCCGTAATGCCAGCTGGATTCCATGTCAGATTTTAATCTCTGAACCTGTTCCATTGTCAGGAACGGGCAGCCATCCAGTGTGCCTTTCTCCCGGAAATAGCTGTTGACGAGCTTCATCGCCTCCTGTGATTCTTCCAGATTTTCAAGCTTCTCCTTTAATTTCCCCACTGCGTCCGGGTCGTCCGCGCTGATTCCGCCTGTGCCAGTGCTCTTAATCCTGTCAAGGAGCCCCTGTATCTTTTTCCATTCCTCCATGTTCCTGTCACGGGCGGCGTTCTGCTTTTCCTTTTTCCGTGCGGGGAAGTTCGCCGGGCCTGCGATGAGGACAGAGGGCACACGGGCGTCAATCACGAATCCGTTGTTCATGTTCTCCGCAAGTCTGCGCGCATAGGAATCAAGCAGCCGGTCTATCTTTTCATGGTACATGGGGTCAACCCGCCTTTTCTGCGCTGCGGCAATCCCTGCCGCCTTATCCACCATCTGTCTGTATCCCGCAGTGGCGCTCCCTGCCTTATAATCCGAAAAGCTGTTCATCTCCTTTGCGCGGCGTGCCGCATCTTCATTGATTTTGTAATAATTCACGTCACTCATATGTTCTGGTATCTCCTTTCTCTGGTATAAAAAGGCGGCATCCTGTTCAGTCGTCTGAATAGATGCCGTCTTTTGAATCTCATAACCGTCGATTTTGTCCATTGGACCAATCCTCCTTTCAGGAGAGCGGCCGGCACAGGAACTGTGCAGAAAGGTGTACATTGAAAAAGAGTATACAGAAAAAAGCCCGGCATTTCTGCCGGGTCTGGTTATGGACAATATTAAATTTTCATCCCGATATAAAAACTCAATTTCATATAAGCCCAAAATATTTCAGTGCATCTTCGATATACATCATTTTCGCAGGGGGACAGTGTTTTATCTCCGGGTTCTCTTTCTGGGACTTGTGGTGGTTTTCCCCCATTTCAAGCCCGCACATCCTCTTGACCTCCGCAATGTAGCGTGTATGCACATTTACTCCAAAGTTATCCTTAACATATTTTTTGATATTTTGGTAAGTGGCTTTCTCTTTAGGCCGGTAATTACTGTCCGCCGTTACCTCCATCGTGACCTCTATTTTAGGTGTATCATTTTTGAGGGATAATAAAGCAACCGTCTCAACGTGCCCCGTAAACGGGAACATATCAACCGGCGTGATCCCCCTCGCCCGATAGCGTCCGGCCCCTGTCAGATACGCCAGATCCCGCGCAAGCGTCTCGGGATTACAGGAAATATAGACAACCCTCTCCGGATGCAGACGCAGCAAGGCATCCATAAACTCCTGGGTGCTGCCGCTTCTGGGAGGATCCATGAATACCACATCAACCTTTTCCCCTGCATCAGCTAACTGAATCATGAACCTGCCCGCATCATTTTGATAAAAATCTGCGTTTTTAATGCCGTTGACCCTTGCGTTGATCACCGCATCCCGCACCGCAGCCTCATTCAGTTCCACTCCGATCACTTTCTTCGCATGCTCTGCTGCGGCTATTCCGATCGTTCCGATACCGCAATAGGCATCGATCACCGTCTCCTGTCCGGTCAGCGCCGCATATGTTATCGCTTTGTCATAGAGCCTGCCGGTCTGAACGGCATTCACCTGATAAAAAGATTTGGGAGAGATACGAAATGTTCTGCCGCACAGCTCGTCCTCAATATAACCCTTGCCATAGAGCACCTGTTCTTTGTCTCCCAATATCATGCTCGTCCTCTTGTTATTGACATTCATGACTACCGTTGTGATCTCCGGATGCAGTTTACATAACTCATTCACAAAATTTTTCTTTGAGGGAAAAATCGGAGAACTCAACACGAGAACCACCATAACCTGCCCCGTAGCATGTCCAACCCTGATCAGAACATGCCTGAGAAGCCCATATCCCGTATCTTCATCATAGGTTTTCATCTTGAATGACCGAGCCAGATTCCTGATCGAAGCGATAATCGCATCTGCCCTGCAATCCTCTAGAAGACATTTTTCAACAGGTATTACATTGTGCGTCTTTTCCTGATAGATTCCGGAGACGATTCCCTGTCCTTTATGGAAAGCAAAAACAGCATGCACCTTATTGCGGTAGTGCTCCGGCTGTTCCATACCGATTATCCTGTCCACCTTACCATACTCTCCAAGAAGCTTCTGCACGGCCTCCTGCTTTATTTTGAGCTGCTCCTCATAGGGCATGCCAATATATTGGCATGCGCCGCATTTCTTAGCCGCCGGACACAGCTTTTCCCCTGCTCTGCTCCACTCCGCTTTTCTGAACTGCCCTGCATTGTTTCCGTCTCTGTCCCTTGCCTGTCCTGTCTTATTCCTGTCTTTATCTCTTGCGTACTCCGCCCTATTCGCGCCTCTATTTCCTGCCTGCTCCGCCTTATTTGCGCCTCTATTTCCTGCCCTCTCCGCCTTATTTGCGCCTCTATTTCCTGCCTGCTCCGCCTTATTTGCACCCCTATTTCTTGTATGCTCCGCCTTACTTCTGTCCATGCCTCTTGTATGCCCTGCTTTACTCTTTTCTCTGCTCATATACGCTTCCTGTTCTGCTCCTATTTTATCCTGATTCCTATATTATCAAATATTGCAGCCGATTCACCTGCCGCCTAAACCACAAAAGGACTGTCGCATCCGCCACAGTCCCATCATACCACATATTCATATTGTGCAAAACCCTCCGCGCTGTCCTCACACAGCCGCCAGTTTCACGCACTCTATTCCCTCCACAAGATCTCTTACCAACACACTGTCAGCTTCATTGATCCGGATCGTAAAAACATTCTTCTCTTCGTTCCCACTGCCAAAAAATCTTTCCCACAGCCCTTTTTCCTGCCATTCCACAAAAAAAGAAATACGGTTTGTCACCAGGAGTTTTTGCAGTTTATCTTTACTCTCTTCACTGTATACTTTACAGAAAGGAATCTCATGATTAAAAAACAATGCATTAAAATTAATTGCGTCCACCATTCCACCCCCATAAAACTAAAATATATGTCATGACGCCTCTTCTCATTATTAGCTTTATGTTAACTAATGCGACTATTATACTCTACATATAGGGGATAAATCAACATATATTGACATTTTCTACGATTTGACCAATTATTTATGTAAATCTTGTGTACTATTGCAAAAAATCTGTCCATGGACGGTTCTGATTCTCCAGCCAATACTCTTTGCGGCTCGCATACTGCTCATTGATCCACTCTGCCGCCTGCTCAACTCCCTCTGCCGAAAGAGGCACTTCCAGGGATGTTCTGAGATGTTCCGGCGTACGCAGCATTGTAAGCGGTTCCGGCCAGATCGTCACTCTGATCACATCCTCTTCATTGCTCTTTCCTTTCTTGAGCATATACCGCATTCCCTCCATACTGCCAGAATACTCTTCTTTCTTTATATAATTGAGCGGATGAAAAGTTTCCTTGTCCAGCATATGCGTTTCTCCTGCAAAAGAATTTCCTGTAGAATAAAAAAACGAGCAAAGCTCGTTTACGAGATCCGCTTCGCGGCCTCGGATAAGCGGAGCAATTTCCTATTACATAA
>ERZ808051.773-NODE-773-length-28743-cov-6.535896_pt1 | contig 28743 bp, 29 predicted proteins | sample MGYA00380199_ERZ808051 | MGnify/ENA primary metagenome ERZ808051 (study PRJEB31490, sample SAMN06133391) | mouse gut metagenome | isolation source: J11 | host: mice | place: China: Chengdu | collected 2015-05 ...
CAGATAAGCGCCGAGCTTCTTTTTCAGCAGGTGCATCTGCACCCTGTCCGTCCCCCATTCATAGCGTACTATTTCTTCCACGTTGAGGGCATCCATGAACTCCCCGACTGCCGCCGCCATCGTCCCCTGCATTGTGTCGTCATATACAATCCTCATGCCGTGTTAATGACGGTGTTAAAATGTAAGAAAAAGGCGTTTAAATTTTGTAAGTTTTTGACCACGTTGTAAACTATGATACACTCTTATAAAAACATTTTAGGAGTGAATAAAAATGAAAGGAATCTTATGGATGGAAATTAGAAACGAACGAAAAAAAGGACTTAGTTATACGGAAATAGCCAGAAAACATCATATTGATCCAAGAACAGCTAAGAAATATGCTGAATCAGATGAAAAACCGGTATACACACTTACTGCACCTAAACCTTCAAAGCTTGATCCATACAAACAATTAATCGATATGTGGCTGGAAGAAGCTCCGTACAATGCGGTACGTATTCATGAAAAACTAATGGAACAGGGGTGTGATTGTAAATATACAATTGTACGGCAGTATGTTGCAACAAGAAAAGCGGGCTTAAACAAGAAAGCTACAGTAAGATTTGAAACTATACCCGGTCTGCAGGGACAGGTGGACTGGGGATTCTTCGAAAATCACAAGGTATTGGGGCATGGGGAATACAAAAAACTCTACTGTTTTCTTATGATACTTGGATACTCCCGGATGAGATATATTGAGTTTGTCACGGACATGAGTACAACAACACTTATTAAATGCCACATTAATGCATCCAGATATTTTGGGGGATATCCTGAGGAAATCCTGTATGACAACATGAAGCAGGTTGTTGTAAAAAGAATGATGAAACAGTCGGAAAGTGAATTGAATAAACAGTCTGAAGATTTTGCCGGCTTCTATGGTTATAAACCCGTTTTGTGTCGTCCGTACAGAGGACAGACAAAAGGCAAGGTAGAAAGAACTGTAAGATATGTCAGGGAAAATTCCATGGTGGGAATTCAATATCACCCGCTGGCAGATTTAAACAGCAAGGCTCATGCCTGGTGTAATAAAATAAATGCCAAAGTTCATAGCACTATAAATGAACGGCCTATTGACAGGCTGCCGGATGAACATCTTATGCCATTAAAAAGGGAATACATTATGGATAAAATAAATTTAAGAAGAGTTGAAAAGGACTGCCTCATCAGCTATGCCGGCAACAAATATTCTGTTCCGTCGGAATACGTCGGCAGGGATGTGGCAGTCCTTGTCCTCGACCATATGTTAGCAGCATACTTCGAGGGTAAACAAATCGCTTTACATAAGTTATCTTACAGCAAAAACACCTTAAATGTCAACAAAGGACACTATGAATCCATGACTGTTAAATCAGCATTTGATGTTGAAAACACATTGCTTAACAATCCGGATCTGGTGGATTTAAGTATACCCTGTCATTCTCTGAAAAAATATGATGAACTGATGGGAGGTGTAACACTGTGAGTGAAGCTGTTTATGAAAGAATAAAGAAGAACCTTGAAATATTAAACATGAAAAACACTTCCCTGATTCTTGATAATTATCTGGAAAAAGCGATTCATGACAAAACCAACATTGTTGGAATTCTGGATTATTTACTGGATGAGGAAGCAAAGACAAAGAAAAACAGGGCTGTTGAAAACCAGATCAAAATGTCAGGTTTTCCTTACAGAAAAACTTTGGAGCAGTTTGACTTTGACTTTCAGCCAAGCATCAATAAAGAACAGATTATGGAGCTTGCCACAATGCGCTTTATTGAAAATAAAGAGAATGTAGTATTTTTAGGAACACCGGGCGTAGGGAAAACCCATCTTGCAGTATCCCTTGGCATGATAGCAGCCCAGCACAGGTATTCAACTTATTATATCAACTGCCACAATCTGATAACACAGCTGAATAAGGCCCATTATGAAAACCGGCTTCAGGAAAGGCTGAAAAACTATGCAAAATATAAAGTTTTGATTATTGATGAAATCGGGTATCTGCCAATGGATATACAGGGAGCAAATCTGTTTTTTCAGTCAATCGCTAAAAGATATGAAAAGAACTCTACTATTTTTACTTCGAACAAGGCTTTTTCCTCATGGAATGAGGTGTTTTCCGATATTACTATTGCATCTGCAATCTTAGACCGAATACTTCACCATTGTCAGGTAATCAGTATAAAGGGGGAAAGCTATCGATTAAAGGAACGAAAGGAGATGATGTCCAATACGAACACGATTGTTAATACATTGTTTGAATCCGGCAGTTAATTTTTGCCAAAAAAATGCAAAATTTAAACGCCAAAAACATACAAAATCAGAATGTCATTGACATTCAAATCCCCACGCTTTAAGATGTTGGAGAATTCCACCTTTGCGGTCTGCCCGCCTGCAACGGTCACTTTCTGCGATTTCTGCGGCTCATAGCGTTCCTCTGTCAGCTCAGTCACGGTGTAGGTTCCCGGATTCAGGTTCTCCACCTTAATCTTTCCGTTCTTCCCCGTAACCACCGTCTTGTTGATTCCGTTGCCCGTAATCTGGAACCTTAACCCCTCCACGATCCCGTCCTCGGACGTTTTCACAATCTGCACATGGCCGTATGGGATTTTCACGCTCAGGTACACCGTGATGTCGGCTGCGCTCTCCACGCCCACCACGACGTCCTGCAAAGACGCATCGCCATAGGCTACCAGTGTGCCACTGACTGCCGGGCTTCTCCTGGTTGCGGATAAAAGCACGTCCTCCGTCACCGCCTTTTGGGACGTGATGGTTAAGGTATTCCCGGACGCACTCACGGACACGCTGCTGTTGGATGAGGTGAAGTTATACTTTGATAAAACCCCGTTCGTATCAGTCAATTTCACAACGTATTTATCCCCGTCCCATGAAAGCTCCTTTACAACTGCGTTCCTGTCGGTAGACGCAAAGCTGGGGATTGTCCCGTGTTCCTGCATACCCGCCACAATCTGGCTGTACGCTGCGGACACACCGCCGTTTGCCCCGTTTGCGCAGATGCTGTTATAAAACTTGCCATCTGTCTGGTTATACGGGGCATTGGCGTTCCTGCACCCGGTCACAATCTCCCATATGACCATCTGCGTGGCAACCACCTTTTCATCCTCGGAACCGGGAAGGCTCCCCATGCTGCCCTGCGAACCGTACAGAAGCGCAAGGTTCACGGCGTCCCTCTGGCTCCCGCTCAAGGCGTTCCATGTTTCGGACGCATTTGCCTGCAATGTGTTCCCGGTGTGCAGCGACACGCCCGGCTGGATACAGAAGGCAGGCTCCCCGTCCGCATAGATACGGGTTCTTGCCTCCCCCGCCTCTCCGCATACCCTCCCGTCGTGGGTGACAGTCTGCTGGTAACGGATGGCGTTGCCTGCCCCGTCATGGCAGTACGCAAAGGTAATCTTCGCTGTTTGCGATGCCGCCGACACGTTCATGGACGGAAGCACTGAAACAATGGACGCCGCCGCCATCATCAGGGCAAGCCCTCTTTTCAATCTTTCTTTTAACTTCTTCAATCTACTTACCTCCATTTTATTTTTTGACTTATATCAGAATCCTGCTCCGGCAGGATTCCCTGCCTGCGGCGGGTTGCGCCAGCAACATAATTCCGCTCCGCCGCAGCGCAATCCCCCGGAGGGTTTTCGTGCAGGGAACGCTGTTTCCTGTACGAAAAAAATCCCTGCAATGTGCAGGGTTGGTAAACTGCTGGTTCTGTTGTGCCAGCCAGAAAAAGGATAGCCACCGGCTCCTTATTGTTTTTTCGGCTGGTATTCGGCTGGTAACGGAAAGGGGTAGGGTGTGGGAAGGGGGAAACGGTGAAAAAGGCTATCCGCAAAAGGGCATAGCTGTCCCGTGGCGGAGAGCCTTATTTGCTACCGTTCCCTGTCCTTACTCCGTTCCCGTTTCCGGTACAGCTCCAGTGCCTTTACAATCGTATCTTCCATCTGTTTCGCAGGCGTCCCCGGTGAAAAATATCTGCTGATACGCTCTTTTGGCATACGAAACTGTTCCTTCTGGTTCCCCTTTTCCTCTGATAAAATAGAGAGGATGACGTCCTCATTCAGTCTCCCCTCGTCTGCAAATTTACGCATTTTAATCGCCTGCGCATGGCTCGGTGTGCAGTCCTCTAACTGCATGGTGTCAAGCAGGATTGTCTGTTGCTCTTTCGGCAGGTAAGACAACTCTACCGCTGGGCGTATGGCAATCTTGCCACTATCAACCATATCCAGAATTGGCGTGATAAGCTCGGTTAGACGGATATAGCGGCGCACTGTATCTTTGCTTTCGCCTACCTGCTGTCCTAAAATTTCCGCAGATTCTTTTCCTTTCAACTTCCACGCCACTGGCTCGGAAGTTAAATCCGTGCGTTTTCCCTGCCTTTTCATTGCGTCCAGTTTCAGCTTGTAGGCAAATGCTTTTTCTGACGGCAATATCTGCTCCCTTTGCAGGTTTGAATCCACCATGATTATAATGGCTTCATCATCTGTCAAGTTACGGACAATGCAGGGTATCTCTTTTTTCTCTGCCAGCTCGCTCGCCATTTTACGCCTGTGTCCGGCTATCATTTCATAACCGCCCTCCGGCTTTTCCCTGACAAGGGCAGGCACCAGAACGCCATACTGCTTTACGCTCTCCGCCATATCCGCCATGCTTTCATCCATCTTCACCTTAAATGGGTGGTTTGGAAAATCACTGATTTCCTCCAATGGGATTTCCCTGACGGATTCCCGGCTTTCGTTGTCCCGTTCCTCCTGCGTGCTGAACAGGTCAGCGGCTGAGGGAAGCGGCATTTTTATCTCTTTCGCCACTGCGTATCACCTCCCTCGTAAATGCTCCATACGCCTTTGCCGCCGCACCGTTCTTGTCATAGCTGTAAATGCTCTGCCCTGCGGCGCTGGTTTCCGCCGCTTTCACCGCAACGGGGATGGCCGTCTGGTACACTTTGATTACCCTCCCATAATTCTGCCTTAGATTGTCGGCTGTGGCACGGGCAAGGTTTGTCCGCATATCTGCCAGCGTCAATAACACGCCATCTACCTTTAGTCCGGGGTTAATCTGCTTCTGTACCTTTCCTATGGTTTTCATAAGCTGCGTCATTCCCTTTAAGGGCAGATAATGCGCCTGCACCGGGACAATCACGCTGTCCGCCGCCGCAAGCGCATTGATGGTGAGCATACCCAAACTCGGCATACAGTCAATCAGGATATAGTCATAATCCTTTTTCAACCCGCTAAGATAGGATTTCATGGTGAACTCCCTGCTCATGGCGTTTACAAGCATGATTTCCATGCCTGACAGCTCGATATTCGCCGGAATCAGGTCTACACCCTCGTCATGGTGTAAAATCCCTTCGCCCGCTTCAAACGGCTCGTCACGGATAATCTTTTCCATCTGCGTTGCCAGCGTGACAGAAAGATTGTCCTGGTCTGCCCAACCCAAAGAGGTTGTCAAATCCCCCTGCGGATCGGCGTCCACAAGCAGCACCCTCTTTCCCTCGTTTGCAAGCCCTATCCCTAAGTTTACGGCAGTCGTGGTCTTGCCCGTCCCGCCTTTCTGGTTTGCAAGGGCGATTACCTTACATTTAGACATCACGGTTTTCCTCCTTTCCTGAAAAATTTAATAGCCACTCTGTATAAAGCAGAATGGCTATGTATGGGTTTTGGGCAATAAAAAACCGACTGATTCTCGTTTTGAAAATCAATCGGCTATGTAATGTATATGTTTATTTCCCTTGTTGTACGTCTATATCAGACACCTCGGCAAAAAAATTGTTTGTATAATTATTTATTACTTGCGTATTCTGAGCAGTTTTCTTTTCCACGTCAGTAAATGTCATACCCTCTCCCACAATCCCATTCTCATCAAGGAGTAGTGCCCAGTCTAATATTTTATTTCTTACTGTACTCATTATTCTATACAATTCACTTTTATGAAAGAAAAATTGATATTTTGTAGGCATATAATCCATATTCTCATTGAACCATTCCGTCAACTTAGCATTTACAGATAAGCCTACTGTACTGTCACTTGTATTATATACATCTTGCAACTCTGAAATTGAAGTAGGAATAGGCATCTTGGAAATCATATCTGCTATATCAGCAGATAAAACCATTGGAATCCAACCATGATAAGGATTCCACGCTTTTATTTCTCCTGCTATATAACGATATTCTGGGACTTGACCTTTATAACCATTTTGTTCTTGGTTAATCCATTCTTTAAATTCTTCTAAATTAAGTTTTCTAGCAACTAAATATGCTTTTCTCATTAAAGATTCAATAGACATATTATCTTCCAATGCTTCTCTTTGAAGTTCTATCACTATTCCCACTTTTGTTCACCACCTATACAATTGCACTTACAAGGCTGATAATTCCAGAGGCAATTAAACTGCCCGCTACGCCAATAGACAAGTTTTTAATATCTGTCAATAATATTTTTATTCTACTCGGATTTTCTCTTTTTTGTAATAATGTTTCTATTTCGTCAATCTTACTTCTTATCTCTGGTGCCTTTTCCCCATATTCGTTATCAAATGTACTATCATACTTTTTAATTTGTTCTAAAATTTTCGTCAGTTTATCATAGTCAAATTCTTGCATTACCGTCTGCTCTTGCGATGAATTATTTGTACCTTGCTGTATTTGCACCCCCGTAACCTTATCATAGAAATTGTTTGTATTATTTATAATTTTCTGCTGCTCACCCATATTCTTCTCATCCGCTGTTAAATCAGTATTTTTTTGAATATCCATGTTAATCACATTGCTAGATTGGTTTATTTTCAAGATTACATATTTCTCTATTACTCCGTTTTTTAATTTTCTTTCTATAAAATCTCCCTCTTCAAAAGGTATATTAAATTCTTGTGTCAGTAATTTATTTACTTGACTTTGTAAATTTACTTTTATACCTTCGTAAATTTCCCCGTTCATTTTAACCAAATTTACTGATATTAAATCTCTAAAAAGCAATCTCATTTTTTCCTCCTCATAATACTTTTGTATTATTCAAGTCAAAATTCAAATTCTACCTATATATTGCAAGTATACCAGAAAATCCCGCCTTATAAAAGACGGGATTCCCTATTTAAATTATATACACTTCAACAGTAAGGTCTTTCCACTGCCCTTCTCGCAGATAATCACCATTTGCCTTGCGAAAAGCCAGTGCCTGAGCGTAATCTATCGTGAAATCGAAGTATAGATTACTTCCCCTCCCCACTGCATATAGCCGCCTGAGCGGTATACGGCGGTCAGTGAGACACCCTATACCGCTAATTTATTCTGTAGTACTGAAATGATTATAAGGCTTTCATTCTCTCTAATTTTTTCTGAACTTCTCTTCCTCTCTTGTTGTAGTAATCCATTCGTTCCTCGTCTGTCATATGCTTTGTCACTTCATAATTATATTCTCTTAACTTATGAATATCTTCTATAGTAAAATCGGGACTCAAAACAGGTTTTTCCATTATTGCCCCTTTCTACAGACTCAGAACACGCTCCTGAAACTTTTCCTCACTTTCCATAATCTCATAAGGTTCGTATTCTCCATAGGCACTGGGGCGGCTGATCGTCACCAACTGCACACCGTTTGCTCCTATCTGTTTTTGTAGCTTTTCGGTAAAATCCGCTAATGCTTTGCCATGTCTGGTCTTTACTGCAATACAGCCTTTTTTATCAAATTCTTTCGCTATGAGATAACACATAACTTAGCACCTCCTCAAACTGTTGCTCGCTTAATATTTTACCATTCTCATACTCACTCCGCAATATTCTTCCTACAATATCAGGATATTCCCTTTTATAGAGATATTTATGCAACCAGTTATTCAACTGCCTGTCATAATAAGTATTTGCCTGAATTTCTATCGGATAATAGGAGTGATCCGGCTGAAAATAAATATGCACCCCACGATAGCCGTCATCATTCGCCTTTCCATGACTCATATCGACAACCCGTACTTCTTCTGGAATTTCCCCTTCCAACAGACTCTTATAGTTGTCCGTCAGCATACGAAATCCTAAAATATCATTAAATACCTTTTCTAATCGCATGTCGGGATAGAATTTATTGTATTTCCGTATACATGAATCCTCACTTTTAATACGATAATCCAAGTCCACAAGATCAAGAATATCGGCTTCTTGATAAAATCTTATCATTTCACAGAGTTCTTTAAACATCTCTACTCTGTCAAATTTCCGCAGGCTATTGACAAGACTTCTTCCCATTTTGCTTTTGTAAGACAATTCACGAAGATTTTGAACAGATAAGCCATTTTTCTCTAATTCTCTTAGCAAACAATATCCTCCAAATACTCTAAATATCTTATTGCTGACAACTATTTTCCCACTTGTTCTTTGCTCGCTGTCTTGCTTACAGCTAATCATAACATTAGAAATTATATCCTGCAATAAAAATTTATCAAAAAGAGCTGTTCCACATAGAACAGCCCTCAAATCATACGTCTACATTATTAAAGTTTTTCCAGAAGAACCACCTTTTTCTGATTAAACTCGTCCTCAGTGATAATACCGCTATCTTTCAATGCCGCCAGTTTCTCAATCTGCTTCAATACATCATCCCCACCGAAAGCATTGTTGGAGTTGCTATTTTCAGTCCCCTTAAATTGCTTCATAATTCCTTTTGTGCGAAGCAAATCAAGCATTTCCAAACACACTTTCGCCTGCCCCATTACGGTAAAACCTGTAAGCATCTCATTCCTGACAACAAACTCGTCCCCTGCTTCATCCAGATATTTAATTTCTATTACGTTTTTCTGCCTGAGATCACTGTTATCACCACCGCTGCTTAAAAGCATTTCCGTATTGCTGATTGTTCTCTCCACAATCTCCAGTGAAACAACTCTGTTATACGGAATTTCAAACCCTGTAAACCAGTTTTCACTTTGAGATGTTGCCAAAAAGCTGAATCTGTCAGGCATAATATCAAGTACTATGTAGGGGCTTTTCTTCTTTTCCAACTGAAAATTCGGGTGACCGCCTTTATATGTCACCTCATAGCGAATCAGACCTCCCTCCTGAGGAAGTTTGCTCTGTTTCGACTGCTCCATCTTTTCATTTACCATTGTTCTGGTCTGGTCTATCCCCGTTTTGGCTGCTTCTGTTGCCTTTCCTGCTAATTCTTTCGCCTTTCCCAATGCTCCTGATAAGGATTCTTTTCCAAATAAAGCCATCTTTCTTCTACCTCCCAATTTTCATTGTTCAAATATCTACCTCGTTTTATCTATCTTTTACCCAACTATGCGGCTTCGGCATACCCGCCTTATTCTTCCCCTTTTTGGTGCATACTCCCGGTGATGGTCTGCCGCACTTTTTATTTACAGTGAGTCTTCTTCCACAGTAGCTACATACCCACCTCTGCATTTCAACATCCATAATTCCTCATGCGCCTTTCTTGTCACTCTTTATCTTTATTGGAAAACAAAAACACAAACAGTTTGTAACCCAGTACTCCCAATACCCCTAATACTGACACGATGGATATATAGATTGCCACATCAATTATGTAATGTGCTATCCATCCCAAAACCGCAATACCCAACAGAAAAATAATTACTCTTGTTGTTAAACTCATGTTTTTCATATTGATTTTCCTTTCTCTTCGCCGTTTTTATATCATTGATATTTTTTCATTTGTTTTTATATTGATAAACATTTATATACAGTTCTTCTCCGATTTTCTATTGAGTATATCATACTTCTTTCTATTTTGCAATATTATACTTTGCATTTGCAAATAAATCCATTGTTTATGCACACAATAATCTACAATATACTTTTATTTGGAAAGGAAATCATATGGATAAAAAGGTAAAGTATTCAGATAAATATATACGCATCGGGCTAAATATCGCCTATTACAGAAAACTGCGTGGTATGACTCAGCTACAGTTAGCAGAAGCCGTAAACATCAGCAGAACACATATGAGTAATATAGAGGCTCCCAATATTCCCACTTCCGTATCTTTGGATACACTTTTTGAAATAGCTGAAGTTTTGAATGTTGACATCACCTCTTTATTTGACATAAAAAAATAAGTGCTTATCTTGAAAAAGCAGATACCACAAAGAAAGCTCTCCACATGGTATCTGCCTTTTTATAATGTATCTTCTGCCTGCTCTCTCACTCTTTCAGGACCACAAGTTTATTCGGAAAACATTCCACACGGACACTACAGCCAATCTCAAAGCCGCACTGTTCCACCCAATTCCCCTGTATGATAAACTGCGGCACATTTTTACCGCTGTTTACCGAAGCAGAATAAGCTTTCATCCTGTGGATATTCCTCCCGCCATCCAACACTTCATCGACTATGATACCGTCAGTCCGGACACCTTCCATAACCTGAAACATTCTGGAAAGTATGACGTCTTTTCCATAATTACAGGGTTCCATAAAATCATAATCTTTCTTTATCAGTTCCCGCTCTCTGACCTCCTCAAACAGGATATGCCTGTTCTTATGCAGAAACCCAGACAGCATCCAGAGATTGTTGAGTCCATAGAGCGTATCCGCCACGGAATAAAACTCTCTGACCGGCAGGCTGGCATCCGAATAATAGCAGGAAAACTCTTTTTCTCCCGCCATCATCAGAAAACGTACTTTTTCCATAAATTCCCTCTGCTCCATTACTGAATGAAGCCTTGTGTATTCCTTTAAAATATACTGATTCAGTTCACGGCTCATGCTCCGCTCCCCTCCTGTTCCTTTTTTTCTATGCTCCCTGAGGTATCATCTCAAAGGGCAGGTATTACTTTTTCTTTTTCCACGGCTCCGCTGCACGGTTGATCTTATCTGATCTTGTTCGTTTACCTGTCTTTGCAATCTCGTACACTGTTGTCATACTGGTAAAGCCCAGTATAAATAATAAGATATTTGCTGCCATAGTCTTACCTCCCTAAAATTCATACTCCAAAAACAACTCTGTCGCCACGATCACTGCCCCTGCGGTCAGCACACCAAAAATGAAATACTGCATTTTTCTCCCTCCTGCCTTTCTCTCTGTCAGACAGCAGAATACCGCCTGCAGAAACTTTCTTCGTTACCTGAGACGGTAATACCGCCGCCTGCTTTGCTCTCTCTTATACCACCTCTGCAGCTTCCGGATAGATCAGCACAAGCGAATCATCTGATGATAAAAGATATAATTCTTCCCGCCATTGTACCGTGCTGTCAGCCGTACCCTCTGTCTGTCTGGAATATTCAGCTAAGTCCCTGTCAAGATGGTAGAACTCCATGATCTTTGCGATATGGTCTTCATAAGTCTGTCTGTCTCCAAAGAACAGGATATAGCCGCCCATATCAAAAGCACCACGACTGCCGCCATATGCTCCGTCAAGTATGTCTGTCAGTTCTTCCATACGGCGCACCACGTTCTGGTCTGTCTGTTCAGATTCCAGAAAACTTTTGATGATCTCCATATCCAGTTTATTTTTTATCCGCTGATACAACCTGCTTCACCCCCTTTCTCTTTTTGCCGGTTTGTGCAGAAGCTTTCTCACTGTTATCAGCGGGAACCGCCTCTGCATTTCTGTCAGAAACTTTTTCACCATTCTCAACAGAAGCCGTCTCTTTACTTACGACAGAGAGCTTTTCACCGCCCTCCGCAGAAGCCGCTTCTTTCTCTTCATCCGAACCTTTCTTACTGCTTCTGGCAGAAGCTTTTTTCTCCATGCTTTCCAGTTCATCCAGTACCTTTTCCAGAGGAAACGGCTGTAAACTCCATACATCTTTGGAATGCCTGAGTCCCAAATACAGCGGATGCACACCGTCTGCTTTCAGGTTATCCGTGACAATACACTTCACCTGTTCTGCCAGTCCTTTCTCTTTTATCATGTTGAGAAGATCTGTTTTCGCCTGTATGGTCTGTCTGTGGCTGATGAGCGTATTCCCCCATGCGATCACAATGTCATATCCTCCAATATCCTGTTCCTCCAAAATCTCTTCAATATAAGACAAATTATTGTCATCCGCTGATAACCGGCTCACTGTTGGCTTCTCTGAAAATACTCTGGAATACAGGTTCACGATCCGGACTTCGCTCCATCCCAGTTCCTGCACATGGTTCATCAGATGCATTGTTGATACATCCATACTGCCGCACTTATCGGCGGTAAGCGTGGGATAAAGTTCTATGACCAAAGCTTTCTTCCCTTTCTCTGCCCATTTCCTGTGTATCTCATAGGTGCTTCTACCGTCATCGGAGCCGACTGCACTTATGTTCATACAAAATGTTTCTGTAACCATCTTCCTTTCTCCTTTCCGGCACAAAAACAGCGGCAACGCTCTCAAAATGCGTGCCGCCGTTTCCTGTGCCTCTATGTTCTTACCTGCTCTCTGCTTTCTCATTTTCTGATGTAGACTTCAATGTTCAGATCCTTCCACTGATTCTTCCTGATAAAATTCCCGTACTGCTTTCGGTATGCCTTTGCCTCCTCAAAACTCAGACAGAATGTATCATAAAGAATGTAATCTTTCTCTGCAAATACGGTTTCTTCCTGCGTATCACAGTTCAGATACCATCTGTATATGCCTGTTTCCGTGGGTGTGACTCGTTCCACTAACGTGTCGATCAGCTTATCGTCAATCTTTTTCCTGCCCAGATCACAGGCATGTTCAAGCATATCCGAAACTCTTGCGATCGTGCCGCTCACATCTTCTGTACTTTCTATGGTTTCCTGCTGTGCATAAATTTTCAGCTTTTCTTCAACCTCTGCCATGCGCTCCTGAAGCTGGCTCTGTTTCTCTGTAAACTGGCTTTCTTCAATCCTGTCGTCCAGACGCATATCCAGAAGCCGCTCCAACCTGCATTTCAGGCGGTCATGCTCTCTTCGAAGCCTGCCCTGTTCCGTACTGCCTTCCTGTTCCTGCACATAATCATCCGCAATGCTTCCGATCAGCACGGTCACTGTCTCTTTGGGATTGTTCCATATTCTGTGCAGAATGCTTTTCAGCATAAAATCAAGTTTCCACTCACAGACAGTCGGCACATCACAGTAGCCGGAAGCATCCAGTCCATTAGCAATTCGGTAACTTTTCTTTCGGTTATTGATCTGATTCCAACAGGTATATCCACAGCACTCCTCCCCTGACTGGTTGACTCTCCATTTATATTTATGGAAAGTCCTGCCGCATTCACAGGTAAGGACTCTGATCCAGCGGTCTTTTGAGCGCTTCTTTCCCGATATTCCCTGGTCCAGATGTGTCACTTTCTTTCCTTTCAGCCTCTGCACCCGGTTCCATGTTTCTTCCGGAATGATGGCAGGAAAATTGCCCTTAATATACTCGTACTGTGTACGGTCTTTCACAGCAACCCTTGTATGGTCCAGATAGCTTGTGGTGTGGGACTTATGGTAGCCGATATAACCTGCATAGGTCTTATTATCCAGAATGCGCAGAACCTTTGTTGCATCCCATTTGCACCCTGACCTTGCTGTTTCCCTGTGAAGTGCCTGCATCTTTGCGGCAATAGCTTTTGCTCCCATTCCATCAAGATAGAAATCATAGATCATGCGTACCGTTTCTGCATCTTCCTCCACGATTTCATAAGTATTTTCACTGGACGTTTTCCCTCTTACGAGCCTGTAGCCGAGAATATTTCCATTCCCATACAGTACCCCCTTCTGCCGGGAAATGCTCTGCCCCGCAAGCACCCTGTCACTGATATGTCTGGATTCCTCCTGTGACATTGCGGACATAATTGTAAGCCTTAATTCCCCGTCATTTTCACAGGACCATATGTTATCATTATAGAAGAACACTTCCACTCCCATCTTTTTCAGTTCTCTTGTATAATTCAGGCTGTCTAACGTGTTGCGCGCAAACCTTGATACCTCCCTTGTGCAGATCAGGTCAAACATGCCTTTGGAAGCATCTTCTATCATCTTCATAAAACCCTGACGCTTTTTTGCCTGCGTCCCTGTGATCCCTCTGTCTACATATACATTTATCTTTTCCCAGTTTGGATGGTCTGACAAGATACTATCGTACCACTGCATCTGATTTTCCAGTGCGTTCATCTGTGCCTCATGCTGTGTGGATACTCTGCCATAGAAGCAGACGCGCACTTTATCGTTCTGTAATGTACGGTATTTATTGCTGACATTTCCATGCAGCATTTTCATTGTCAAATCGCCCATCTGCCTATGCTGCCTCCTTTCCATTATATCGTTTTATAACCTTATCATAGGTCGCCTGATTGATGACTTTACTGCATAACAACATTTTAAGCAGACGGACGCAGAATGCGGTCTCCATCTGGATATTTTTTTGCTGTTTTTCCTGCATGTTCCCTCCTTTCCTGCACCTGTCAGTCATCATGGATATAATATATATTTCCGTATCTGGTTCAGACTGACAGGGCAAAAGTAATTATTTTCGGTTTCTTTGTGCAAGTTGCGGTAAAAGTTAACGACATACCGTTTTTTCATTTCTTAACCGCAATATTTTTCATTCCCCTTATACCGCCCGACTTGTATCGTTCTATTTCAAAGTGTTTTTTTACTTCTGAAAATATCTGCTTTGAGTCTAAATCTGTTGGAAAATCAATCTCATTTTCTCCGCCCCATTTTTGAAACCGCATAGTAAATTCAGAATAAGAAATCTTTGCTCCCTGTTGAAAAATAATCTTCTCTTTGATGAAACTACGCATGGGATTTTCAGTCTTTAAATACCTCTCTATCAGTCGGTCGCTTTCTTCCTGCGCAGAATAAACAAATCCCTGTCTGGCAAGCCTTTTATAGCCTTTGACCGAAATGTTTAAAATCCCGCTCAGTTCACCTTTTAATTTTTCAACCAGTTCCAGATCAACATCTTCATCTGGAACATGGTACTCAAATGGCATGATAAAAAGCCGTCTGAGTGCGCCATCTGAATCATCTGCGCTTGTGCCTATCCTGTGATTGGTTAAAATTAGCACTTTTACATAAGGCCTGATTGACCTTGCGTCATGATACTTTACATTGCACCACATATTTTCTCCGGTGATAAGCTGTTTCAGTTCCGTTGTCATAAGGTTCCTGCTGTTCTCTTCGCTTATCTCACTCATTACTGCAAGTGTTTTTCCCGGCAGTACACTTGCGCCAAAATTGGGTAACTCCTGAATGGAAATAGAAGTCCACCTGTCAGCACCCAGTAGTTCACAGAGTATATTCAGATAAACCGATTTGCCATTATTTCCTGTCCCCCTCAAAACCATTGCTTTGCCTTTTCCGATCTTCTTTGTCAGAGCAAGCCCCATAAACTCTTCCAGAGTCCGCTTTCTACGTTGGTTTCCACAAGACACCTCTTCCAAAAACTTTTCAAATACCGGAGCTCTGGCTGACTTATCAAAATCAACTTCTAACCGGTTTGTAAAATAACATCTTTTGTCAAATTGCTTACGAAAAGAACCTTGCTCCACATCCAGTACGCCATTTCTAAGGCAGACTTTCACATCTGACTGGTTCATTTCCTTTACTTCCTGAATGGCAACTTTCAACTTCTCAAGCGTTTGCTTTTTATACGCAACATTCCAGCTCTCTCCTGTTTCTGATTCCAGAAACCGTGCCGCTTCTAATTGAATATCTTCTAAATCCCGCTGTCTCCAAATACCCTGTTCTGAATCATAACAATAATACATCTTCTCATAACGGACAACTTCGCTTGCTTTTAAAAATCTACTCAGAAACGTATCATAATCAAGATGAAATTTCCCATCATCACCTTTGTAAAAAATTCCTATATTCATACAGTTTTCCTTTCTTTGAGACGGTAGGGACAGTAACAGGAAGAAAAAAATATAATAGTAATGTAAAAATATCTTTTTTTCTCAGCTACCGTCCCTTGTGTCCCACTCTACCTAAACGCTTTATTCTTCTTCATCTTCCAGATACTCTTCCTCAAAATCCTCCTCATCTGCTATTTCATCATTCTCAGAATAGCGTCTTGCATAAGGCGTATTTTCAGAATCTGCTTTCTTCTTTTTCCTGACACTTTTACTATTGATGTCAGAAATCATTTCCTCAAACTCACTTTTATCCATTTCTGCCTCAACACGCAGATTCTGGTAGTCTCCATTCCTCTCAATGTGCATATAAACGCACTTGCCAATTAAATTTGTAGGATCACCATTGGTTCCCAATGTTTCACAAATAGCTTCATAACGTGCTGAACTACCATTAAATACTTTAAATGTGAAAGTCCTTTCTATACAGGATGACCCCTTGATAATTGCAAGGCACAATGCTATAGCCGAATCATTTTCCATATATTCAGCATCCAAAACAAGTGCTGAATAAGTTTCATCAGAATTAAGCATACAATAATTTGTCTCTTTATGCTCTTGTGTGCGTTTCTTCTTGTTCTGCTGTGCTAAAACCAGTAATTTTTCAAGATTCTTCATAAAATATAGTCTCCTTTATATTGATCTTTTTTATATTTTTAAAATATTCTGATACTGCTTTATTAAAGCATTTCAGGATAAATTCTCGTAATCCTGCAATATCTTCATTGCTTGTTTCGATAAATATGGAATCGTGAATACAAAGGTAAATTCCAAACTTCATTTCTACACTCTTCTCACTTAAAGCAATAAGGATTTTGCGTAAAGTCTCTGCTTCTATATATTGCAGGATATAAGATAACCTTGCGTATGGCGCGATATTCTTCATACAGTATTTTCTCCCTGTAGGAAGAGTTATCTCTTCCACAGTCTTTACTCTTTCAATGTATTTCCTGATTGCCGGGAATAACCTATAGAACTGTCTGTTAAATTCCCTGATTTTGTCGTTATTCATCCTGCAGCCAATACCCTGCACTTCTTTCTGAATTGTGTCAACACCTGCTCCATATAAGGTTTGCAGAATGATCGTCTTATAAATTCCGCGTTCTTTTGCGAATATTTCATCCTTTGACTTTTCAAGGATTTCAGAAGAAATAAACGTATATAAATCCATATCTCTCAAATAGCATTGAATCAACGAATCCTCTTCAGCCAGACCTGCTAATAACATAAGCTGACTACAGACGATATCGTATTCTATTAGCTTATTGCCCTGTCTCGGCAGTAAGCATTGCCTTAGTTCTTTTGGAAACCCCTGAATATTAGCACTATATGTGCTGATACGAAAGGTATCTGTTCCAATAGAACGAAACTTGCTGAAAATAAACGCCTTTTCTTTCCGTATGCCTGATAACTCTTTAGGAAATCTCATTAGCTTATTCTCCAGTTTGTTCCTTTGCGCTATTAAATTCTGGACCTCTTTATCATTTGATGATTTTTTTCCTGTCGCCGTTTTTCCTAAGTTCTTAAAACTAATCTGCTTTTGGAGCAGTGTCAGTTCCTGTTTTAACTTCTTATAAATTTCTATCGCACGCTTTGAGTCCACTGGATATGGAGTATCAAACATAGTATGCAGCACAGGGATCACCTTGATTTCCAGTAGCAGAAAGCATTGTAGTCCTTGCCTGTAGATCAAATCAATACATTCCTGAATGATACAGGCAATTCTGCCCCAAAAACGATTGGAATGAAATACAAGGGAATGATCTGTCTTCTGTTCTTCGCCAAAAATTTCTGAATACCTGACCTTAGCCCCTCTCATGAATAGAAAATCCATATCCTCAATGCGGTATGAACAGCCTCCTGCGATAGACATAAGCGTTTGTGCTGAAATAGTAGGAATTTCTTTTGTTATCAATTGTTTTTCATCAGCATTGCGGAAATTAATTACGATATAATGCTTTGCCAAAAGCATAGTATTATCAAACTGAATTAATTCTCTATCTTTCATGCTGAACCAGAACTCTTGAATGTTATTATCATGAGTACGGTTTGATACATAAATCAAGCATTCAAGCTCAATAGAAATCACCTCCTTTAAATCCTTTAGAATTGATATTATTATTCAGTTGTCAAGGTACAATGTTAAAACGTTCTTCTGCCTGATCTGGCATACATTCGTTTTAACATGTCTTAATTGTATCAAATAACTGGCGATTTTTTGTGCCAGGATTATTGCACAAATCTTATTAAATCAAAATCTGTGCAGAAAATCCCTCACAAATAATTTTTCAAAAAAAGAATAAAAAAGAGACTGCCTGCATAGCAATCTCTCCTTTACTGTTAATCTACAATATAGTTTAGATATTTTCTTTTTTGATTTGTTCCTGCTGTTCTTTTATAATTTCCAAAATATCTTTGTCCGGATGGTTCATCTGTTCCCTACAACATCTGTTTATGAGGTCGATATAGTTTGGAGTATGCTCCATAACATCCAATTCTTTACCATCTTTAGCCACACGTTTAATATCGTTTTTTATCTTTAATAATTTGGCACCCTCTGATTCAGCACTCCTACTCTGATATTTTATTATCTCTTTTGCTATCTCTTTTTGCAGTTCTCTGTATCTCCTAAAATATCTCTTTTTATCTATAGTGGAATTTCCGTCCATTATCTTCTGCAATAAGTCAACTTTTTCTTTCAGTTCCTCCAAATATTCACGAGTATCTCGTTTTTCGGTACATTTTCGCTCCAACTCATTTAACCTGTTGATCCATTTCTCATTTGTATAGCTACTATACTCATCTGATGCATTCGGTGCATATGGATCACAAGACAATTTTATACTTTTCTCTAAAAGAGAAAAAATTTTGCATGAATTTTCATAAACTTCCTTTGCCCGTACTAAAGCCTTTTCATCATCTACATACAATTCCTGATATATTATGTATAATATTTTGCATATTTGTTTATAAAAAATAATCTGCTTTTGCTTATCATCATTGCTTTTTTCATCAATATAATATAGTCTGAACTGATCCTTTAACCCATCTATCCATATAATACATTTACTATAGGAGTAATCATTCCACAATGTTACCATATTTTTTTTGATCTGTTCATAAACTGAATTTCCAAGTTTACCTAAGGATGATTTTTTAGAGCTATCAAAAAGCGAAGTATATGCTGAATTTAAAAACTCAGAAAATTTTCTATAATCTGATCCTCTTTTTTTGAACTCTTCTGGCATAATATCGTTTTCAGTTAATATATTTTCTTTAATTATTGAACAAAAGATATCCTTTATATTTTTTCCCATATTTTTCTCCTTCATTTTCGCAATTATAGCATCTTTCCTACAAAAAAAATGGCGAATTATCTCTTTCATACTAACAATTTTCTATCTCACTCATTTCAAGACAAAAATACTCTTTGCTATTGAATCCAACGAACATTTCTATTTGATACTTTTATAAAAATGTCCATTGTTCTAAAATAGAAAAAGCATTTTTGTCTTAATTATTGTGACTCACTTTTCACTCTGTTATTACGTTTAGTCAATATCCATCATTCTCCTATACCAAAATTCAGCAAATCCCTATCGGATAGACCACCGTAATCCCATAGTCATTCGTAGTCAGATACAGTTCCACCCACCATTCCAGTCCATTATCCATACAGATCATACTTTCCATCTCTGCCGTTCCATACCGAAGACCATACTCTTCCAACAAGCAGTGATACAAAATTTCCGTATCGTCTGTATCTTTCTCCGGCAACAACAAAAGCACATAGCCTCCATCATCATGATCCACTTCACGTTCCATTCCGTATTCTGTATCCAAAATTGCAGCGATATGTTCTACTGTCTTTATCACTTCCAACGGTATGTTATATTTTTCCTGCAAATTCAATAAGTTTCGTACCTGTGCTACTCTCCATATTTTTTCTATCATATCTACTGCATCCCTCCGATATACAATCTCAAAATATTGCATGAAAATAACAATCAAATAAAATCTACATCACCGCTTTCCAGTGAATATCTATATACATTTTCAGACAGCACAGCTCCCTCAAATTCCAGTAGCTCTATTCTATTTCGGGAAAACTCCTGCAATTCCGACAGGTCGAACACATTATCTTCGGGAATAACAAGAACCTCATAAATACTGACTGGAACAATATAAAGAAAACTACTATATATTTCCTTTGCTAAGTCTCTTAATCTGCCTGTATCAAGGATTGCCGAATGATGCCCATTGCTCATTGCGAGTATCTCATAGCCTGATTCCTCCGCCGAGAACTCCACTCCTTTTACCATACAATCTTTCTTTGTATTCTCACTGGCAGTCTGAAGCAATTCCTCCTCACTGGCATCACACATTCCCTTTTGAATATTTACTGCAAGAGAAAAACACCTGTCTTCAGTACTCACCTCCAGAACAAGTACAGGCACTACAGCCATGTCAAGAAATGGGTAATAAACCAGATTATCTAAAAATCCATTATATCTCTCATACGGAACAAGCCGAAGATACACGTTTGCTTTCATTTTGTCAAAAGGAAAACCTTTTCTATCCAGTTTTTTATATCTGTCATACACAGTCCAAAGTCCCTGTAAAATATCATCTAAACCGCTTTTTCCATAGCCTGTGCCGGACGCTTCCACACATACCACTGGGGCAAACAGTGGGTTCTCTCCTATGATGATCTCAAAAATCTTCTGTCCGTCCGCCTTTGTCACTGCATGAATGATAACCCTTTCTTCTGTCTTTTCCTCTGCTGATTGTCGCAGTTGTTCTAAAAATACGCTTAACTCTGTTTGTCTGTCTGAATACATATGTGCTCCTTTCCGAATCATAAAAAACAGGAGCAAAACCATCTGTTGGCTTTGCTCCCCATATTTATCACAAATACTATGTATGATATTTTTATTTCAACACATCCCACTGACACTCAGCTGTTGCACACAAAAAAGTCCCCCGCTACTTTTTCTATAAAGTAACAGAGGACTTTTTTATTCATACCTGTAAATAATCAAACTACTATTTACTCAGCTTCCAGTGTATTACTTGCTGTTAATAGCCGCCTGCGCCGCCGCCAACCTGGCAATAGGCACTCTGAACGGTGAGCAGGAAACATAATCCAGTCCAATCTTGTGGCAGAATTCCACGGAGGAAGGGTCTCCGCCGTGTTCGCCGCAGATGCCGATGTGGAGGCTCGGATTGACGGGCTTGCCCAGCTTAATGGACATCTCCATCAGCTTGCCGACACCGGTCTGATCCAGCTTTGCAAAGGGATCGTTCTCGAAAATCTTGGTGTCATAGTAAGCGTTCAGGTACTTGCCCGCGTCGTCACGGGAGAAGCCAAAGGTCATCTGGGTCAGATCGTTGGTTCCGAAGCAGAAGAAGTCCGCTTCCTTGGCAATCTCGTCAGCTGTAAGAGCCGCACGGGGAATCTCGATCATGGTTCCCACCTCATACTCAAGCTTAATGCCTGATGCTGCGATTTCAGCGTCGGCGGTATCCGTAACTACCTTCTTGACAAACTTAAGCTCCTTGATTTCACAGATCAGCGGAATCATGATCTCAGGCTTTACATTCCAGTCGGGATGCGTCTTCTTTACGTTGATTGCCGCGCGGATAACTGCCTTGGTCTGCATCTTCGCTATCTCAGGATAGGTGACTGCCAGACGGCATCCTCTGTGACCCATCATCGGGTTGAACTCATGCAGGGAAGCGATGATGTTCTTGATTGTCTCAACGCTCTTGCCCTGGGTCTGTGCCAGCTTCTCAATGTCGGCTTCATCGGTGGGAACAAACTCATGGAGAGGCGGATCAAGGAAACGGATGGTGACAGGACAGCCCTCCAGTGCCTCATACAGCTTTTCAAAGTCTCCCTGCTGGTAAGGAAGGATCTTGTCCAGAGCCGCTTCTCTTTCCTCTACGGTATCGGAGCAGATCATCTCGCGGAACGCGGCGATTCTGTCCTCCTCAAAGAACATATGCTCCGTACGGCAGAGACCGATTCCTTCTGCGCCAAGCTCACGGGCCTTTATCGCGTCAGCGGGAGTGTCGGCGTTTGTGCGCACCTTAAGCTTTCTGTATTTGTCCGCCCATGCCATAACACGTCCGAACTCACCTGCGATGGTGGCATCAACCGTCTTGATCTGTCCATCGTAAATGTTGCCGGTGGTGCCGTCGATGGAGATGTAATCTCCCTCGTGGAACTCCTTGCCGCCAAGGGTAAATTTCTTGTTGGCCTCATCCATTGCGATCTCGCCGCAGCCGGATACGCAGCAGGTACCCATACCGCGCGCAACCACCGCTGCGTGGGAGGTCATGCCGCCGCGGACGGTAAGAATTCCCTGTGCCACCTTCATGCCGGTGATATCCTCCGGAGAGGTCTCAAGGCGGACCAGAACAACCTTCTCGCCTTTTGCCGCCCATTTTTCAGCATCCTCGGCAGTGAACACCGCCTTACCGCATGCGGCTCCGGGAGAAGCGCCAAGTCCCTTGCCCAGAGGTGTCGCCGCCTTCAGCGCCGCAGCGTCAAACTGAGGGTGAAGCAGTGTGTCAAGGTTACGGGGATCGATCATGGCAACAGCCTCCGCCTCGGTCTTCATGCCCTCGTCCACAAGGTCGCATGCGATCTTTAACGCTGCCTGGGCCGTTCTCTTGCCGTTGCGGCACTGAAGCATGTACAGCTTCTTGTTCTCAACGGTAAACTCCATATCCTGCATATCATGATAATGATTTTCCAGCTTTTCACAAACCTGAACGAACTCCTCATAAGCCTCGGGGAACTGCTCCGCCATCTGGGAGATGGGCATGGGTGTACGCACGCCTGCAACCACGTCCTCGCCCTGTGCGTTTACAAGGAATTCACCCATCAGCTTTTTCTCTCCGGTAGCAGGGTCACGGGTAAATGCAACGCCTGTGCCGGACTCATTGTTCAGGTTGCCGAATACCATGGGCATAACGTTTACAGCGGTACCCCAGCTGTAAGGGATATCGTTGTCGCGGCGGTAAACGTTGGCGCGGGGGTTGTCCCAAGAACGGAACACCGCTCTCACGGCTTCCTTCAGCTGTACCACAGGGTCAGAAGGGAAATCCTGGCCAAGCTGCTTCTTGTATTCCGCCTTGAACTGCTCTGCAAGCTCCTTCAGGTCAGCGGCGGTCAGCTCAACGTCAAACTGCACGCCCTTTGCCTTTTTCATCTTGTCGATCAGCTCCTCAAAATACTTCTTGCCGACCTCCATTACCACATCGGAGAACATCTGGATAAAACGTCTGTAAGAATCGTATACAAAGCGCTCAAACTTAGGATCGGGGTTGCCGGCTATCATTGCCGCCACAACCTCGTCGTTCAGTCCGAGGTTAAGGATGGTATCCATCATACCGGGCATGGAAGCGCGGGCGCCGGAACGCACGGAAACAAGCAGCGGATTCTGCAGATCCCCGAATTTCTTTCCGTTGATCTTCTCCATCTCTGCTACATAATCCATGATCTGACCCATGATCTCGTCGTTGATCTGGCATCCGTCCTCGTAATATTGCGTACATGCCTCCGTAGTAATCGTAAAGCCCTGAGGCACGGGAAGACCGATGTTTGTCATCTCTGCCAGGTTTGCACCCTTTCCGCCGAGAAGCTCACGCATGGTAGCGTTGCCTTCCGTAAACAAGTACACCCATTTTTTCATTTTTGTCTTTCTCCCTTTCAAAAGTTTTTTATTCACAGGAAAACCCTGAGATTTCTTATACTACAGTCGAACCATTCGTTCAATTCTCTGCCTATTTTAGCAATTCGACAAAAGAATAGCAAGATAAATTTGATAATCTTTTGACACGCTTTGCTTTTTTTGTACAATCTGACATAATATCATGTTCATATGAAGGATTTTTTATACAAAAATATCCAAATTTTTCCATGATGATTTTTTCGTTAAATCGAAGTATATTTTATCTCTTTTCCGCGCACACAGACGGATTCCCAAGCTTCTGCCTTACATAACCTGTTTTCCTGTCATATAGCCCGCCAGATAAAGCGTCATCAACATTGCAGATATTGCCGCGGCAGGTATTTTCCACCTCTCATGCTTTGCCAGCCATTCTCCGGTGAGCATAAAGCCGGGCAGCGCGCACAGGGTATATCTGCCGCCGCTTATCAGCCAGCTGGAGGAAAAGGTCACGAAAAAAAGAACGATCAGGTATGTAAGGTACACCGGACGCAGCCTCCTGCAGATTCCGTAGGCAATCCACACAAGCCATACAAAAAACAGTACAAGCTCCGGTACCCATATGCTCAGGCCCACGGAAGTACATATACCCGTCAAAGCATTTTCCGCCACATAGGATATGGTTTCCCATATGGGCAGATACCCATTATACCAATGTGTCCTCTGGTAATATAAAAACCGGAAGGGATCGCCCTCCACACGCCAGTTGATATACAGATAAATCCCAAGACCAAACAGCATTGCAGCGCACAAAAGCCCCGGCAGAAGAACCTTCCTCAGAATGGCCCTCCAGTCCCTCTCTTTAAGCCTTGTAAAAAAACGCTCCGCGTAAAGGATTTCCGCCGCCACCGCCGCAGCAAGCAAAACACCCTGCACCTTGGTGAGACACGCAAAAAAACCAAGCATTGCGACCAAATGCCATCGATGCTCCCGGAGATAATAAAGAAAAGCCGCCGATATGGCAAGAAACAGGCTTTCCGTCAGGACGGCGCCGAAAAAGAAGGAAAAGGGAAACACGCTCAGCATAACTACGGCATTCTCCGCCGCCCGCTCACCCAGCTCTCTCTCTGTCAGCCGGTAAAAATAAAGGCTGCCCACCGCGTAGCAGACCACGCTTAATAATATCCCGCACAGCCGGTAATCGCCTATGAACATATGCAGCAGCCGCAGCAGCCACGGAAGAAGCGGGTAAAACACCAGAAAAAGGTGCTTCCCGTCCTCGATGGCGCCGCCGTAGCCATACCGTGCCACATCGATATAATGGGGGGAGTCCCATCTGGTCCATGCCCCCAGAAAATCCGAAAAGGTAAACGTTTCCGTGAACTCTCCGAACAAAAAAAGAATGCAGACAGAAAGCAGGTACACCACAAGCCGTATTCCAACTGCCGCGGCGGCGACCCTGATCTCTGTCCGCCTGTCTGCCAAAAATTTACCCATAGTCACACCTCTGAAGAAGCCCTGTACCACACGCCCTGTCCGCGCCGCCGACACTCCTTGAAAGCCCTTGGAAGGCACCGCTTTTATGATATAGAACCGCCTTATTAAAAAACACTTCTTATTCCGGTATAAAGCTGTCGAAAATAAAAATGTCAAAATGCTTTCTCGCCGCCCTCAGCTGCTCCTGGCTCTTGATGGTCCACGCCGCAGCCGTACTGCCGAACAGTCCCCGGCAGAAGCGTCTGGACAGCACCTTGGGGTATTGGTGGTTGTACGCGATAAAGTCCGGCTTTGCCAGCCAGTTAAACAGAAGGTATTCCAGAAAAAAGCAGAACGGATTCTTAAACTTTTCCCTCTGCTTTAAAAACGCATCCGACAGCTGTCCTCTCACAACGCCTTTTCTGTGCCTGCGATACCAGAATACGGCAAGGGGATGAAAGGATTCGATACAGTACATTCCCTTGTATTTGGCAAGCAGCCTGTCCCCGGCGCTGCAGACGGCGGTATTAAGCTTTTCTATCTTGAGCTCCACAATCAGGGGCACGCGTCCGTCTACCAGCTTAAGAACATCCTCAAATCTGGGTATCCGCTCCTGAGAATCACAAAGCCTGAATTTCTGCAGCTCGTGATATGTATAGTCGCTGATTTTACCCTCTCTGCGGCAGATTCTTTTCAGTGTGAAATCATGAAACACCACCGGCACTCTGTCCTTGGTCATCTGGACATCCAGCTCAATGCCATAGCCTGCCTCCACCGCCCTGGAAAAGGCCCTGAGGGAGTTCTCGGGGGCCTCCGTTGCATTGTCGTGCAGGCCCCGATGGGCATACAGCCATTTTTTAAAGGGCGTCATGTCCGGCTTTCCGGAAACCCTGGGCATAATCATCAGCAGGTACAATATAAACAGGGCAAGAGCCCCGATTGCGATCGTGGTTAAAATCGTCAGCATAAAAATCCAACTCCCTTTTCGGAAAAATGCTTCCATTGCAAAAAACAGCACTCTATTTCTGTCAGCAGCAATATAAAAGCATGCTTATTATAGCATTCATAAACGTGAAACTCAATACTGATTTGTATTGAAATATTTCTGCTTTTATGTATAATAGTAAAAGCGACTGTAAAAAAGTACCGGCATCAGTAAAATAAGGAAAAGAAAAGATCCCGCGGCAGCTGTCAATGCGGCAAAGAAACCGGCGTTTCCGCCCGCCCCCTTGCCCGCGGGAATAAAGCTCACAGGGAGGTAATAAGAATGATAAGCGCAAATAACGTGACATACAGAGTGGGAAAAAAAGCGCTCTTTGAGGATGTAAACATCAAATTTACCGAAGGAAACTGTTATGGTCTGATCGGCGCGAACGGCGCCGGAAAATCCACCTTTTTGAAAATTCTCTCGGGAAAGCTTGAGACCACCAGCGGCGATATCGCCATCACGCCCGGGCAGCGTCTGTCCGTTCTGGAGCAGGACCACTTCAAATACGATGACTTCGTGGTTATGGACACCGTTATCATGGGCAATGAGCGTCTGTACCAGATCATGAAGGAAAAGGACGCCATTTACGCCAAGGAAGATTTTTCCGACGAGGACGGCATCCGCGCCAGCGAGCTTGAAGCGGAATTCGCGGAGATGGACGGCTGGGAGGCAGAGTCAAACGCCGCCATGCTGTTAAACGGCCTGGGCATCGACACCTCTCTCCACTATGCCGTCATGAGAGATCTGGACGGCAGTATGAAGGTGAAGGTACTGTTGGCGAAGGCGCTGTTCGGAAATCCTGACATCCTGCTTCTGGACGAGCCCACCAACCATCTGGACCTGGACGCCATCGACTGGCTTGAAAATTTCCTGATCGACTTTGAAAATACGGTCATCGTAGTATCCCACGACCGTTATTTTCTGAATAAGGTCTGCACCCACACCGCCGACATCGACTATGGCAAAATACAGCTTTATGCCGGCAATTATGATTTCTGGTATGAGTCCAGCCAGCTGCTCGTAAGGCAGATGAAGGAGGCAAACAAGAAGAAGGAAGAAAAGATCAAGGAGCTGCAGGAATTTATCTCCCGCTTCTCCGCAAACGCTTCCAAGTCCAAGCAGGCGACCTCCAGAAAGCGCGCCCTGGAAAAAATTGAACTGGACGAGATCAAGCCCTCCAGCCGTAAATACCCCTACATCGATTTCCGCCCTGACAGGGAGATCGGCAACGAGGTGCTCACAGTGGAGCATTTGTCCAAGACGCTGAACGGCGAAAAGCTGCTGGACGACATTTCCTTCACTGTGGGACACGATGACAAGATCGCCTTTGTTGGAAGCTGTGAGCTTGCCAAGACCACTCTGTTCCAGATCCTCATGGGAGAGCTGGAGCCGGACGAGGGCACCGTAAAGTGGGGCGTCACCACCTCCCAGGCATATTTCCCCAGAGACAATACCTCCGAGTTTGACAACGACCTGACCATCGTGGACTGGCTGACCGGCTACTCTCCCGTCAAGGATGTGACCTACGTAAGAGGCTTTCTGGGACGCATGCTGTTTGCGGGCGAGGACGGCGTCAAGAAGGTAAAGATTCTGTCCGGCGGCGAGAAGGTGCGCTGCCTGCTCTCCAAGATGATGATAAGCGGTGCAAACTGTCTTATTTTTGACGAGCCTACAAACCATCTGGATATGGAGTCCATCACGGCGCTGAACAACGGACTGATCAAGTTTCCCGGAATCGCCCTTTTCTCCTGCCATGACCATCAGTTTGTCCAGACCACCGCTAACCGGATCATGGAAATACTGCCGGGGGGCCGCATGATCGACAAGATCACCACCTACGACGAATATCTGGAAAGCGATGAAATGGCAAGAAAGAGAACCGTCTTTACCGCAAACAAGGAAGAAGACGAGGATTAGATTGCAGGGCAGGAAAAGCTCCTTCCCCTGTTCCCACGCCGGGCATTGCCTTAAGGCAGAAAGGCAGGATTTCAAATGAAAGCTGTAGATCTACACGTTCACTCCAACCGCTCGGACGGCACCCTCACTCCCTCTGGTCTGGTGGATTACGCTATGGAAAAGGGGCTTGCCGCCTTTGCCCTCACAGATCATGACACCGTAGAGGGACTGGACGATGCCATTGCTTATGCGGACAGGCTCCGTCAGGAATACGCTTCTGCGCCGCCGGAAACGGACTCCGGTAAAAACGACGCACAGCGGCCCTCTCCGGTTCCCGAAGTGATTCCCGGCATTGAATTTTCCACGGAGTATCTGGGGCAGGATGTGCATGTGCTGGGGCTTTACATCGATCATCACAGCAGGCCCTTTGCCTCAAGGCTGCAGGGCTTTGTGGATTCGAGAGAGGAGCGCAACCGCAAAATGTGCCGGCTGCTTACGGAGGGCGGTATCCCCGTCTCCTATGAATCCCTTATGGAAGAATTTCCGGGCTCCGTCATCACCAGGGCCCATTATGCCAAATATATGCTGAACCACGGCTACATCAAGAGCTTGAAGGAGGCGTTTGAACGCTATGTGGGCGACCGCTGCCCCTATTATGTCCCCAGGGAAAAGGTAACTCCCGCACAGGCGGTTGAGCTGATCCTGCAGGCAGGGGGCACTCCCATTCTCGCCCACCCTGTCCTCTATCGCATGAGTGACAGAAGGCTGGACAAGCTGGTCTGCGAGCTGAAGGACGCCGGACTGGCAGGGCTTGAAGCCATCTACAGCACCTACGCCCCCCATGAGGAGCGGCAGATGCGGGCGCTTGCCGCCAAGTA
>ERZ808051.774-NODE-774-length-28723-cov-8.286602_pt1 | contig 28723 bp, 28 predicted proteins | sample MGYA00380199_ERZ808051 | MGnify/ENA primary metagenome ERZ808051 (study PRJEB31490, sample SAMN06133391) | mouse gut metagenome | isolation source: J11 | host: mice | place: China: Chengdu | collected 2015-05 ...
TTGGCCCGGTGGCTCAGTTGGTTAGAGCGCCGCCCTGTCACGGCGGAGGTCGTGGGTTCGAGTCCCATCCGGGTCGTATGAGAAATGTCTGTTTTGACAGTTATTTCTTGAGATAATCGTGTCATAGATTTTATAATTAATTTAATTTGTGAAACGGTTTGATTTTGGGATCTTAGCTCAGCTGGGAGAGCATCTGCCTTACAAGCAGAGGGTCATAGGTTCGAGCCCTATAGGTCCCACTTGCCGGCGTGGCGGAACTGGCAGACGCACAGGACTTAAAATCCTGCGGGACTAATCTCCCGTACCGGTTCGATTCCGGTCGCCGGCACTATCTTTAATGCAGAGGAAACGTTGTTTACAACGTTTCCTCGATTTTTTATGGGCATGGAGTGCATCGCTCCGGAGCAGGTTACATTATCCCGAGAGGTATCACATTAGACAGAATGAAAAAGAAAAGTATATCTAAATTAATTATATTTCTATTAATAGTCATTGGCGCGGCTGCGGTTATGATAGGGGTGCGGCTGCGGAACGGCGTGCAGATCAAAGCAGGGCAAACGGCAATGATGCCGCAGGAAGTGGCTGTCTATCGACAGGATGATATGAGATGGGCGCAGGATGCGTTGGGTGATTCTTCTTATACAATGGAGTCGTCGGGGTGTCTGACGACTTGCATCGCGTCGGCGGTCAGCATGGGATATGGGGATAAGGTTACACCGGGTGAATTGAACACGCTGTTTTCCGTAAATAATGTGTACGACGGAGAAGGAAATATTCAGTGGACGGCGATTGAGAAGATAGGCGGATATAAGGTTGAAATCTATGCTGATGTGACGAACGAAGAGATTGACAGATGTCTTATAGACGGGCATTATCCGATTGTGCGCGTGAGGATGCATGGAGTCGGTAATTTTCATTATGTATTGATTGTCGGTATCGAAGATGGAGATTACATCTGCATGGATCCTTTGGAGAATGAGTTGACCAAGCTGAGCCGATATTTTAACAGAGTTTATGCGTTACGCATCATTATGAGAGAGTGAGAAAACCGGCTGTTTTCCCTTTTCCTGCCAAACTGAAACTTTTGGAATATATGATTCGTATTATTTATAGAAGCAGATGTTCAAAGAGCCTAAAGGGAAGAGAAGGGAGAGACTTGGGATGGAAATCGGAAATATGGGTTACAACATCAACGCGTATCGCGGCGAGGGGATGGATAATAACCGCAAAACGGAGCAAACTATTGATTATTCATCGTTTGACATAAGAGTGGGAGGAGTAGAAGGTAACGTAATCGGAAGCGGTATCTGGAACACTGCGGACGGCAAAAGTTACGAGATCAGCGCTTCCTATGCCGATAATTATTCTGAGGCGTATCCGATCATCAAAGTCAGCGTCAGAACACCTCAGGGGCTCAATGAGCGTTATATTAATATAAAATCGGTTGACCCGCGGAATGCGAAAGATGAAGAGATATTTGCACTGTGTGCTTATGAGGATGCAACCAGAAAGGGAGCAGACGGCATGACTTCTATTTATCAAATGCTGATGAATCATGTCGAAAATGACAAAGACTACAAGCACTCGGGCGGCTTGGAAGAGAGTCATGAAGTCAGAAGAAACTGGACGGAAATGGTACATTCAGCGGTAGACGGCTGTGTGGGAAGCGGTATGTACCGGCAGGCTATGGATGGCAGAAAAATTCTCGGTTTATTTGATTCTCATATAGATAAATATTTTAATCCTGATAAAGCGAAAGAGTCAGAGGATGGAGAAAAGGAGATTGAAGAGAGTACGACCGATACGGATATCATTGTCAAGGCGGATGGTTCCAGAGTGCTTGTAGTGACGACGAGTATTGCCGGAATGTCGATTTCTAGGAGCTTAAAGATATCCGAGCCGACGAAGACGCCGAATGAAGATAGAGAAGTAAATGAAACGGAGGAAAAGGATCAAGATGTTAGAAGTGGGAACAAAGGCGCCGGAGATTTCACTGCCGGATCAGAATGGAACGATACACACGCTGGAGGAGTATAAAGGTAAAAAAGTTATTCTGTATTTTTATCCTAAGGATAACACGCCCGGATGTACGAAGCAGGCATGCGGGTTTGCGGAGCGTTATCCGCAGTTCACGGAGAAAGGCGCGGTAGTTATCGGTATTAGCAAAGACAGCGTGGCGTCGCACAAAAAATTTGAGGAGAAGTATTCGCTGCCGTTTACTATTCTTTCGGACCCGGAACTGACTGCTATCAAAGCATACGATGTGTGGAAAGAAAAGAATAATTACGGTAAAGTTTCTATGGGGGTTGTAAGAACCACATATTTAATTGATGAAGAAGGAATCATCGTGAAGGCAAATGATAAAGTAAAAGCAGAGAATGATTCTGAAACGATGCTGGCTGAAGTATAATGTATCCACATTACGACTATCGCTTGTGCAGAAGGAAAAAGTGGCATATAATAGCAATTAGGACTGGAGCGATAGAATATGGGAGCAAAAATATATAAAAAGGATTTTTCTAACTTAGGACTGCGCATGGTTGCAAGCGCCGTATTGATTTTTGGTATACAGATACTTGGTCAATATATTATACTGGCGATCAATCCAAGATGGTTTTCAGATATGAATATTGTGCTGGCAGCGACGATGATTCCGATGTACGCGTTGGGATACCCGCTGGCTTTCGTAATCTTGCAGGCAGGCGCCGAGAAACGTACGATCGAGAAGCATAAGATGAAAACGGTGCAGTTTATCATGGCGTTTCTGATGTCGTATGCGCTTATGATGCTTGGAAATATTGTAGGCGTAGGAGTGACAAGCGGCATAGGATTCCTGAAAGGTGAACCGGTTGACAACGGTCTGACGGATATAGTGGGTAACGGGAATATCTGGCTGACGTCTATTTATACGGTACTTCTTGCGCCCATATTTGAAGAGTATATGTTCCGCAAGATTATTTGTGACCGTCTGGTAAAGTACGGACAAGGCATGGCAATTATCATGTCAGGTTTTATGTTCGGGCTGTTTCATGGCAATTTTAATCAATTTTTTTATGCTGCAGCAATCGGTTTTTTCTTCGCCTTTATTTACGTGAAGACCGGAGAAATCAAGTATACGATTGGACTGCACATGATGGTGAATTTTATTGGAAGTGTGGTTGGAGGACTGTTGCTTCAGAATGTTGATTTAAGTGGCGACTTGTTCCGAATGCCGCCTTCTGAGATGGTAATTCTTGCACTGTACATGCTGCTTATATACGGTATGGTAATTGCAGGGGGAGTGCTGCTCCTTGCAAATCTGTCCAAGTTCAAATTGTCTCCCGGAGAGATTACCATCAGAAAAGGGAATAAGTTCGAGATCTCCATTATCAATGTGGGAATGTTTATATACTGTGAATTGTTTGTGCTTATGATGATTGGACAGGCACTGCTTTAAACAATATACAGCGTATGGCGGGAGCAGGTGATGATTTACATGCCAAAGTTGATATATTAGCTTGAATAGATAGAAAATGTCGGATGCCTATTGACATTTCAGGAGAAAATCTATATAATAACTTTTGTTGTAAAACTTTTACAGCATGTGCGCTTAGCTCAGCTGGATAGAGCGTTTGGCTACGGACCAAAAGGTCGGGGGTTCGAATCCTCTAGCGCACGCTTGCGAATAGCGGAAATACTTTTTATATAGTATTTCCGCTATATTTATGCATGAAAAACTTCCGGTCAGATTTCGTATTTGCCGTTAGGTGCAGTTCGGATTGAGTGAAACTCAATTTTTTGTATAAATATGCGGATATATGATACCGGCTTTTATGGAGCGGTCATGTAAAAAATGTAGGAATATATAATAGAAATAATGCAAAAGGGAACAGATGTTGTGCAATGGAGACAAAAAATGAAATAAAAATTGTGCACAATAGTACAAGGTGACTAAGTGTATAAATATTACTATTGACATTTATTGTGCACATTGATATAATTTAACAAATAATAAATACTATTTGGGTTGTTACTGCACCAAAGCAGGCAAAACCAGATTTTGTAATTCGGCTGGAGTGGGTTGATTTATAGAATTTGGTTTTTTTTGTGCTTGAGTGAGTGTAGCAGCAATGGAGATTTTAAAGTGCGTATCGAAAAGATTATTAACAATAATATCATCTCAACCAGAGACGATCAGGGTGTAGAACTGATGGCTATGGGGAAAGGAATCGGTTTTGCACAGAAGCCGGGAAACGAAATTGATGATAAGGCAGTTGAGAAAATCTTTAGACTGGAGAACATGGACAACAAGGAGTATTTTAAAGAGCTGCTGGCATCCCTTCCGATTGAACATATCAGATTGGCGACGGATATTATTGCTTACGCCAAAGAAAGCCTCGGACTGATCTTAAGTCAGAACGTATATTTGACACTGACAGATCATATTGGTTTTACACTGAACAGGCACAGGGAAGGGATGATATTCAATAATGCACTGTATGATGAAGTGAAACTCTTTTACCCTTTGGAATATTCAGTCGGGAGGTATGCATTGGAACTGATTGAAGAGAGGACCTCTTATCGGCTGGCGGAAGACGAGGCTGCCAGTATTGCTCTTCATCTCGTGAACGGCGAGATTGGCTCTGTGATGGGAACGACCTTCATTATGGTCAAAATGATGCGTGAAATGATGGAGATAATCAGCCGGCAGATTCCGATTCCGGAAGGGCGGACTTATCCGAAGGAAAGACTGATAGCGGATTTGAAACAGCTTGCGAACCGTCTTGTGACAGAGGAGCCGATCAGCGGACGACAAGATGAATTTCTCTATAAGTTTGTGCGGGAAAACTATCAGGATGAATATCAGATTATCAGCGATCTCAGCAGACATATAGAGAAGGAATATAACTGCCGTATGACGGAGGAAGAAATTATTTATTTGGTGCTTAACATCAGACGTATGCGTGACTTGTACACGTGCTGACAGTGAAAGGAGGACATAAATGGGTATATTTCAAAATTTGTTTTCAAAGGGCAGCGGGAAAGTAGTATCACCCGTGAATGGTAAGCTTGTTAGTCTTAAGGCGGTCAGCGACCCGACGTTCAGCGACGAGATACTCGGTAAGGGAGCGGCTGTGATTCCTTCAGATAAACGAATCTGTGCTCCGGTAGACGGTGTGGTATCAACTGTTTTTCCGACAGGGCATGCTGTTGCGGTTACCGGCAGGGAAGGTGAAGAAATTCTGATTCATATCGGGTTAGATACGGTGAAGCTGAAAGGCAAACATTTTACAACCCATGTTTCGGAAGGACAGGAAGTGAAGAAAGGCGATTTGTTGATAGAGGCGGAGGTAGAGCAGATTAAAGCGGAAGGCTATGATATTATCACGCCGATTATCGTCTGCAATTCGGATGACTTTGCCGACATTAGCATGAAGGAAGAGGGCGATGTAGCGCAGGGCGACGATATTCTGACACTTCGGAAAGCTTAGGTATAGGAATCGAGCGCAAAGAAACGGCAGGCGCTTGATACATATTACAATGATATTCATGGGCGAGGTCCCATAGAATATAAATAAGAACCTTGGTTTCGTGCTGGGGCGGAACTATAATAATAAGAAGGGGGTAACATATTATGATGAAGTATTTACAGAAACTAGGTAAGTCATTGATGCTGCCGGTGGCATGTCTGCCAATCTGCGGTATTCTAATGGGTATCGGGTACGCACTGTGTCCTGCGACAATGCAGGGCGGTGAGATGAGCGGCTTTCTGAACATGCTGGGATTTTTCCTAGTGAAAGCCGGAGGCGCATTGATTGACAATATGGCGCTTCTGTTTGTTATCGGCGTAGGCGTGGGAATGTCTGACGACCACGATGGTACGGCTGGTCTTGCGGCATTCGCATCATGGCTGATGATCACGAATCTGCTTGCGACAGGTACGGTGACGGCATTGATGCCTTCGATTGCAGATAATGTTAACAAGACGTTGGCATTCAATAAGATTGCCAATCCGTTTATCGGTATTCTTGCCGGTATTATCGGTGCAACCTGTTATAACAAGTTTAAATCAACGAAATTACCCGACTGGCTGTCGTTCTTCAGCGGCAAGCGGTGCGTGGCGATCATTTCAGGCGTGGTATCGATTGTTGTAGCAGCGATTCTGCTCTTCGTATGGCCGTTGATATTTGGCGCTTTGATAGCAGTAGGACAGGGAATCGTAGGACTCGGTCCGGTAGGCGCAGGTATCTATGCATTCTTGAACAGATTGTTGATTCCGACAGGCTTACATCATGCGCTGAATAACGTATTCTGGTTTGATACAATCGGTCTTGGAGACCTGACACACTTCTGGGCAGGCGAGACCAGCGCAGACGTAACGTGGAGCCTTGGTATGTATATGTCCGGTTTCTTCCCTTGTATGATGTTCGGTATTCCGGGTGCGGCGTTAGCAATGATTCATACGGCGAAGGATGGTAAGAAAAAGGTTGCAATCGGTCTGGTAGCATCTGCGGCGGTTTGTTCCTTTGTCTGCGGTGTAACAGAGCCTTTCGAATTTGGTTTCATGTTCCTTGCACCTGTATTGTATCTGATTTATGCATTGTTATATGGTATCTTTACAGTGATTGTAACGCTCCTTGGTTTCAGAGCCGGCTTCAGTTTCTCGGCGGGCGCGACAGACCTTGTGTTCTCGGCTTCACTGCCGGCGGCGCAGAATACATGGATGATCATTCCTCTTGGTATTGCGGCATTTGCAGTATTCTATATTGTATTCCGTTTCGCTATAGTGAAATTTGACTTAAAGACACCGGGTAGAGAGGACGATGATGTAGAAGCTGAGAAGAAGGCAGTTTTGTCTAACAGCGATTATGCAGAGGTTGCGTCCATCATTCTGGAAGGACTTGGTGGTAAAGAGAATGTTACATCTCTCGACAATTGTATTACAAGACTTCGTATGGAGATCAAGGATTATACTTTGGTTGATGAGAAGAAGATTAAGTCGGCGGGCGTTGCGGGTGTTATGAGACCCGGCAAGACTTCGGTTCAGGTTATCGTAGGAACCAAAGTACAGTTCGTAGCTGACGAGATGAAGAAAATGTTATAGGTATTATGAGCGTGTAAAATAATACCGAAACCCCTAGCAGATATAACGGAGGCCTTCGGGTCTCCGTTATTATCATATAAGAAAATATTCCGGTATTTTGGTGGAAGAAAATTGTCGGAGAAGAATCGTTGATTAAGGGATATGGAGGAATAGGAATGAAGATTATCAGAGCCAGAGATTACAATGATATGAGCAGAAAGGCAGCCAATATTATATCGGCGCAGATGATAATGAAGCCGGATTGTGTGCTGGGGCTGGCGACCGGTTCGACGCCGATTGGAACTTATGCACAGTTGGTTGAATGGTATCAGAAAGGGGACCTTGATTTCTCGAATGTGACAACGGTCAATCTGGATGAGTATAAGGGATTAACCAAAGAGAACGACCAGAGTTACTACTATTTTATGAATGACAATCTGTTCAGTAAAGTGAACATCGATACCAAGCGTACGTTCCTGCCGGACGGGACGGAAGCGGACAGCGATAAGGCATGTCGTGAATATAACCGTGTGATTGCCGAGACGGGAGGGGTAGATTTACAACTTCTCGGATTAGGACATAACGGACATATCGGATTTAACGAGCCGAGCGATATCTTTCAGAAGGAGACGCATTGTGTGAATCTGACGGAGTCTACGATCAAAGCAAACAGACGGTTCTTTGCATCGGAGGAAGAAGTACCGCGGCAGGCATACACAATGGGTATTCAGACGATTATGCGCGCTAAGAAGATTCTGGTCGTGGTCAGCGGAGCGGATAAGGCGGAAATTGTGAAGAAGGCCTTTTTCGGAGAGATTACTCCGCAGGTACAGGCTTCCGTACTGCAGCTTCATAATGATGTCGTCCTTGTGGCTGACGAGGATGCGTTGTCAGAGGTCGGACAGTGGCTGTAAGCCCTGTCCTTCTTTGACGTCTTCCATTGTATGAATAAAAAGCATGTATGAATATATCCGCGTATAAATTGGGCACATATTGCCGGATTCATTCTTACAGCTTCCTTCAAGGTCATATACTGTGACGATGGTCTCTAAGTTGTCTGTTGTTTTATTCCTCTCTCATGCAGCTGTCTTTGTCGTTGGCATAGGTGTATCCGGACGTTTCAATCCACCATTTGTCAATGTAGGGGCGGCCATTTTTGTTCCATAGGATGATAAATTCTGCCGTGGCGACGTTATGTACAGTACCGCCTTCGCCGGATAAATATTCTGATGCCTGCAACGCATTCTTTCCGTGATATTTGACGGGACGTAGGTCATAGTAGCCTCTTTTGCATCATAGTTGCATCATTTTGCAGATATTATTTTCGGGAATATACTCGTCTGCTCAACCACGTCTGTATTTTCAAATAAGCTTCTAAACATGTATTTTCATTTTTTATAAAATTGTGTTGACAAATTGCATATACTGTATATAATGATATATAAACAGTATATACTTTAGACCGTGACAGACTGTGACGACAGGATGCCGCGAGGAGGTTAACCAATGAAAATTATCATATCGAATCAATCCGAGCTGCCAATCTATGCGCAGATTAAGGAGCAGTTGAAGGAGCAGATTTTAAACGGGCAGATTCCCGAAGGAAGTACGCTGCCTTCCATCAGGCAGCTAGCCAAGGAAGTGGGAGTCAGCGTGATTACCACGACCAGAGCTTACAGTGATCTGGAAGAGGAAGGATTTATCGCGACTATGCAGGGCAAAGGAAGCGTAGTGCTCTCCAAAGATAACAGCATGTTACAGGAACAGTATCTGATGCGCATTGAGGAGGGACTTAGCACTGCCATTGAGACGGCGCGGGTGATGGGACTGCCGAAGGAAGAACTGATGCAGATTTTCCACAACCTGCTGCAGGAGTCGTAAGCTGCAGCGAATGGCGGACCGGGACATAACAGGATGGGACACATGCCGGGGGACGCGGCACAAGGAAAGGAATGATAAGACGATGGAACTGTTAGAAGTGCATAACGTATCAAAGCATTACAAGAATTTTAGTCTTGAAAATATTGATTTTGTTCTGCCTAAGGGATACATTATGGGGTATGTGGGGCAGAATGGCGCAGGTAAGAGTACAACGCTTAATATAATCACAAATATATGTAAGAGCAGCAAGGGAGAAGTCCGGGTGGACGGTATTACGTGTAAAGAAGACGCCGTGTATTATAAGGAATGCATCGGATATATCGGCGGTGACTTTTATTATCCCAATAATTTTACGGTGAGAAATATACGCGGGCTTCTGAAAAATTTCTACAGCACTTTTTCTGTGGAGAAATTTAACGAACTGCTGGATAAATGGAAATTGTCCGATAAGATGAAGGTCAAGGACTTCTCGCAGGGTATGAAAGTGAAATTGATGTTTGCGGCGGTGCTTGCAAGAGAAACGAAGCTTCTGGTATTAGATGAAGCGACCAACGGGCTTGATCCGGTAGTGCGTCTGGAAATCTTAAAGCTGTTGCAGGAGTATATTGCCGACGGGGAGCGAAGCGTGATTTTCTCCACACATATTTTAAGCGATTTGGAACAGATAGCGGACTATATCTTTTTTATCCATGAGGGCAAAAAGGTGCTCTATGATGCGAAGGATGAACTGTTAGAGAGCTATCTGCTCGTGAAGGGTGAGAGAAGCGTTGTGACGCCAGAGCTTCAGAAGGCGCTTATCGGTATTATGGATAATGCATACGGCTTTGAGGCAATCCTGCCGAGCGACCGTGCGGATTTGCTCAATAAGGAGTTTCATTTCGAAAAGCCGACGATAGACGAGATTGTAATTCATTATATCAAAGATGAGGAGAGAGATTGATGAGAGCATTGCATTTTATGAAGATAGATTATGTGAAGACGAAGCAGCAAATGCTGTTGACACCGTTGATTTTGCTGTTGGTTGTAGTTATCATGATGGTTCCTGACTCTGATATCAGAGACTATAGTGCGGTGGTGCCTTTTGCTTATATGGTATTTATGATGATTATCTTTTCCTGTTCGCCTTTCGGGACATGCAGGAGAGAAGAGACGGGATTTCTGCAGCTTCTTCCGGCAACGACATATGAGCGGGTGGCGGGAAGATTTCTTTATGGTATTTCTTTGCTTGTGATCGCGGCAGCGCTGGGAGCGGGAGCGATGGCTGTGTTCCGGATGTTTGGATTTCAAAATAGTGCATTGGATATACCGTTGTGTCTGGTTGTGCTTGCAATAGGAATTTTTATTATGACGGCGGAATATGTTTTCTTTTATCTGTTCGGAGAAAACACCGCACAGAACCTTCTCGGTATCATCAGAGTGATTCCGGGAATGTGCTTCTTCTTTATCACGGCAAATTTGTCTAAGGAAATCATGAAGGAACCTGAGAAATTGCAGCAGTTTATGGAGACGGTGGGAAGGAATCTGAATCTGATCGGAGGAATTGCATTGGCGGCATCGCTCGTGATGTTTGTGGCGGCGATTGGGTTATGTGCCGCGATAACGGATAAGAGAGACTGTTGAGAGAAACAGAAAAAAGAAAAGGCGGGAAAATTTTCAGTAAATGAAACTTTTCCCGCTTTTCATTCGTATTACTCATAGAAGCGTGATAGAATGAAAAATATACACGATAAAACAAGGGATTTTGACGGAATGGAGCACAAGTTTGAGAAAGAGCTGAGATGGAATGATCTGGTAGAGGAATATCAGACGATGCTGTATCGGATTGCTTTTTCTAATATGAGGAATCGGGCGGACGCCGAGGATGCGGTGCAGGAAGCGTTTCTGCGCTACATGAAAGATGAGAAACCGATTCTCAGCAAAGAGCATGAGAAGGCGTGGCTGATACGCACGACCATTCACATATGTATGGATATTCTGAAGAGCAGCTGGCATCAGAAAACGGTCGGACTGGATGAATCGCTGATTGCGGAGACAAAGAACATTTATCTGCCGTATCAGATAAAAGACGATAGGACATTGGATGCTGTATTGAAGCTGCCGGTGCATTATCGCAATCCGATCTATCTTTTCTATTATGAGGATTATTCCATACAGGAGATCGCGGGTGTCTTGAACGAGAAGGAAGGAACCATCAAGACAAGACTGAGGCGCGGCAGGGAAGAAGTAAAGAAGATTCTTACGGAAGGGAGGCCGTAGAGTTTATGGGCATAGAAGAAATAGGCGTTAAGAGTAAAACGCAGATGCAGGAGTATGCAGGCAGAAAAAAGGCAGGGCAGTCCGAGAAGTTTCAGGAAAGTCTGATGCAGAACCTGAAATCGCAGGCAGAAGAGAATAGAACTCCGGAGACGGAAAACAATGTAAGTCCCGGTGGGCGTAAGACAGGCATCAATATGACCGGTAATGCGGCGAGAATCCGCGTCAATGAGGCAGCAGGTCGTGAAGCCGTACAGTCTGCGGAGGTGAGAAATATGAGTTATGAAGAGAGTGATAACATAGAGATTGCCGTGACGGAGGGGTATACTTTGAAAGGTAAGCTGGAAGGTGATCATGTCTACGTGGAAGCAAAGTATGATGACGGCAGGCAGGAGGCGTACTGTGTGGATACGACCAAGGTTCAGGAACAGACGGAGTACAGAATAGAACAGTTTGCACTTGAGACGGCAGACAGCATGTCATAATAGAGGGGGAATAAAGATGATAACGAACAATCCGTTTCACCAATTCTATCCGGTAAGTGCGCCGGGTAACAGTAACACGGCAAAACAGCTAAAGAAATATGTCGAGACAGCGGCAAGAAGAGAACAGATGGGACTCGAAGGGGACGGTGCGGACGCGTACTCTTTTGCAGCGCAGCTTAAGAAGGCGGACGAATATATGAAGTCTGGGGAGAAGACATGCGGAGCCACTGATTCTATCGGCATTATACTCCGTCAGATGGAAGAACCGGAAGCGGGCGGTAAGGTAGAGCGGACGGTTATTCATAATGGCGTAAGCGTATCTGTGACAAAGGATGCAGTATATGGCAATATGATTACCATCGGTGGCAGTGCGAAACCGGACTGGATCAGAGTCAGTACTTCCGTGGGAACGGTTAATATTGATCTGAATGATTTGGACAGTCTGATGAAGTGTCTGGATTTGTTTTCGCCGGAAGACATCAATGCCATTCTTCGTAAAATTATGGAAGTACGGCAGACGCGCGACGCGATGCGGGAGATTGACAACATGAAGAATACGCCGGTGAAACAGGCGGAGGAGAAGGAAGAGGAAGAGTAGAAGAGGATGCGTTGCCCTTATATCATGTTTGTGATAGAATAGGTTTCGATGACGCTTTACAAGACTAAGAGTAGAGCGACAGAAAGCGATGGGAAAGAAAACAGAGCGGAAACGGAATAAGGGACGAAGCAAGTGCAGAAAAAAATAGCAGTAATAAACGATATAGCAGGATTCGGGAGGTGTGCTGTCGCAGTTTCACTTCCGATCATCTCATATATGGGCGTGCAGTGCTGCCCGGTGCCTACGGCAGTTCTATCCAATCACATGGGATATCCGAATTATTTCATAGATGATTACACGGAGCGCATGGAGGAGTATATTGACAATTGGCGACAGCTGGGACTTCGGTTTGAGGGCATTGCAACCGGTTTTCTAGGTTCGGTAAAACAGATTGAGATTGTGAAAGGATTTATAAATCATTTTTCACAGGAAGACACGATAGTGATTGTAGACCCGGTGATGGGCGATCATGGAAGATTATACTCTACCTATACAGAAGAGTTATGTGATAGAATGCGTGAATTGGAAGGGTATGCAGATATCACAACACCGAATTTGACAGAGGCATGCCGATTGGCGGATGTGCCCTATCGGGAAGGAGCATGGTGTAAAAAGGAATTGTACGCCATGGCGGAACGTATTGCGTCGCTTGGTCCGTCGAGGGTAGTGATTACCGGAATCCCGCAGGGAGAATTTATAGCCAATTATGTATATGAGAAAGGACAGGAACCACAGATTATCCGCACGCACAGAGCGGGCGCAGAGCGTTCCGGAACGGGAGATGTATTCTCCTCGATCATTGCCGCGGACGGGGTGAACGGCGTACCGTTTCATAAATCTGTGCGCAAGGCTTCGGGCTTTGTGAAGAAATGTATCGTGCGTTCAGATGAACGGGGAGTACCGAAGACTGACGGAGTGTGTTTTGAAGAAATATTATATCAACTCAGAAGAGATTAAAAAAGCGGGCATATGACAGATATGTCCGCTTTTTGCTCAATGTGCTATGTAATACTCCAGTTCAAAAGGATACCCGTCTTTTTTATTCTGCTCGGACAAAGTATCTGTCTCGATGATGTAAAAGTTATCGTCCTTAATTACTTCTTTCATTTCCCCTTTCACAGAAGAAAAGTCTCCTATATGGGTAGAGATTCTGCGGCAGGCATAATCGCCTTTTGGCAAAGTATAGAAGGCGCTTTCGTTAGCAGGAGCGTCGGGAGCAGATGCGCTCGCAGTATCCTGCGCCTGACTGAGTGTCAGGAACATATAACGCGTATAAACGCCGTCCTTGTATTCATGGAGTACACCGGACGGGTAGGAAGCTGTGATACCGTTTTGCTGGGCGGTGACAAACAGCTTCAGGATATGCTGGCCATAGTACTTCGGAGTGTCCATTTCATCGAGCGGTACGATGAGCAGACGCCGTTCTTCTATCGCATTGTGATAGAAACCGTCCGGCAGTAGGATGCCGCTCTTGCTCTTCGGAATCTTGGCCATACCTGTGACGGAACTTGACATATTCTGTAAGGTTTCCTGCAAAGTACCCAGACAGTGATGAATCTCCAGAATCTTTTGCTCAGCTAAGATCTTGCCGTCATAGAGCAGCTTCTGTAAATTAATGGAATCGTTTTCCACATAGTTATTCAAATCTTTAAGCGGGATTCCCAGCTTGATACAGACAGTAATCGCATCAAGAAGATACAACTGGTCCTCGGTATAATATCGGTAATTGGTTTCCGTGTTGACAAATGCCGGCTTTAAGATGCCGATCTGGTCATAGTAGCGCAGTGATTTGATACTGACATTTTTTAGTTTTGATATTTTTCCGATAGACATATACTGACTCATTACTATAACATTCCTCCAATACAAAACTATACCCTATGGGAAGAGTTCGACAAGTCATATTTTGTCACATCTTTTTAGGAAAAACAACCCCTTTTGCGAAACTAGTGGCAACAAAAAATCCGCATACAATATCATGTATGCGGATTTAGATCATCGCCACAGTGCAGCGGTTTTTTAACCCATAGTAACCACTACGTCATAGTTGGTCTTTCCTTCCTCATAAGGAACAACACAGCCGGATAGCGTCTTGCCGTCTACTGTGATAGACTTCACGCCCTTCTCGACATTGCCGGGGTTAACGACTTTGATGTTGTAAGTGCCTTCGCGGAACTTTCTGGTCAGCTCGAAATCGCCAAAGCCTTTCGGTACACACGGGTTGATGCTGAGACCCTGATGAGTCGGATATACGCCAAGGATATGCTGGGACACATTGACGAATGTCCATGCCGCCGTACCCGTCAGCCAGCTATTCTTGGCTTCACCCGGAATCTGCGCGTCAGCGCCGGCTACCATCTGGGAATATACATAAGGTTCAGTCTTGTGTACCTCGCTGATATCCTCTACATAGGCAGGACATGTTTTGCGGTAAATCTCAAAAGCCCTGTCGCCGCGTCCGATTACAGTCTCTGCGATAGAAACCCAAGGGTTATTGTGGCAGAAGATACCGGCATTCTCTTTGTATCCCGGCGGATAGGAAGAGATTTCACCCAGTTCCAGATGATATCTGGTGTATGCGGGCTGCAGGATCATGACGCCATACTCGGTATCGAGTTTTTCTTTTACGGAGTCGAGCGCTTTCTGTGCAAGACCTTCCTCTACGCCGACGCCGGCAAGAGAACAGAATCCGTTGGATTCAATAAAAATCTGACCTTCTTCGCATTCTTTGGAACCGATTTTCTTGCCGTAGGCATCGTATGCACGTACGAACCAGTCGCCGTCCCAGCCGTCTTTTAAGATCGCGTCATACATTTTCTTCACTTCTGCGCGGGCGTAATCGGCTTCTGCCTGATCGTTCATCAATTCGCATAACTGAGCGTATTCCTCACCGTACTTAACAAACATTCCCGCGATAAATACAGATTCGGCAACGGGACCCTCGGAAGGACCGAATGTCTGGAAAGATTCGCCCGGATGTTCGGAGAAGCAGTTTAAGTTCAGACAGTCATTCCAGTCTGCACGTCCGATGAGCGGTAAGCTGTGAGGACCTTTATGGTTGACGATGTAATCAAAGGAACGTTTTAAGTGATTCATCAACGGTTTGGCAATGCTCATATCATTATCGAAAGGAACCATCTCGGTCAGGATGGATGTGTCTCCACTCTCACGGACATATGCAGAGGTGCCGGCGATCAGCCATAACGGATCGTCGTTGAAACCGCTGCCGATATCGGAATTACCTTTCTTAGTCAATGGCTGGTACTGATGGTAGGCGCTGCCGTCTTCAAACTGCGTGGATGCAATATCAATGATTCTCTGCCTTGCGCGGTCGGGAATCAGATGCACAAAGCCAAGCAGGTCCTGACAGGAATCTCTAAAGCCCATACCGCGTCCGATACCGGATTCATAGTAAGAAGCGGAACGGGACATATTGAAAGTTACCATACACTGGTACTGATTCCAGATATTGACCATACGGTCAACCTTATCATTGGAAGATTTTACATTGTACTTGGACAGCAAATCGCTCCAGTATGCGTTAAGCGCTGCGAAAGCCTTATCAACATCAGCATCGGTCTGATAATTTGCCAACATCGCATCGGCCGGTTTCTTGTTGATGACATTGTGCGCTTCCCATTTATCATCCTCTGGATTCTCTATGTAACCTAAGACGAAGACAAAAGACTTCGTTTCGCCGGGAGCAAGGGACACATTGATCTGATGGGACGCAATGGGCGACCAGCCGCGTGCAATGGAGTTAGTGGATTTGCCGTTCTCCACAACTTCCGGATTAGCAGCGCCGCGGTATGCGCCTAAGAAGGCGTCGCGGCTCGTGTCGAATCCGTCCACGGGAGTGTTGACGGAATAAACGGCATAATGATTTCTGCGCTCTCTGTATTCGGTCTTATGATAGATGGTGGAACCGATTACTTCAACTTCACCGGTACTTAAATTACGCTGGAAGTTTCGGGAATCATCGTCGGCATTCCAGAGACACCATTCTACATAGGAAAAGAGAGAGATGTCCTTTGCCGCGTCACTCTTGTTAGTAAGTTTGATCTGGCTGACTTCACAGTTGTCGTCCATAGGCACAAAAGTGAGAACGGAAGCTTCCAAATCGTTTTTGGCTCCGGTAAAACGGCTGTAGCCGATGCCGTGGCGGCATTCATAACTGTCAAGTTCTGTCTGAGTTGGTTTCCAACCCGGATTCCATATGGTATTATTGTCCTTGATATAGAAATACTTGCCGTTGATATCGTTCGGCACATCGTTGTAGCGGTAACGCGTGAGACGCAGCAGTTTAGCGTCTTTGTAGAAAGTGTAACCGCCGCAGGTGTTGGAAATTAAGCTGAAAAATTCATTGCATCCCAGATAATTGATCCACGGTAAGGGCGTCTTGGGTGTTGTGATGACATATTCACGGTTGGCGTCATCAAAATAGCCGAATTTCATAATGATATTCTCCTTTTCTTAATTTAATATTGCGTTGAAATGAATACTTGCTGCGAAATACAGAAAACGATTAAGATAAAACATAAATCCGTATACCGTCCCCGCAAATAATTCCTGATAAAGACACATTGAACGGGAGATATACTATCAACATAATGATAAGGCAATTATACAGAAAAAGGTTTGCAAATGCAATAGAAATCACAATTTAAGGCTTTTTTTCAAAAATGATAGAAAAAAACGAAGAGAATCAAACAAAAAATAAAATTTATATTGCAAAATTTCCGTAAGTAAGATAGACTGTAGTTGCGAAAACGTTTAAGAGTTAGAGAGTTTAAGAGAATACATATTAAGAGAGGACGGGCTTGCAGTATGGTATCAATGAAAGACATTTCGGCGGCGTGCGGCGTATCTGTGGCGACTGTGAGCAAAGCGCTGAACGATCATGGAGATATCGGAACGGCAACAAAGGAACGTATCAGACAGATGGCGAAGGAAATGGGTTATTTTCCCAATTCTGCCGCGAAAGCGTTGAAGACAAATCGTACATATAATTTAGGCGTACTGTTTGAGGAAGAGGACCATAGCGGCCTGACGCATGATTTTTTTGCGAGCATATTGGACAGCCTGAAAAGCACAGCGGAGGAAAAGGGATATGACATCACTTTTGTCAATGGATGCAGAACAAGACCGAACAGAATGTCTTATCTGGAACATTGCCGGTATCGGGGGTTTGACGGAGTAATTCTTGCGTGCGTCAACTTCTATGATGCGGAAGTGATGGAACTTGTAAGAAGCGATATTCCTACAGTGACAATCGACCATCTGTTTAATAATGTGTGCGCGGTTATGTCGGATAATATCAAAGGTATTCAAGATTTGCTGCACTATGTATATGACAAAGGACATCGCAGGATTGCGTACATCCATGGCGCGGATTCTGCCGTTACGCAGAAGAGATTATCATCTTTTTATAAAACGGCGGCGGAATTGGGGCTGGATGTACCGGATGAATATATACGGACAGCGGCATACCGAGATACGAAAGGCGCGTATGCCGAGACGGAAAAGCTGCTTGACTTGAAGAGGCGGCCGACCTGCATCTTCTATCCCGATGATTTTGCATGTTATGGAGGAATGAACGCGATTCACGAGAGAGGACTGCGTGTCCCGGATGACATTTCCGTGGTAGGTTTCGACGGAATTCGGATTGCAAGACATTTAGAACCCAAATTGACTACACTACAACAGGACACGAAACAGCTCGGCATGAAGGCGGCTGAGAAGGTGATCAATCTGATAGAACATCCGAAAGTTACGCTGATCGAACAGATTGTCGTAGAAGGTCAGGTATATGACGGCAATTCGGTAGCGAAGATATAAGGGGAGGAATGAAGAATATAGATGAACGGGGCATACTGTGGTAAACGGTATGCCCTGTTTGTCATATTGGCAAAAGAGCGAAAAATAACAAGGTGCGTATGTTTTTCTTAAATTTTCCAACAGTATGTAGAAGAATACACAATCCCATGATATAATATGCGCAGACTCAGCAGTCTGCGCTACAAGAATTGCGGTGCAATTCTTGCTGAAGTGATATAGGATTACAGCATCCGAGAATAGCAAATGTCTGATGGAATCGGACAGGGAGAGCGAAACTCGGATTTGCGAGTATGAAAAGACTCAGCAGTTTGCGCTACAAGAATTGCGGTGCAATAAAAGAAATACAAGCGGCAGGAGAAGGACAAAATGTCTGGCATCATATATGGTACAGAGAAAATCAGGGCATATGACGGACTCGTAAGGCTGTGCGAATACGCGGGATGCACCGAGGCATGGTGCGACGGAATGTGGAGTGAAATGTTATCCGACAGAGAACTGTATGATGAGTTTGTCTATTATCTGGAACACCACATGCCGTCGGATGCAATGAAAGTGCGCGGTTATTCGCTGACGGATTTGTATGTCTGGCAGATGGAGAGATATAATCTGCAAAGGGACTCCGGTAAGAATACAGAGCAGTGCAACAAAGAGGCGATGATCCTGCAGGCTTTTCGGGCGATGGCAGATATGAAGAAAAATCCGGATGCGATCATACAAAGGATGAATGACGGGACTGGAATGGACAGGCTATAGTCTGATGCTGATATAGAGGAGAAAAGATGAATAAAGAGGAATTTATCGAGAAGCTGCAGCGCGCTTTGGCGGGTGGGTTGAACAGCGGTCATGTTGCGGAGAACGTAAGATATTATCAGGAATATATTGACGCCGAGGTGCGCAAAGGGCAAAGGGAAGAGGAAGTCCTTGCCAGACTTGGAGATCCCCGGTTGTTGGCAAAGAGTATTATTGAGGCAAACAAGCATGCCGGAGAGAATTACGGTACGAATAGAGAGTATGATGAAGAAGTAGCAGACAATACACAAAATTGGCAGGCTGACGACGAACAACCTCACATGAAGAGAATTATGCTGCCGGGATGGCTGATTATGCTGATCGCGACGGTAATCGTAGTGGTAATCATCGGCTTAGCTTTCTCCCTGCTCTATCTTTTTGCGCCTGTCATCATTGGCATTTTGATTGTAGTGCTGATTGTGAAGATTATTCAGGGCAATTCGCGGTGAACGAAAATACGGGCAGCTTGCAGTAATGGCTGCATATTTTAGAAAAATGCCTTTTGACAGGCATTTTTTTAATCTGATTGGAAAAATTATTCTGAAACGGAGCATTCATGGAGAAAAAAAGAATTGTACAGGTTGTGATGCTGCTAATGATGATGGCGGCAGTCATGGGTTCATTATTTATTCAGAAAAAGATTAGAATCACGCCGAAACTTGCCGGAAAGTTTGAGATGACCGGTGTTGACGTGTCTCACTATCAGGGAACGATTGACTGGGCAGAACTGGCGGGGCAGGACTTGGATTTTGCGTTCATCAAGGCAACGGAAGGGAGCGGGCATATAGATGAATGCTTCTATGATAATTGGCAGGAAGCAGGGAAGACTGCGCTTTGCATCGGTGCTTATCACTTTTTCAGCTTCGACAGTGACGGTGAAAGGCAGGCGGAAGCTTATATTGACACGGTCGGCAGTCTGAACGGGAAGATAGCGCCGGCGGTTGATGTGGAATTCTATGGTGATAAGGCGGATAATCCCCCGCCGAAGGACGAGGTCGTAAAACAGCTTGATGCGATGCTCCGGAAGTTAGAAGAGCATTATCAGGCGAAACCTATTATTTATACGACTTATAAAGCATATGACGCATATATTAAGGGTGAATTTGAGGAATATCCGTTGTGGATCAGAAATGTTTATTATCAGCCGCTCTTTTCGTTAGGGGACAGATGGGTGTTCTGGCAATATACGGATACCGCGGTTTTAGAAGGGTATGAGGGAACAGAACAATATATTGATATGAATGTGTTCAGAGGAACGGAGGAAGAGCTAAGGAAGCTGCTTGTGCAGAGTGAGGCAGAAGGCGGTTCGGAGGAAGAAGTAGCGTCCAACGATTCGGATGACAGTGCGTCAAGTGACGAGGACGCGGCGCTGCAACAGGAAATAGAAGAGGAAATATTGGCGGGGCGCTGCAATCTTGTGTATGAAACCGAACAGACACAAGTCTATTCTCATAATGACACTAACGGATTTGCGCTTTATGTTCGCATGCCGGAGAAGGTGACTATTATTTATCCGGTACAGAATATCTGGGTGGATGAGAAGCAGCAAGCAGTATGGCTATTGGAAAACCATGAAGAAATTCAAATACGGAAAATAGACTTAAGGCAGGGATATTCTCTGGAAGAAACGCTTGTGCTTGATGAGAGCGGAATAGAGGCGATGATTGCAGATACATATGGTCTTGTCGGAGAAGAAGGTCAGGAAGCTTTCCGGGATTTGTATGCGGATATGTCCGGTTCAGAAGAAAACGGCAATGTTTATTTGGGAGGAACGGTTTCCGGGGTATATAAGGAGACAAATAAAGAGTTTGAGATTGTCTATGAAATAGACAGGGAAAGCGGAGAAGTTAGTGTAAAGGGGTAGCTTCAGGATTTGGAGATCTCTCCGTTATATCAGGAATTTTTGCTCCATAATCTGATGGTGGAAAATCCTTTTGTCACGGCGGAATCGATACTGGGCAAAGAGTTAAGCTTTTTTGATGATGAAATTTATCTGTCCGGGACGGGAAAGATTGACAAGCAGTTTGCGTTGACGGATGAGAATGAGGACGGCGTGCAGGAACTGGTTTTTCGTCTGGTGCAGGCGGAGGGGAAAGAAGAGATAACCTATGTATTGGCGGAAACGCAAGGGAAACTGCTCTGTAAGGACATCTGGATAGTCGACGCGTCTGATGAGCCGGAGGATGTAGGAATAGAGCAGAGCCATGCGTCAAGTGCGGTAAAATGGTATGATTGTGCGTCTTTTATAGAGATTCCCACGGAAGAATGTGAGGAATATAAAAGCCGGGACGAAGTTTATGCAGCCGTTGAAGCGGGGGATTTCTCGGTGGTTACGCGTAAGTACGCCGATCCGGACAGGATTGTTGAATCGCTGAAAGAGGCATATGAATTGGATGGAGATACCAGAAGAACGGCGAGGTGCGATATTGACGGGGACGGTTTTGATGAACTGCTTCTACTAATTCAATATGAATTTGAAGACTATGAGAGAATTGATTTTATTCTCGATTACAGAAACGGCAGAGCAGTTTGTACTTATTATGACTGGTGTGACGGAAATGAATGGTTGCTTTTGGGCAGCGAAGGAAAATTGATTCATTGTATATCCAGCAACAACGGTTCCTGTAAGTATTATGGGCTTAAGGAATGCATATTAAATGCCGGCGGAATCAAAGAAATTGATTATACAGGATACGGGATTGAAGTATGTGACGTCAATGAGCCCAGTGAATCAGGATTATGGTGGTGGGATGGACAGAAGCCGGAAATAACGCAGAGAGGGCTTTATTTTGCCGAAGTGCGGACTAAAAACGAAGAGGAGATAAACGATACCGGAACTGCTGTCGGATGGGTTAAGAAATTGATTGCCGAGGAACAGTATCTTGAGAAATACAAGGAACTGACAGGAGAAGATTTTGCATTGAGCATTGATCTGGAAAAGGCGAACATCATTTTCATAGATATCGAAGACGGCGTGTTTGGTTTGGGATATACGGAAAGAGACAGGCTGCTGGAGGATTGGGGTTTTAACGGAAAAGAGCCTTTTTATCAGTATCATGACGAAAACGGAGAATTGCAGCTTGAACTATACTATAATGAAGGGACGTGCAAGGGCTGTGGAATCAGATATGATCCGGGAGGAAATCAAAATCCGCAGGGATTTAAATTTGACGGTTCCAAAATGGAGGAGTATGATTCTGAGTTTTTGAAGGAAAGGTTGAATGTTGACCCATACGAATTGCTCGCGAATGGAGGGGTTGACTTATCGAAGGATGAGTGGATAGAAGATTATGAAGAAAATATTGAGTATCTGAGTGACGGCAGACCGAAGCATTTCAAGTCACAGGGGTGGATCACTTATGTGGATGATGAACACGAGACGCAGAAGCTGCTGGAAATAGAATTTACTTATAGGGAAGACGGGACACTAAGGAGAAGGGATTATGCGCATAACATGATGGCACTCGAGACATGGCATAGTGTGACGCATAGCTTCTATGACACGCAGGAACGGCTTCTTTATGAGAACTGCTATATTACCCATGGAAGTATAGACTATTATTACATTTATCAGGATGATAAGGAGCAGTCGACATATTGTCTGATGCTGGATCATGATCTGGGGGTTATACATGCGGCAATGGTGAAGGTGAAGTGAGGTTTTTAGTGAGCAAAGCTCCCACGGGGCATTGCTTGGACGATTCTGCAGGGCTCTTTGCTATAACAAAATAGACCATTTGGGTAAATGGTCTATTGAGGGGAGTATATATAATTAAATATATAAGGGTCTGTAGATAGAAGTTGAAGGGTTGTTTCTATCTACAATTACTATTATATACTAATTGAGTAAAAATGCAATTTAAAATAGTACTAAAGTCCTATGTAAATATTTAGTAATTTTATATAAAAATCTAGTACTAAAGACCTAGATGACAATTGTATATTTTGTAATGGTTCTTGCAATACTATTCCTGTAACTAAAATTAATCAGGAGGTATTTGAAATGTCTAAGAATGATTATAACCAGAATTCACAGAACGACAAGCAGCAGGATAAGTCCAGCAATTCTAACAGCCAGAACAGCCAGAATAACCAGAAGAACAATTCTAAGAACAGTTCCGGCAGCAACGCACAGGACAACCAGAAGAACAATTATTAAGCAGCTGCTTAATAACGCTTATGCGAAGAACGGTATGGTCATTTATGGCTGTACCGTTTTTTGCGATTGTTATTTGAACTATTTTGGGTTAAAATGTACGAGAAGCAATGAGCAGTGCCAACGTGTAAGATGGCAAAACGACTGCTTGCAGGCGATTTTGACATCTTACACGTTGATAGGGCGAATGCCCGCGAACGAGGAAAACCGAAGGTTTTTGGAGTGACGCACTGCGGGGTAGAGAGGAGCCGACATAGGAAGCGGGCACGGAGGAAAACCGAAGGTTTTCGGAGTGACGCACTGCGGGGTAGAACCGTGCGAACGAGGAGAACATGGAACGATTAGAGTATATTGCGCCATGCCACTTTGGCTTGGAGGCAGTTTTAAAAAGAGAAATTGTGGAACTGGGGTATGAGATTGTCTCGGTGGAAGACGGACGCATTATTTTTGCGGGGGATGCGCAGGCATTATGCCGCGCCAATATTTTTCTTCGCACTGCGGAGCGTGTATTAATTAAAGTAGGAAGTTTTCACGCGGAGACGTTTGAGGAGCTTTTTCAGGGAACCAAGGCGCTGCCGTGGGGTGAATACATCCCGAAGGACGGAAAGTTCTGGGTGACTAAGGCGGCGAGCGTGAAGAGCAGGCTGTTCAGTCCCTCCGATATCCAGTCGGTGATGAAGAAAGCCATGGTGGAGAGCATGAAAAATACATACCATGCGGACTGGTTTGCGGAGAGCGGCGATTCTTATCCGGTGCGGGTTTTCCTGATGAAGGATGAGGTGACGGTTGGACTTGATACCACGGGAGAATCTTTACATAAGCGCGGTTACAGGAAATTGACGGCGAAGGCGCCTATAGCAGAGAACTTGGCAGCAGCGCTTATCATGCTGACGCCGTGGAAACAGGACCGTATTTTGGTCGATCCTTTCTGCGGGAGCGGAACGATACCGATTGAGGCAGCCATGATAGCGGCCCGTATGGCGCCGGGGATGAACCGGAATTTTACGGCGGAAGACTGGACGCATATTGTTGACAGGAAATGCTGGTACAGAGCGGTGGATGAGGCGGAATCGTTACTTGATCTGAGCGTGGAAACGGACATTCAGGGATATGATATTGACGATGACATGGTGTCGATTGCCAGAGCCAATGCGAAACTTGCAGGGGTAGAGCGGATGATTCATTTTCAGCGCAGAGGCGTAGAACAGCTGAGTCATCCGAAAAAGTATGGATTTATCATTACAAATCCGCCTTATGGGGAGCGGCTTGAAGATAAGAAGAATTTATCGGCATTATATGGCGTGATTGGCGAACGCTATATGGCGCTCGACAGTTGGTCCCTGTATCTGATTACATCCTATGAACAGGCGGAGCAGGCAATCGGGAGAAAAGCGGATAAGAATAGAAAAATATATAATGGAATGATGAAGACTTATTTCTATCAGTTTATGGGTCCAAAACCGGGTGGGAGTAAAAGGTAAATTATGCAGTATGATAAATTGATGAAAAGAACAGCGATATACTGCTTGGTATTTGTGTTGACGGCGATGAGCGCCATGCTGTATTACTGCGCCAATAAGATTATCGTGGTGGCGGATGTAGCGCAGGACGAGGTTGCACAAAATGCTGAGAACGGAGATACCGGGGAGAAGAGACCGGTAGAGAATGCGAGTGCAGAAGACGAGAATCATATCGACATTGACCGATCAAGTCAAAACACGAATTATTTCTGTATTCCTATGCCCGCTGATGTGCGGGTGGAAGAAGTGGTGATAGAAAATCACTATATGGACAGAGAATTGTGGGTTAATATTGAGCCCAAAGAGATGGACGGGAAAGAGTCGTTTTACGAAGAAAACGGCGTATACGGCAATTGTACGGATGTGTTGACGGGACATTACGAAGTGGAAAAACATAGGATATCTCTGCGCTTTGAATTGACAGACGTCTATGAGTATCATAGTATTTTTGAGGATAATACATTATATGTAGAATTTATGACGCCGAAAGAAACGTATGATAAGGTTATCGTCATTGATCCGGCATACGGAATGGAAGACGCCGGCGTCACGGTGGATGGTGTGAAATCAAAAGATGTGACGTTGGAAATTGCCAAGGCGTTGAAAGCAAAGCTGGATGAGACGGATATTAAGGTTTATTACACAAGAATGGACGATAGCAATCCGAGCGCGGAGAGCCGGGTGCAGCTTGCGACAGATACGAAAGCGGACATGTTGATACGCATAGAAATAGGCAGCGCACAGAGCAGCAAGCAGTATGGTACGGAGGCGGTTTACAACAGTAGATTTTTTATTCCGGGATTCGGAAGTGTGGAATTGGCGGATATACTGGAAAGGGAAGTGGTCACCGCCATCAGCGGCAAAGCTAACGGATTATTAGAAGCATCTGACCAAGACAAAGTCATAAACGGCGCAACCGTACCGGCGGCCACAATCAAGGTAGGATATCTGACCAACGGACAGGAGTTTATTCTGTTGCAGCGAGAGGATTATATACAGCGTATTGCGGAAGGAATATACCAGTCGGTCATCAAAGCATATGAGGAGCAGAATAAGTAATGGTAACAATTGTATTTGCAACAGGTAATGCGGGAAAAATGCGGGAAATACGCGATATTCTCAAAGGGATGGAAGCGCAGATTCTGTCCATGAAAGAGAGCGGAATTGATGTAGATATCGAGGAGAACGGCGCGACCTTTGAAGAAAATGCGCTCATTAAAGCGAAGGAAGTAGCGCGGATACTGAAAGGGAATACGGATGATAAACTGCAGAAAGCAGTGGTGCTGGCAGATGATTCTGGTCTGGAGGTGGATTATCTGAATAAGGAGCCGGGAATCTATTCGGCCCGTTACCTCGGAGAAGATACGCCCTACAGTGTCAAGAATCACAACTTGATAGAACGTCTTACAGGAGTGCCGGATGAGAAACGTACCGCCAGATTTGTCTGTGCGATAGCCGCGGTATTGCCTGATGGCGAGGCATTTACTGTCCGAGGCGTGATAGAGGGAAGAATCGGTTATAAAGAGGCGGGTGACAACGGCTTTGGTTACGACCCGATTTTCTATGTGCCGGAATATGATTGTACCACGGCACAACTGTGTGAGGAAGATAAAAATCGAATCAGCCATAGGGGCAAGGCGCTTAAGGCTATGGAAAAAGAGTTGGAGAAAAGGATACTATCTATATGAAGATACTGATTGTGAGTGATACGCATCGCAGTAATACTAATTTTCTGGAAGTGGTGGATAAAACCGCGCCGCTTGATATGGTAGTGCATTGCGGAGATGTAGAGGGCAGCGAACTGTTGATCGCTAAGGCAGCCGGCTGTCCGGTGGAAATGGTACAAGGAAATAATGACTTTTTCACGGAACTTCCGGGGGAAAGGGAATTTATGCTGGGCAAGTACAAAGTATGGCTGACCCATGGACACAATTATTACATATCCATGAATACGGAAGTGATTAAAGAGGAAGCAAGACTACGTGAGGCAGATATTGTGATGTGCGGGCATACGCATAAGCCGATGGTGGATATCGGAGCAGATGTGACCCTGATCAATCCGGGAAGCATCAGTTATCCCAGACAGGAGAACCGGAAGCCAAGCTACATAATCATGGAAATAGACAATGAGGGAGAAGCGCATTACACGATTAATTACCTGAAGTGACGTAAAAACTCCGGCTGTGCGGCGGCATGACTTCAGGCAGTACGTGTTTGAATGTGATGAAAACAATGTACGAAATGAAAAAGCCTGAAATAAAAAATGAAAAAAATATATAAAACCAGTTGACATAGATTAAGTCATGAGATATAATATGACTTGCGTTGTAAATGGGACGTTCACAGGTGCTTTTTCGGGGTGTGGCTCAGCTTGGCTAGAGCGCCTGGTTTGGGACCAGGAGGTCGCAGGTTCGAATCCTGTCACCCCGACGCAGTATATGAATATGAGTTATTACGCGGGTGTAGTTCAATGGTAGAACACCAGCCTTCCAAGCTGGATACGTGGGTTCGATTCCCATCACCCGCTTTTTCTTTTTATCCGGAAATAAACGTGGAAGAGGAAGCAATGAAGATACTGAAGAAGAATTTTTTTACGATCCTGATCTGGGGGACTGTGGCCGGTTTCACGGCGCTCTATGTTTCCCTGATCTTTAACCACAATATCTGGACGGACGAGGCGTTTACGCTGCAGCTTCTCAGGGAAAATGTGAAGGGCATCATAGACGGGACGGCGCGGGACGTGCACCCGCCTCTCTATTATCTGTATGCCAAAATATTCACGGTCATTTTCGGTGACGCGCTGCTGGTGCAGAAGGTGGCGGCGATTCTGCCGATGACGGCGACGCTGGTGCTGGGGGCGACTCTGATCCGCAGAGAGTTCGGGGACAGGGCGGCGATCCTGTTTCTTTTTTTTCTGGCCTGTATTCCCTGTTCGATGGAATTTGCGGTTCAGGTGAGGATGTATTCTCTGGCGCTGCTTTTTGTTACGCTCTGCGGTGTGTATGCCTACCGGGCTTTTATATACGGCGGCAGGATGGACTTCGCGGTCTATGCGGTGAGTGCCGTTGCGGCGGCGTATACACATTATTTTGCATTTGTATCGGTTATTATCACGGCGGGCCTGCTGTTTCTGGCTATATTGATCTGGAAGCGGGAGCGGGCGGCGGCGTGGGGGATATCCGCGGCGGCGATGGTGGCCGGTTATCTGCCCTGGATGCCGTATTTTATCAGGCAGGTCACGAGTGTGGAGCAGGGATATTGGATTCCGGAGATCACAGGGCAGACTGTGTGGGAATATTTCCTGTGGACCTTTGATCTGACGCTTGTTCCGGGCATGGTATTTGTTTTTCTGATTCTGTTAAAAGGCGCCAGCACCTATAATACGATAGAAATCGCGAAGCATAAAGAAAAGACGGAGATCTTCGCCCTTGCCTGTATGCTCGTGCCGACGCTCACAACGATACTGGGTGTGGCGGCTTCTGCGGTAAAGACGCCGATCTACAGAGATCAGTATGTTTTTCCGGCGCTGGGGCTGCTGGCACTGTTTTTTGGGATTGCCATGCGCAGAGTCAGGGAGAGTATCCTGATCGTGATCAGTCTGTTTTTGCTGTTTGTGGGAGCGGTGCAGTATAAGGAATGCTTCCGGCAGGAATACCGCAGCACCTTCGTGCCGCAGACGGAAGCCTTTTTCGCGCAGAATTTGTCGGATGATGATTATGTGGTCTACAACTGGGATGCCTTCGGCTTCATCTATGAATGCTATTTTCTGCAGGAGCAGCTGGTATATCTGGAGGAGTTTGACTTCTCACAGGATTTCGGGACAGTCTGGTTTCTGCATACGGAATGGATGCCCGAGGTGGATCCGGCTGTGCTGGAGGCCAACGGACTGCACATGGAGAACATGGGGCATTTCGGCATAGAACATAACGAATTCGATATTTATAAGATTTATAAGATAAATGGATAAAAAATGTAATTTCTGATTGACAAGCATATGGATTGTGTGTTAGAGTATAATTCGTGTTAAACAAGTGCGGGCATTTTGCCTGTCATGATTGTTCAGTACGTGTTCGTAGCTCAGCTGGATAGAGCAACGGCCTTCTAAGCCGTGGGTCGGGGGTTCGAATCCCTTCGAGCACG
>ERZ808051.775-NODE-775-length-28578-cov-6.807937_pt1 | contig 28578 bp, 18 predicted proteins | sample MGYA00380199_ERZ808051 | MGnify/ENA primary metagenome ERZ808051 (study PRJEB31490, sample SAMN06133391) | mouse gut metagenome | isolation source: J11 | host: mice | place: China: Chengdu | collected 2015-05 ...
CATTCGCATGGGATCCAAAAAGTAAAGGGGGAGTATACCATGACTGATATGATGAATGAACGGATTCCTGCCGAGAAGTTTGCTTTCGTGCAGGAAAATGAGAAGCTTCACGACGGGGAGCTTCAGACCAAGGCCCGGAGCTTTTTTGCCGACGCCATGATTCGGTTCGGCAAGAACAAGTCCTCGGTGATCGCCGCATGGATCCTCCTGTTTCTGGTGCTCTATGCCATTTTTGTGCCGGTTTTTTCCCAATATACTGCCAACGATAAAGACCCCATGTATGTCAATTATCCGCCCTTCAGCCCCTTTTTCTCTCAGTTCGGGTTTCTGAACGGCGCCAGAAACATGGACAGTCAGAACGACAGGGCCATGAGTATCTGGAAGGGTATCGGCATTGAAACGGGCATGGATCCCATTATCCGCATCCGGGGCACCCATGAGACCGAGGAAAAGAAGCGCGGCCAGATGATCAAGCGCTATACTTACGACCTTGAGGTCAACGCCTATTACGCCATGGGCATCGTCTACCGTAACTTCAGCTATGCGGACTACCAGAAGCTGCAGGACTGGCAGAACGAGACCGGCATTCAGGTCATATACCCCTATGTGGACACAGAGGACATAGGCGGCATCAGCGATAACCCCAACATCTGGTTCAAGATGAACAGCGACGGCACGGCTCTTCTGGACGCGGAGGGCAACTATATTCCCGCTTACTCCACCCGCTCCGACCGGGCCGGCGCACCATATAATTCCCTCCGGCTTGCCGGCGATCCGGGCGACTGGGTCTATTCGACCGCCAAGTCCGGTTCGGTACAGTGCCGGATCTTGTATTACAACTACTATATTTATCTCAACGGCCATGAGCCGAGCTATCTGATGGGTACTAATGTAATGGGCCTCGACCTATTCACCGCGATCGGTCTGGGCGCCCGTTTCTCCCTGATTTTTGCCATTCTGGTATCGGCCATCAACCTGAGCATCGGCGCAGTGTACGGTTCCATTCAGGGCTATTACGGCGGCGCTATCGACATGACGCTGGATCGTATCTGCGACATCCTCTCGGGTGTACCCTTCGTGGTGGTGACCACCTTGTTCCAGCTCCATCTGGCCCAGAAGGTGGGCGTGGTGGTGTCTTTTCTGTTTGCCTTCGTCTTAACGGGATGGATCGGCATGGCAGCCCTGACGAGAAAGCAGTTCTACCGCTTTAAGGGGCAGGAGTTTGTCTTGGCGGCGCGCACTCTGGGGGCCAGCGACGGGCGGCTGATGTTCAAACACATCTTCCCCAACGCCATCGGCACCATCATCACCAGCTGCGCTCTGGTGATTCCCGGCGTCATCAGTTCCGAGACCTCCATGACCTATCTGGGGATCGTGGATCTGTCCACCTACGCCGGCACCACCATCGGCACTCTGCTCAGTCAGGGCAACGGTGCCGCCACCACCGCGCCCCACGCCATGCTTTATCCCAGTATCTTTCTGGGTCTTTTGATGATTTGCTTCAACCTCTTCGGCAACGGTCTTCGCGACGCGTTCAATCCAACGACAAGGGGGACAGACGACTGATGGAAAACAAACTGCATGTACAAGACTTGCGTATTTCCTTCCGCACCAGCAACGGCAAGGTGCAGGCGGTTCGGGGCATCGATTTCGATTTGTCCAGAGGCGAGACTCTGGCCATCGTGGGCGAGTCCGGCTCCGGCAAATCCGTTACCAGCAAGGCCATTCTGGGCATTCTGGCCGGCAACTCCATTGTGGAGTCCGGCGAAATCATCTATGACGGCCAGGATCTGTTGAAGATCTCGGAGCAAGATTTCCATAAGATCCGCGGCGACAAGATCGCCATGATCTTTCAGGATCCCATGTCCTCCTTAAACCCCATAGTGCGCATCGGACGCCAGCTCACGGAGGCCATGCTCCTCAAGGGTAAGAACCGCCAGCGGGAAAGCAGAAACTCTTTTTACGGCTATCTCAAGAGCTTGGGCAGCATGATGGCTGCCAGCGCCGCCAATGATACGGAGCGAACCCGCGCCGCCGTCAGCTGCAGGAAGTTCCAACAGTTTGAAAAGAAGCACACCGAGCTGGAGGCAGCCTATAACATCGCCCATGAGGGTGCGTCGGAGGCGCTGGACGATATCGCAATCATTGCCTTTGAACTGGAAAAGAATACGGTGGCCAGAGGTGCGGCGGACCGCGTCAAGGACATCGCCCGCTGCTGCCGGGAGTCCCTTAACAAATATGTTGTGGATCCGGATATTTATAAGGAGGAGGTACTGCACAACGCCTCCTCTCTGGAAGGAAACTTTAAGAAAAAAGATTATCCGGCGGTTCTTAAGAGTCTTTACCGCCTGCGGGATATTATGGCGGAAGGCGCGGAAAAACCAAAGCCCAACTTCTTCCGTATGGGCTATTATCTGACCTTCTCCGACAAGCCGCTGCCGGAAATGCCGCTAGAGAAGCTGAATGATTTTTTGTTGGATTTTCTGGAAAAGGATTTTATGAGGGATTTTGTCTCCGACGCTAAACGCGCATTGACCTATTCTGCGGATCAGTGCCGTATCCGCATGGGCAGGGCAGTTGAGGAGCTGGAGGCCGCAAAACCTATTTTTGCCGCAAAGCGGCTGAATAAGAAACAGTGCATGGATACTTGGAAGAAGCTGGGCAAAACGGTCAAAGAAACCATTGATCCCCTTGCCGTCAGCAGAGACAGCCTTGTCTACACTTTTTCTCCCAGCATGAAGAGCGAGCTGCTTAAGTATTTTTACGGAGTAAAGGCCAATGTGGGAATCCTGCGCGGTTATGAGCGGGAGAAGCGTAAATATGACGCCATTGTATCCAAGGGCGGGAAGCCCGATTGGGAGCTGGCGGACCCCGCCGTCACCGATCTGGAGCTGATCAAGGCAAACCTGTCACATATTATCCACCGGCTTGCGGAGCACTATCAGAAGATTCTGGATTCCGCCGGCAGCCGGGATTATCACGCTGAAACCATTGCAGCCATCGATTACCTGATGCAGAGCGCCTCAGGCATCGTGGACAAGGTAACTCCCCGGATTGCAAGACACCGGGCCATCCGGCTGATGGAGGAGGTAGGGATCTCCGAGCCCCATAAGCGTTTTCGTCAGTATCCTTTTGAATTCTCCGGCGGTATGCGCCAGCGTATCGTCATTGCCATCGCTCTGGCCGCAAATCCGGACATCCTAATCTGCGACGAGCCCACCACGGCTTTAGATGTAACGATCCAGTCTCAGATTCTGGAGCTCATCAGCAAGCTGAAGACTGAACGCAGCCTGTCCGTGATTTTCATTACCCATGATCTGGGCGTGGTTGCCAACATGGCAGACCGAGTGGCTGTCATGTATGCCGGAAAGATTGTAGAATATGGCACCAGCGAGGATATTTTTTATCATGCCGCCCATCCATATACTTGGGCTTTGCTTTCCTCCATGCCCGATCTGGATACGGACGAGAAGCTGACTGCCATTCCCGGCACGCCGCCCAACATGATCTATCCGCCCAAGGGGGACGCTTTTGCCCTCAGAAACAAGTATGCCATGCAGATTGACTTTGAACGGCAGCCGCCCATGTTCCGGATAAACGACACCCATTATGCCGCTACATGGCTGCTGCATCCGGATGCTCCCAAGGTGGATCCGCCCAAAGCCGTCATGGACCGTATCGCCAGAATGAACCAGAGAAGGGAGGCTGAAAATGAATAATCAGGAACCCCTGCTGAGGGTCGAGCACCTCTGCCAGTATTTTAAGGCCGGTAATTTCGTGACAAAGGCCGTTGATGATGTCAGCTTCGATATTCGCAAGGGAGAGGTCTTCGGTCTGGTAGGTGAGTCCGGCTGCGGAAAAACCACCACCGGACGCTCCATCATCAAGCTGTATCATATTACCTCCGGCAACATTTACTTCAAGGGCATGCGCATTGCCGCAGGCGTCCAGTCCTATAGGGAGGAGCTGAAGGCCACGAAGGATCCTGCCCGCATAGCACAGCTGAAGGCTCAGATCAAGGCTGCCCGAAATGAGCAGAAGAATTGCGACAAAGAATATGCCTCCAGACGTATGGAAGAACTGAAAAATGAATACGAGCCCAAAATTGCTGCAGCGGCGGGTGAAGAGAAATCCCGACTGGAAGCCCGATATAAAAATGAGCTGAGAAAGGCAAAGAAGACCCGTCTGGTCACTCAGATCCAGATGATCTTTCAGGATCCGATTGCCTCTCTGGATCCGCGAATGACCGTCCGCGAGATTATTTCGGAAGGGCTGGTCATCCAAGGGGAGCGGGATAAGAAGGCCATCGACGAGAAGGTCTATGAAATGCTGGAATTGGTGGGACTGGTTCGGGAGCATGCCTCCCGTTATCCCCATGAGTTCTCCGGCGGCCAGAGGCAGCGCATCGGCGTGGCGCGTTCTATCATTATGAATCCTGAGCTGATTATTGCCGACGAACCGGTGTCCGCTCTGGACGTTTCGGTACAAGCACAGGTCATCAACCTCTTAAACGAGCTGCGGGAACGTTTTGGTCTGACCATCCTTTTCATTGCCCATGACCTTTCTGTGGTCAAGTATTTTTCCGACCGTATCGGAGTCATGTATTATGGGAAGATGGTGGAACTGGCGGACTCTGACGAGCTGTTCGCCCATCCTCTGCACCCTTATACCAAATCGCTGCTTTCCGCTATCCCGCTGCCTGACCCTATCTACGAGCGGCAGCGTCGGCGCATTACGTATAATCCGCTGGCAGAGCATGACTACACCGTGGATCAGCCATCCTTCCGGGAGGTTCGTCCCGGCCACTTCGTTCAATGCAATGAGGCGGAATATCAGAAGATCATGACGGAGATTTCATCGAAATGAGAGGGATCCGGAAAGCGTTCCTGACTTGTTTGGTCTTGGGGGCAGTCCTTGGGGCGGCCGTGTGTGCCCTGAACGTCAGCAGGGACTATGGCTGGAGCCGCTCGGTGTGCGACGGTCTGTTCGTGGCCGCAGTGATGCTTCTGGGAGCGGGATCCATCCGGGCCGTGTATAACCGGGGTGCCTTTGACGTGGCCGGCTATGGTCTGCGCTTGGCTGTTGAGCTGGCCATTCCGGCCTTGAGGAGAGCGGAGAAGGAGGATATCCATCAGTACCGGGAGCGGAAGGAATCGGAGCGGAAGTCACCCGGAGGGCTGCTTCTGGCCGGCACGGTGTATCTTGTTTTATCGCTGGCAGCCTTGGCCGTGTATGAGTTTCTATGAAAGAATCAAATACCTTTTTGGCGAAGGATATCAAACAAAAAAGCCATTGGCACTCAACAGTGCCCATGGCTCTTTTGCTATCTGTCTATGACCTCACAAATACACACGATACCCTGCATACATCAGCACTGACATGAGCAAAAAGAACAAGCCGCATATCAGCAAAAACAGAAACGGAACCTTTTTCTCTTGTCTGGCTGTCCTATAATCATAAAAGGTGTCATACTTTCTGGACATATCCTTCTTGAAAAAACTCCAGAAGCTCTTCAGTCCATAGACAATCATGTCAAAGGTTCCTTCGTTGCTCACAAAGATAAGCAATGCGATGCACGTGGCCAGAATTCCTACCACCAGAAAACTGTCGGACAGAATATGAAAAACGTATATGGGCGCAGTCTGGACAAAAACACCTCTTAGCCATGCTGTCAATAAGCTGCAGACGGAACACACTATGAAGGAAATCCAGAATTTTTTCATGTTCTTCATGGCCTTACCCCTTGTACGCTTTTTCAAGCCTTTTTCTGATATTCCTTTGTATATCTCTCAAGCTCTTCCCCATTGCACCTCACAAAATGCCCCGGATAAACCTCATGCATCACCGGCTCTTCCTTGGAATAGTCATGGTCCAGCATAGGGTTGTATACGACCCTCTTTCTGTTCCGCTCCGTGATGGGATCCGGGAGCGGAATCGCGGACAGCAGAGACTTGGTGTAGGGATGGAAGGGATGCGCAAAAAGCTCGTCGCTGGGCGCGAGCTCAACGATTTTGCCGAAATACATCACTGCGATCCTATTTGAGAAATATTTCACCACAGCCAGATCATGGGCAATAAACATAATTGTAAGTCCCATTTTCTGGCTCAGCTCGTTGAGCAGATTGATCACCTGCGCCTGAATGGAAACATCAAGGGCAGAAATGGGCTCGTCCGCAATGATCAGCTCCGGCTTCATGATGACGGCTCTGGCAATGCCGATACGCTGACGCTGGCCCCCGGAAAATTCATGGGGATAGCGGGTGGCATGCTCCTTCACAAGCCCCACCGTCTCCAGCATCTTGTATACCTGCTTTTCAATGTATTCTTTGTCCTTTTCACCGTGGATCACAAGTCCTTCCGCAATAATGTCATGGACCGTCATGCGGGGATCCAGAGAGGCGATAGGATCCTGAAAGATCATCTGAATTTCGTTGGTAATCAGGTTCTGGCCCTTTCTGGTGCGGGCCCATTTTTTATGATCCGCCTGAGCCGACTTGATCTCCTCCTGATTCTTTGCTATGATGTCGTCCAGCTTTTCCTTTGAGATCTTCCCGTCGGCATGGTCCTTGCGGGCCTGCTTGATATTATCTTTGTAACTTCTGGTGCCTGCACAGATCCTCTGGCCCTTGTAGTAGACGGAGCCTCCCGTGATATCATACAGCCGGATAATGGAGCGTCCCGTGGTGGTCTTGCCGCAGCCCGATTCTCCCACAAGTCCGAACACCTCGCCCTTGTATATCTCGAAACTGACGTCATCCACAGCCTTCATCTCCCGGGGGCCCATTTTGAAATACTGACGGAGATTTTCTACTTTCAATAATACATTTTTCTCGTCCATGGACATTCTTTCCTCCATATTATCCTCTCTCTTTCCGCATACGCTCTATACGGGCTTTGATCACCTTCGGCATCTCAACCTTGGGTGCATTGGGGTGAAGAAGCCATGTGGCTGCGCTGTGGGTGGGCGTAATCTCAAAAAGAGGCGGCTCCAGCTCGAAATCGATATCCAATGCATAAACATTTCTGGGCGCAAAGGCATCCCCCTTGGGCGGATAGATCATATTGGGCGGCGTACCCGGTATAGACTCTAGACGCTCTGAAGTCTCCAGATCCGGCATACTGGAAAGGAGCGCCCAGGTATAGGGATGCGCCGGCTCGTAGAAGATCTCCTCCGACTTGCCGTACTCCACGATCTTGCCTGCGTACATAACCGCAATCCGATCCGCCATGTTGGCCACGACGCCCAGATTGTGCGTGATAAAGATAACGGAAAGATGTCTCTTCTCCTTGATCTCATTGATCAGCTCCAGAATCTGGGCCTGAATGGTCACGTCCAGAGCCGTGGTAGGCTCGTCGCAGATCAGAATATCCGGATTTGCCGACAGTGCGATAGCAATCACGATTCTCTGCCTCATGCCGCCGGAAAACTCAAAAGGATACTGGTGGAACCGGGTGGCAGGTTCAGGAATGCCCACCTCCTCCATAAGCTTGATCGCCTTTGCCTTTGCAATGGATTTGTTCATTTTGACCACAACTCTGGAGGCTTGTTCCTTCAGATAATCAATGATCTCAATCACGTGAGCGCTGGCGTTGAACTGCTTTTGTTCTTCAAAACAAGCCTCATAATAGGCGATGAGGTTTTCAATGACCCTGCAGATATTGTCCAGCTGCAATTGCAGATCCACCACCACCTGAGGCTTCAGCACCCAGTCCGGGTTCTGGCCCTTCGCCACAATACTGTCATATTTTGCCTTGTTTTTCAGATAAATCTTTTCTTCCGCCGGATTCTTACGGATTCCGTCGAAATATGCATCCAGAGCGGCGTTCAGAGCGCTTGAGAACACATATTCCGTGCTGTTCTTTTTCACTCTGAGCCGGTCGATGGCCTTCTCCACCACCGGACCCAAAGCCTTCTGATATTCATGGGACTTATGCTCATCCGGATTTCCTGCCTTGAAATAGGCCAGAGCCTCCTTCAGCTTCGGCATACATTCTTTTTTGGCAGCCGCGGAACAATTCTCCGAATACAGAACTCCCGACTCTGCCATTCTGATGAACTCAAGCATAAAGTCGTCATCCAGATAGCGTCTGGTAAGGGCATTCATTTCCTTCACAGACATGGCTGCCAGATCCTTATCGGGATTCTTCATCATATAGTAGCCCAAGGAGAAAAAGTTGGGACGTGTCTTTGCAAGGGCGTTTTCCACAAGGGTATGAACCTCTTTCAAGACACGGGCAGCGTCCCCGGCCTCCACCTTTTTCATTGAGGCTAAGGCAGAAAGCTCACTGATGCAGGAATTCAATTCCTCATTTTGCACAATCACATAAGGGTTTGCGGAAAGCTTCAGCAGCTTAAGAACATGCTTTAGCTCCGCCTTTTCGTTGAATTTGGCGTGCTTCTCAAATTTAAGGAGGGCATTCTCCGAATCCACGTCCAGCTGGGTTGCATGTCCGTAAGCTTCATTGAATTCACTCTCATACTTGATAGCGGAGATACAGAATTTATCAAAGGTTGCAAGCTTTTCATCCACCGCCGCTTTGTTGTCGACGCCCTTTTCGGCATCCGCAGCCTTGATGTTTTCACCGAGAACCTTCAAAAGCGTATTGAAGGAATTTCTGGCATTCTTTTTCCCTCTCTTGGCCTTCAGGATCATTGCTTCCGTGAGCTGCTGGCCCACCCGCATGATGGGATTGAGGCTTGACATGGGATCCTGAAAAATCATGGCGATTTTGTCGCCGCGGATCTTATGATAATCTTCCTCTGATATCTTCAGCAAATCTTGTCCGTCGTACAAGATCTCGCCGCCTTCCACAATGGAGTTGCCGGCAAGAATTCCCATGATCGCCTTGCTGGTCACTGATTTGCCGGAGCCGGATTCACCCACGATGGCAAGAGTTTCTCCCTTGTGCAAATCATAGGAAATATTTCTGACAGCCTTTAAGACTCCCCCTTGTGTGCGGAATGATATTTGTAGATTTTTAACTTCCAATTTTTTATCCATAAATACAAGCATTCCTTTCGTATCAATCAAACGTTTATAACCGACTTGAACCTTATCATTCCGTTCCTCTCAAGGAAGGGTTAAATGCATCCCGAAGTCCGTTTCCGAACAAGTTGAAACTAAGCATCAGCAGACTTATGAATATAGAAGGGAACAAGATCATATGCGGATACGTGAACAAGAATCCCTGTCCCGTAGACAGCAAGGTCCCTACGCTTGTAAGGCTTCCGGTATTTAGGTTTATGATCCCCAGATAGCTTAAGGACGTCTCTGAAAATATAACACCGGGAATCACCAGCACGCTGCTTGTGATCAGCGTTCCGATAGCGTTGGGGAAAATATGCCTAAACATGATCCGGGAGTCCTTTGCTCCAAGGGTTTTTGCCACCAGCACATATTCCTGATTTTTAAAGCGGTAGAACTGCATCCTCGTCCGGGCAGCCATTCCGGTCCAGCCCGTCAAAAAGAAGGCGATGAACAAAATATAAACATGCGAAATATCGAAGTGATACTTAAGGAGCGTTATTACAATAATCAGCGGAATGGACGCCATAATATCAACGAACCGCTCCATCATCAGGTCTATTTTTCCGCCATAATAGCCCTCTATGGCGCCATAGATAGCGCCCACGAACAAGTTCACGGAGGCCACTATGATGGCAAGCATAAATGAAAATCTTGCACCGCTTGCAAGGCAGATGAACAGATCCTTTCCGGCATTGTTGGTCCCCAGCAGGAAGCTGGGATACTCTATGCCGTCTCCGGCTTTGTAGTGAAGATACTTGTAATACTCTCTATAATCCACCCGCACATTCCACATGCCGGCGTCCTTGAGCTCGGCATAGTTATAGAGCTTTTCATCACCCTCCCAGTACATCTTGCTGGTATATTGGTCCATACCGTTGTCAGCCTGATAGATGGGAATAAAGTTTCCGTTCTCGTCAAAGACCGTCGCCGTCTTTCTGCCCGCCCCCAGCTTCGTCCTATACCAGATGTTGGCATTGGTCTTGTCCTGCTCCGCCTCAGGTCTCAAAGCAGGATCGGTAATGGGAAAGATCACCTGAACATTGTTTTCATCCTGATATTGCTGAAGGGCAACATATTCATCATATTTAAGAAGAACAAACTTTACCCCCACGGCATTATAGGTATCAAGCCGGAAATCATAATAGGAAATAGGCTTGCCCATGTATTCCTCCTGCCGAACCTCGGGCTCGTTCATAATTACGGTTCTGCCGGTCTCTTCCTGAATGCCTCTGTAGAGATTGTAGGCAGCTTCCGTTACGCCTATTTCACGGCCGCCGTCCCAGAAAGGAATGCCTTTTTCGTAAAAGAACTCATTCCTCGGAAGTACATAAGCATAATTGGCATCCTCGTAGGCTACCTCATAGGGAGTGACAAGGGGGCCGATCATCGCAAAAAGGAAAAGGATGCCGATGATGAACGCCGCAGCTATGGAGGCCTTGTTCCTCGTAAAACGAATCAGCGCATCTTTGAGATAGGAAACGGGCTTTGTCTCCAGCTTCTCGTCATGAAGCTGTTCTCCCGCCGAGTGAAGGACAAATTTTTCACTTGATATCTTATACTCTTCTGCTCTCATTACTTTGCCCCCATTCTTATTCTAGGATCGATGACGCCGTAAGACAGATCCACCACAAGACCCGCCAGCAGTCCCACAAGGAGATAGAAACCCGCAAGCATCATAAAGAAATCATAATCTCTTGAATTGATCGACGCCAGATACAGACCTCCCACACCGGGGATCTGGAAAATCTTCTCTATAATAAGCGAGCCGGAAAGAACGCTTACAAACTCACCGATAATCGACGGGAAAATCGGAACCATGGCATTCCGGAGCGCATGGCGCACCGTTGCCTGAGCCTTTGTAAGTCCCTTTGTCCTTGCCAAAAGCATAAACTCGCTGGTCAAAACCTCTGTGAGCTCCGCCCGGGTGTAACGGGCATATCCGGCTATGGAGCCGAAGGACATGCTGAATACGGCCGGAAGCATGGAGAGGAACATTTTCTTGTTAAAATAAAGGGACCAGTTGAATTCGCCCGGTACATACGCATACCCTTTTTCCGGATAAGACGTTACAATATCGGGAAGAGATACCACGCCCAGAGGGAATATACTGAGCTTAAAGCAAATAAGATACAGCACCAAAGAGGCGTATACGAAAGCAGGAACCGAAATGAAGACCATTACAACCGTACTGATCAGGTGGTCCTGCCATTTGTTCTTTTTCAGGGCGGCAAAAATGCCAAGAGCTATTCCTATGGGCACCGCCAAAAGGGATGAATATACATTGATGAGGATGGTCGGCGGCAGCTTTTCAATAAATACGCTCCAGACCGCGCGCCCCCGGTACTCAGGCATGTTGAAGCCGATACCGAAGTCTCCCTCGAAAATCATTCTTCTTAAATATTGTCCCAGCTGTTCTAAAATGGGAGTATTTATGTACTGGCCGGTCACGGTATCCTTTTTCATATATCCGCGGGACACCATCCGTGCAATAATTTTATCCGCGTCCTCACCAACTCCCACACTGGATATATCAACCGGCAAAAGTTTGACCAAAACAAAGCATGTGACAATAATTATCGTAAAAGTAATAAGCATCAGCCCTATTCTTTTACAGATATATTTGAACATATACATAAAAATCACACAAGCCCTTGAACCAAAGGCCTCCTTTCTTTGGAAATGATAAAACTATATGTTTAAGTGAGGGATGGTTGATACCATCCCTCGCTTGCACAAACTATAAGACAATACGGAGACCAAGGTTAAAGTGTCTATAAAAATTACTTGTAGTTCAGCTCTCCGTTCTGCTCGGCCACTGCCTTTGCCCACTCGTCATCATCATAGTTGTAGGTCATATATCTGACGCCGCCGTAACTCATGAACGTATTGTACTCGTAGGTCACAAAATCGACCTTATAAGACAGCAGGGAAGCAGTAAAATTGTTGTAAATAGGAACGGTATAGTAAGCTTCAAGAACCTCTTTCTCAAGAGCAGCAATCAGCTGAAGTCTCTGGGCGTTGGGAAGAGCCGTATCGCTCCAGTCATACTTTGCCCCCCCAATGCCGTTGAGGCAGTTATACCAATCCATCAGGGACATGGTCTCTGTCACATCCGCTCCGTTTTCGCCTACGCCCTTCATGGTAAAGGTCAGCATCTGAGCGCTGGTATCCCATGCCTGAGAATACATGTAAGCAGGGGACAAATATGCAAGAAGGAAGTAACCGGGATCCCATGCGGCGCCGTTCCAGCCGCCCAAGCAGATATCATATGCACCGCTGCGGAAATCATTTGCCCAGCTTGCGGAAAAGTCCTTCAGCTCTACGTCAATCCTGCCCTCCAAAGGCGTGGTCTTTGCCAGCTCCTGGAAAGAATTCCTCAGGAAATCAACTCTTCTCTGTACTACCTCGTTGATTGCACTGGTGCCGAATGTAAAGAGCACCTTATCCGTCTCCTTGATGTCGCCTGCTGCCAGAGCATCATTGTAGGCCTGAGTAAGAAGCTTTCTCGCCTCTTCCAGATTGTAGCCCGTGATGGAGTCTGCGGCCTCGTCAAGGCTTCCATAGCTGTTTACATCAACAGCGTATACATCACAGAGCACCTGTTTTGCCTCGTCGGTATTTCTGTACACTCCGCCGTTCTCTACATCATAATAGTGCATGGAGTTGTAGAGGCCGAATCCGGCAAGGGATGAAGTGGTCGTCTTGGTTGCGAAATCATTTCTGTCTATTCCGAGAGAAATGGCTTTTCTGAAATCGGCATATCCCATTATGGACTTGTTGATGCCGTCAGACTCACGGGCCTTCAGCTGCTCCATATTGGACTGAAGCTGCATGGATCCAACAAAGTCATCCGGCGTAAAATATGCCCTCTCGCTTCCCTTGTACTCGTCCGCAATGGATATATCGATACCGATTCCGTCGATCTCGCCTGCCAGAAACTTCAGCCATGCCGCGTTCCACTCGGCAATGGTGTCGCATACGATTCTTGTGGTCTGATACTGTCCCTCGTACTGAGGATCGCTATAGCCGAACCAATTCTCATTCTTCACAAGAGTGTACTGCTTACCTGCCTGAAAGCTCTCCAGCTTGTAGGGACCCCAGCTTGCACTGCTCTCGACGCTGGTATTGTAGGTTGTGGTCCAAAGGGTGCTGCCTTCCGAAGGAGCAACCTTGTTCTTCTCGTAAAGATCCTTCTTCACCAAGGGCAGGGACGCCATGTTGTATGCAGCCTGATAGGAGAGGGAGCCGTCCTCTTTCAGAAGGTTCAGCGGCTTCTCAAGCACAAGAACGATCTCATACTTGCTGTCGCCCACGTAAATACCTACATCGCCAAAGTCAACTGCAGGATAAGTATAGTCATAAACCATGTACAGAGGAACGTTCTCAGGCGGCTCATTGCCCCAGGCCTCTGTATCGATGAGCTTCGTGACAAGGGCTATGGAGTCGTCCGTTACAGGTACACGGCCGTTTTCATCTGCAAGCTCCTGCAGGGATGCCAGCGCGTCCGCATCAAAATAATCGGCAATATCCGTTATGCTATTGTCGCTGCACTGGGCCAGAGGATCCATCAGAGAAAACATGATCATGCCTCCGTCGGGCTGTGTATACACGCCGTCCTCACCCTTTACCAAATCTTCCAGCGTATAAAACTGTGTAGCAGAGTTGTCGATGGCTTCCTCAGATGTACCCTGTTTCACATAGTTTCTCGCATTAACGATAACAGTGGCACCATTGTAATAGCTGTCCATTCTGTAGTTCTGGAAAAGCGGATCCAGCTGCTGCTGCATGGTATATACGAAGTCCTCTGCAGTGATCTCCGTGCCGTCATCCCATTTGAGATCCTCTCGCAGGGTGATCTTCCATGCATAGCCCTTTTTTCCCTCCGGAACATTCCACTTTGCGTCGACTTTGTCGGAAACATCCTCCAGCGCGGTTGCCGCACTGTATTCCATGACAAACTCGCCGGGCACGATTTCTCCCGCATCATCAAACTTGAAATTGTATGCGAAAAAATCGCTCCCCAAGTGATTCATGATCTGCGTGTCATTACTGTCCTGATACGTGAGCTGGTTCCAGTTTGACGGGGAAACTGCCGTATACTGCCTATATGTATAGGACTTTGCAGATTCCTCGGATCCACCGTTGCCTTCCGGTGCGCTGCTTTCCGGTGCACTGCTGTCTGGTGTGGCGCTGCCGGACACGCTGCCGGATCCGCTCTCGCCAGAAGAGTCGTCGCCGCAGGCCGCCATGGAAAGAACCATAGCCGAAGCCAACAATAAGGCTAATGCTTTCTTTTTCATAATCTTTCTCCTCTCGATAGATTTGCTGCATATAATGCTCGCCCTCAGGTACGTATACCTGTATACAATACGAGATTGTATGCAGCCAACATAGTTCAGTATAAATTACACTCTGCCAACTGTCAAGAATTTTTTGTTTTTTTCGACTCCTCTTTGGGTAGGCAATCTATGGCAGTTTTCAGAATGCATAGGTATATTTGCACAGTTTTTCGATAATCCGCCTTGGCTAAACGGTTAAAATGTCCCTATATACTGCTTTGACCGGAAAAAAAGGTTTCAAAATGACATCTCTGTAGACAAAATGCAGATATTTCATATTATTTTCTCCAAAGCGCTCTGTCCTCCTCTATCATTTCACAACTGGTAAGAAAGGTATGAAAAAAGTAATATCTTTTTGCGCCTCGTATCTCTCATGTATGAATGCGTATGAATTCGTTCAGCTTGTCGCTGGCCGCCTGCTTCTGAGCCTCGAAGCTATGGGCATAGATATTCATGGTGGTGGAACAGTTTGCATGTCCCAGATACCTTGAGATATCTATGATATTCACGTCCAGATAGTTCAGCAAAGTAGCGCAGGAATGCCGCAATCCGTGAAGAGGAATCATGGGAAGCCGCTCCAGCCCTTTCAGACGCGCCTTTTCCGGGTTTTCTTCCACCCACTGGTTGTAGCGCTTCAGGTGCCTGACAAAATATTGGTATGTAGCAGTGTGGCACATTCTCCGCCCGTCCGGCTGTATAAATAAGCTGTCATCCCCTTGCCATCTGTCCCCGAGGCGGCTCTTTAAGAAGCCATATTCTGCCTTATATTCCTTCAGCATGACGGAAAGCTTGTTGGGAATCGGCACCCTCCGCAGCGCGGACGCGCTTTTGGGCTCCTTACAGTCAAAGCCGTTCACCGTTCGCCCAACAGATTTTGAAACTCGGATTTCCCTGCCTTCCAGATCCACATCTCCCCAGCGCAGCGCCAGAGTCTCCCCCTTCCTGAGACCGCAGAATATGGAAATGGCATAAAACAGCTTATATTGTGTGGGAACATTGCATTTTTTGATACATTCCCCGAAAACATCGCCCTCTTTGTTTTCCGTTGCATGACGCCTTCTATATTTGACTTCATAAGTCAAATCCAGAGATTTCAAAAACATGACGGACTGCTGAGGCGTAAAATACCGCAGCTCCCCGTTTTCCTGCCTTCGTCTCGGCTTCTGGGCATACTGGCAGGGATTGTTCTCGATGATGTTCCAGCGTCTGGCAGTCCTGAAAATGCAGCTGAGTACATTTGCAAAGCGCCGGATGGTTCCGAAAGAATACTCCTCCGCCAGCGTCCTATAAAAGGCCTCTATGTCCTCGGTCCGGATGCCTGCCACCCGATATCCCTTGAAATAGGGCTGGATCCTGCCCTCCAGCAGCTGCTTGTACCCTATATAAGTTCCATAGGCCAGATTTTCCTTGACGCTCTCCAGCCATTGATCCGAAAATTCCTCAAAGGATACCTTTTCGGAACGGACGTCATGACCAAATTTCAGCTTGTCTTCCAATTCCATAGCATACTTCATCGCCTCCTTTTCCTGCTGCCTTGGAGTGGCTGACTGATCCACCGAATAGGTAAGGTTCTTCACAAGCTTGTTCCCCTCCTTGTCATATCCCAGACAGATCACAATGCGATAGACCACCCTGCCGCTTTTGTGTGTGACTCTCTTCAATGACGCCATTAATCATTACCTCTTTTCTTCTTTTTGTAGGGCAAACATCCGTTTGCGAAGAGGATTATAGCAAAGCGGCCAAAAAAAGTCCATGTTTCTGATCTTAATTCATGAACCGCAAGGCATGAAATAGGACATGCGGCATATGCCACATGTCCTGCGAGGGTCAACACAAAAACGGTATGAAAAAAGTATGACATTTTTTAATGGCAGGCTTACCGCACATGAAAGGCCAAAAGCCCAGGATACTCCGCCGCGCCTCCTAACTCCTCCTCTATCCGGAGGAGCCTATTGTACTTGGCAGTCCGATCGCTTCTGCAGGGCGCTCCGGTCTTGATCTGCCCCGTGTTCCAGGCAACCGCCAGATCTGCTATGGTGGTGTCCTCCGTCTCACCGGAACGGTGGGACATGACCCCCGTATAATTGTTCTTGTGGGCCAGCTCCACTGCCTCAAAGGCCTCCGTGAGAGTACCGATCTGATTCACCTTCACCAGAATGGAGTTTGCCGTGCCCAGCTTGATCCCTGCGGCCAGACGCTTTTTGTTGGTGACGAACAGATCGTCTCCCACCAGCTGCACCTTTCCTCCAAGCCTTGCCGTCAGCTTCTGCCAGCCGTCCCAGTCGTCCTCGGCAAGAGCGTCCTCAATGGACAAGATCGGGAACTTTTCCACCAGACTCTCAAAATAGGAAATCATCTCCTCCGTGCTCCGGATGACCTCCTCTCCTTTCAGACGGCTTTCCCCGGGGAAATGATACATGTCCGTCTTCTCATTGTACAGTTCGCTGGAGGCCGCATCCATGGCAATCCACACGTCCTCCCCCGGCACATAGCCCGCAGCCTTGACAGCCTCCACCAGTATGCTCAGAACACTTTCCGCGTCCGGCAGGTCCGGAGCGAATCCGCCCTCGTCCCCCACTCCCGTGGAGAGCCCCCTATCCTCCAAAAGCTTCTTCAGATTATGGTACACCTCCGCACAGATACGCAGGGCATCGGAAAAACATGACCCGCAGATAGGCATAATCATGAATTCCTGAAAATCAACCGTGTTTGCGGCATGCTTCCCGCCATTCAGAATATTCATCATGGGCACCGGCAGAAGATGTGCTCCCGTGCCCCCCACATAGCGGTACAAGGGCATGGAAAGAGCCGCTGCGGCAGCCTTGGCGCAGGCAAGAGACACGGACAGCATGGCGTTGGCGCCCAGATTCTCCTTGTTCTCCGTACCGTCCAGCTCGATAAGCTTCCTATCGATCTCGTACTGATTCAGGGCATTGGCGCCCAACAGCGCAGGGGCGATCTTTTCATTTGCATTCCTCACGGCATGCTGTACCCCCAGCCCAAAATACCTGGGCTCCCCGTCCCGAAGCTCCACCGCCTCGAAACGCCCCGTGCTGGCGCCGGAGGGCACGGCAGCTGTTCCTTCATAATGGTTTCCGTTCCCATGATTCAGAACCGCCACCTGTGCCTCCACGGTAGGATTGCCTCTGGAATCCAGAATTTCCCGGGCATGAATGGATTTAATTTCCAAGTATGTGGTCATAATAGTGGGCCTCCTTTTGCTTTGTTGATTCCTCTTAAAATGCCCAAAAGATAGGCTTCCTATTCTCATCTAACCCATTTCCCCGCAGCTGTCTATGCTTTCCCCGATATGCTTTCTTTCCCTAAATAAGATTTACCTGCCCTAATAAGATTTTCCTACCCTAATAAAATTTTCCTATTCTAATAAGCCTTTCCTGCCCCAATAAGCCTTCCTTCCCTAATAAGCCTCCCTAATAAGCCTTTCCTGCCAAAATTTCACAGTAGTCTTTATAATTTTTCTCCAGAAGCGCCGGTGTGTCCAGTCCGTAGGGACATTTGGCCCTGCATTTCCCGCAGTGAAGGCATCCTTCTATCTTCTTCATCTTCTCCTGCGCCTCGGGAGTCAGATGGGCGGCAGAGGGAGAACGGCGGATCAGCAGGCTCATGCGGGCGCAATTGTTGATTTCGATCCCTGCGGGACAAGGCATACAGTAGCCGCAGCCTCTGCAGAAATCCCCCAGAAGCTCCTTCCTGTCCTTGGCAATGATCTCCGAAAGCTCCTCCGTCATCTCCGGCGGGTTCCCGATATAGGACAGAAATTCATTCAGCTCTTCCTCCCGCTGCACGCCCCATATAGGCAGCACATTGTCATACCGCGCCAAAAAAGCATAGGCAGCCGCGGAATTGGTGATCAGTCCCCCCGACAGCGCCTTCATGGCAATAAAGCCCATTCCTGCCTGAGCACATTTTTCCACCAGCTCTATGTCCTTCTCCGTAGCCAGATAGCTGAAGGGAAACTGCAGGGTCTCGTAAAGCCCGCTCTCCACTGCCTCATTGGCCACGCCAAGGCGGTGGTTCGTGATGCCAATGTGGCGCACCATGCCTTTTTCCTTGGCCTCCAGCATGGCCTCATAGAGCCCGGAACCGTCTCCCGGCTTAGGGCAGAAGGCCGGATTGTGGAACTGATAAATGTCCACATAGTCTGTCCGCAGATTGTGAAGGGATGTGTTCAGCTCTTTCCAGAAGCCCTCCGCATCCTTGGCTCCGGTCTTGGTAGCGATGAAAATCTTCTCCCGCATCCCCTCAAAGGCCTCCCCCAGCTTCTCCTCGCTGTCCGTGTAATATCTGGCCGTGTCATAAAAAGTCACGCCTCCCTCATAGGCCTTTCGCAAAAGCCCCACCGCCTCCTGTCTGGAAATCCGCTGAATAGGCAGCGCCCCGAAAGAATTCTTCTCTGTGGTGATGCCGGTTGCACCCAATGTCACCTTTGCCATGTTGTTCCTCCCATCAAAATTGTGATTCTTCTCGAATAATGAAAAACATCCCTTATCACACGTCCTTTTACACGAAAGGGAACCATAAACCGTATCTCTACAATCCATGGCTCCCTTCTTATCCTGCCTTCCGCATATACGGTATTCCGGACAATTTTTCTTACTTTTTCTCTTTTCTTTGGATCACTTTTGCACCAGCAGCGACTTTCCCGTCATCTCCGCCGGCTGCTCTTTGCCCATGATCTGAATCAAAGTGGGAATGATGTCCGCCAGACAGCCGTTCTCCCTGAGGGCGAAGTCTTCGTCATAGTTCACCAAGATAAAGGGCACCTGATTCGTGGTGTGAGCGGTAAAGGGTTCTCCCGTCTCATAATCCACCAGCATTTCCGCATTGCCGTGATCCGCACAGATAAACATGGCTCCGTCCACCTCTCTGATGGCCTCCACAGCCTTGCCCACGCATTCGTCCACTGCCTCCACAGCCTTGACTGCCGCGTCTAAAACGCCGGTATGTCCCACCATGTCCGGATTTGCAAAATTGATAATGATAACATCATATTTATCGGAACGGATGGCCTCGCAGAGCTTATCGCATACCTCGTAAGCACTCATCTGGGGCTTCAGGTCATAAGTCGCCACGTCCTTGGGCGAGTTCACCAAAACCCTGTCCTCCCCCTCGTTGGGCTCTTCCACGCCTCCGTTGAAGAAAAATGTCACATGGGCATACTTCTCCGTCTCCGCAATGCGGGCCTGCTTCATGCCGTTAGCCGCCAGCCACTCCCCGAAGGTATTTGTGACGGACACCTTGTGGAACGCCACGTCCTTGTTGGGAATGGTGGGATCATAATCGGAAAAGCACACATAAGTGATATTCATTCTGGGGCCTCTGTCAAAGCCCTTGAAATCGTCGTCGCAGAATGCTCTGGTAATCTCCCTTGCCCTATCAGGACGGAAATTAAAGAAGATAACGGAGTCCCCCTCCTGAACAATAGCCACGGGCTTTCCGTCCTCCATTGCCAAGGTAGGCTTCACGAACTCATCCGTCTCCCCCCTGTCGTAGGACTCCTGAATGCCGCAGATGCCGCAGGCGGCAGTAAGTCCCTCCCCCTTCGTCATGGCATCGTAGGCCAGCTTCACCCTATCATAATTGTTGTCTCTGTCCATGACATAATACCGTCCCATGACGGATGCGATCTTACCCACGCCGATCTTCTCCATCTCGGCAGCCAGAGCCTGCGCATACTCCTTCCCGCTGGCAGGAGGGGTGTCACGGCCGTCCAAAAAGCAGTGTACATAAACCTTCTTCAGGCCGTTTCTCTTTGCCAGCTCCAGCAGGCCATACAAGTGGGTATTGTGGCTGTGGACGCCTCCGTCGCTCAGTAAGCCCATCAGATGAAGGGCGGTGTCATTCTTCTTGCAGTTTTCCACTGCCTTCAAAAGAGCGGGATTCTCAAAGAAAGTACCGTCCTGAATCTCCTTGGTGATTCTGGTCAGCTCCTGATACACGATCCGCCCTGCCCCCATGTTCAGATGCCCTACCTCGGAATTTCCCATCTGCCCTTCGGGAAGTCCCACCGCCATTCCGCTGGCGTTGCCCCTCACAAAAGGACACTCCTTCATCAGCCTGTCCATCACCGGCGTCTTCGCCATAGCCACCGCGTTCCCCTCGGTCTTTTCATTGAGGCCGTATCCATCCAGAATCATCAAAACCACTGGTCTCTTGCTCATGCTCTCTCTCCTTATGCCCTTCCATCTATGCCGGCCGGTTCGCCGCCGGAAGATGATTTTTTTGTGAGGAGAGACCTGCTGTGCCTCTCCCTTCTCTACTTCCCGATTATACACCGAAAAAAGCCCCTTCGCAACTGCATCTTTATTCTTCATATAATAAAATCTCCCTTCCGGCTATTTCTTTCCGAAAGTCACCTGCAATACCTGCTGCGGCAGCGAATTCCACCGAAAGGTTTCTATGCCTCCTAAACCCTCCGGCGCATTCCGGAAAGCTTAAGCAACGCTGCCTAATCCGGATGCACAATTCGGATCATGCTCGCCCAAGAACAAGGGAAATAGGGGGAACAGCCACGGGGAACAGCGGGCCTCTCCCGGTTGACAAACATTCCCTCTCTTTGTATAATATTCACAAACAAATGGTTTAACATACAAACCATGCAATACCATACATACGGGGGTAAGACAAAATGAAAAGCATTCGCACCAAAATCACCTTATGTTTCATTCTGACTCTTCTGGTCTCATTGCTGGGGGCGGGAATCTCCGGCATCATCCCAAGCTACAACAGCATACTGTCCACTGTTGACTACATGATGAGCGAAACGGCCGGACTGGCGGCAGAGAGGGTAGAGCAGGAGCTTTCTGCCTACAAAAACGTGGCTATGGACACGGGCTGCATCCCTCAGCTGTCCGACCCGGAAGTAGCCGCAGACGAGAAGCAGAGCATCATTCAGGAGCGCTGCTCCATGCACAATTTCCAGAGAGGAAATATCATAGGCATTGACGGCATCAGCATCTTTGACGGGAAGGACTATTCGGACCGGGAGTATGTGCAGCAGGCCATGCAGGGCAATGTCTATGTGTCGGAGCCGCTTGTAAGCAAGATCACCGGAGAACTGTCCATCATGGTAGCCGCTCCCCTCTATGCGGAGGGTGTCTACGGCTCCGAGATCGCAGGCGTGGTGTATTTCGTTCCCCACGAGACCTTTCTGAACGATATCGTGTCCTCCATCCAAATCGGTGACAACAGCAGGGCCTACATGATCAATAGGTCCGGGGACACCATTGCCGACGTCACTCTCGACACCATCACGGTTCAGAACATCGAGGCCGAGGCAAAGAGCGATTCCTCCTTGAGCGATCTTGCCGCCATCCATGAATCCATGCGCCGCGGCGAAATCGGTTTCGGCAGTTATGAAAACGCCGGAGAAGAGATGTTTATCGCATATGCTCCCGTGAAAGATACCGACGGCTGGAGCATTGCAGTCACTGCTCCCCGGATGAATTATCTGGCTGATACCCTCAGAGGCATCTCCATCAACACCACCGTAATGATCATTTCCATACTGGTTTCCATCATAGTGGCCCTGCTGCTGGCAAACAGCATCAGCAAACCCATGAAGGCTTGTGCAAAACGCATGAAGCTGCTGGTGGAAGGCGATCTGGAGACTCCCATGCCCAAGGTCAAGGGCAGGGACGAGACCGCCATGTTAGTCAGATCCACGGGTGAGCTGGTAAACGGCCTCAGCGCCATCATCAACGATATCAGCTACCTGCTGACCCAGCTGGCAAACCAGAATCTGGACATCCACACCCAGCATGAGGAGGTTTATACGGGAAGCTTCAAAAGCATACTGCTCTCCATGCGTCACATGAAGGTTCAGCTGAACCAGATTATGTGGCAGGTCAACTCTTCTGCGGATCAGGTGTCCTCCGCCAGCGACCAGCTTTCCTCCAGCGCCCAAACCCTCAGTCAGGGAACGGTGGAGCAGGCCGGGTCCGTGCAGCAGCTGGCAGCCCAGATCAACGAGATTTCCCAGCAGGCCAAAAATACGGCGGCGGGCGCGCTGGAGGTTCGCAGCCAGACCCATTTGGCCGGCAAAGAAGTCTCCCAGTGCAATATACAGATGCAGAAGCTCATGGATGCCATGGATAAGATTCAGACTTGTTCCAATGAAATAGAAAAGATTCTAAAGACCATAGAAGACATTGCGTTCCAGACCAACATCCTATCCCTGAACGCCGCCGTGGAGGCCGCCAGAGCCGGCAGCGCGGGCAAGGGCTTCAGCGTGGTAGCCGAGGAAGTGCGCACCTTGTCCGGCAAGTCCGCAGCAGCGGCCCAAAACACCTCCACCCTCATCGAGCGCTCTTCCGAGGCAGTGCGGGAAGGAATGGGAATCGCCAGAGAGACTGCGGACATCCTTATGGGCGTAGTAGACAGCATACAGTCCGTGGTAGGTTCCATCGACAACATTGCAACGGTGTCCAACGATCAGTCCGAAGCCGTATGGCAGGTCTCGGAAGGCATCAACCAGATTTCCGTGGTGGTTCAGAGCAACAGCTCCACGGCTCAGGAAGGCGCCTCCGCCAGCGAACAGCTCTCCACCGAGGCTGCAGGCCTGAAGCGTCTGGTGAACCAGTTCACCTTGGCCTCAGACTGATCCGCCGTCCCTATGCCGTCTGCACGGCTCCGGCGGCTCCCTCAAACTGGGAATTGTACAGTTCCGCATAAAATCCACCCTTGGACAGCAGCTGGTCATGGCTGCCCTGCTCCACGATGTCGCCGTCCTTCATAACCAGAATCACGTCGGCGTCCCTGATGGTGGAAAGTCTATGGGCGATGACAAAGCTGGTGCGTCCCTTCATCAGGTTGTTCATCGCCTTCTGTATTCTGATCTCCGTTCTGGTATCCACGGAGCTGGTGGCCTCATCCAGAATCAAAATCGGATTGTCCGCCAGAATGGCTCTGGCAATGGTAATCAGCTGCTTTTGGCCCTGAGACACATTTCCCGCGTCCTCGTTCAGCTCCATCTGGTATCCTCCGGGAAGGGTCTGGATGAATCGATGGACGTGGGCGGCCTTGGCCGCGGCCACCACTTCCTCGTCCGTGGCGTCCAGCCTTCCGTATCTGATATTCTCCATTATGGTTCCGTTGAAGAGCCATGTATCCTGCAGCACCATGCCGAAACCCTCCCGCAGCCGGCTGCGGTTGAATTCCCTGACATCGTGCCCGTCCACCCGGACCGCGCCGCCGTTCACGTCATAGAACCGCATGAGCAGCTTCACCATGGTAGTCTTGCCCGCCCCCGTAGGTCCCACAATGGCCACCATCTGTCCCGGCTCCACCTGACAGCTGAAATCATTTATGATGATCTTGTCCGGCTGATAGCCGAAACGTACATGGTCGAAAGAGACTTCCCCGCGGATCTTTTCTGTTTCCACTGCCCCGGACACGGTGACGTCCTCCTCCTCTTCCTCCAGAAACTCGAACACCCTCTCCGCCGCCGCAGCCGTGGACTGGAACATATTGGATACCTGGGCCACCTGAGTGATGGGCTGGGTGAAGTTCTTCACATACTGGATGAATGCCTGAATCTCCCCTACCTCTATGACGCCCTTTACAGCCAGCATGCTTCCGCTGACGGCCACCGCCACATACCCCAGATTCCCCACAAAGGTCATAATGGGCTGCATCATGCCGGAGATGAACTGGGATTTCCACGCGCTCTCATGGAGAATCTTGTTGGTCTCCCCGAACTCCCTCAGAGTGGCCTCCTCCCTATTGAAGGCCTTGATGATATTCTGTCCGCTGTACACCTCCTCGATCTGGCCGTTGATCTTGCCAAGATAGTTCTGCTGGGCGATAAAATATTTCTGGGAATGCTTGATCACTACCCCGATCAGGCCCCCTGACACCGGCAGGATCACCAGCGCAATCAGAGTCATCACGGGACTGATCGAGAGCATCATGATCAGGATTCCCACAATGGTGGCCAGAGAGGTGATCAGCGTAGTGACGCTCTGGCTCAGACTCTGTCCCAGCGTATCCACGTCATTGGTGATCCTAGACAGCACCTCTCCCACCGTTCTGGACTCAAAATAAGCCATGGGCATCCGATTGATCTTTTCCGAAATCTCCCTGCGGAACCGAAAGCAAAGTTTCTGGGAAACCTCCGTCATCACCAGCCCCTGCACGAAGGACAGCAGCGCGCTGAGGGCATATAGGCCCAAAAGGAAAACCAATATCTCTCCGATGCGGCCGAAATCAATGCCCCCCGTGCCGCTAAACTTATCCATCATGCCGTTAAACAGCTCCGTAGTGGCCTTGGCCAGCACCTTGGGCCCAAGGATGTTGAATACCGTACTGCCTGCCGCAAAGATCATCACGGCGATCATGGCGATCTTGTACCTGCCCATATAGGCCATAAGCTTCCGTGCCGTCCCTTTGAAATCCTTGGCTTTTTCCCCTGCCATCATCCTTCCGCCGGGACCGTGGGGACCATGGCCGGGCATCCTTCCCGCCGTTTTACTCTCTTTGCTCATTTCGCCGCACCTCCCTCCAGCTCCGCTTCGGACAGCTGTGATCTCGCAATCTCCCTATATGCCTCGCAGTCACGCAGAAGCTCCCCATGAGTGCCCATGCCTGCGATTCTCCCCTCGTCCAGCACAATGATCTGATCTGCATGAAGAATCGTACTGATACGCTGGGCCACGATGATCACTGCTGCGTCCCCCGTTTTCTCTTTAAGAGCCCTGCGCAGCTCCACATCCGTCTTATAATCCAATGCCGAAAAGCTATCGTCGAACAAAAACACCTTCGGAGACTTGGCAATGGCTCTGGCGATGGACAGTCTCTGCTTCTGGCCGCCTGACACATTGGTGCCTCCCTGAGAGATCTCACTGTGATACCTGTCCGGCCTTCCCTCTATGAATTCCGATGCCTGAGCGGTTCTCGCAGCCTCCTCCATTGCAGTGTCGCTGATGTCCTCGCCCCCGAACCTCAGGTTGGAGGCAATGTCTCCGGAAAACAGCACCGCCTTCTGAGGCACATATCCCAAAAGGCTCCTCAGCTTGTGCTGGGACACCTCTCTGATGTCCACCCCGTCCAGAGTGATGCGTCCGCTTGTGACATCATAGAAACGGGGAATCAGGTTCAGCAAGGTAGACTTGCCGCAGCCCGTGCTGCCGATAATGGCAGTAGTCTCTCCGGGTCTGGCAGTAAAGGTCAGATCCCTCAGGGCATCCTCCTCCGCCCCCGGATAGCGGAAGGACACGTTCTCAAAAGCCACCGTGCCCTTGGCGTCCGCCAGCAGGGAATCCTGCACCTCCGGGCTGTCCACAACACCGGGCCGGGTGCCAATGACCTCCTCGATCCGACCTGCGGCCACCCCGGCCCTTGGCAGCATCACGGAAATCATGGTGAGCATCAGGAAGGACATGACAATCTGCATGGTATAGGTGATAAAGGCCAGCATATCTCCCACCATCAGATTGCCCATATCAATCCCCTTGGCCCCGAACCACACGATCATAATACTGATGCCGTTCATGATCAGCATCATCATAGGCATCATCACATTCATGACCCTATTCGTAAACAGCTGGGTCCCCATCAGGTCTCTGTTTGCCTTATCGAAGCGCTCCTCCTCAAATTTCTCCCGGCTGAAGGCCCGGATCACAGGAACTCCCGTCAGGATCTCTCTGGACACCAGATTCAGCCGGTCCACCAGAGTCTGCATCTTTTTGAACTTAGGCATTGCCACCGCCATCAGCACACATACCAGCCCCATGATCAGAATCACAGCCACACCTATGATCCACCCCATGCCGGTTCTGGTCCGAAGCACCTTCACAACGCCGCCCACACCGATGATAGGCGCATAGACCACCATCCGCAGCATTATAACCACCACCATCTGCACCTGCTGGATGTCGTTGGTGCTTCTGGTGATCAGAGAGGCCGTGGAAAATTTCTCCATCTCCCCATGGGAAAAGGAAACCACCTTTGTAAACACCCTCTCCCTGAGATTCAGCCCCAGCCTTGCCCCGATTTTAGACGCCAGCAGCCCCACCAAAATGGCTGCGGCCATCATCACCACCGAATAGGCAAGCATCCTGCCTCCTGTCCCCAGCAGATAATCCCTCTGGAGCCTGCCGAGGTCCATGCCCAGCCTTTCGTATTCCTGCCAAACGAACTGCACCGCCCTCTGGGCGATGAGGGTATCCCCAGACTCCCCCAGACCCTGCCGTATCTGCTCCCGCAGCTCCAGAATATAGGCGGCCTCTTCCCCGGAGCCCTCTCCCGGCAAAGCGCTCCCTATGGAAAGGTCTTTTGCCGGATTGTTTTCCGAATTCAGCGCCGAATAAATCAGCATGGGAATCCCCAGACACTTGTTCAGGGCCTCCCTATCCTCTCCGCTGCCGCAAAAGACATAATTCCCCTCTTCATCCCGTTCATAAGCGGAATCCAGCAGCGCTCTCTCCTCATCGGTCATAAACACAGCCAGCCCCTCATAGACGGATTCCCCCATCTTTTCCGGCACGCCGTCCCGAATTCCCTTCTGACCGATACCAATATCCACGATATCCGCCGTATACTGCGGCAGCGCCAGATCGCAGTACGCCTGAACCACCAGCAGAACAATGATGGCCAGCACGGACCACTTTGATTCCTTCAGATATCTGAAAATCTTCAGCATGGCCGTCTCCTTCCCATATCCAATATTTTCCAAAACGAATGTTCTTCCATTATAGAGATACCCCCATGGCAATGCAATAAAAAAACAATTAAAAAAGGATAAAAAAACGGTCACCTTATAAACCGTCACCGGTAAAATACAAATCCTGCAATACCACTTATAAAAATAATTATAATGGGGTTAAGTTTCCATTTACGCAATATGAACAGCATAGCTGAGAATATAAATACCGCAGTCCAATTAATGGATAAAAAGTTCATTTCCGAATGATCATTTCCGTACAATGCCAACAATATAATCGTGACAGCAGCGGAAATGATCAGTCCTAAGGAAGCGGATTTTAATCCGTTCAGCACTTCCAGCACATAAGCGGATTTCTGATGGGTCTGAAAAAATTTATATATAGTCAGTGAAATCGTAATGATATCCGTAAATATTTTTTCGCATATCCTGTTGCTGCTTGTCAAGGACGTATTCATCATTTTTCATCACTTTTTCTTGGTTTTCCCTGTTTTCCATGCTCTAAATCGTGGAGAATGACACGCTTCAACTTGTCCTCTACGCTTTGGGTACTTGTATCAGAGAAATGTACCTCGACTAAGTAAGTCGTCTTATCAATCTTCTTTTGCAAACAAGGCGTTAATCGCCCTGTGGTGTTGGTCTGAATGTTGTCGCTCATAGTCCTCCTTTTAGGCGCAAAAAAGACGCATGGTTTACAATTTACTGTTCCATGCGCCTTTACGCTGTTATTTTGATGTTAAGTTGTTTTTTATGCTAACTGCATAACCTCGGTTTCAAGTTCCCTTAATTCGTCTAATGATAATGAGGGAACACATAACGCAATTTCATTAAGTGAAAGTTTTCCCATTTTTATCATTCTTTCCGCTGTTTCTCTTGCCTCACTATTTCTAATATCTTCCGCATATGCTTCTAAAACCTGCTCATCGTCAAACAATGTCATCATAATGTCTACAACCTCCTGTTCCTTACTTTCAAGATATTCTTTCAACACGTTTCTGTCTTTACAGATACGGATTGTTTCTGTTACCGCTTTCTTTGTCTGCCCATATTTCTTTCTCTGCTCATTATATACCTTACAGAAAATAATATACTGTCCGATAATGCTGTTCTCGTCCTCTTGATATAGCACTTTGACCTCTGCATCTACCGCTATCTTTTCGCCATCAAAAAAGTCTTTTGAAAGTGATATAGTATCGGGTGGGTTCTCCGGTTTTTCACCCGTAAAGATAATATACAGTTCAGGTTTTGGCATATTCACTTTTTTAGAACCATACAAATTTTGCTTGGTACGCTTGAAAAAATCGTGATATGTTTGTATCAGATACATCAGCGCACGTATTATAATATTCAATGTCCATGTTGACTGACTTTCAATCAAAATGACAAGTCTGCCGCCAACCGAAAATCCAAGGTCATTATAGTCTGCGTCTACCAGTATGTGCTTGATCGTCACATCTTTTATATCTTCTTCTGTTACATTACCGTCCTCTGGGTGAAGTGCCTTATACAGTCGGAGCAGATACTTTTT
>ERZ808051.777-NODE-777-length-28543-cov-20.136795_pt1 | contig 28543 bp, 28 predicted proteins | sample MGYA00380199_ERZ808051 | MGnify/ENA primary metagenome ERZ808051 (study PRJEB31490, sample SAMN06133391) | mouse gut metagenome | isolation source: J11 | host: mice | place: China: Chengdu | collected 2015-05 ...
GAACGGTTAGGGTGGCGCAGGAAGCGTTTTAAGGGCATTTCCGGGGTACTTTGTATTGCAGGCAGGGAAATACCCATTACCGCCCGGAAAAGGGCTTCTAAGCGTCCACAAGGGCAGAAAAAGATACCGGGGAATGACAATGTATCAATCATCATTCCCCGGCGTTTATCCGCTGAATTTATAGCCGACACCTAACACGGTTTTTATGTAGGAAGGGTTTTTGCTGTCCGGCTCTATCTTTTTCCGTAGGTTGTAGATCACGTTGACAACGCTTGAATGGCAGCTATCGCTGTCCATGTTCCAAACGGCTTCAAATATCTGTTCTTGTGTGAGAACAATGCCGGGGTTAGAAGCAAGAAATATAAGGGTACTGTATTCAAGACGGGTAAGGTTTACTTCCTCCCCGTCTTGAAGAACCTGCCGCCTGCTTTGTATTATTTCCAGTCCCGGAAAAGACATTCCCGAAGCAGGGACAGGGATAGTCTGCACGGCTTCAAGCGATATGCAGTCAGCTATTGCCGCTATGATTTTGTCAATCGCTTTTTCTTCCTGTTCGTTAAGCGTCAGCAATAGCAATTTACTCATATATGCCCCCGCTTTTATTCTTTATGTTTTGTTGTTATGACAAAGGCTTTTTTCCTAAAGTCAATATCCACCGTTGATTAAAACAGATACCTTTTTCTGTTTGGTACGGGTTAAAGCCCGTCTTTTCTTTGCCGCTTATATCGTTTTCCATTTTTTCAATGATTTTATCCCTAACAGGTTCGGCGGTCTTTGTCAGATCCAACCAATCCGATAAATGCACCTGCATTTCCGTAATCTCGCTTTTTTCTACGGAAAGGCTGTTATCGGAATACAATTTCAGTATTTCTTCCCTGCTTAGATTTTTCACATGGGACGGGTCACGCAGGGTTTCAATTTCATCTTCTGTTTTTCTTAGTGGTTCGTCCGCTGCTTCCATGTCAATCAAAATCAGTTTCCCACCCGGTTTCAGCACCCGCACCATTTCATGGAATACGCCGTCCGTATCTGTAAAATGATGAAAGGCAAGGCGGGATAAAACAATGTCAAAACTGTTATCCAAAAACGGCAGTTCTTCCGCATATCCCTTGACAAAAACCATATTGTCTAAATGGCTTTCCTGTGCTTCTTTTTTTCCGACTCGGAGCATGGGGGCTGTTGCATCAAGGCATACAACGGTCTGAACCGAAGGAGCAAATGCCCGCCCGCAGGCGCAAGTTCCGGCAGCTACTTCCAGTACAATATCCGTTCCGGCAGGACTGGCGGCGTCCACTGTGTAATCAAGGTATTCTTTTTTCGTGAAGTTGACAGATTTGCTGTCAAAATTCGGGGCTTGTACCGCAAAAGAACGGTTAAGGGTTTCTAAGTTTTCCGGTATCATAATGCTGTTCCTTTCGTTGGGATAAAAAATGTACGCATATCCGTATTTTCTAAAGTCAATAGTTTCACTTTCTTGTCTATTCCTCCGGCATATCCCGTAAGGCTTCCATTTGTCCCGACTACTCTGTGGCAGGGGACGATAATGGAAATCTCATTGTGTCCTACTGCGCCGCCTACTGCCTGTGCGGACATTCGGGAAAGCCCTTTCTGCCCGGCTATCTCTTTTGCGATTTCCCCGTAAGTGACGGTTTTTCCATAGGGTATCTTTTGCAGGATTTTCCATACGGAAAGCTGAAAGGGAGTACCGATCATATGAATAGGCGGCATAAAAAGTGGCTCTCTGCCCGAAAAATAGACGGTCAGCCATTCCTTAGTCTGTTCAAGGATAGGCGTATCTTTTTCTTCATGTTCCGGGTCAAGGTGGTCTGCGTAATATTTTTCCCCGTCAAACCATAGCCCGGTCAGCCCTGCTTCATCAGCGGCAAGAAGAATACCGCCGATTGGCGATTGATAATGAGTTATATACTGCATTTTGTCCCCTTTCGTTATAAGTTAAAATATTGGTTAGCGTCAGCCGGGGCTTCGTCCCGCATAGTCATTGTATAACAGCGCAGGGGAGTAACTACCGTAATTTTATAGTCAATAAAATCATGTTCCCTGCCTGCTTTTTGACACATACGGTGTTTTGCCATATTGCGCCATTTGGTAACGCTTTCCTCGTCTTTCCATTCGGATTTACTAAGCAGTTTTCCCTTTGTGGAAAGGCTTTCAAAGCGTTCTGAACCGATAAATCCGTCAGCCTTTGCTAATTCCTCTTTTAAGGAAGCAGCCATATTCAGATAGTCATCCATTTTACCCTCTTTGATAGTTACCTCAAATAATACAATTACGTTCGCCATTTTGTGTTACCTCCTTATTTTTCATACATATTTTGCAAGGGCGGTAGCCGCCCTGTATTGCTTCTTCCAGTGTGTCAAACAGCACGATATTTTTCTCCAATGGTAATCTTACAGGGCAGCCCGGATTGCAGACAATCTTTGTGGTCTTTACTCCGTAATAAAATTTGCCGTTATACTGTTTGTTCCTTTCTGTGATCGCTCTTATTTTTTCTTGTTTTTCCATTTTGTTGTTTTCCTTTTGGTGCATAATCTTTCATGCCCGGTATTGCACCGCCCGCTACCGCCCAAAGATACAGACTGGCAACGCTGCAATAGGGGCTGAACCTCCTGCGGTACTTTTCAAATAATTTGCGGTCTATCTTTCTGTGATGATATACCATGCGAAGCCCACGCTGTATTGCCAAATCGTCATAACTGAAAATATTGGGTCTTTGCAGGCAGAACAGCAAAATCATTTCAGCCGTCCACACACCGATTCCCTTTAGGGCAGAAAGTTCTTTTATGGCTTCCATATCAGACAATTCAGAAATGCCCTGTAAATCAAATTCGCCGCATTGCACTTTCCCCGCAAAGTCCGTGATATATTCAGCCTTGCGGAATGTCATGCCGAAAGACTGTAATTTAGGAATACTTGCAGACAGGATATTGTCGGCGTTTACCTCCCCGAAGCAGTCACTCATTCGCTGCCAAATGGTAGCTTGTGCTTTTGTAGAAATCTGCTGTCCTATGATGTGGTGTATGACAGAGGAAAATAAATCTGTGTCAGTTTCACGCTCTATATGACCTATCTTATCAATAACCTCCGCAAAAGTCTTATCTTTGCTTTTCAAATAGTCCGTTTCTGTGTTGCTATATCCGAAATACAATTCTGCACCTCCCGTCTGTCAAAAGGCAACTTGACACCTTATCATCTTTTCACTATAATTTTATCACGCAAAATAGATAAATAATATCAGTAAAACGTCAGAAACTATCAAAATATCTCCAAATGAAAGGGCATATGAACATGAAAAGTGAAAAAGAAAAATATCTCAATTCCGTAAATCTATATGTTGATACTGATTTTCCTTATCTTGTCCTTGATGTGATTAACGACAGGAGCTATCCTCGCAATCCCGGCTTTCAAGTCATGCACTGGCATGAGGATTTACAGTTTATTTATGTTTTAGGTGGTTCTATTGAAGTAAAAACGCTTGACAATACTGTTTCTGTGCAGGCAGGAGAGGGTATTTTTATCAATAAGAATGTGGTGCATTTTGTACGGCGCACGGGCGAATGTCACTATAACAGTTTTATTTTTCCGGCGCAGTTCCTTGAATTTTCTTTCCATAGTCCGGCGAAACAGTTTGTTGATGTTGTTGTAGAAAATGAGCAGTTTTCCTTTTTTCATTTTACAAGCGGGGAAGAATGGCAGGAAAAGGCATTGTCGCTTTTGTGTAGGCTTTCAGAGTTGGAAAAAACCAAAACAGAATTTTATATTTATGAGGTATTGGTGCTTTTAGCTGCTCTTTGGCTTACTATGAGAAAGAATATTCTGTTGCCACCAAAACAGCAGGAGAGTACCGTCAGTATGCGTATGCAAAAATTCCTGCGCTGTATTGAACAGCATTACCCGGAAGATTTGACACTGGAAGATATAGCGGAAAGCGCAAGCGTAAGTAAATCAGAATGTCTAAGGTGTTTTAATTTGACGTTGCAGACAACGCCCTATAAATATTTAATGGAATATCGGCTGTCAAAGGCGGCAGAGCTGCTTAAAAAAACAGATCAGCCCGTCAGTGATATTTCTGCCTGTGTGGGTTTTCATCAAGTAAGCCATTTCGGGAAATGTTTTAAGGAGAAAACGGGCTATTCGCCTAGAGAATATAGAGGTTTGTAAAAAGCCATTTTATGCCTTTTCTAGACTATCAACGCCAAACAGCCAAGTCAAGGACGTAAACGCCGCTAAAGCGGTAAATCCTTGACTTGGCTGTCTGCCATTGATAAAGGGTAATTAAGGCATAAATGAATATCTATGTTGCAGCAACCTCTTTTCCTTTCCATTCCCTTCATGCGATAGGGATAATTCAATCAAAATTCAAAAGAACGGATAGGAAAGGAATAGATAATTTATCATTCTGTAATTTATTCTTTAGTATTTTATATATCTATATTTTATTGCATTGGTTTTCCCTGCGTTGGAAAATCCAATGTTGGATTATCCGGTGTAGGATTTTCCACGATTGGATTATTGCCATAGCTGTCATTCAGCTTTGGAGAAGAATAGACTGTATATTCCATTTCCCGAAGCAATCCCTTTTCATTGCGTATTCTGTTGCGGGTAATATATCCTGCCTGCTCCAGTTCGTGTATAATCGTTGTAATAGCGTCTAAGCCCTCTTTGTTGATATAAGCTAACCCTTGCAGGGTAAAATTCCATTCCGGGGGCAATAAGAGCATTTGACAGAGCAGTCCTTTTGCCCGTAGGGATAACTGGCGGTTGCGTAAGTGGGTGTTTGGCATGATTGTATAATCTTTGACTTTTTCTACTCTGAATACTGGTATTATAGGCTTGTCCTTTCTTTTTGTGCGAAAGCCGAAGTCCACAACTTTGAGGGGCGTGTGGGTATGCGTCTTAGTGATTGTATTTTTTGTGGTTTCATTTACTACAATCTTCCCGGTTTGCTTCACCGAATCTCTGGAAATGAACAATTTCCCTTGCTCGCAGGAAACGAATAGGATCGCAGACTTCCTGGTCATGAATCAGACGTAAAATATTGTCATAGGTAGTGCGGGCTTTTTGCTCTGCCGCCATATCCTCCGTCAAATCCGTAATCGCATCCCCTTTCGACTGGAACACACAAGCGTTGAAAGGAACTCCTCCCGCCGACTGCGGCCAGAGAGCGAGTGTATGATCAACATAATATTTATCGAAGCCGGAAGCAACGATTTCATCCATAGAAAGATCCTTTGTCAGCTGATACACGATAGCGGAAATCATTTCCATATGCGCCAGTTCTTCCGTTCCGATATCCGTCAAAAGTCCTGCCACCTCATTGTAAGGCATGGAATAACGCTGTGACAAATACCTCATGGACGCTGCAAGTTCTCCGTCAGGGCCTCCAAACTGGCTGATAATAACCTGGGCAAGCTTTGCATTGGGTTGCGTAATTTTTACCGGAAACTGTAATCTTTTTTCATAATTCCACATATCTTAACATCCTCCTTCCCAGGGCATAGGTTGAAGCGCCCATTTCCATTCTTTGCTGCATGTATCTGCTACGGAAAGGGAGAGCGGGCCATATTTCATGGCATAATCACGCATCATCTGATTTTTCATGCGCATATAATGATTAAAATATTCCATCGCCTCTCTGTCGAAAGGATGGGTGTCCAGATATTGCGTCATTTCTACCGTTACGAAATCGACAATTCCTATATTTCGCAGCATATTTTCCTGCTCAACATTCATTTTATGGCTCATTGAACACATCTCCTTCCTGTAAAGGGTTTCGTTAATTCTGGAAAGATCGTGCCAGTACAGTAAGCTTCATCCAAATCCTCATAGATCTGTGTAAGATGCTGCCACGGCACATATGCCATAGCTAACGGAAAACGGTCAAAATATTCGTTAAAATTATAATCTTGCATAATACTCCTTTCATAGATTTTGAATACTCCTAATATACTGTATGTTGGGCGCTTTTTATCGTGTTAGTATAATCCAATTTTTTTAAAAACGACATATTTTACAATAACATGGACAAACAACAGAATAAGAGTGATATTGACATTCCTTCTTATGGGGCATATAATTGATATGTGTAATGAGAATCAATTTCAAAAACAAAAGCATAACTGTCGGATACAATAGCTGGACAGGGCAGAAATGAGGATGGACATGACTCTTTATGATGGACAGAAGGGCGAAGTGTATGAAGTGAGCGGGGTATATGTAGAAGAACCTGTGACGAGAAGACTTCAGGCATTAGGGCTGAACGACGGCACAAAAGTCAGGATATTAAACCGGAAAAAGGGCGGCGCACTGATTATTCAGGTAAGAGGAACCCGGCTTGCGCTTGGGAAACATATTTCTTCTGGAATCGAGATCAAAGGAGGAAAGCAATGATTGACAGGGAAATGATAGATAAAGATAAAACGGTACATGTAGCATTTGTAGGAAATCCGAACTGTGGAAAAACAACTTTATTCAATGCCATTACCGGTTCTAAACTAAAAGTTGCCAACTGGCCGGGGGTCACGGTGGAAAAAATAGAGGGTGAGGCCGAATATGAAGGCTTTCATCTGACTCTTGTAGATACGCCCGGTATTTATTCCCTGACTTGTTATACGATCGAGGAGAAAGTGACAAGACAATGCGTGATGGATGACGATATCGAAGTAATTGTCAATATTGTAGATGCTTCTTCGCTGGAAAGAAATCTGTATCTTACCATGCAGCTGCTGGAGCTTGGCAAGCCTATGGTTCTGGCATTGAATATGATGGATATTGTAGAAGAGCGGGGAACGGAGATCGACCTTCACCGTCTGCCGGAGCTGCTCGGGGACATTCCGGTAGTCCCTGTTTCTGCCGCCAGGCGAACCGGTCTGGATATCCTCCTTCATGCGGTGGTTCATCATTATGAGGAAGGTTCTAAAGGTAATGTTCTTTATTATGGGGATGAGATCGAACATAAACTCGCCAAGCTGGAGGTCATGATGCAGGCCCATTATCCCACTCATTCTTCCGTGCGGTGGCACGCTATTAAACTGTTGGAAGAAGATGAAGAAGTGTGGGAAGAGCATCCCATTTCTGTTACCAATGTCGTTGACCGGAGCTATGAAAAAGAGATCATTCAGGCCAAATACGCTTATATTGAAAATATTGTAAATGAAACCCTGTTTTATAAACAGAAAAAGAAAGAGCGGACGGATAAAATCGATGCATTGCTTACCCATCCCGTTTGGGGTGTTCCCATGTTCCTGCTCATTATGGGCTTTGTCTTTTTCCTTACTTTTGTGGTAGGCGATTTTCTGAAAGGATTTTTCGAAATCGGTCTGGACAAATTATCGAACGGCACAACGCATCTCCTTGCTACTATTCATGTTGCCGGATGGATGCAGTCTTTGGTAGTGGACGGCATTATTGCCGGAGTAGGGGGGATACTTACCTTTATACCCAATATTTTTATTTTGTTTCTGGCCCTCGCTATTTTGGAAGACAGCGGCTATATGTCCAGAGTAGCATATGTCATGGATCATATGATGGGGAAAGTCGGACTCTCCGGCAAAGCATTTCTGCCTATGATACTCGGCTTTGGATGCACGGTTCCTGCGATTATGGCAACCCGCGCCCTGGAAACAGAACATGACAGAAAAAAAACAATGATTGTCACTCCCTTTATGTCCTGTTCCGCTCGTCTGCCAATTTATGTACTGTTTTCCGATATGTTCTTTGGGGATTATGCGGCCATCGTCGCTTTTTCCATGTATGTCATCGGGATGGCGATTGCCATACTTGTAGCAAAAATCATACATAAGATGGAAAAAGAACAGGAGAATAATTCCCTTTTGATCGAACTGCCGGAATACAAACGGCCCAATCCGAGAACCATTCGAATTTATGTATGGAACAAGCTGAAAGACTATCTGTCCAAAGCAGGAACTACCATATTTGTTGCCTCCATTATCATTTGGTTTGTATTGAATTTCGGCATCGGTGGAATGGTAGAAGACCCGGCCAACAGTTTCGGCGCATCTATCGGAAGATTTCTCGTACCCGTTCTTGCCCCTGCAGGCCTTGGCATGTGGCAGATCGTTGTAGCGCTCATATCGGGGATTTCGGCAAAAGAAGTCGTCGTTTCCAGCTTCGCCGTTTTATTCGGAGTAACGAATGCCAATTCCCAGGCAGGAATGCAGACGATTATACAAAACATCCAAAACGCCAGCCCCGGTTTCGGTCCGTTAAATGCTTTCAGCCTTATGATTTTCTGTCTGCTTTACGTTCCTTGCATCGCGACGGTAGCTACTATAAAAAAAGAAAGCGGCTCATGGAAATTTACATCAGGAATGATCGCCTTCCAGCTGCTATTTGCATGGATGGTTTCCGTTCTCATATTTCAAACGGGAAGCCTGTTTTTCAGATTTTACTAATGAAATGGGGAAATGACATCAAACCGAACGGGGGCGGAAGCAACGGACATCGTGTCCTAAGCTTCCTAAAACCGCATCCGTGCGGTTTCCCTCCTTAATGATCGACCATTTCATAAGTGAAATTGCTGATTGTACGCAACAGAAGGAAACCCATCCCCATTGCCGTCCCACGGCCCCGAATCGCCACCCCCTAAGCCGCTTGGAAAGAACGGCCTTAAGGATTCCAGCCTTTTTCCTCCCGATTCACAATAAAATACCTTGATTTCTTGCTCCATTTATGTAAAAATAATAGATAGCGCAATGATAAATTATTAACAAAGTTAGAGAATGCCTATTTGGTACGTAGTATGGCCATATAAGTTTTCTATGAAAGAGGAGAGAAGAATGAGAGGTATCGACACACAGGTCCGTAAAATACGCAGACGTGTTTTTAAAGAAGTAGCCAATCTCGCTTATACTTCGGAAGATCTGATTAATGATGTAGAAGCGTTGCCTTATAAGATCGTAGACTATGATGAGTCCCAATATGGGAATATTTACAGAGAACGAGCGATTGTCCGGGAGCGCATCCGACTTGCAATGGGACTTTCGCTGCGGCCGGAAAACATGCCGGTGCATGTCACACAGGGACTGGCGGAAAGCGATATCGATGAAAAATATTATGAACCGCCGCTGATGCAGGTTATTCCTTCCGCATGCAATGCCTGTCCGGAAAATCGTTATGAAGTGACCGATAAATGTATGGGCTGCGTGGCTCATCCCTGCCGGGAAGTATGCCCCAGGGGAGCTATTTCCATGAAGGACGGTAAATCCATTATCGATCAGGAAAAATGTATTAAATGCGGAAAATGCAAAACTGTCTGTCCTTACGATGCAATTTCCCACCAAGTAAGGCCCTGCCTTTCTGCCTGTGGGGTAAATGCCATTAAAAACGACGCAAAAGACAGAGCAGTAATCGACACGGATCTGTGTGTATCCTGCGGACAATGCATGGTAAACTGTCCCTTTGGCGCGATTGCGGACAAATCCCAGATTTTCCAGCTGATCCGTGCCATGCAGTCGGGCAGGAAGATTATCGCCCAGGTTGCTCCTGCGTTCGTGGGGCAGTTTGGAAAGGGAGTAACACCGGATATGATAAAAACGGCTTTAAAAGAGCTGGGATTTTTTGATATCTATGAGACAGCAATCGGTGCCGATATGGGCGCTATGGCGGAAGCAGAGCATTATGTTCATGCGGTTGCTTCCAAAGAACTTCCTTTTTTACTGACTTCCTGTTGCCCATCATGGTCGATGCTCGCTAAGAAATTTTTCCCGGAAACGATCGACAAGATATCCAATGCGCTGACCCCAATGGTGGCTACCGCCCGCAAGATCAAAGAGGATCATCCGGATGCCAGCGTTGTATTCATCGGCCCTTGCGCTTCGAAAAAACTGGAAGCTTCGCGCAGGACGATTCGCTCCGATGTTGATTTCGTCATTACGTTTGAAGAACTGGCAGGAATGTTTGAGGCAAAGGGCATCCAGTTAGACAATATCCAGCCAACGGCGAAGATGGAGGATGCTACCGGGGCCGGAAGAGGATACGGGGTGGCCGGCGGCGTTGCCAATGCCATTGAAGAATGCATCAGGGAATATTATCCCGATGTAGATGTCAATATAGAACATGCGGAAAGCCTTGCGGAATGCCGGAAAATCCTTATGTTGGCCAAGGCAGGAAAGAAAAACGGCTGTCTGATCGAAGGAATGGCATGTCCGGGAGGATGTGTGGCCGGAGCAGGAACGAATATTCCTGTCATTCAGGCGTCAAAGGAAGTTGCCGGATTTAAGGCAGCCGCCGCAAAAAAAATACCTGATATGGAACCGGGGAAAGGAATGGAATAAAAATGACAAAAATAAGGACAAGATATGCCCCAAGCCCTACCGGGCGGATGCATGTGGGCAATTTAAGAACCGCTCTTTACGCTTATTTAATCGCAAAACATGAAGGCGGGGATTTTATACTGCGTATAGAAGACACGGATCAGGAACGTTATGTGGAAGGCGCGGTGGAGATCATTTACCGCACCTTGGAAAAAACAGGCTTGATTCATGACGAAGGACCAGATAAAGATAAAGGCACAGGTCCTTATGTGCAGAGCGAACGTCAGGCGAAGGGTATTTATCTGGAATATGCGAAACAGTTGATCGATAAAGGAGAAGCTTATTATTGTTTCTGCGATAAAGAAAGGCTGGCATCTTTAAACCGCACCATAGCAGGAAAAGAAATCAATGTATATGACAAACATTGTTTACATTTGCCGAAAGAAGAAATAGAAGCAAAACTGCTTTCAGGCATACCTTATGTGATCCGCCAAAACAATCCGACGGAAGGAACGACGACTTTCCAGGACGAAATCTACGGAGATATTACGGTGGACAATGGAGAACTGGACGATATGATACTCATCAAATCCGACGGTTATCCTACTTATAATTTTGCAAATGTGGTGGACGACCATCTGATGGGAATCACTCATGTGGTAAGGGGGAATGAATACTTGTCCTCCTCGCCCAAATATAACCGTTTATATGAAGCTTTTGGATGGGAAGTTCCCACCTATGTCCATTGCCCTTTGATCACGGATGAGGAACACCATAAATTATCCAAGCGCTGCGGCCATTCTTCCTATGAAGATTTGATTGAGCAGGGATTTTTATCCGAAGCTGTCGTTAATTTTGTAGCCCTTTTAGGATGGAGCCCGGAAGGAAACGACGAAATCTTCACTTTAGAAGAATTGACAAAGGCTTTTGATTATCATCATATTTCCAAATCTCCGGCAGTATTTGATTATACGAAATTAAAATGGATGAATGGGGAATATATGAAAGCTATGGATTTTGATACCTTTTATTCCATGGCAGAGCCTTATCTGGAGGAAGCGGTCGGCAAAGACCTGGATCTTAAGAAAATAGCGGAAATGGTAAAAACAAGAATCGAAGTTTTTCCCGATATCAAGGACATGGTGGACTTTTTCCGCGAACTTCCCGATTACGATACAGCTATGTATACTCATAAAAAAATGAAAACAACAGCGGAGTCCTCCCTCGAAGTTCTGGAAGAGCTTCTTCCCGTCATAGAAAGCCAAGAAGCTTTCGACAACGATTCCCTGTATCAAATGCTCCTTTCCTATGTGGAGAAAAAGGGCTGTAAAAATGGTTATGCCATGTGGCCGGTCAGGACAGCCGTATCCGGCAAACAAATGACGCCGGCAGGTGCGACCGAAATCATGGAAGTTCTGGGTAAGGAAGAATCACTGTCCCGTATTCGCAAGGGCATAGCCTTATTAGAGGAGGCAGCGCACAAAAGCGAATGAAAAACAACTTATGTCAACAAATAACCGGGGAAGCTTCCCCGGCCCAAAAAAGGGCTATTATACACGCTTCCGGGCCTATGCAGGTGCTTGCCGGCCCGGGAGCGGGCAAAACTTATCTGATGATCCGGCGAATCCGCCATCTAATCTGTCATCATGGAATATCTCCCGACCGCATTCTCGTTATCACGTTCACAAAAGCTGCCGCATTGGAAATGAAAGAAAGATTTGCCCGTTTGACGATGAACGGATATTCCTCCGTTTCTTTCGGAACTTTTCATGCCGTTTACTACCAGATCTTAAGATCCGGCGGTAAGACCAGGAACTGGCTTCTCATATCTCCCAAAGAAAAAAAGGAATATATGAAACACTGCCTTTCCATGTGCCGCATAAAAGATGCGGACGATGATACGTTCGACAAACTTTTCCATGAAATAAGCAGATTGAAAAACAGTGATGATCCCAAAAAACAAGAACATTACTTGGCCGGTCTTCCCGCGGAGACTGACATGGAAGAAGACGATCTTATGGAAAAATATTTTCCGTATATTTATGAAGAATACAACAGGATTATGAGGGAGAACCGCAAACTTGATTTTGATGACATGATCATCCTGTGTGACAGGGCGTTAGCGACGGACAAAGATCTATTATCTTGCTGGCAGAAACGTTTTTCTCATATTCTGGTCGATGAATTCCAGGATATCAGCCCGCTCCAATATAAGATTTTACGGAATTTGGCCGCGCCGGAAAACAATTTGTTTATCGTGGGCGATGACGATCAGTCCATTTATGGGTTTCGGGGGGCGGGACCCGGGATTATGAAGCAGTTTGCACGAGATTATCCGACGGCAGAGCAAATTGTGCTGAATAAAAATTACCGGTGCAGGGAAGAGATCGTCAGGGCATCGTCCCTTTTGATCGAAGATAACCGGGAACGCTTTGCCAAAAATCTTCAGGCTGAAAAACAGGGCGGGGAAAAAGTAAAGCTTCACCTGTTTTCCTCCAAAGAAGAAGAGGAAGGTTACATCGTGGAAGAGTTAAAAAAAATCAAACCGGAAAATCTGGAAAAAACGGCAGTTATTTCCCGTACCAATGCTCAGGCCGCCGGATTATCGAAAGTTTTATTCCGTCACAGCATTCCCTTTCATATACAGGGAAAAACCGGCTGTCTGAAAGAACATCCCGTATCCAAAGACCTGTCCGCATATTTGCGATTTGCAAAGCAGACTGCTTCGCATCTTGCAGCTGGCAAGGCGGGTACACGGGAAGATTTTCTGCGGATCATGAACAAACCGTGCCGTTATATCCACAGGGAAGCTCTTTCCAGCCATATAGTATCGGAATCGGATCTTTTGGAATATTATCGGGACAGACCTTATATGCAGAAAAAAATCCAAAAATTGTTTGTGGATTTTAAACGAATATCGACGCTAAGGCCATATCTGGCAGTGGATTATATCAGAAAAAATATAGGATATGATTCTTTTTTAAGCGAAAAAAAAGAAGGTTCCGAGACCTGGATGGAAATTGCGGACTGCATACAGGAAACCTATCGCAATCTTGCATCTTTGGATGAATGGCAGTCTGCCGAAGATGAGAACGAAGCTGCAAATTCCCCTCAGCAAAGAAATACGGAAGACGAAAGCAAAAAAAGAAACGGTGTTCATCTGATCACTATGCACGGTTCGAAAGGGCTGGAATATGATAAAGTATTTATTCCCGATGTGAATGAAAAAATAATCCCTCATAATAAAGCAGTATCCGCACAACAGATCGAAGAGGAACGACGGCTCCTGTACGTTGCCATGACAAGAGCCAAAGAGCAGCTGGAGATCCTCTGTTCCGGCCGGCCGTCGTACTTTCTTGATAAGTTAAGATCATCCGATCACATTATGATTCATCCATAAGTTCATCGAACTCTTCATTATCAAGATATTCATCGAAAGCTTCCGCCACCATCTCATATTCCTCATCATCTTCAATATATTCCAGCACCGGCTCCGCATTGGTATCATTTTCATCTTCATAATAACGATAAAACCATACTTCCCCGTCGTTATTTTCCCCGTTTTCATCTAAGGGAAGCAAAACGATATAGTCTTTTTTCCGGCATTCCAGAATCGTAATGACCGCGCAGACTACATGAGATCCATCGTCCAGATCCAGTTCCACCATCATTTCTTCATCTTCTTCATTGCCGGGTTTGGCATTTGTGTCAAAATCTTTCATAAAAACTCCTTCCTTGTATCATTCATCCATATGCTGTTGTAAATACACCTCTATTGTACTAATAAAAGTAAAAATTATCAATATTTTTTCATTTATATCCAATAAGTTTACACAGGAAAAAATTTTTATGTTATACTATAAACCTACAATAATTTTCAACAAAAGAATAACGGATGAAAAGCAGGAATGGGGGTTTGATATGTACACAGTTGACAGCAGACAGGGCAATAAACCATATCCGTTAGGCGTAACGACAGAATTTGATTGTACTTATTTTTCTGTAGTTATGAAAGAAGGCAGGGATTGCGGAATTATTTTGTATGATAAAAAGACGGGAAGAGAAAAAAGAATTCCCTTTGGCATACAAAATAAATTCGGCTCTATTTACAGCATGGCGGTCAAAGATCTGGATACCGGCCGTTACGCATATAATTTTTATGACGGGGACAAGGTCTTTACCGATCCCTATGCAAAGGTGATCCATGGGCATGAGAAGTGGGGGAAACCGGACAATTTGTTAAAAGGCGGATTCTTGCCGGCGGATTATTCATGGGAAAACGATAAGCCATTAAAAATTCCTTATGAAGACAGCATACTTTATTGCCTTAATGTGAGAGCTTTTACAAAGCACAAATCCTCCGGCGCAATTCATAAAGGAACTTTTAAGGGAATCGTTGAAAAAATTCCTCATCTGAAAGAACTGGGAATCACCGTGCTGGAACTGATGCCCGCTTATGAATTTAACGAGGCGGAAAAACCGAAAACCGTTCCTATGACGATCAATGAGGTCCGCGGACAATTTATGCTGCCAAAAGATCAGCCGTCAAAATATAATTGCTGGGGATACCAGGAAGGCTTTTATTTTTCTCCCAAATCCGCCTTCAGCGCGGATAAGGATGCGGCAGCCGAGTTTAAAGATATGGTAAAAGCATTGCATGCCAATCAAATCGAGGTGATCATGCAGTTCTATTTTCCCAGCCATATCAAGCAGGGCCTGATTTTGGACGTGGTAAAATATTGGGTGCTGGAATATCATATCGACGGAGTACATTTAAAGGGAGAACGCATTCCGCTCCATATGATCGGCACGGAACCGCTTTTAACGGATACTAAACTTTTTTATTATGATTTTCCCTATTCACAGATTTACGAAGAAAATGAAACGCCCAAATTCCGCAATCTGGCTTCTTATTCGGACGATTATATGTATGCGGCGCGGCGTTTTCTAAAAGGGGACGACAATATGCTGGGGCTTTTCCTGGAATTGCAGAGAAAAAATCCAAAACAGCATGGAGTTGTCAATTATATGACAAACTACTACGGATTTACACTGGCGGACATGGTGGCCTATGAAAAGAAACATAACGAGGCTAACGGCGAAAATAATGGGGATGGCGATGACTGCAATGCCACATGGAACTGCGGCTGTGAAGGCGCAAGCCGTAAAAAAGCTATCGTGGAGCTGCGCAGGCGGCAAATGAAAAACGCTTTGACCATGCTTTTTATGGCACAGGGAACCCCTCTGATCTATAGCGGGGACGAATTCGGCAATACCAGATTTGGAAATAACAATCCCTATTGCCAGGATAACGAAACGGGCTGGATCAAGTGGCACAAAAACGGTTCGGGAGAGGAAATCTTCTCTTATATCAAAGACCTCATCCGGCTGAAAAAAGAACATCCTATCCTGCATTGCCCGAATGAATTGAAAGTGCTGGATTATACCGGATGCGGTTATCCGGATCTGTCCTACCATGGCGCGGAAGCGTGGCGGCCGGAGATGGATTATTACAGCCGCCATGTGGGAGCGATGTATTGTGGCTGCTATGCCAGAGACAGAAAGGGCAGAGAAGATAATTTCTTTTATATTGCATATAATATGCATTGGATCCCACACACATTCGCCCTTCCGAAACTTCCGAAGGGCATGGAGTGGCATCTCCTGGCAGATACCGGTTCCGGGGATGGCATTAAGATCAGCGGAGAAGCCGAAAAAGAGCAGCATGTGGAGGTGGATTCCCGTACGATCCGTATCTATATATCAAAACAGGAGGAAGGCGCGCAGAACAGTAAACCCCAATATGAAAAAAGCGCTTTTTAGAAAATGAAGGTTTGGAAGCATTTTAAAACAATTACTTACCATAAATATCTTGTCATGAAAGGCTGTTTTCGCGTCGGCCTTTATTATCAGGGAATCATGCATGACATATCCAAATACAGTCCGACGGAATTTTTGGTAGGCGCAAAGTATTATCAGGGAAACCGAAGTCCGAACAATGCGGAGAGAGAAGAGATCGGTTATTCCAGTTCATGGCTCCACCATAAGGGAAGAAATAAGCATCATTACGAATATTGGATCGACTATAGCTCCAAAAACATTCCTGGAGGCATGGCTCCTGCCCCGATGCCCCGGCGCTATGTGGTGGAAATGCTGATGGATCGTATTGCGGCAAGCAAGGTATATAAGAAAGATGCATATACGGACAACTGTCCGCTGGAATATTACCTCTCGGGGAAAGAGCGGGTTCCAATGCATGAAAGGACGAAAAAACAGCTGGAAAAACTTCTCTATATGCTGGCGGAAGAAGGCGAAGAGAAAACCTTTGCCTATATAAAAAATCACGTTCTCAAAAAGTAGCCGATCCGTGAGATACGGCACCAGGCTCATTGTCCGCAGGAATCAATGAGTCACCCTTTATGTTTTGCGGCATAAGATAAAGCATAGCATAAAGGAGTGAAAAAGTATGAATAATTGTTTGATTTTATTACTTTTACTTTGTTGCTGCGGCAATAACGGCGGATACCGGGATGGTAACGGCGGCTGTGGCGGCGGTATCCCCGACAACTGCGGATGCGGCGGAAGAGATTCCAGAAACGACGGCAGATGCAGAGACAGGGATCGGGATAGAGACAGGGATGATTCCTGCAGGGAAAGAGGATTCAATCCGTTCCCGTCACCCGGAAGCACATGCGGATGTGAGGAAAAACAGTCCTAAATAAACATTTGCCGGAAGCTTTTCTATGCCTCCCGATGATTCTTGACGTATCATGGCAGCAATGCTAAACTAGTACAAAAGAATCATTTGGAGGCAATTAATATGATAGACGGAAAAAAAGTACTTTTCAGCGGCATGCAGTCAACGGGAAATTTAACGCTCGGCAATTATTTGGGAGCGCTGAAAAACTGGGTGACGTTGAGCGATGAATATGAATGTTTCTATTCCGTGGTAGACATGCATTCCATCACCATCAGACAGGATCCTGCCGAATTGCGCAAACGGGCAAGGAACCTTCTGACTTTATATATTGCCGCAGGACTCGATCCTGCAAAAAATTGTATTTATTACCAGTCCCATGTATCGGGGCATGCTGAATTGGCATGGATCCTGAACTGTTTTACCTATATCGGGGAATTGAACCGTATGACCCAATTCAAAGACAAAGCGGCGAAACATGCGGATAATATTAATGCCGGGCTCTATACTTATCCGGTGCTGATGGCGGCCGACATTTTGTTGTACCAGGCGGACGTGGTACCGGTAGGAAAAGACCAGCTTCAGCATTTGGAAATTACAAGGGATATCGCGCAGCGTTTTAACGCTATCTATGGGAAAGTATTCACTATACCGGAACCTTATATGGGAAAGGCTGGTGCCAACATCAGAAGCCTTCAGAATCCCGAAAAAAAGATGTCGAAATCCGATGAAAATACGAATGCCAGCATCTACCTGATGGACGATCCCGACACGATCATCCGCAAATTCAAACGGGCCGTTACCGATTCGGAAGCATCGGTAAGATACCGCGAAGAACAGCCCGGCATCAGAAACCTGATCGAAATCTACTGCGCATGCACCGGAAAAACGCCCGAAGAAACGGAAAAAGAATTCGACGGCAAAGGCTACAGTGAATTCAAACCGGCCGTAGGCGAAGCTGTTGCCAGCATATTAAAGCCGGTACAGGACCGCTTTTATGAACTGTCGAAAGATAAAGCATATATCGACAGCATTATTAAGGAAAATGCCGATAAAGCAAATTATTATGCCATGAAGACTTTGCGCAAAGTACAGAAAAAAATAGGATTTCCAGAACGAATCCGTTAAATAAATTCCAGATGGATCAAGGACAAAAACTCCGTCACACAGGACGGGGTTTTTCACTTTGTGGAGGAAGAGGAGAGGCTATGGATGAGAAAAGATTTGAAGCCGCCAAAAATAAAATAATTGGAAAAACACGGGAGAAAACAAGCATCGGAACTTTTCGTGAAAAAACGGTTCATGCGGTGCTTAAGCATTATTATGCGCCCGATGAGAATACTCATGAAGTTGCTGTTGGAAACTATGTGGCCGATATTTTTGACGGAGAATCCATCTGGGAAATTCAAAACGGTAATTTTTATAAGATCCGTGCCAAGCTGGATGCTTTTCTTAAGCAATACCCGGTTACGATCGTTTTCCCGATTCCCCATCACAAATGGCTGATCTGGATAGACGAAGAAACGGGAGAATTGTCGCCCAAAAGGAAAAGTCCCTTAACAGGAAGTGCCTATCGGGCCTTTCCTGAACTATACCGGATCAAAAACTATCTTACGAATGAAAGACTCCGCTTTATTTTTCCTCTCGTGGATATGGAAGAATACCGTCTTCTGAACGGCTGGAGCAAAGACAGAAAAAAAGGTTCCCATCGATATGACAGGATACCGATCGGGCTTTTCGACGAAATAAGAATTGAAACGCGCGCCGATTATTTGCAGTTTCTTCCTGACGGCCTTCCCAGTCCATTTACTTCCGGAGATTTTGCAAAAACAGCGAAAATCCCTGTAAAAACGGCCAGAAATACACTTCATATCCTGACCTGCCTCGATATCATTAAAATTACGGGAAAAAGAGGGAACGCTTACCTTTATCAGCGGAGCATTCCTTTATAGGAACCAGCCTCAAGGAAATCAATTTTTCTAAGCGCCATGGCGGACGAAGCCAAGCGGGGTGGAGGCGGAGGGAAAGGAGGGCGGGCGGGGCGGTTTTCTGCCGGAGCTTCCAATCAGATTTCACTAATGAAATGGATATATGGTATGCAACCGGACGAGCCGGAAGCAACGGCATCCATGCCTATATTTCCTTGAACCAGCCTTCATTCCCCTTGAAAAAAGGACAGGCTTGAAGTATAATAACAGGGCATTATTTCCGAAAGGATGAGAATAAATCGTATGTATAATAAAATTGATTTCAGTAAAATAGATTTAACCGCAGAGCCTCCTGCGGAGGAGCCGGCGAGGCAGTATTATTATATAGCCAAATGCCGCCAATATGTGAAATCCGCAAGCGAACGCCTGGGCCGCACCCTTACTTCCACAGTTGTAACCTTCGGCTGTCAGATGAACGCCAGAGACAGCGAAAAACTGGCCGGAATATTGGAGTGTGTCGGTTATCAGATGTCAGACTGCGAAGAGGCGGATCTGGTTATCTATAACACCTGTACGGTTCGGGATAACGCCAATCAGCGCGTATATGGAAGGTTGGGAGTCCTGCATGGTTTTAAAAAGAAAAACCCCCATATGAAGATCGCATTATGCGGCTGTATGATGCAGGAAGAGAGCGTGATTGAAAAATTACAGAAAAGCTACCGCTTTATCGACCTGATATTCGGCACCCATAATATTTTCAAATTTGCAGAACTCTTATGTACTATGTTCGAATCCGGCAGAACCGTGATCGATATATGGAAAGATACCGATAAAATCGTGGAAGACTTACCTGTAGAGCGAAAATATCCCTTCAAATCAGGGATCAACATTATGTTCGGCTGCAATAACTTCTGCAGTTATTGTATCGTTCCTTATGTCAGAGGACGGGAGAGAAGCCGAAACCCCGAAGACATCCTAAAAGAAATCAAAGCTTTGGCGGCGGACGGCGTAGTGGAGATCATGCTGCTTGGACAGAATGTCAATTCCTATGGAAAAAACCTGGAAAAGCCCACGAGTTTCGCCGGTCTCTTAAAAGAAGCGGAAAAAATAGACGGCATCGAAAGAATCCGTTTCATGACTTCTCATCCAAAGGATCTCTCCGATGAACTGATAGAAGTTATGAAACATTCAAAGAAGATATGCCGGCATCTCCACCTTCCGCTCCAATCCGGTTCCACCCGTATTTTACAAGCGATGAACCGCCGCTATACGAAAGAACAATACTTGGCCCTTGCCGAAAAAATAAGAAAAGAAATTCCCGATATCGCCATTACGACGGATATTATCGTCGGCTTTCCGGGAGAAACGATGGAAGATATCGAAGAAACGATCGATGTGGTAAAAAAAGTCCGGTTCGACAACGCCTTTACCTTCATTTACTCCAAACGCACGGGAACACCCGCGGCCTCCATGCCCGATCAGGTTCCCGACGAAGTCGTGAAGGAAGGTTTTGACAAACTGTTAAAAACCGTGCAGGATACTGCCAGAAACCAGGTGGCGCGTTGGCAGGGACAGACGCTTCCTGCCCTTGTGGAAGAACAAAACGCCCAAGACAATACCTTGCTCACCGGCCGCCTTTCCAACAATACGATCGTCCATTTTCCCGGCGATGCTTCCCTGATCGGCCGGATTGTCCATGTGCGTTTAAAGGAATGCCATGGTTTTTATTATATGGGGGAAGCGGTGGAAACACCAAAATTCTAAAGAAAAGCAGAGGAAATAACAGTGGCAGAATTGACGCCTATGATGCAGCAATACATGGAAACAAAACAAGAATATAAGGACTGTATTCTCTTTTACCGTCTTGGTGATTTTTACGAAATGTTTTTTGACGATGCGCTGACCGCTTCTAAAGAACTGGAAATCACTCTGACTGGCAAAAACTGCGGTCTGGAAGAGCGTGCGCCCATGTGCGGCATCCCTTATCACGCGGTGGACGGCTATTTAACGAAATTAGTTTCCAAAGGCTATAAAGTGGCTATCTGCGAACAGGTGGAAGACCCGAAACAGGCGAAGGGGCTGGTAAAACGGGAAGTTACCCGCATCGTCACGCCGGGAACCAATCTGAATGTCCAGTCACTGGAGGAAAATCAAAACAATTTTTTGATGAGCATTGCCTATTTTCCCAATAAAACAGGAATTTCCGTAGCGGATGTCACTACCGGGGATTATTACCTGACGGAAGTGGACGATCTACGCAAGTTACTGGATGAAATCAATAAATATATGCCTTCCGAAATCATTTGTAACGACGCCTTTATCGTAAGCGGCATGGATATCGATGACCTGCGCAGCCGGTTAAAAATTGCCGTATATCCGCTGGAAGCTCATTATTTTGACGACGATGCCTGTAAAAAATGCCTGATGCGCCATTTTCATGTGCATGTCCTGACCGGACTGGGAATCGAGGATTTCCCCGTCGGCGTTGCGGCGGCCGGAGCATTGCTGCAATACTTATATGACACACAGAAAAATTCCCTTTCCCATTTTACCCATTTATACCCTTACCTTACCAGCAAATATATGCTTCTTGACAGTTCCACAAGAAGAAATCTGGAATTGACGGAAACACTTCGTGAAAAGCAAAAGCGAGGTTCTCTTTTATGGGTATTGGATAAAACAAAAACCGCAATGGGCGCGAGAACTCTTAGAAGTTATATCGAACAGCCTTTGATCAATCTGACGGATATCCTCATGCGGCAGGACGCCGTGGAGACTTTATGCACCGATTCCGTGGCAAGGGATGAGATCAGGGAATATCTCAATCCCGTTTATGACCTGGAACGGCTCCTTGGCAAAGTCAGCTATAAAACGGCAAACCCGAGGGATCTGATCGCCTTCCGCAATTCATTGGAAATGCTGCCCCATATCAAAACAGTATTGCAAGATCTGGACTGCGGGCTTCTCCAAAAGATAGAACAGGATATCGACGGGCTATCCGATATTTTTTCCCTGATCGACAGAGCAATCATCGACGATCCGCCGATTCAGGTGCGGGAAGGCGGAATGATACGGGACGGTTTCGACCCTGATGTAGATAATCTCCGCCAGGCCAAGACCCAAGGAAAAAACTGGCTGGCGGCCCTGGAAGAAGAGGATCGGGAACGAACGGGAATTAAAAACCTGAGAATTAAGTTTAATAAAGTATTCGGCTATTATCTGGAAGTGACCAATTCTTATTTGAATATGGTTCCCGAAGACTATATCCGCAAACAGACACTGGCCAACGCGGAACGATATACAACCCCCCGCCTCAAGGAACTGGAGGATACGATACTGAACGCCGAGGACAAGTTATATTCCCTGGAATATGACATCTTCTGCAAAATCCGGGATACCATCGCCGGTGAAATCGAGCGGATCCAACGGACGGCAAAAGCGATTGCCGCTCTGGATGTGTTTGCTTCTCTTTCCGTAACGGCGGAACGAAATCAATATGTACGGCCTAAAATAAATGAAAAAGGCGTGATTCACATTAAGGACGGAAGACATCCCGTCGTAGAACAGATGATCGCAAATGAAATGTTCATTGCAAACGATACCTTCCTGGACAATAACAAAAACTGCATCGCCGTCATTACCGGGCCGAATATGGCGGGCAAATCCACCTATATGCGCCAAACCGCCCTGATCGTCCTGATGGCGCAGATAGGCAGTTTTGTTCCTGCTTCCTGCGCCGATATCGGTATTGTTGACCGGATATTTACAAGGGTGGGCGCTTCCGATGATCTGGCCAGCGGGCAGAGTACTTTTATGGTAGAAATGAATGAAGTAGCTAACATCCTCCGCAATGCCACACCCAAAAGCCTTCTCGTTCTGGATGAGATCGGCCGGGGGACATCTACGTTTGACGGCCTCAGTATCGCCTGGGCGGTGATCGAACATATCAGCAACCGCAAATATCTCGGGGCAAAAACCTTATTTGCCACCCACTACCATGAATTGACCGAGCTGGAAGGAAAAATGAGCAATGTTAATAACTATTGCATCGCGGTAAAGGAAAAAGGCGACGATATCGTTTTCCTGCGCAAGATCATCAAAGGAGGCGCGGATAAAAGTTACGGAATACAGGTAGCAAAGCTGGCCGGCGTACCGGATATGGTGATCGACCGGGCAAAGGAAATCGTAGAACAGTTGAGCGACAACGATATTACCGAAAAAGTACAAAGCATTATTGTGGAAGAGCGGACGGATAAAAAGGCTGTGCGGAAGCAATACGATGAAGTGGATCTGGCACAAATATCCCTTTTTGATACGGTCAGCGATGAGGATGTATTAAAAGAACTGAAAGAAATCGATATTACCACTCTGACGCCGCTGGATGCGCTGAACGCGCTGTACCGGCTGCAGAACAAACTGAAAAATCGCTGGCAAAGCACGGCAAAGAGCAAGGAAACGGAGTAAAATATGGCGCAGATTCGCGTACTGAGTAAAGAAACAATCGATAAAATCGCTGCCGGAGAAGTAGTGGAACGGCCTTCCAGCGTCGTAAAAGAATTGCTGGAAAATGCGGTAGATGCCAAAGCGTCCGCAGTGACAGTGGAAATCAAAGAAGGCGGCATCTCCTTTATCCGGGTAACGGACAATGGATGCGGCATCGACCGGGATCAGGTTCCCATCGCTTTTGTCCGCCACGCTACCAGCAAGATTCAAACGGCCGAAGATCTCTCGCATATCGTCAGCCTGGGATTTCGAGGGGAGGCTCTTTCCAGCATCGCCGCCGTATCCCGTATGGAGTTGATCACCAAAACGCCGGAAACGCTCACCGGAATCCGCTATCTGATCGAAGGCGGGGAAGAAGTGGAAACGGAAGAAATCGGTGCCCCGGCCGGCACGACCATTATTGTGAGAAATCTTTTTTTTAACACCCCTGTGAGAAAAAAGTTTTTAAAATCCCCCCAAACGGAAGGCGGATATATTTCCGACCTGATGGAGCATATGGCCATGGCCAATCCCCATATTTCCTTCAAGTATGTCAATAATGGACAGCTTCGTTTCCATACGGCAGGAAACGGAAATTTGCAAGAAATTATTTACCGCATATATGGAAAAGATATTTCCAAAGCCTTAGTCCCTGTGGATATTCACGAACAAGGCATTCATATGTACGGTTTTTTAGGTAAACCTGAAATTAACCGGGCCAACCGTAATTTTGAGATTTACTTTATCAACGGCCGCTTTATCAAAAGCGGCATAATCGGAAAAGCCATTGAGGAAGGCTACCGGAATTATTTAATGCAGCATAAATTTCCTTTTGCCGTGCTTCATTTTATCATACATTCTGAGGAGATTGATGTTAATGTACATCCTACTAAAATGGAAGTGCGCTTTACCAATCAGATGCAGTTGTATGATTTTATTGAAACCCATGTCCGCGAAACCCTGCATTCTATAGAACTTATACCGGAAGCAACGTTAGGCGGAAGCAGGGAAACCAAAGAAAAAAAAGAAGAACAAAAGCAAATGCGGGAACTTGCACCGGAACCTTTCGAAGCGGCCCGTTTCCGCAACGAAAATATCCCCCCCGCCCGAAGGGCGGTTGACCAAAGGGCGGTTGATCAAAGAGCGGTTGACCAGAGAGCCGTTGAGCAAAGGATGATCGAACCAAAAATCGTAGCCGAAGAAGATGCGTACCGGATATCCGGAGAAGAAGAGCCTTTCTTTGTGGATAACCGTCAAAAAAGAGAACCTCTTTGTGAAAAAAGCAGCGATTTATCCGTTCCGACGGAAAAGTACACCCCGACAGAGAAATACGTCCCAACGGATGTCCCCGTCCCCAATCCTGTGCAGATCAATCTTTTTGAAGAAAAAATGCTCACCAGGGAAGCGAGAAAAGAGTACCGCATTATGGGACAGGTTTTCGATACCTATTGGCTCATCGCCTTTCATGATAAACTTTTTATCATTGACCAACATGCCGCCCACGAAAAAGTAAAATATGAGAAGTTGATGGAACGGCTGAAAAATGCCCAAGCGTATCCGCAAGCCCTAAATCCGCCGATCATCGTTACTCTCTCCGGAAAAGAAGAAAATATCTACCGGGAATACGAAAATTATTTTATGGAAATGGGATTTGAAACGGAAACTTTCGGAGGCAACGAATATGCCATTCGAAGCGTGCCTTCCGATTTATATGGCCGCAGCGGGGGAGAGTTGTTTACGGAACTTCTGGACGAATTGGCGGAAGGCCCCGTCAACGGCGCACCGGATGTGATCCGGCAGAAAATAGCGTCCATGGCATGCAAGGCTGCGGTAAAGGGCAATATGGCCTTCGATACCGCCGGAATCGAAGAACTGATCGACGAATTGCTCGCTCTGGAAGATCCCTATCACTGCCCCCATGGACGGCCGACGATCATCTCCATGAGCAAATATGAATTGGAAAAGAAGTTTAAAAGGATCGTATAGGAAAGAGCTTATGATAGAAAAAAAACAACCGCTGGTCATCCTGACAGGACCTACTGCGGCGGGAAAAACCGCATTATCTTTGCAATTAGCCGAAGCCATCGGCGGAGAAATTATCTCCGCCGATTCCATGCAGGTATACCGGCATATGGATATTGGTTCCGCCAAGATACGGCAGGAAGAGAGGAAAGGCATCCCGCACCACCTGATCGATATTCTGGAACCTACGGAGGATTTTAACGTAGTCATTTTCCAAAAAGAGGCGGAAAGATGCATTCAGGAAATTTATGAAAGAGGCCATATCCCCATTCTGACCGGAGGAACCGGTTTTTATATTCAGGCCATTTTATATCATATCGATTTTACAGAAAATGAAGAGGATACGGCCTACCGGAAAGAATTGGAAAAACTGGCGGAAGAAAAGGATAATTCTTTTCTCCATAAAATGTTGGCAGAAGTGGATGAAAAATCGGCATTGGCCATTCATGAAAATAATAGAAAACGGGTGATCCGCGCTCTGGAATTTTACCGGATGACTGGAAAGAAAATATCGGAACACAATGAAGCCGAACGCGAAAAAGAGGCGGCGTACAACGCCTGTTACTTCGTTCTGACCGATGACCGGAATCTGCTGTACGACCGGATCGACCGACGGGTGGATCATATGATAAGAGACGGACTGGTCGAAGAAGTGGCATCTTTAAAAAAAATGGGCTGTACAAAAGAAATGGTATCCATGCAGGGACTTGGTTATAAGGAAATTCTCAGCTGTCTGGAGGGAGATATTACTCTGGATCGTGCCATCTATCTGATCAAAAGAGATACCCGCCATTTTGCCAAGAGACAACTCACCTGGTTCCGCCGGGAAAAAGATGTGATATGGGTTCCTCAAAACGAATTCCATTATGAAGAGCCAAAAATACTCGCATTTCTTTTAGACAATCTGAAGCAAAGGGAAATCTATCCAGGCAAGGAAAAACATATGGAGGAATAAAAAAGACATGTCAAATCATCATGCAATTTACCGGTCGCTCGGTATATCCGAAGAAGTATTATCTTATGGAGAAAGCATACTGAACGAACTCAGGGAACGATTTATACAAATCGACAATATTGCCGAATATAATCAGCTAAAGGTCATCAAAGCCATGCAGGATGCAAAGGTAAGCGAAGCCTGTCTGCTGGGAACGACCGGTTACGGCTATAATGACTTGGGAAGGGATACCCTTGAAACGGTATACGCCAATATTTTCCATACGGAAGACGCTCTCGTCCGCCCACAAATCACCTGCGGAACCCATGCCCTGGCACTGTCCCTTTCCAGTTGTCTGCGCCCGGGAGACGAACTTCTTTCCCCCGTAGGAAAGCCTTATGATACTTTGGAAGAGGTCATCGGCATCCGTCCGTCCAAAGGCTCCCTGGCAGAATACGGCATCGCTTACCGACAGGTGGATCTGCTGGAAGATGGCAGTTTTGATTACGAAAATATTAAAAAAGCAATCAACAGCAGAACGAAGCTTGTTACCATACAGCGTTCCAAAGGTTATCAGACAAGGCCGACCCTTTCCGTCGATAAAATCGGCGAACTGATTGCTTTTATCAAACAGATCAAACCAGATGTGATCTGCATGGTAGACAACTGCTATGGAGAATTCGTAGAGCGGACAGAGCCTACGGATGCAGGAGCCGATATGGTCGTTGGCTCTCTGATCAAAAATCCGGGAGGAGGTCTGGCACCTACCGGCGGGTATATTGCCGGCAAAAAGGAATATGTGGAAAATGCAGCCTGTCGTCTGACATCGCCCGGACTCGCCAAAGAAGTCGGCGCTTCTCTCGGTATACTGAATTCTTTTTATCAGGGCTTATTTTTAGCGCCCACGGTAACCGCAAGCGCGCTAAAAGGAGCTATTTTTGCCGCCAATCTTTATGAAAGGCTGGGATTCCCAGTGATTCCAAACGGCAAGGAAGAGCGGCACGACATTATCCAGGCCGTTACCTTCGGTTCGCCGGAAGGAGTTATCGCTTTTTGCAAAGGTATTCAGGCTGCAGCACCCGTAGACAGCTTTGTTACGCCGGAACCTTGGGACATGCCCGGATATGACAGCAAAGTCATCATGGCTGCAGGAGCTTTTGTATCCGGTTCTTCCATCGAATTATCCGCAGACGGCCCCATAAAACCTCCTTACGCCGTATATTTCCAGGGCGGCCTCACCTGGCCCCATGCTAAATTCGGCATTATGAGATCGCTGCAGCAGCTTTTGGATGACGATGTAATCACTTATCAAAAGGACGGTTTTTGTCTGAATATTGGTAAATAGATCCTTTTTGCAAGAAAAGTTTGGAAAAAATTAATGAATTTTTATGTACATAAAATATAATATGTGATAATATGTATACTAGTTATGCACTTCATTATATCTGATAGAATCCTTTCCCATGCCCGGAGAAGCAAGCGGGAAAGAGTGGAATATGAAGAAAGAGGTTTATAAGGCAAAAAATGATCTGCCTTATGAAAAATTTATGCGCCTGGGTTCCAACATGCTGACAGAAGCGGAACTCCTTGCCATTATTATACGGACAGGCACAAAAGAACGTAAGCCGGTGGAAATAGGCCAGGAAATCTTATCCCTGACTTCTGTAAAGGAGTATGGGCTGGGCGGCCTGTATTATGTAACCATACAGGAGCTAATGGAAATCAAAGGGATCGGAGAGGTAAAAGCGGTAAAGTTAAAATGCCTTGCCGAATTATCCATGCGAATGACGATGGCAGCCGCCAAAGAGGGATTACAGTTTTTAGACCCTGCTTCGGTAGCAAAATATTATATGGAAAGTATGCGCTATGAAAGAAAGGAAAAAGTTCTTCTTCTTTTGCTCGATCAAAAAGAACGGCTGATCGATGAAGAAGTACTTTCTATCGGCACAATCAATGCGTCTCTTCTTTCTCCAAGAGAGGTATTCGTTACAGCACTGAAAAAAGCAGCGGTACACATTATGCTCCTGCATAATCATCCGAGCGGCGATCCCGCTCCCAGCAAACAAGACATGCAGGTAACGGAGGATATACAGGAAATAGGCAAAATGGTGGATATTCCGCTTATAGATCATATCATTATTGGGGATAACAAATATATGAGCTTCAAAGAAGCCGGGTTACTATAGAA
>ERZ808051.781-NODE-781-length-28435-cov-5.528704_pt1 | contig 28435 bp, 28 predicted proteins | sample MGYA00380199_ERZ808051 | MGnify/ENA primary metagenome ERZ808051 (study PRJEB31490, sample SAMN06133391) | mouse gut metagenome | isolation source: J11 | host: mice | place: China: Chengdu | collected 2015-05 ...
GCGATGCGGTGGCATCGTTGAGTGAGGCCAACGCCGCAGATGGAAATTCAGGCAAGTCATTTGGCGAAGTGTAAATGAGTCAGTACACTAGTTCATGCTAAAATGATTCTGGCTGTCTGGAGTGAGCAAGGAAATCTATTAAGGCTTCTTCTGAAATGCTTGAAAGTTCAAGCATCTACACCGGATTTACTGGTGGGAAAGTTGAGTAAGTTACTTTACATTCCCAAAAGGAACGTATATAGAAAGAGAGAACGTAAACCTGAAGATAGGGGGTGTGTTTTCTCTTTTTATTCACGCGGGTAAAAAGGTATATGCTGCTTATGAATTGTAATCAAGCCAATCAATGGAGGTTTCCGCTCAGGAATACGGTTTCCCATATTATCGGAATCATGGTTTCCTGGTACAGGAATATTCAGCTATGATTATAAACAAGGAATGAAAATATAAAAGGACTTTGCAGGAAAGTGTTATTGAATAACAGAAGTTTTTTCGATATAATAATATCAGATGCGAAAATACACGCGATATGGATTAGAAAGAAAAGGGAGCAGGATGAAATCACAGGACAGGGACTATGCAATTGCATATCAAAATAAAGATATTGTTTCCAAACTTTTTGGAGAGCAGATGAAGGGAAAGCCATTATCTTTATTGGGACTCAGAACGGACTTAAAAGTGGTTGACGTCAGACCAACCAATCTCCCGGTCGTCCAGGCAAAGGAGCTGAGAATGGATAATCTGTTTGAGCTGGAAGACGGAAGTGTGGCGATTCTGGACTATGAGAGCGAGTATAAAAAAACAAATTTTACCAAGTACGGGCGTTATATCATGGATGTGATTGACCGGTATCTGAGAGAGAATCAGGAACCGGATATCCATATGATGGTATTGTATACGGCGGATATTGAGCGGTCAAAGACCGTGCTTGGCCGGACGGCCTGCAGCATACAGGTAGAAGCCTGTTACTTATCAGGCGTTTCTTCGGAGGAATGGCTGGAGCAGATCAGGAAGTGCATTGACGAAAATATAATCACCGATGAAGTGCTTATGCACTTAGTGCTCCTTCCATTGACCTACAAAGGGGAAGAAAAGAAGCAGGAAGCAATCCGGGAATGTGTAAACCTGGCAAGGCAGATACCAGATAAGAGTCAGGAGAGCTTTGCTTTGGCGGGAATCTTAAGCTTTACGGACAAAGTAATCAGCGAGGAGACAAGGCAATATATCAAGGAGGTGATTGGATTGACACAGGTTGGAAAGATGCTGATAGATGAAGGACGACAGGAAGGACGGCAGGAAGCGGATAGAAAGACTGCCAGAAACATGTTAAAAAGGGGAGATTCACCCGAGGCGATCGCCGAGGTTTTGGAACTGCCAATAGAGACAATCAAAGCATGGGAGCGGGAAATCCATGCAGTCGTATAAGGAGCTCATACTCCAGTATGAAGGGGCGATTATCCCTACTGGATTTTTACACCAATTTCTACACCAAATTTGGATAAAATGAGATACCAGAAAATGCCCTGTTTACTGGGGCTTTAAACTATCATAATATGGGGAAAACGGGCTTGTTCACAACCTCCCCTTTTTAGACGGCCCCGGCGCGAATGATGTGCCGGGGCTGATTTTTTGTGTAAAATCAAGGGATTTTTAAATTTGAAAGATGGTGAAAACAGAGGGGGAGATTCCCTGTTGGGCGAGGGCGTTTTTATGAGACAGCCGGAGACTTGCAGAGAAAATGTCATATCTGGTGTTTATGAGCAGCCATGACGGAACCGGAGCTATGAAAGCAGCAATGACACCGATTCAGATGGTGTGTCAGAGTGAGCGTCACCAGAAAATGATAAACATGTTTAAGGGAATATCGTCTGGATTTTGATGTCCTTTTTGTCGAAAAATATCGAAAAATATCGAATAATACAAGTAAATATCAATTAAAATACCGATGAATTAATCAAAGGATGGGGGCAATCGTCTAATTGTAGATTCAATATGCAAAAATTGTTGACACAAACTTCAGATTAGAGGTATGATAGGGAAAGGGGAAAAAGGAATTTGAAATAAAATTCAAATATATGAGGGAATGAAATGAAGAATATTTCATGGGGGAGGAGAAATGGAAAACGGATATTTGGTCAACAAGATACGGGAACAATGTAAACAGAGGAATGTCAGTGTGAGCCAGATGGAGCTGGAGTTGGGATTCAGTCTTGGATTAATCAGCAGATGGGCCAAAACCAGTCCCTCCATAGATAAGATCATCGAAGTTGCGAATTATCTGGAAATTTCTCTGGATGAGCTGACCGGGAGGGGGAAGAAAAAAGAGGCTGACAGGCTGGTCAGAGAGTTGTGTGAGGCTACGAGGGAGGGAGAACTCTTATGGATTCCTTATGGGAAGAAGGAACCCTTTGTGTACCCGATAGAAAGTTTAGAGGAGCTTCAGCAGGCAGAATGGAGATGTTTTTACAGCAGATATGGGGCTGGCTTTTTTATTATCCTTTGGGAAACGGCGGAGGAACTGGAAATTTGCCGGCTGTATATACTGGCTGATTCCTACGGAATCCCGATTCCCCGCAAGGCGGATGAGGAGGAGCTGCTTGCCTTATGGAATCTTGCCGACAGCGGACAGCCTCCGGAGACAGAGATGGAAAGAGCGCAGGATCTGATAGAACAGTTTATTCGGGAAAGGGGCGTGGAAGAAAAGAAGGTGCTCTAGTACTGCCTTGCAGACTGAAAATTCATTCTGCGTCATTTGGCTGAAAATGAACGTGCCAGCACGCTGGCAGGGATGGAGTAAGTGAAGAATAGATTATTTTGAATGTAACGCAGCTTTTACTGCGGCAGGGGAGAAAGTTCAAGAGGTTCCTGAGATGAAGGGTAGAGATGAGAGGAAAGGTAAAATATCTTTAAGTGATAAAATAGCACTGGCGGCTCTGGTTCTCGCGGCCTGTGATTTTATATTAAACTGGATACCGTCTCTTTTGCAGCTGTCACGCCTTGTTCGTGTTTTGATATTTCTGGCTCTGCTTTTGTACTGGGCAGCATATTTGCATGACATTTGGAAGGAATGGAAAAGAATTTCTTTGGAATTAGAGCACAAACTTTATCGTTTGCGTGAAAAAGCCCTGGAGGATGAACGGCTGATGCATCAATATGGTCACCGTGCAGACTGCCTGAAAGATGAATATAATAAGAGAATTCGGATACAGTTCAAAAAAAGAATTTCAAAGTTGGCGGTGATAACCGGGATACTTTTAATATACAGCGTGAAAAATTATCGCCCGCTTGCCGCTTTCGGACAGGATTTTCTGAGAGTCTGCGGAATTGGCCAGGAGAGCTTTGAAGAGCAGCCGGATGAGGACAGTCAGGAAGTCGCTCAGGAGTACAGAGATGTGATCGAAGAGGCCGACCGGGAAAATACAGAAGAGGTTAGCCGGGAAAATACAGAAAGGGCCGACCGGGAAAATACAGAAGAGGTTAGCCGGGAAAATACAGAAAGGGCCGACCGGGAAAATACAGAAAGGGCTGAGCGGGAAAATACAGAAGGGGCCGGGCGGAAAAGTACGAAAGAGGACGGGAGGGGCAGCATAGAAAATGAGCCGGAAAAGGAGAGGCCGGAGCAGATATTCAGTCAGGTTCCCAAGCCCCCGGGTTACCGCTTTGTGCTTGAAGAGCCATATTTTGATCAGAGGCTTGAAGATGATATAGAAGAGCAGGTGTTCTTTATTGACCATGAGGATGGCAGCCTGGACGACTATGTGTCTTTATGTATGGAAAGGATCATGGAATGCGGATATCAGGGAGTGGACTGCAGGAAAGTGCAGGATGAAAATGGCAATGGATATCTTACCTATACGGCGCAGGAAGATAGTTTTAAGGCCAGAGTCGATGAATCTTTTGGGGAGCTGTATTATGTGGACTGGCTAAATAAAGCACCAAAATCTTCTGAGATGGACGAATATATGGATGGAAGAGAGGCGCTTACTATGGTCAGCATGAATGGCAGGCAGGGCTGCTATGAATTGTGGTGGGCCAGAGCAAATGACCATCAATATTATGCACAGGAATTTGAGATTCAGACATCCAATGAAGATGCGATCCTGTACCATTACGGAATGAGTACCTATTGCTGTATGGAAGCGCTGAAATATGAGATGCCAAAGGAAGAGAGGGACATGATTTATCATTATATGGTCATGCGCTATCATGATATGTGCCGTGAGGAGGCGAAGATTCCGCCAACCTATAAGAAACGGGCGGCCAGTGTGCATGAGGTTCTCGAAAAGAAGGATCCGCTGAAGGATGTTCCGCGAAAAGACGATTCACAAAAAGAGAAAGAGTAAAAGACTGGAGAGCAGGGATTTGTTTTTCCGGTCTTTTTTTATTTTGCTTCGTTGCTTTGGCGGCCTGTCTGTGATGCATTTGAATAGAAAAAAGAAAATTTGGATATAGTAGAACTAAAAAGAAGGCAAAAGCGTTACTGTTTACTTGTACCTGGTAAGCAGTAATCCAGAAACTGCGAAAGGATGATTGGAGATTAAGAATGGAAGAGAAGAACCAGAGAATGGGGAAAATGCGTGGAAAAGCCAGTGTTCTTTTTGAAAATCCGCCTTATGTAACGGCGGCCGCCTCCGTGGTCGGCAAGAAGGAGGGAGAGGGACCTCTGGGCCGGTATTTTGATAAGATTGAGATGGATTCCATGCTGGGAAAGAAAAACTGGGAGGAGGCGGAGAGTGAGCTTCAGACCAGGGCGGCGACGTTAGCCATTGAAAAGAGCGGGCTTAAGAAAGAGGATATCCGCTATTATTTCGGCGGCGACCTGCTGGCACAGCTCATTGCCACGTCCTTCGGCAGTATGGACCTGGAGTTTCCCATGTTTGGAATTTACGGTGCCTGTTCCACCATGGGAGAGGCCATGGGACTGGGGGCCATGACCGTGGATGGAGGATTTGCCGACCATGTGCTTGTTACTGCATCCAGCCATTTTGCTTCGGCGGAAAAGCAGTTCAGATACCCCCTGGAATATGGAAATCAGAGGCCCTACTCAGCTACCTGGACGGTTACCGGATGCGGAGCGGTTATTCTGTCAAAAAATGCCGAAAAAGACACAGGAACAGGGAAAAAGCCCCTGGCAAAAGTGACAGGGATGACAACGGGAAAAATTGTGGACATGCAGTTTAAGGATTCCATGAATATGGGTGCAGCCATGGCCATGGCGGCCTTAGATACCATTACCGTAAATTTCAGGGATCTGAATGTGAACGAGACCCATTATGATAAGATCGTTACCGGAGATCTGGGGCAGGTAGGAAGACGGCTTTTACTGGATTATCTGTGCCGGGCAGGATATGACATTGAAAGCCGGTATATGGATTGCGGGATTGAGATTTTCGATGAACAGACGCAGGATACTCATGCAGGCGGAAGCGGATGCGGCTGCTCGGCATCGGTGCTTTGCGGATATATTCTGCCGAAAATTCAAAGCGGAGAATGGAAGCGCATCCTGTTTCTCCCGACGGGGGCGTTGCTTTCGACGGTGAGCTTTAACGAAGGACAGAGCGTCCCCGGTATTGCTCATGCGGTGGTGCTGGAGCATGCAGAATAAGAGTCAGGGGAAATCAGAAAGAGAGAGTACCTGGAAAAATCAGGAGCCGGACGGGACACAGGTATGGTGCGGCTCCTTTGGAAAGGCGGGAAAACTATGGATTATGTGAAAGCGTTTCTGGTCGGCGGAGTGATCTGCATGATGGTGCAGATTCTGATGGATAAAACCAAACTGATGCCAGGACGGATTATGGTACTTTTGGTGGTTTGCGGCTCTGTTCTGGGTTTTCTGGGACTTTATGAACCCTTTGCCCAGTGGGCCGGAGCGGGAGCAACCGTGCCTTTATGCGGGTTTGGAAACACGCTCTGGAAGGGGATTTCCAAGGCGCTTTCTGAGGATGGATTCTTAGGAATCTTTAAAGGCGGGTTTACGGCCAGTGCGGTCGGCATATCCGGGGCGCTGATCTTCGGGTATCTGGGATCAATTATTTTCAAGCCGAAAATGAAAAGCTAGCACTGGGACCGCCGTATGCGATTTTTAGTGTATTTTTACCTGTAACTGTGATACGGAACAGTTACATCGTTTCAGTAAAAAAGCTGTCTGCAATGAAAAAGAACATGGCAGACAGCTTTTTCATTTTACCAGTCCCGCTTTGATAATAGAAAGTATAAAAATCGCTTTCATTTCTAAGGAAACGAATTTATAATAAAGTCATGATAAAACGGACTGGCAGAAGATTACATAAGTTTTGGTTGTGGAGATTGCCCCCGGTGGATGGTATCTGTACCAAAATAATTAGGCCGGTAAAGAGCGGATGGAAAAGAATAACAGGACAGTCAGATGTGCCTGATACCTCTTTATTGGGAGGTTATGAAGGATTTCTCGGCTTTGCATGGCAGGCAGGAGGACTTGAAAAATTGGAGGATAGAATCGGCATTGACTGCTATAGGATGGTCTTTTCTGCTGTGAAATGACAGGAAAGACGGATGCCGGAAAGGATGAATATTATGGACATTATTTTTGATAATAATAAGTTGCTGGAAGAACACCCTGATATCGAAAGAATCGAAGAACTGCAGCCTATGAAAGTGGCATGCTTTTCATATTATGGAAAATGTCCGGAAGATCATGCTTGCGGGGTGTTAAAAGCATGGCTTCATGAGAAGGGGATGTCATTGCAAGGCTCCTCCTGTCGATTATTTGGATATAATAATTCTGATACACAGGAAGGCCAACAAGAATATGCCTACGAATGTTGCGTCACCATTTCGGACGAATTATATGATATGCTGGAGGATGTTCCTGCCGGATTATTTGATAAAACGTATTCGAAGGTTTACCGTAAGCTGCTGGCCGGCGGCAAATATGCGGTAATGACTGTGCATTCAGATGGAAAAGAACTTGGAGAGCAGATAATGGCGGCCTGGCCAAGGCTTGAGAGATGGCTGGAAGAAAGTAAATATATGTGGGGAACCAATCAGTATCTGGAAGAACAATTAGGTTTTTCTTCCATGGATGAGCATATAGGCGGCGTTGATTTGTACATCAGTATTGCAGAGGACAAGAAAAAACGAATTAATCAGGTAATGCGGCAAACAAAAAACGATGAAATATTGGTAGTATTTCGAGAAGAAGGAATTGATTTTTGTGAAATCAATTGCCGTTCCTGGAAGCGGGCAATTACCTGGGCGCAGAACGTGGGGCTTGACAGTTCACAATGCACTATATATCAATATAATCATGGTTACCGTAAAAGAAAAATGCTGTTTAATGTGGTAATGATTAAAGTTCCAGAAGGATTTACTGTGCCGCCGGCAGAGAACAATGAATATTCCATAGAGACATTGAATGGCGAATTTGCCGTATTATCAGCTTCATGGGGAGAAGAAGAGGGGGCTGCCTGGGAAATCATCGGCAAATGGTGCCGAAAGCATAAGATCAAGGCAACTAGAAAACAGTGGCTGGAGGAGTGTGAACATAAAGACTGGAAACCGACCGGTAAGATAACATGCCTGTATCCAATTGGATAAATTGAAATATTAGACAGCCATATACCCGGTATGGAAAAAGTTAAAGACATATGTAGTGGCAAAATGTGTACAAAAAGACTCATGCTGCCTGCCTTAAATATGGCAACCGGCAGGAAATCTGTGAGCCTGGCGCAACAACGAGGGAATTTTTTGAAATTGTGGACTGACTCAAAAAAGGCGGCTGCAAAATGATCGCCATGGAGGGCACTGCCTCTTGCCGGAAGCCCCTGCTGTTGCCGAATGCCTGTCTTCGCGCAAGAATGTCGTCTGCACAGCCGCCTGACGATAATTTAAAATTTGAAATACATCATTTCCAGTGCTTCAGGCTGGGAAGCAGTCCGGAAAAATATGCTCTTGCCTGTTCAGGCGTAAAACTGTCGTTTGACATATGACTTACCAGAAAATCAAGCAATTGGTCCATGTTTTTATATGCAAACTGTCCGTCTGCATAGCACCATTTGCAATAGTCCTCATTAAAGCTGTTGTCTGTTTCTCTGCTGATAAGGGTATCATCTTCCAGTGGCATCCCGCAGCACTGGCAGACAAGCTTTCTGGGACTTCCCAGTAATGTGTTGACAGAAACATCGAACGATATGGATATCTGCTTTAGTGTTTCTATGTTCGGCGTTGTATCGCCGTTTTCCCAGCGTGAAACAGCCTGACGCGTAACCGATAATTTTTCCGCCATTTCATCCTGGGTCAGATTGCTTTTGACACGGATTTTTTTCAATACTTCCTTTGTATTCATACATATGCCTCCTTGTATGGGATGAATGATGAGTTTATTATAATGTATGTCGGTTTCCCATGCAAGCAACCGTCTGTTGCTGTCCGGGGAGCGCCATATGTCCTTCGGAGGTTCTGTATCTGGTAACATCCACATTATGGACAGAGATGGATATTTGCAGCGTCCTCTTTTTCATCAGTGTCGTTCTTTTTCAGTGTTGAAATGGTAATTTCCTTGTTTATTTCAGCCAGACTCATATCTGAAACGCCGTTATCGCTGGCCTGCGCTCTTAAGGCCATAAATGCCTGCATTGCCCCTTCTCTGGTGATATTCGTTTCCGGAGAGGAGATTTCAAAAGGAATTCTGCGTTGTCTGACAACGGCTCTTGCAAATACATTTATTGCAGTAGACGCGCTCATTCCGGATTCCTGACATAATCCGTCAAATTGTTTTTTTAATGTTTCGTTCATGCGGACGCTGAAAGTTGCCTGTGCCATAGTCATGCCTCCTTTACATCTTTTTTATAGTGCATGCGAAAAACTATAAAAAGTCAATATTTTGAACACAACAGGTTCGAAATGATGTTGCTTGTGTGTAACAGTTCGGGCATGTCCGTTTAGGAAAAGATTGACTCTTCCAAATAAGTGAGATATATTTAAGTAAATCGTAATCCATGTATTTTACTGCGGAGGTATGCGGTGTTTATAGGAAGAGAAAACGAGCTTAAAACATTAAACAGACTCTACAATTCCGATAAATTTGAATTTGCTGTTATTTACGGGCGTCGTCGTGTTGGCAAAACCGCCCTTATCAGTGAGTTTACAAAAGATAAGGATTCCATTTTCTTTACTGGTGTTGAAACGAACGCGAAGCAAAATCTTGATAACTTTTCAAGATGTATTATGGAATATCATACTGGCATAGCTGTTAATTCATCGTTTGCTTCGTTTCAGTCAGCACTGGAGTATGTTTTTGAACTGGCAGGAACAAAAAGGATCGTGCTTGTTATCGATGAGTACCCCTATGTTGCCCGTTAAAGCTTTCGCTTATGGGATTGTCGGCGGAACTCCGCAGTATTTAATGCAGCTAAATGATAATTTTTCTATTGAAGAAAATATCAAAAATACGCACCTGAATCCGACTTCTTTCATTTTTGAAGAGCCCAACAGCTTATTGAAACAAGAAGTGCGGGAGCCGGCAATTTACAATGCAGTTATCACGGCCATTGCCACCGGCTCATCCAGGATGAATGAAATTTCCAATGAGATTGACGAAGATACAAGTGTATGTGCCACCTATATTAAGAACCTGATTACGCTGGAAATTATTAAAAAAGAATTGCCTTACGGTGAAAAATCAAGCCGAAAGACAATTTATTCCGTTGAGGATCAGATGCTTCGATTTTGGTATCGCTTTGTGCCGGAGAATATTTCGATCATCTCCCGCGGAGCGGCAGACCTTGCATATAAACGTATTTCTCCCGGGCTTTCCTCTTATATGGGCGGTGTATTTGAGGATATCTGTAAGCAGTATCTGTGGAAGCTGCTTCTTGAAGGCCAATGTGAGGTGAATTTCAGTGATATTGGCCGTTGGTGGGGAGCAGACCCAAAAACGAAGTCACAGGAAGAAATCGACATTATGGGAACGGATAAAGATTCTGCTTTGTTTGGCGAGTGCAAGTGGACCAATGAAAAGGTTGACCTTGGAGTGCTTGAAACTCTTGTGGAGCGCAGCGCTTTATTCAACTATAAAACAGCGCAATTTTACCTTTTTGCTAAAAGTGGTTTTACCAAAGGTTGTATGGAAAGAGCAGCGAAGATGAGGAATGTAATGATGGTCAGCTATGAAGATATGCTGAATCAATATGCTGAATAAAATCAGGGAATTCGCACGCTCATGGCATCAGCGACAGAAGAGGAAGCGATGGTTCATGGGTTGCTTTACCTGAGATTCTATAAGGCGGAATACGGGCTGTGGAATGAGGGGAGTGGATGGATGGCAAAGGTCAGCGATGTGTTAAAATTACCGGCGCTCCGGGGACTTCGGGTCATTGCGGGGCAGAACGGACTTCACAGAAAGGTGGAGCATGTGACTGTGATGGAGGTGCCGGAAATCAAACAGTGGTTAAAGGGAAACGATTTCCTGATCACCAGTTTTTATTCCGTGCAGGACAGTGAAGAAAAGCAGTGTGAACTGATCGCGGAGCTTTCGGATACCTGCTGCTGTGTGGCGGTAAAAACCGGAAAATACGTGAATGAGATTCCAGAGGAGGTCAGGAAGGCTGCCGACGCATGCGGCCTGCCGCTTTTGGAGATTCCTTTTCATGTGGCGTATATTGACATTATGGTCAATGTGATGAACCTGATTTTTGAGGAGGAGGGAACCTCCGAGATCCTGGAAAAGTATGTGAAGGATATTATCTATGAAAATTACAGCGATGAAATCCTCATGGTGGAGCGGGGACGGCTGTTTGGCTTTGAAGTGGACAGGGATTATTTTGTCGCAGTCAATCTCTGCTTTCGGAAATCCTATATCCCCACAGATCAGGACGAGAAGGCACTTCGGTTTCTGTGCCAGTCGGTTCAGCGGTTCGTAAAGGAATGCCATTTTGTGCGGGAATGCTATAAAATCAGGCTGAAAACGGGCTATCTTCTTCTTGTGGAGGGCGAGAAAAAGGAAGGACTGGAATATCTGACAGAAACGCTGCTGGACGAGGCATGTATGGAAAGCAGATGGAAGCGTGGGCTGGAAAAGCTGGTCTGCGGCATCGGTCCGGTGGAAACGGGAATGAAAGGGATCCGTGATACATACAGCTCCTGTTTTAAAGCCATGCATGTGGGCCGGATGCTTTACCGGGATCAGTTTTTGTTCCGATACAAAAAGCTTCGCATGTTCTGCGAGCTGGAGGAGCTTCTGACCAAAGAGAAGGGCCGGATTTTTACTGAGATTTTAAAGGACATCCAGAGCGAAGAGCTTCTGGATACTCTGGCCATATATTATGAATGCGGCGGCAATATGGACAGGGCCGCGGAAAAAATGTTCACCCATAAAAATACGGTGAAATACCGCTTAAACCGCCTCCAGGAAAAGACCGGCCTGGATCTGAAAAAGCCGGATGATAATTTTCAGCTTTATATGGCAATATTAGCCATGAAGATGAGAAAATCGTAAATGGCGGGCGCACTTTGTGCGATAAGGTATGGTCATATTGCAAGAAAAAGAGAAGTATATTTGTCCAAAACAACAAAAAATTACTAAAAAACCTTGTTTTTGGAGACATAGAATCCCCTTTGCGGATGGTTTACAATGAAATCATCAAAGCAAAGGGGGTTTTTTCATGGAACATCGCATTGCCGACATTCAGTATTGTGAGCGGCTGTTTAACCAGTTCTATGACATCGGAAGCACGGAGGCGGGCGGAGTCACCAGACTGGGTTACACGGAAACGGAAGACCGTATGCATGATGTTTTTGCTCTTATGGGACGTGAATTGCAGTGTGGAAGCTATCGGGACGAGGTGGGAAACACCTATATCATGAATACGCCGGAGGACAATTATTATCTGATCGGTTCTCATCTGGATTCTGTCATTGAGGGCGGCCGCTATGACGGGGTTTCCGGAATCATTGCCGGTCTGATGGTGATGAAATGGGCCGGTGAGGAAGGTTTGAAGCTGCCAATCCGCGTGGGAGCGTTCCGATGTGAGGAGTCCAGCAATTTCGGGTGCTGCACCATCGGGAGTGGTCTGGTCACAAAGGAGGTCTATAAGCAGAATATCGGAGGCCTGACGGCAAAGGACGGAGAGACACTGGAAACCATTTTTAAAAGACATGGATACAGTCTGCATCCGCCGAAAATTTCCGGAATCCGCCAATATCTGGAATTACATATCGAGCAGGGAAAGGTCTTAGAGGAGTGCCAGACTTCCGTCGGAATTGTACAGACCATCGCAGGGCCGAGAAGGTTCAAGCTTTATCTCAGAGGCATGGCGGAACATTCCGGCGCCACGCCGATGTCCATGCGCTATGATGCGCTCTGTGCGGCTGCTGAAATCATTCTGGAAATTGAACGAATCGGAAAAAAGGAATCGGTGTACCAGTCGGTTGCGACCGTTGGCGTGGTGATGAATCACCCGAATGTCTTAAACGTCATTCCGGGAGAAGTGGAGTTAGGCGTTGATATCAGGGGAATCGAGGTCAACAGCTTAAACCGCATGGAGAACCGGATGAAGGAAGCTGCCAGACAGATCTGCCGGGAAAGAGGGATCGAGTATCTGGAGGAAAAGACCAGCGATATTCCGCCCATCGACATGAGTGACAATGTGGAGCTTGGGCTGGAGACAGCAGCGAAGCGGCTGGGAATCAGCAGCAGAAGGATGGTCAGCGGGGCCGGACATGATGCCATGTCTTTTGCAAACATCTGTGATACGGGAATGGTATTCATTCCGTGCCAGAAAGGAATTTCTCATAATCGGACGGAGTTTGCCTCCATCGTAAGTATCTGCGATGGAGCAAGAGTCATCTATGAGTATCTGAAAGGAGAGGCAGAATGATTTTAATTAAGGATGGACGTATCATTGACCCGAAATCAGATATGGATGAGACGCTGGATCTGATCATTGACAACGGAAAAATCGCGGGAATCGGGAAATTCCCGAAAACGGAAGAGTATGAACGTATCATCGATGCCAAAGGAAAGATTGTTGCTCCCGGCCTGGTGGATGTCCATGTACATTTCCGGGATCCGGGCCTGACCTACAAGGAGGATCTTGTGACCGGAGCAGCCGCTGCGGCAGCCGGCGGATATACGACCGTTATCTGTATGGCAAATACAAAGCCGGTTGTGGACCATGAGGAGGTCCTTTCCGATCTCAGGACGCGGGCGGAAAGTCTTCCGGTTCACGTTCTCAATACGGCTGCAGTGACTGTGGGACTGAAAGGAGAAGAACTGACTCCGATGGCATCCCTAAAGCAGGCGGGAGCAGTGGGATTTACGGATGACGGTATCCCCATTCAGGATGCAGGGCTTCTGATAAAGGCCATGGAAATGGCAAAAGAGCTGGATGTGCCGATCAGCCTCCACGAGGAGGATCCGAATCTGATCGGAAGTTCCGGAATCAACCAGGGAGAAATTTCCCGGGCTGTCGGAGTAAAAGGAGCTTCGGCCCTCGCTGAGGAGACATTAATTGCCAGAGACTGCCTTCTGGCATTGAAGACGGGGGCGAGGATCAATATCCAGCATATCAGCAGCCGGATATCTGTGGAAATCATCCGGATGATGAAACGTCTTGGGGCCAATCTTTATGCAGAAGTGACTCCACAGCATTTTTCGCTGACGGAACAGGCAGTCCTGGAAAAGGGAACGCTTGCCAAGGTAAATCCGCCTCTCCGGACAGAATCAGACCGGTACGGACTGATTGAGGGCTTAAAGGATGGCACCATTGACATGATTGCCACCGATCATGCGCCTCACAGCAGGGAGGAAAAAGAGCAGGAGATCGGGAAAGCCCCCAGCGGGATGATCGGGTTAGAGACAGCACTGGCTCTGGGGATTACGAATCTGGTGCGGAAAGGTCATATGACTATGCCGCAGCTTTTGAAAAAGATGACGGTGAATCCGGCAGTGCTCTATAAGCTGGACTGCGGGTCCATCCGGATGGGCGGTGCGGCCGATCTGGTGATCTTCGATGAGAGAGAAAAGTGGATCGTGGATGAGGATAAATTTCATTCCAAATCTTCCAATTCTCCTTTTATCGGAATGGAGCTGTTCGGAAGAGTAAAATATACCATCTGTAATGGGATGGTTGTATATGAAGATTAGGAGAAAACTATGGGAAATAAAAAAGCAAAAACAATGTCACTGGCAGCAAAGATGGGAATCGCCCTGGTCTGTGGATTAGCGGCGGGCATCGGGCTTATGCTTCTGCGGGAATCTCTGAATGGCTCCGGAAAAGAAGCACTTTGGGGAACCATCAACAATCTTTTGTTCCAGGATATCACGGCGGCAGGCGCGGAACGGGCGCTGGGAATTTTTTACATCATCGGCCAGCTGTTTATCAAATCCTTACAGCTTGTGATCGTGCCGATGGTATTTACCTCCATTGCTCTTGCCATCGGTCAGATTTCTGATACGAGGACGCTGGGAAGAATTTCTGTCAAAACCATCGGCTGGTTTCTGCTCTGTTCTTTCTTTGCGCTGGTCATGGCGTGTGCGGCGGGAATCATTATTTATAATATGGGGCTTTTTAACGCGCAGGTGGAAGGCCTTTCGGGAGCGGCAGGTTCTTCCGGAGCGAATCCGTTAAACGTGGTTCTGAATGTGGTTCCGGCTAATATCGCGCAGGCATTCAGTAATAATACGGCGGTTCTTTCCATCGTATTCCTTGCGGTGGCTGTGGGGCTTTCCATGAACGTCCTGGGAGAAGAGAAGACCGGAACGCTAAAGAAGCTGATTGTGGAAGTCAATGATGTGGTGGTGGTGTTCTTAAACTATGTGGTGACAAAATTCGGACCGTTTGCCATCTTTGTGCTCCTTACAAGAACCTTTGCAACCTACGGAATCAACTACTTAAAACCGGCATTCGCCTATGTGATCGTGACGGCAGTCCTTTTATTCCTGTTCCTTCTCATTGGATATCCTCTGGTCATTGCCCTGGGAGCAAAGCTGAATCCGTTTATTTTTGTCCGGAAGATCGTAAATGTGGCTGTATTCGGGTTTTCCACCTCTTCCAGCGCGGCAACGCTGCCGTTAAATCAAAAGACCTGTACGGAAAGCTTCGGTGTGGACAATACCATTGCGTCCTTCGTTCTTCCCCTTGGCATGACGATCAACATGAACGGTACGGCGATCATGCAGGTGATTGCAACTGTCTTTATCGCCGGATGCGCGGGATATGAGGTGACACTTCCGCAGCTTATTGTTGTGGCTCTGCTGGCCCTGATCGCTTCCGCGGGAACTCCTGCGGCTCCGGGCGCGGGCGCGGTGATTCTGTTCACGATTCTTTCCGGCGTGGGCTTTGTAAATGACGGGGCGCTTCTTGCCTACTCCCTGATTTTAGCCATCAACCGACCCATCGAGATGCTTGTGACCTCCTTAAACGTTGTGGGGGACGCGGTAACAAGTATCTGTGTGGCAAAGAGCGAAGGACTGCTGGACGAACAGAAATATAACGCATAATTGTTTGTAATGTGATGGTGATGAACCGTTGCGATAACCCATAAAAAAGGAGGAAATTATGGCCAGAATCATAGAAAACCAGAAAATTACAGAGGATTTTTACCTGATGAAGGTGGAGGAAAAAAATGACGCCTCCATGGGACAGTTTTACATGCTGAGGGCATGGGACAAATATCCCGTTCTTTCCAGGCCCATAAGCGTCTTCGATGCCGATGAAAATACCGTCAGCTTTCTCTATAAAGTGGTGGGGCAGGGAACGGAAATTTTTAAGGACAGGAAGCCGGGAGAGGAGATAAAGATCGACGGCCCCCACGGAAACGGCTTCCCGGATGTACAGGGAAAGATCGCGTTAGTGGGCGGCGGCGTGGGTGTTGCGCCCTTGTATCTGACAGCGAAAACGTTAAAGGTGGCTCATCAGGAGAGTACCGTGGACATGTTTTTAGGCTTTTCCGGGGAAGCGATGCTTGTGGACCAATATGAGGCGGTGGCCGATCATGTGACGGTGAATGTGGGCGGTTTTGTTACCGATGACATTGACCCGACGCAGTACGATGTGATCATGACCTGCGGGCCGGAAATCATGATGCGTGTTCTTTATAAAAAATGTGTTTCCATGGGAGCAAAAGCGCCGTTATATGTGTCCATGGAAAACCGGATGGCCTGCGGGATCGGGGCCTGCCTGGTATGTACCTGTAAAACAGCAAATGGAAACAAGCGGGCCTGCAAGGATGGCCCGGTTATGTTAGGAAGCGAGGTATTTGGCAATGAGTAAACGATTGGAAACAGTATTTGCAGGCGTTACTTTTAAGAACCCGGTGGCTCTTGCCTCGGGAACCTGTGGATTCGGGAAAGAATTCAATGAATATTTCGATATCCAGAAATTAGGCGGACTCTGCTCCAAGGGACTTACCTTAAATCCGAGAGGCGGGAATGACGGAATCCGGGTCTGGGAGACTCCGAGCGGGATTATGAACAGTGTCGGACTGGAGAATCCGGGAGTACAGCACTTCATTGACTGCGATCTGGAGCGGATGAATGCTCTGGATCTTGTAAATATCGTGAACCTGGGCGGACATTCCATGGAAGATTATCTTCAGGCTGTGGAAATGTTAAACGATCACGAACTGGATCTTCTGGAATTAAACATTTCCTGCCCCAATGTGAAAGCGGGAGGCATGAATTTCGGAGTAAAAACGGAAATGGCCCGGCAGGTGGTGCGGGATATCCGAAAGGTATGCAGACATAAGCTGGTAATCAAACTATCACCCAATGCAGAGGATATTGTGGCACTTGCAAAGGCCTGTGAGGAGGAAGGCGCCGACGGAGTATCCCTGACCAATACATTTCTGGCCATGGCCATTGATTTAAAGAAGAAAAAACCGGTATTTAACAATACTTATGCGGGACTTTCCGGCCCGGCCATCAAACCGATCGCACTGCGGATGGTCCATCAGGTGGCCCATGCCGTATCCATTCCGGTTATGGGAATCGGCGGAATCGCTGCCTGGCAGGATGCCATCGAGTTCATTATGGCAGGTGCCACAGTGGTGCAGATCGGAACTGCTTCTTTTATGGACCCGTCCCTTGCAGTGGGTGTCATTGACGGAATGGAACAGTATCTGGAAGAGAATGGGATTGAAAATATTTCTGAGATCAGAGGAATCTTATAAAAAGAAGGTATCCTGTGAGGATACCAGACAGTTATGAAGAAAGATGAAAAATAAGTGCCGAGGCATTGTCAGAAAGATAATGCCTCGGCACTCGGCGCACAAAGCAGCCTTACCCGCTTTGTTCTTATTGATATCCGGGTCCCTTTGGAATATAAATATCCTCCAGCGGAGAGCTGGGGATAAAGGGTGCCGTTGTTTCAGGAACTTCCGGACTTTCCGAAGTAGTTTCCTCCGGGATCACCACAGCAGCCTGGGTGTGAATCGGACAGGTGCCGGGCATCCGGTAATGAGTATCATCCGTGCCTCCGCTTTCTCCGTCAGGAATTACCATAAAAGTTCTGGAAACCCTGGATTCTTCCGGACAGTATTCTGTGGGAATGCCGCCGGATTCCGCGCAGACGGTGTATTTTACATGATGGTCACATACCTCTGTGGGAACGGTACCTTTTGCAAAATATTCTGTGTGAACAGCACTTCCTCTGGGGTCTGCCTCACAGACTCCGGGACTTGGCAGCATGCCGGATTTCCGGCATACCGCGGCCTGCTCCACGGAGGCAGGCACTTCAAAGCCGGTATCAGCAAATCCCTCATGGATTCTGGTCATGATTTTCCTCCAGATGATTTTATGGTAGGAAGTGCTGCTTCCGATGGCGGAAATCTTCTGGTTGTCGTCACATCCGGACCAGATTCCCGCAGTATAGTAAGGCGTAAAACCTACAAACCAGATATCATTGTTACTGGTAGTGGTACCGGATTTACCGGCGTTTGACATGCCGGGAATATTGGCCACGGCGCTGGTGGAATTTAAGTTGACTCCGGCCGAAGAGTACATGCGGCTTCCTTCCATGGACTGAGATAAGGCATCCGTTAAAAGGAAAGCTGTGGAATCCTTTAATACCCGTTTGGTTTCCGGTTCGTTTTCCAGAAGAACCTTTCCGTTATGGTCCAAAATCTTCGTAAAGAATACGGGCTTGGTATAAATGCCGCCGTTGGCGATGGTGGCATAGGCGGCTGTCAGCTCCAGATTGGAAACGCCCTTGGTGATGCCGCCCAGGGCAGTGGCTGCATTGTAATCAGATTCTGTCAGGGATGTGATTCCGAAGTTTCTTGCATATTCCACTCCAAGCTGCGGACTTACGGTTTCCATCATACACCGCACAGCGACAATATTCATAGAATAGACAATGCCGTCACGGATGGTGCTGTAACCGAGATAGCCTTTATTAGAGTACCAGTTCCGGAAGGTTTTTGAACCAACCGTATAGGGCGCATCGTAATATACGGTACTTAAGGTGGCGCCGCAGGTGTCAAGGGCAGGTGCGAAAGCAGTAATGACCTTGAAGGTGGAGCCGGGCTGTCTTAAGGTGTTTGTGGCACGGTTCAAGGAAAGACTTACTTCCTTGGCACCGCGGCCGCCGCTTAAGGCCTTTACATAGCCGGTGGCGTGATCCATGAGCACATAGGAAATCTGCGGCTGTAAAATATAGTGGACAGACTCCCCAAGAACCGTATCATCCTCTTTTACCATGGCAGTTTTATAGGTTTCGATGGCCGCGGCCGCCTCTTCTTTCGTATTGAACAGGCCGTTGTAGGAGGATTTTCCGAGATCATTCTTAAAATAGCTCCTCATGCTTTCCGTGGAGTAGTTGGTGGTGGTCCCGTCTTCATGCTGAACGGACAGCCTGTAATCCACAGAATAGTACACTACATCGTAGTTATCAGGGTTATTGATTTCTTCATCTACAATAGCCTGAAGGTCCGGATCCTGGGTAGTGAAGATAGACAGGCCGCCGGAGTATAGCAGGTTGGAAGCCTGCGTTAATGTATAGCCCTTTTTTTCCTGAAGTGCTTTGATTACCTGCTCGGTCAGTTCGTCCGTAAAATAGGAATAGGGATTCTGGCTTTCTTTGGTCACCAGATCCACGTTCTGGATTCTGGAATACACATCGTCCGCCAGAGCCTCTTCCTGGTCTTTCTTTTCGATTTTTCCCTGTTCGTACATGTACTGAAGAATGACACGCCGCTTCTCTTCATTGTTGACGCGTCCCTTTTCAGAAAGAGGATTGTACTTGGAGGGATTCTGGGTGATACCCGCGATCACGGTTGCCTCTGAAAGCGTCAGGTCAGAGACATCCTTATCAAAGTATCGTTTGGCCGCGGCCTTTACTCCCAGGGTGTTGTTGCCAAGGTTGATGGTGTTTAAGTAGTTTTTCAGGATAATTTTCTTATCCATGGTTTTTTCAAGCTGGATGGCCAGATACTGCTCCTGGATTTTACGCTCCAGCTTTTCACCGAAGGTATCTTCGTTTCCTCCGGCAAATACATTATTTTTAATTAACTGCTGGGTCAGGGTACTGCCGCCTCCGGCACTGGAATCTCCCGTCAGGACACCCACAGCCGCACGTATCATGGAGCGGATATCCACGCCCTTATGGGTCCAGAACCTTGCATCCTCAATGGCGACGAATGCGTCAATGAGACACTGGGGCAGCTCTTCGTATGTTGCCTCCAGACGGTTGGCTCCGGATTTTACAAGGGTTTCCGTAAGATTTCCCTTACTGTCGTATACCATGGTCGCAAAGCCGCTGGGTTCAATGCTGGCCACGTCGATTTCGGGGGCGGAGTCTATGACCCCTTTGAATACTCCATAACCCAGACTGACAGCCAGAACCAGGCAGAAGGAACATAATACCAGGGCGATCTTTGCGAATAAAAGAATCATCTTGGATGCAATTTTTTCTGCTTTGGAACTGGTCTTTCTAAGCTTCCGGGTTACTTCACGTTTTCCATAATTCATTCAGGAAGCCTCCTTTTTATGCGGGAATGCGCCAAACCGGCGTACTCCAACGGAAACATTATATCAAAGTTTGAAAGAATAATAAATACCTATTGTGGAAAAGTTTGGTTTGTATTATGATATTTTTGACGACAAAGTGGGGAAATATGAAGAAAAAATTACGATTTTGCTATGAAAGTTCAGCGCTCCGACGCTGAACGGTGCGAAAACGGGGTCACGAAGTGACATCTTCCACTCCCGTTTTCTGCACATCCCCCCCCCGGGCAGGCCGGTATGAGCAAAAAAGCCCTGCGAACGGAGAGAGCAGGATGATTGGCGAATGCCGGCATCAGCAGGCGTGTTCGTTAAAAAAGATATGGATATAAATGGGAAGACTTTATTCCAGGAAAGGAAGCAGGCAAAGAAATGGCAGACAGCTATAAAATTCTGTACGGCGGCGGCGAAGCTGAGACCGAGGTAAAAAAATCACGGTTTATTGCAACCGTAAGGCCGGTAAAAACCGAGGCAGAAGCCTCTTTATTTATTGCGGAGATGAAGAAAAAGTACTGGGATGCATCCCACAACTGCTCTGCCTTTACAATAGGAAGGAACCATGAGCTTACCAGATGCAGTGACGACGGGGAACCGGCCCAGACGGCAGGACGTCCCATGCTGGATGTGCTCCTGGGGGAGGATATTCATGACCTTTGCGTGGTAGTGACCAGGTATTTCGGCGGAACGCTTCTTGGAACAGGCGGGCTTGTGCGTGCCTACTCCGGCGCGGTGAAACAAGGACTTTTGATGAGTCAGGTGGTGGAAAAACGTCGTGCCTTCCGGATGACGGTTTGGACGGATTACACCGGAGTCGGAAAAATCCAGTACATTCTCGGCCAGGCGGGTATCACGGTTCTGGACTCCATCTACACGGATAAGGTGGAGTTTAAGCTTCTGGTTCCGGTGGGAGATTATGAAAGCCTGGAAAATAAAATCACCGAGGGAACGGCCGGCGGTGCCAGAATCACGAAGGGCGATGAAATCTGGTTTGGTCTCCTTAATAAAGAGATAATTTTGTTTCAGGAATAAGTTTAGTAACAGTTCAGCCATGCGAAGATTCAGAGCGAAAAAAGCGTTGAAAGCAAGTTTTTATTGCAATTTATCGGCCACGATGCTATAATCGTGTGTCGGGTAAAAGGAATTAAACGTATAGAAAGAGGATTCTTATGAAAATAAAACGCGAAGATATCAGGAATGTAGCAATCATCGCTCATGTAGATCATGGCAAAACCACACTGGTGGATCAGCTTTTAAGACAAAGCGGTGTATTCCGCGCCAATCAGGAAGTGGTGGAGCGCGTCATGGACTCCAATGATATTGAGAGAGAACGCGGAATTACCATTTTATCTAAAAATACGGCGGTTTTTTATAAGGGAGTAAAAATCAACATTATTGATACACCAGGCCATGCGGACTTTGGCGGCGAGGTAGAGCGCGTTCTTAAGATGGTGGATGGTGTAATTCTGGTGGTGGATGCCTTTGAGGGACCAATGCCCCAGACGAAATTTGTGCTTCAAAAAGCCCTGGAACTGGACCTTCGTGTTATCGTGTGCATCAATAAGATTGACCGGCCGGAAGCGAGACCTGCGGATGTGATTGACGAGACCCTGGAGCTTTTCATGGATCTGGATGCTTCTGATGAACAGCTCGACTGTCCTTTTGTATTTGCTTCCGCGAGGGCAGGCTTTGCGAAGAAGAATCTGGAGGATCCGGAGACAGATATGAGTCCGCTGTTCGAGACCATCATTGATTATATCCCGGAGCCTGAGGGGGATCCCGGGGCTGACACCCAGGTTCTTATAAGCACCATTGATTACAACGAATATGTGGGACGCATCGGAATCGGAAAGATTGATAATGGCTCTGTTAAGGACAATCAGGAATGTGTGATTGTGAATCACCACGATCCCGACAAGAAGAGAAGGGTGAAAATCGGCAAACTGTATGAGTTTGATGGTCTGAACCGTGTGGAGGTTCCAAGCGCGGAAATCGGTTCCATCGTGGCCATTTCCGGCATCCCGGATATTCATATCGGTGATACCCTCTGCTCTCCGGAGAATCCGGTGGCAATTCCCTTTCAGAAAATTTCTGAGCCGACCATTTCCATGAATTTCATGGTCAATGACAGTCCTCTGGCGGGACAGGAGGGAAAATATATCACCTCCCGTCATATCCGCGACCGCCTGTTCCGGGAGTTAAACACAGATGTGAGCCTGCGGGTGGAGGAGACGGATTCCGCAGACTGCTTTAAGGTGTCCGGACGGGGAGAGCTTCATCTTTCCGTTTTGATCGAAAATATGCGCCGCGAGGGCTTTGAGTTTGCAGTCAGCAAGGCCGAGGTTATCTATAAATATGATGAAAGAAACAGAAAGCTGGAGCCTATGGAGTTAGCTTATGTGGATGTGCCGGAGGAATTTTCCGGTTCTGTTATTCAGAAACTGACAAGCCGCAAGGGAGAGCTTCAGGGCATGAGTCCTGCCAATGGCGGTTACACAAGACTTGAGTTCTCCATTCCGTCCAGAGGTCTCATCGGCTACCGCGGAGAGTTTATGACAGATACCAAGGGAAACGGCATTCTCAATACGATTTTTGACGGATATGCACCCTTTAAGGGCGAACTGAATTACAGAAAGAATGGTTCCCTGATTGCCTTTGAGGCAGGTGAATCTATTACCTATGGCCTCTTCAATGCCCAGGAGAGAGGAACCCTGTTTATCGGACCGGGTGTCAGGGTTTACTCCGGAATGGTTGTGGGCGAGTGCCCCAAGGCGGAAGATATTGAATTAAATGTATGTAAGACTAAGAAGCTTACCAATACCCGTTCTTCCAGCGCCGATGAAGCCTTAAAGCTTACTCCGCCCAAGGATATGAGCTTAGAGCAGTGTCTGGATTTCATCGATACAGACGAGCTTTTGGAGGTAACGCCAAAGAGTCTTAGAATCAGAAAGAAAATTCTGGATCCGACCTTAAGGAAGAGAGCCATGTTCGGTAAAAAATAGAGGCGGGCGAAATCGTCCGCACGGTCTGATATGTCTGAAAGGAAGGGTTGTCAGGAAATGGATAGCTCTATACGGGGGCAGGTGTGATCCATATGTATTACACCTGCCCCTGAATCTTTATCTGACGAATGCATTCCGGGATTTTCTGATACAGACGGGAACACCAGAGCGGCTTACGAAACAGTTAATTGGAAGGGAGCATGGAAATGTATTGTATATTAGTGACAGGTATTCCGGCAGCAGGAAAAAGCACTATGGCAGAAGTTTTGTCAGAAAGGCTGGAGCTGCCTGTGATTTCAAAGGATACTGTAAAAGAATTGCTGTTTGACAATGTTGGTTTTCAGTCAAGAGCAGAAAAAGTAAAACTCGGAGTTGCCAGTATGGAAATCATGTACTATGTTGCAGGCCAGCTTATGAAAGCAGGAAAGCCTTTTATCCTGGAAAATAATTTTGAATATTCGTCAGAACATGGAATGAAAAACCTTTTAGAAAGATATCAGTATTCCGCATTGACCATTACCTTAACAGGTGATTACAAAGTTATCTACCAGCGTTTTCTGAAGCGGGAAAGCAGTCCTGACAGACACAGGGGGCATATAGTGAATGACTGCTATCCGGAAACGAAAGAGAATAATCCGGAAACCCCAAAAACAAAAACGATTTCTTATGAAAATTTTGTCTGTGGAATAGAGAAGAGGGGATTTGATGCTTTTTTCGTTAGCGGCAGGCAGATCAAAGTTGACACAACAGATTTTTCGAAAATAAATATGGAAGAGTTATTTTCACAGATTGCGTCATGGAAAGAGGAAAAGGGATATGAAGATAGAAGTTAGAATTGCAGAGGAAAAGGATGTCGGACATGTTGCTGCTCTGTATGAGAGGCTTCATGATTATCTGGAAACACATGAAAATCACCCTCGGTGGAAACGCGGTATTTATCCGACTATGGCGGAAGCAGAGGAAGGATTTAAAAAGGGCTGGTTGTATGTGGCTGAGGTGAATGGAAAGTTAGCAGGAAGTGTGGTTTACCTTCATGAGCAGGGAGAAGTATATAATCAGGTAAAGTGGCCTGAGGAAATACAGAGTGATAATGTGTACGTGATTCATGTATTGGCAGTTCATCCGGATTTTTTTAGAATGGGAGTAGGAACAGCGCTTCTTGATTATGCCTGCGACATGGGAAGAAAAAATGGAGTAGGGGCAGTGCGGCTTGATGTGTATGAAAAAAATTTCTCAGCTATACACTTATATGAGAGATGTGGATTTGTGTATCGGGGAACCATTGATTTGGGACTGGAAGAGCGGTATGGATTAAAGTGGTATCATGTCTATGAAAAACTTTTAAGATGATTGGCAGCGTAATGAATGAATTTTGCAAAAAGGCAGGGTACGTGCAGTGAAAGAAAGATATTTGTTTGATGAATATAGTGAGGGAAAGGGAACTTTTGGGTTGTATTCTGCAATGCAGAATTTAAACAGGGATACCATAAAACATGTTGCCGGAAAAATCGAAGTTGGGATGAACCTGCGGGAAATTAAAGCATTGTGTGAAAGCTATTTGCTGGAGAATGGCGCAGATTCATTTTGGTACTGGGATATCGGTGCTTTTGTTTTTGCCGGAGATGAGACTGCTGTTTCCATATCAGGCAGGGACTACAAGGCAGCAGACAGAACCATAAAGGAAAATGATATTATCACCATTGATTTAAGTCCTCAAAAGGATAACATCTGGGGGGATTATGCAAGAACTCTTGTGGTTGAAAATGGGATAGTATGCGATAAAATTGATGGAGTAAAAAAAGATGAGTGGAGAAATGGACTTCAAATGGAAGCATATTTGCATAAATCCTTAATTGATATGGCAACCCCGGAAGTGACATTTGAAGAATTATATTATTACATAAATGATTTGATTGTGAAAAAGGGATTTATTAATTTGGATTTTCTTGGAAACCTTGGACATTCCATTGTAAAAAATAGAAATGATAGAGTGTATACTGAAAAAGGAAATCGCAAAAGATTGTCCGATGTCAAAATGTTTACCTTTGAACCACATATAGGTATACCTGATTCCAGGTATGGATACAAGAGGGAAGATATCTATTATTTTGAAAATGGTATATTAAAATGTTTATGATACTACGGACTGCCCCGCACTACGTGCTCCCGCAATCCAAAAATATTTATGGGGAAAGCTATTTCTGATATAGCTGATGTTGTAAAAGAGCTTATTAAAAAAATGATGAGCCGGTTTTATGAAAATGGTGAGGATATACTTGAGTATCTGTGTTATGAAGCGAATCATCTGGCGGTATGAATTCATACAGCAAATTTATAAAAGGTACAGCTGCATTTTCGTACTTTTATTTTTGGGGCTGACGGGCTGTTCAAAAAACAGTGATACATCGGCTGATAATCTTCAGATGGAAATATCATCATCAGAAGAAACGGCACCGGCAGAAGAAGGCTCAGCCGGCGATATTCCACAGATAAGAATGGAAATGCCAAAGAATGAAGTTCAAAAAGCAATTGCCGAACCAATGATAGAAGATATGGACTGGTCGGACTGCTTTGACGGAATAAATGGTACTGCTGTTATTTATGAACCGGCTGGAAACTGTTATCAAATATACAATCAGGAACTGGCCCTTATACGACGTTCTCCATGTTCAACCTTTAAAATCATTTCTTCCTTAATTGCTCTGGAAAATGGGATCATAAATCCGGATGAATCTGACCGTACCTGGAGCGGGGAAATATTTTGGAATGAGGAATGGGACCGGGACATTGATTTTTCTGATGCGTTTCGTTCCTCCTGTGTCTGGTATTTCCGGGAGATTATTGATGAAATCGGAAAAGACAGGATGCAGGAGAATTTAAACGCACTTGGATATGGAAATTGTGATATTTCCGACTGGGAGGGCCGGTTAAATACAAATAATAACAATCCGGCCCTGACTGGTTTCTGGATTGAATCATCATTGCTTATTTCACCCAGGGAACAGGCTGAAGTAATGGAACGCATTTTTGGCGACAATACAGAGTATTCCGAAGAACCCCTGGACCAGTTAAAGCAGGTTATGCTGTTATCGGAGCAGCATAGCGCAGATACTTCAATTTATGGAAAAACAGGAATGGGTAAGGCGAATGGTATTGTTGTAGATTCATGGTATACTGGTTTTGCAGATGCGTCGGATGAAAGAATTTACTTTTGTGTGTATTTAGGTGAGACAGAGAATAAAAATGTATCCAGCGCAAAAGCAAAAGAAATAGCCATAAAAATAGTTTTGAATTATGTACCCGACAAGGAGCGGGCAGGTAGCAGGGAGCAGCTCCAAGAGGGAAAGCGGCTAGGGACAGAAAACAGTCAGGAACCGGAAGGTAACAGTTTAACAAAGAGGCAGAAAATGAAAAGAAACACGGAGGAAGAAGTATGATACAGATGCTTGTGAGTGCATGCCTTGCAGGTGAGAACTGCAAATGGGATGGAGGAAACAACAAAAATGATGAACTTCTGGACTTCATGAAACGGATGGAGGGGAAGGCGGAGTTTCATCTGGTCTGTCCGGAGCAGATGGGTGGGCTTCCCACGCCGCGTCCTGCATCGGAAATCAGGGCTTCGGATGAAGCAGTGATCAATACGGAGCAGAGGGATGTGACGGCAGAATTTCTTCTTGGGGCGGATATGGCCCTCAGGGAAGCGAAAAAGTACCAGTGTACCATCGCGATTTTAAAGGAAAGAAGTCCTTCCTGCGGGAGTCATGGCGTGTATGACGGCAGCTTTTCCCACACATTAACGGATGGCATGGGGAAAACAGCGGCCCTGTTAGCTGGATACGGAATCCGGGTGGTGGGGGAATCCGGGCTTTCGGAGCTGGAAAAGGAGCTGGAATCGTTGTCTGCAGAGGCCAAAGCATATGTCCCATCGCCGAAGGCGATTTAAAATGGGCATATGCAGTTACGTTCACAGAGTGTAACAGTTCAGACAGCCTGAACTGTTACCACAGAGTGTCGGTGAACAACGGATTGAACCGCCGGTACATTTACATACCTTCGGCAGGGTGATATACTGAAAGCGTAATATCCGCCGGGAGGTGATAGACGTGGATAAGCTGGATATGATTTTACAAAAGCTGGACAGCTTTGACGTAAGGTTTGAGCGGTTGGAAACCAGGATGGACAAATCCGACATCAGATTTGAACGGTTGGAGGCCAGAATGGACGGAACCGATGCCAGATTTGAGCGGTTGGAACAGAAGCTGCAGGAAATGAAAGACAGTCTGGAAGGGAAAGTACAGAAGCTGCAGGAAACGACTGGCGACCTAGAAGGGAAAGTAGAAAAGCTGCAGGAAACGACTGGCGATCTGGAAGGGAAAGTAGAAAAGCTGGATTCTAAGTTAGACAGTATTAATCTGAGAATCGAAAACGAGGTACTGCGTGCGGTACATATCATTGCTGAGGGGCATATAGACCTGAAGCGGCATCTGGATGAAGCACAGGCGGACCGGCGTGAGCGCGAGTCCATACTGCTTCGCATCCTGAACCTGGAATATGAGGTGAAGGAAATAAAAAAAAGACAGGTGTGCACTGCCTGATATAAATGCGAAAGATAAAAGTTGCAAAAGACAAAAAGCAAAAGACAAAAGATAATTGTCCCTGTCTTATAAGGCAGGGACAGAGTTCCATTACAGGGTTTTCGCCCGTTCTTTAATATTCTGATGGAAATTTATGACTGAATGTTCGTATTCCTGCTCCATCAAAGGAGAGGTGATTAGAAAATCCGCTGTTGCCTTATTGTTGGCAATAGGAATATCGTAGACCTGTGCGATACGCAGCAGCGCCTTCACATCCGGGTCATGGGGCTGTGCCGTCAGGGGATCGGAAAAGAAAATCACAAAATCCACCCGCCCTTCCACAATTTTTGCGCCGATCTGCTGGTCACCGCCTAAGGGGCCGCTGTTGTAGCCCTTTACGGGAAGTCCCGTGGCGTCTGTGATCATTCGGGCTGTGGTTCCGGTGCCGCATAAAAAGTGGCATTTCAAGATTTCTTTATTGGCGCTGCACCACTCAATCAGCTCATGCTTTTTGCTGTCATGAGCAATGAGGGCGATGTTTTTCTGTTTTCCAATGGTTAAGGTTAATAAATCCATAATGAGTCCTCCTTTTGATGAATCATGCCATAAGGCAGAAAAAATGTCAATAAGCTCCTGATTTTTTACGAAAAGTTTACATGAACTTTATAAAAGTCATATATAAAAGTGGGTTGTTGTTCGCGCTGTGACGAATTACTCCCTGATTCGTCATGAACCAGCACTGTTATGGAGGGTAACAGTTCAGGCTATCTGAACTGTTACTATGGAGGACCAGTAGTAACAGATTTTTTCCACGACAAACGCATGAGTAAATAAATTGTGAACACGCCTCTTTTCTGTTAGAATAAAAGAAAAGGGGCGTTGATCTA
>ERZ808051.782-NODE-782-length-28348-cov-4.679460_pt1 | contig 28348 bp, 20 predicted proteins | sample MGYA00380199_ERZ808051 | MGnify/ENA primary metagenome ERZ808051 (study PRJEB31490, sample SAMN06133391) | mouse gut metagenome | isolation source: J11 | host: mice | place: China: Chengdu | collected 2015-05 ...
CAGACGAAAAATCGCCTTGGCTTTCTTTTGGTATAGAAAGATTTGCAATACCAATATTCATCTCAGAACACAATTTAACTAACTCATATATTAAGCTGACATCCAAACTCCTCTCTTTAGAAGAATTCGTAAAAAACTGTACAGCGATAATATATCTATATCGTCTCTCTCTCATGGAGATAAATAAATTAATCATATCCATATTATAAACAGGCTTCATTATCTTTTTCATTTCAAACCTGTTAATTATTTGATCAACATTTTCATCTATATTACAGATTTCTGCGAATACATTTATTCTATGTTTATTTCTGTTAGATTCTCTAGTTTTTGCATAATGAGAATATATTGTCTGATATTCATATTTGTCAAATATTCCGTCCAAATATGTACTAAATTCTTCAGTATTTATTACATCCCTATGGTGACATTTGGGAAAACATTTTTTTAATATATTATAAATGTTTCTCGTCCAACTATAAATATATATTTCTTTATCCTTATTTTTATTTATAAATTCATCTATAATTGGTAAACCAATTAATACCTCTCCATTGCCCATGTATCCAGGCATAAATGCAATTCGATCATTTCTAAAAGTTTTAATCTCTTTCAATATATAATAATCCTGAAACCATTTAGCATAGCCTTTTCTATTTCTAACATAAGGTGCATTATAAACACTAAATCTCTCATGTATATATGGGTTCAATAAATATAAAAGATTGGAAAAATCTTCATCATAATTAATGTTTCTCTTTTTAGTATTTAATAAACACTTAAATAAAAATGCGTAATGAAAGCATTGAAATTCACTAAGAAATTTATTTTTCTCAATTGCACTGGAAAGCATTTTACTAATAAAAATTATTTCATTTACATATTTATCAATGTAAAAAATGGGTAATTCTTCCTGATAACTTGTATAAATTTCCCTAACATTTTTTATTTCTAAAATATAGAAGCAGTTTCCGAATGTATTACATAATAAATCAAATACTACATCTAAACACTTATCGGAAACAAAGCACAGATAAACTTTACTGTTTTTTAAAAAGTTATGATATTTTATTAAATTGTCCGCTTTCATACTACATATCTCTTTTCTCTGCACAAAATATAATATAGAGATTAAAAATCTTAGCATAAATTTCTGTAAAATAAATCATTATATAAATAAGAACTTTCATAATAATCTCTTTTCTGGTATAAATTACTTGTAATAGTTTGCCAATTGTCAAAATTGCATTTCTGTTGAATACCACATCTGTTACATTCACTACATTGTAAAATATCTATTTTTTTATTATATCTGATTTGATAAAAAGCATTATAATATTGGATACATTCATCCATTTCCTTTGATTTAATCGTATAATTAATATATTTAAAAAACTGATCTTTATCTACATTATATATAACAGCTTCCATAGAAATATTTTGCAGATATGCCTCTCTGGGTTCAATATTACATATCCCATGATATTGTCCTAAATAGTCAAATGCTTCATCAAACCTATCCAAATATAAGTTTATCATAGCCAGAAAAAAACGAACATCCTTATCAACTATGCAATCATTTCCCTTATTTGTACTCTTATTAATTTTTAGCAATGTTGAAAGACTATATTCTCCAGAAAATACCGGGTTCTCAAGCAAAGTACTCATATACTTAGCCATATCTTCATAATTCTTGCATTTATATGATTGTATAAATTCATAATAATCATTATGCAAATCCAGTATACCCTCACACTTCCATAACGGGGTTTCTGACATACCAGGAATATACACTCTCAGCGTGTCAAATCCCAAATAGGAATAATCCTTTATATACACTTTCACTTTAAGTTTAGACAATATAGCACTTATTCGTATTGCTGCATCCCTATTAGATATATTGCCATATACAAAGGGCTGAATTATACCATTAGAATAGTTTTTTATTTCACCTAGAAAAAAGGTTCTAGGTAATTTCCCATTGCCATTTCTTATAGATTTTGCATATTCAGTTCGCTTATTTTTTAGATACCAAAATCTTTCATACTCTCCAGTAAATGAATGCATGAAATATCTAAACTCTATATTGATATCCTTTCCTTGAAACATTTCCGTAATACACCTTTGTATTGCAATATCTAAATTTACATCTGAACCTATGTTAAAATAGTACCTTGTTTTAGATGCATTTATAACTAAGACACCTACCACTGGAAACAAGCCGTTCAGTGTACAATCTTTTACCAGTACTTTATAGCCTTTCTTCTCTATTTTTTTAATAAGAGTATACGCATGTGTATGTAAAAAATATATTTCCTCTATTATTGGAAATTTATTGGCATCATATAGTTCATGATGTATTATATAATTTACATAACGCTCAAACACCTCACATACCCCTTGAACATATGCTTCTTCCTTAGTATTTCCACTTGATAAACCATTGCTACCGCATAGGGCACTAATGAGTTTATCAGGGAGCTTAATAACCTTTTTTTCTTTGACGTCAAAATATGAATACAAGTTTCCGTATTTTTTATTATATCTTAATAATTTTTTAATTCCATCCTCATTTCCTTGTATAATATTATCAAAATATATATGATAAATATTTATTATTTCATCCTCAGGAATATCTATGTTATATTGCTCTCTCTCTTTTTCTGGAAATAAATCATCAAGTAAAAATCCTGATTGTAACCGTTCAAGCATTTCAGCATATGCACTGGCATACGCATGACTTAATTCTACTCCTTTACCATTTGTAGATAAATTACTAATTCCACTTAATTCAAGCGTGCAAGAATGCCATCCTTCCTCAAATCCCTTTACATTACAAAGAATTGTCTCTATTCTATTTTTTTGTAGTATGCATTTAATTGTTGCTACCGTGTCATCCGGCAATGAATCTTTTCTAATCTTCATAAACTTATTTCCTTAGAATTTAACTATATTTATCTTGCTAAACAAGTCAATTTATTGCTCCAAATTCAGAATAAAAGGACATTACTTTATATTACCTGCCCTTGCTTGCTTTTGCAAGATCATATTAATAGTACTGCAAAAATCATTTATAGTTTCCATTTCTCCTGTTACTAAGTATTCATCTGGCATCTCAAAATTGAACATTTCCTCTAATTCAACAATGAAAGAAATATACACTATTGAATCTTCAATATAATCAACAATAAACAAGTCATCTTTTATTAAATCCTGATTTATATAAACCCCTACATTTTCCAAACACTGAATTACTCTTTCTCTGTCAGCAAGTCCCATATGTTTTACCCTTTCTGCAAATGAATATGCTACTAATCTGATTTTTGTATATCACTCTACTACATGATTACTTACTCATTTAATTTCTAATGTAATTTTACTAATAGAAGGTTTTAAAAACCATGCAATTATACTGCATCTATCTATTTTCACATATATATTATCAGACGAATTATGTTCAATATATACAGGAGGTATTAGATCTGACTTTGCAACAAAGTAAAACCATTCTCTATTCTTAAGCAAATTTCTTTTTTCTATTAGTTTAATATATTCTTCAATATCTGTTGTTTTTAAACAAAAAGAAAACATATTAGAAGCTCTTATAAATTCAACCTTATCACCGTTTTCTACAACGGTCATTGGATAAAACTCATTTAGTTGAGAATATAAGTCACAAAAATATATAGCATTTTTATATTTTATAAAATTAATGGCATGTCCTGTCCCTTGATTATTTAAAATACAAAAATTATATATATCATAAGAATTTTTTAACAAATCATAGAGCAACCCTGAATAAGATGCACAACTACCCTTTTGAGTATTTATAATACTTATCCCAGAAGTATGACAATATAAATTGTTCACAACTGTAACATCGTTGTCGCTTTTAAAATCCATTTTTTTAATATACTGTATTACTTCATATGGATTTGTCAGCTTTCCGTTTAAGCTATTTTTCTGCTTAGATAAATTCACTATTTCATCATTAGTATACTGTGTCTTTCCCAATGCATTATAAGGAACCCAAAATATTTTTCTGTATATAGGTATTTCGAAATCAGCATCATAAACTAGTTTACCTGCATTATACATCTCCATCTCTCCCAGAGAAAAAATCAACAATAATTTCGCCAATGTTAAAAATGTCCATTTTATTATCCAAATCATAAACTGGTAATTTCAGAAGCTGCTTCATGTTCGCTGCAGTACTTGCCAATTCCTCTTGTGATACTCTTATAACATTTTCGCTTAACCCTTTCCAATTGTCATTATATTCAAAAGGAAATATTATCAGGCATAAAACTTTTGTTTGGGTCATATTTTCAATAACACCAATAGTTCTTTTTATATAAGCAATATCGTCATATGTATTTACACAAAGTAATGCTGCATCTGCATTAACAGCAATCAAATATTCGATTTGCCTTATGGCAAGGTTACTATAATTATTAAAACCTGCTGGAATAGTATGGGATTGAGAACCAATAAAAATCAAATCCGGTTCATTAACATCTAGTTCATGTAATTTTGAATTAATCAGTAAAATAAACTCCTTACTTGATAAATCATTATTACTTTCAAAACCAAAAGGTATAGTAGCATCCATACCAAATAATTCCCCAATAGGTTCTGTTGATATTTGAGCAACCTTGTACCCACTTTCCATAAATAAATTGCGCAACATTATTTGCAATGTATATTTCCCTTGTTTTGTGGAAGTTCCAAATATACTAATTACTGGTGATTTGATTTTATACATTTTACTATTATTTCTCGCCGCCATTTTGCTTAATGTTGGCGAATATATAAAATTGCCTTGTTCTTTAAATGCTTCGTAATATTTGTCCAGATATTTTCCATCCAGCATAAATATGTTCTTTCTATTTTTAAGACAATCCCTAATAACTTCTTCTTTTATATTCTTTTTGGAGATACCTTCTAGAATATTTAAATGTCCCATTATCAGTGTATCAAAACAATTATGGTCTAACTCATTTATACTCTTAATAACATACTCTTTCTGATCACTTGTAATTGTTCTACCTAAATTTCCTAAATATTTACTCGTATAAACATCTGTCACTTCAAAAGTGAGGTGGTTCGAGAAACGAATAACATTTTTAATTTCTTTGTTATAAGGAAACAATGCCGCCCTTTTTATTTTCGAAAGTTCATTAAATGCTCCATATGATACTATATTAAATTCTTGCTTATCCTTATTTTTGCTTATATAACTAGAGACATTTTTTAAATATTCCAGTGCCTTTTTCTTATTTAAAGAACCTGACATAAATGATAAATAGGCACTAACATAAGCTGCTGATAAACTATTCCCTGTCTTAAGTGCAAATTTATTATGTATATCGACTACCTTATGGATACCTCCCTTTGAAAAAACATCAATAATCGCATTTTCCGGAACAAAAAAATCATTGGGCTTGGCACATAACTCGCTTGACTCAACACCTATAGCTAAATCAAAAGCAGCAGGATATGATATGCAGCCATCGTTATCGAACGCTGACACAATTACATTTCCATTCAGAGTAATTCCTTGCAGTAGTTCATATACATTCCGATTATAAAAATTCATACCTAGGCTCATATGAATTATTGCACCCGACATGTCACTTTCCAGCAAATATTTTAACGCTAAAATAAGTATCCGCTCATCCTGTACTAATTTATCATCAAAAATTTTATACATTGACAAATTAATATTGGGATTAATAGACAGCATAATACCCGCGACTGCTGTGCCATGACCAGCTACATCAAATATACTATTTTTATTGCAAAAAACTTTATATTCTACTATCTTTCCCCTATTTCTCTCAAGAAACACCTTGCTTAAACCGCTATCAATTATAACTACATTGTTCAATATTAATATATCTCCCTCAAAGCCATACGTAGAATAAATTAGCACTACTTAATTACTCTACTCAATACTATACTCAGAAATTGAAACCATGATATCCGTATGGTGATTCTCCTGTGTCATATGCCTTTACATCACTAATATGACATGTTTCTTTATCGGACGGTTTTACCAATTTCTTTTTTGTAATTCTGTTTTTCTCTATTTCTTTTTCATGCTTCATGTTGATTCCTCCTTGAGATAATAGTATGTTTTAAATCTTAAACATTTATGTTATATTCTACGTATGGCATATTTACTGTTGAACAACTAGCCACCCCCACTTCAAATAGGATCTCTATTACTTACATGCCTGAAACGCAGGTGTCGAAAGCACAGTTACTGACTCTCACTAAAAATATCTTTCACTATTATTTTTTGCTGACTCTTTCGCAAACGAGGCGGTATCTCCGCTGCTGCTCACTCCTAACCCTCTGGCATAGCCAGAGGGTTAGGGTTTTCCTTCACTTATTTATTATTCAAATGTTTACTACAATCCTCAACACTTTCTTCATGGCAAGAATTTCTTAGTAAGTTTGCACGACCATATTTATCCTCTAATCTGAAAACATCATTATGATCAATCCGACCTATTTGTAATTCAACAATGACTGCATTTGAGGTTCCAATATTTATTAATGAGTGTTTGTATCCCTTGGGTATTAAGAAAACTTTCCCCTCTTCCGCATCTCCAGAAAACTCTCCTATAACTACATGAACATGTCCTTTTTTAATATACCATATTTCATCGACCAGTTTGTGAAAATGATAGCTGAAGCAATCCTGTTTATTGGCTAAACATATTTCTTTCACTTGGTAAACTTCAGATAGAGTATGCAATATATAATACCCCCAAGGCTTTTTATATATTAAATCGTATTTGTTTATTTTATCATCATTCATAACGTGGATCTCCTGCCGCAACCAAAAATAAAATAGAGCCAAAACTTTGTTGACTGTGCTATAATGCACATAGGCTAAAAACCAACAGGGAGGTTCGACTCTATGTGCAAAAAAGAATCATCCAATTCGCTGCAAAAATCAAGGGGCAGTTTTCTTTTTTCAACTGGATGATCATAAACGGCTATTTCCGTCCCCTGCTTTCTGAACAGACACTGATCGACTATCTGTACTTCATGAGCATCCCGCTATGGGACTTCACCAAATACTTCAAGGATGTCACTGACCGCCTGGTCAAACAGATCGAAAGCAACACCGCTGAACTTGGGCCTTATGGCAGATACCTGACAGACGGCTTCTGGAACAGAGATATCGGAAAGTGGAAGACACAAAAAATTCAGTTCCAAGACCAGCCGTACACTCAAGAAGCTGCGACAGCATGGACTGACCTAAAAGTCCCGCGCTCCAAACGTTACCAGATGACTTCAAAGGGCAGGCGGATTATGGGAGCCCTTATCGAACTGTACCATAAAAACTATCCGGAACTTATAGCTAAGGCAACATGATCTCAAATGCACATTTTCCCCATGCCGGCTATGGGCTGGTTTTATTTTTATGCTAATTTTTCATTTCTGGACAAAAACAGTATACATCCAAAAAGGTATGATGTCTTTGGTTTTAAAGCATTTAAAGTACATTTAGTAAAATTTCTTGCTTAACTATAGTTACAGAATACTTTAACTCCTTGAAAAATACAATATGTCGAATTAGTTGAAATTTTCAACTAATTCGACATATTGTATTCTGTGGGAAATCATCGTAAAATTGAAGACATAAAAACAATACTTTTTGAAAAGGAGAATTCAATTATGAGAAACAAAAAGCAGCACCTCAAATCAACACTATCCACCCTGGCACTAGCCTTGGCTCTGACGGGCAATCTTGCTTTGCCAGGTACATGGCCAGAAGATCCCAATCCCATCTTTCAGCAAATCCCTGTAGAGGATGAGGATGATGGGATTCAGCCCCTGTCGGATGTGGATAAACCGATAACAAAGTCTAATATGGATGAATAATTAGCTGTCTGCTTATTTTAAATATTTCTCTTCCCGCTCTTTCAGCAATCCGCTCATGTGGGCATCATACATATAATCCGCTAAGGATTTGCTGATTCGAAAAGCTTTTCTCCACTTCTGCCGGAAAGATTCGTATCTTTCCGGCTTTTTGAAAGCGCTTTCATAGACATTCCATGCAATATGATAAAATAAATATTGAATGCTGTTAATTTTGTAAAATAGTAAAACTTTTGGGGCCGTTTCTTCATTAAAATCTGCAGCATACTCAAAACTGTGGACATCACCCAGATAGTCGCTATATCCCAAGGCTACAAGATCATAGCCGCAATTAACAGTATCCGTTCTTGCACAACACTGTTCAACCGAAAAGAGCACCGCCTCAAACCATTTCTTTGCTTCCCCCAGATTCCCCAGCTTGCGATAAAGATCTGCAATATCGCTGGCAATGATAATCTCCTCCCGTTGAAAAACCCACCACTTCATATCCCGACCCTCAAAGTCAGGAACCGTACAGTGCAGTGCCTCCAGCATCATCTCCAAGCTCTCCTGCAAATCATTTTCCTTTTTCCATTTCAACGCCGCATCAAAAAACAGCAGTTCCTGCCTTACCTTTGGATATGCCGGATTTACCAGTTTACGAAATCTCTGTATCTCCCACTCCACATGCTCCCATTCGCTATATTCAATCAACCTGCTGATCTCCTGCCGCAATTTCAGAACTTCCAGAGAAGCTGTCTCCAGCAGCGGCATATTCCATTGCCCATACTTCCCGTACTGCTTCGCCAGCCTCCTGTAATTCTCATAGGAGGGCTTATGGATTCCTTTCTCTATCTTTTCCAGCTGTCTGGGAGTAACTACAAGTTCATCGCCATCATGGACTGCCTTTTCCCGGGACTTTCCGTAGAATGTCCTCAACATTTTCAGCACGCTTCCCACGTCCCTGGTATTATCAACGGAAATCCCCTGCCACATCCTGTACCCGGGATAGCCAAACCATTCATAAATCTCCCGGAACATCTCCCGAAACCGCCTGATCTGTTCTGGATATCCCGGCTGGCATCCCGGTTCCCCAAAAAGCGTTTCCTGCATCCCGCACAGGGCATCCAGCAGCGGCAGCGCATGGCAATGCCCGCCATTTCTGCGCAACAGCTCCAAGGCTTCCTGTCCTCTGGCAGCCATGTCTTCCTCCGATATCCCCATATGGGCCAGCGCGTCCGAAAATCTCCCGGATGCGTAAGCCAGTCTGATCCCGAAAACGGCAGCCTGGGGCAGGATCAGCATCTTGACGCCCTCCGTCCAGCCATGAGCCCCCGGATATTCCCACACGGCCTGCCACAGCGCCCAGGCTTGTGCTGCTTTGGCTTCCCTGCCGCCCGCAAGCAGCGCGGCACCGATCAGCAGAACCGCCTCCAGTTCCCCTGGGGACAGGCAAAGTTTCCCTATCTGCTGCTCCCATCCTGGCCGGACAGTGCATTCCAGCGCCTGCCTGGCCTTTTCCAAAACGGCTCCTACTTCTGCCATGCTTTCTATATGTACCCGGGGACAATCCATCTCATCCCGGCGCCAGGCTTCCCCGGACCCCGCCCTGGTCTGCCACAGCATTAGAACGGTCTCCGCTTTCAGCAGGAACTGCTCTTCCAGCGGCTCCCGTTTGCTGTAAGTCTCCTGGTATTCCCGAATCTTCGCCGCAGCCTGCTCCCGTCCGTCAGGCACCAGCAGACAGATATCCTCCCGCAGCCGCCATCTGTCCAGATCCTCCCCCGCGGAAAGGGATTCAAAATACTCCGGCAGGATCCCCATCCGCAGCATCAGAGTGTCTCCCGTCAGCTTTGTCCACTGTGCCTTTCCCTTTTCCACCTTTTCCAGCGCCGTCCGGCTGAGGATTCCGGAGGATAGGCTTTCCAGAGACAGTTTTCTCCTATGTCGTTCTTTCCGGATCATCTGACCATATGCCCTGTTGTGCTCCAGTATGAATTCCTGCTCGATGATATATTCTATTTGTTTTTTCGTCTTTTGCATCTCCCTTTCTTTCCGGATTCATCCGATATGATTTCAAAACGCCATAACAACAGATGTGCTCCGCAGATATCCTCCGACCGAGCCACCATCTGTGCCGCGTACCGCTTCTCCCTGATCTGCCTAAGCGCGGCCTGCACTGTATCCTTTGATTACATTTTCGTTGGCATTCCCCTCTCAAATCAAATATTTTTTCGGCTCATTCCTCCACCCTTGCCCTCAGAGTCAATATATATAATTCAACTATTTTTATTATCCGCTAATTTATTAAGCGGTTACGCATATCTAATACATCTGTGCCTGCAACTGATAAAAATCATAAAATTTTCTTTCCTTTTCCAAAAGCTCCTGGCAGCTTCCCTGCTCTACGATACGCCCATTCTCAAAATACAATATCCGGCTGCTGAAACGGACGCCGGCCAGTCTATGAGTGATAAACACACAGGACTTTTCACCCGCCAACTCGTTAATCTGCTGGTAAAGCTCCCTTTCCGCAATGGGATCCAGCGCTGCCGTAGGCTCATCTAGCACCACACAAGCGCTGTCCTTCAGCAAGGCTCTTACAATGGCAAGCTTCTGGCTCTCTCCGCCCGAAAAATCCACTCCGCTTTTTTCATAGCCCTTTCCCACATATTGTTCTATGCCATCCGGCAGACTATTGATTTTCTGATCCAGACCCAGTTCTGCCAGCAGGGCTTCTGCTTCCGCTTTCGGATACTCCCCGCCAAACACCAGGTTCTCCCTTATGGTATAGGCAAACAACCGATAATCCTGAAACACTGGCGCAAAAATCTTCCTATATTCTTCATCTGAATATCGGTCTATCGTTACGCCGTTTAACAGAATTTCACCTCGGGTCGGTCTGTACAGCCCCAAAAGCAGCTTTACAAACGTTGTTTTGCCGGAGCCGTTTTCCCCAACAATGGCCATAATTTCCCCCTTGTTAAAGGTTACATTCACAGCCTCCAGAGAATACTTTTCTGCCCCGGGATAACGAAACCAGACATCTTTAAACTCTATCCGCAGCATTTCGCCCGACAGCTCTGTATCTTTGTCAAATCGTTCTGGCAGGCTGCGAAACCGTTCCAGATAGTCCAGAAAAGTAACATTCTTTATGATCTGGTTCCAGGCAGAGGAAATCTTTTTTACCGCTCCCATAAAATGCCGACAGATGCAACGGCCAGAGAGCGCCAGAGCGCTGACCAGACGGCTCACACAGACCGAGATGTACAGGGGAGAAACTGACATGGTCAAAGCCTGCAGCAGCAGCAAAAAAGGATATATTTTGTCCGCATCCCATACCATTCGAAAAGCTTTTTCAATGCCTAACAGCTGCTTTTTCATATCGCTTCCCCTCTCCTGTACATTTCAGCCTGCGCTTGATACATTTGATAATACAGCTGCCTGTTCTCCAACAGCCTGGCATGTGTCCCCTGCTCGGCTATCCGACCGCCCTCCATCACCAGAATCGTATCGGAGAAATGACAGCTAGACATTCGGTGGGATATGTACAAAATGGTCTTTTCTTTATGGCTTCTATGGATCTGCTCATAGATTTCCAGTTCCGAACGAGGATCAAGAGCTGCGGTCGGTTCATCCAGAACCATGACTTCTGTATCCCTGTACAGCATTCTGGCGATAGCCAGTTTTTGCTTTTCGCCGCCTGACAAATCCGTCCCATCCGCATTATAATAGCGGAACAATGGCGTATCCAATCTTTTCGGAAGCTTTTGGACTGTGTTCTCCACACCCGCCTTTCGCAGTGCCTCCCATACCTTATCATCGTCCTGCCCTGTAACCGTTATGTTTTCCCTGATGTCCAACGCAAAAATATAATAATCCTGAAACACTGCCGTCACCTGCTGCCTGTACTTTTCCAGAGGGATCGTCCAAATATCCACACCGTCCAGAAATATCCTGCCCTCATCCGGCTGATACAGCCGCAGAAGCAACTTAATCAGTGTTGACTTGCCGGAGCCGTTCCGGCCCACTATGGAAATACTGCTTTTTAAGGGGAGCTCTACGGATACCCTGTCCAAGGCTTTCGTTTTCATTCCCGGATAGGTAAAGGAAACCTCCTGAAAACAGATCGTATGCTCCAGCACATCTCGTGAAATCCCGGCGGATTCCAAAGCTTCCGCCTCTTCTTCTATCTCCATAGCTTTTCTGAAATCAATGAAATACTCTCCGTATAAATGAAAATTCAGATAAGATCGAACCATAGAAACCAATGTCTGGGAAAGATTGTTCAATGCTGCCGCATATCCGGTAAAGCCTCCCAGGGTCAGGCTTCCCTGAAACACACGCGCCACCAGACACCCATAAGCAGCCGCCATTTGCATCAGTTCTCCAAGAATCCCCAACATATGCGAAAAATAAAATGCCGGTTTTGCCTCGTTTCTGGCGATATAAAACTGTTCTTTATTACGCCGGAACTGACTTAATAAAAATTCCTGCAGCCCATAGAGACGGATCTCCTTGGCAAATCCGAAATCTATCATAATATTTGTAACATACTGGTTCTTGTTTCGATAAGGGGTAGTCTTTACGCGTTCTTCATAATTTGCACGCTTTTCCCGGCTGCCCCCTGCCACATGAAGAATCAAAGCCGCCATGATAAGCAGCGCCGGTATCATACCAAGCCACAGCAGGGAAGCTGCTAGCACTACAGCCCTTACTGCGCCGGAAACAAGGCTGACTGCTTCCGTCCCGATAGCATCCACGCCCCTGTCTCCGCCCAGAGTTCTGGCAGCATAGCCGATGTTTCCGCTGATGGCATTCTCTGCCCTGATAAAAAGCTCTTTTACTTCAACGCTTTCCATCTTTTCCAGAGAAATGTGCTGCTGCTTTTCGGATATTTTATAATTCAAAAAATCCTTGAAACCACTCTGCAGCAAAATCTGCTTTTGCTGAATCCAAGTGTTCAGCAGGGCCAGAATGAAAGTGCTGACCGCCAGCCCCAAAACCGGCAGCAAAGCTTCTTCAAAGTCTGCGCCTGCCAACAGAGAATCTACTATCCATGCAGGAAAAATAATTGCCGGAAGAGGCAGCAGAATCGATACGATGACACTGCACAGCAGGAGCATAAGATAGGCCGGGTTCCATGACCAGGAAAGCCTGAACAAATAGAAAATCGATTCTAATATGTGCTTTTTCACTTTTCACCTCCCTATAAATAAACGAGTTTCACTTTGGGGACAGGCCAAGTTTCCCTATCTGCTGCTCCCATCCTGGCCGGACAGTGCATTCCAGCGCGGACCAACTGCATCATGCTACCTTTTCAACCTGCTTTCAAACTAGAAGCCGTCACCCGATCAGCACTTTCTTCCCCTCGAACGCAAAGCCATAACAGCGGATGCGCTCTGCAGGAATCCCCCGGGCCAGAAGCTGGGCGGCGTATTGTTTTTCCTCTATCTGCTTCAGCGCCGCCTGTACGGTATCTTTCAGAGTCTCCTCATCCTCCGGATCATGGACTTTAAACTCCAATATCATGGCATCCTCCAGATTCTTCGCTTCCAGTACCACATCGTATCTGCCAAAGCCACTTTCTCTGTTGGAATTAATGACATACCTGTTCTGCAGTTCCACCAGTAACCCAAGCACAAAGCCATGGTAAAACCGTTCCGGCTCTGCCCCCGACGGCTTCTTTCCGGTGTCAAAGTAGCTGAACATATTCAGGGCCATGCGGTTCATGTAGACATTCATGGCCTTTTTATCCCCCAGCAGCAGCGCCTTGATGAAATCACTGTAGTCTGTTTCGGCCTCCTTGAACCAGTCACGGACCATGCTCTGGAACATCAGCTTCACCTCCAGATTGGTGATGGTCAGTTCGTACTTTGGCTGTACTCCCTCCGGAATGTCAATGTAACTTTCATGGGAAAGGGCTTTCAGGTACCCGCTGGCCAACAGCAGGCTCCAGACCGCGCTTTCGTTTCCCTTTAGCTGGTTATACACAATCTGCTCGTCAATGGGCGACTGAATGGTTTCTCCCTGGAGCAATCCCTCGAACTTCTCTTTCACTGCCCGGCTTCCCTCTCGGATCAGCTTTCCCACCAGGCTGTTGGAACTGGTGTTGGCCCAATAGGTTCCATATCTTCCTTTATCTAAAAAATTTATGATAGACCAGGGATTATAGATATCTTTTTGCTTCCCGAAAATAAATCCGTCATACCAATGCCGCACTTTCTCTTTCTCTGCGGAAAGTCCGCATTCCTCCAGAGCCGCAAACACTTCTTCCTCTGTAAAGCCGAAAGATGTGACATATTTATCTGAGGTAGATGTTACTACTTCAAGATTATTCACGTCAGAGAAGATAGACTCCTTACTGACCCTTATAATACCTGTCATAACCGCCCTCTCCAGCCAGGGATTGGTCTTAAAAGAAGAATTGAACAGGCTTCTGGTAAAGCCTACGATCTCTTCCCAGTATCCTCCCACATAAGCTTCCTGCATGGGCGTGTCGTATTCATCCAAAAGGATAATCGCTTTCTTTCCATAATAGCGGTACAGATAATCGGACAGCTGGTACAGCGCCAACGTGGCATCGCTGTCGCTGATTTCCACTGCCAGGATTCTGTCAAAAAAGGCCCTGTCTGTGTCCGTCAACACATCGCTGTCTTTCAGAAATAAGTATTTTACATACAGATTGTTCAGGAGCCGGTTCATTTTCTCCCTTGTGGTCCTGTAATCCCTTTCTTTCATATTGGCAAAGGAAAGGCTGATCACCGGATACGTCCCCTGAAGCTTTCTGTACTTCTCATCTTTCCAGATGGAAAGGCCCTGGAACAACTCCCCATACCCGGCGTAGTCCACGGAAAAAAACTGCTCCAGCATGCTCATGTTCAGGGTCTTACCGAAACGCCGGGGGCGGGTGATCAGCGTCACATCGTCCTTGCTCTCCCACCATTCCCGAATGAATTCTGTCTTGTCCACATAAAAACAATCATTTGTAATCATTTTCGCGAAATCCTGTATGCCGATTCCTACTGTCCTTGCCATAAGCACCTCCCATTCCATCGTCTCCAATGCTGTCTGTCCTGTTCAGTATAGCAGTTTGGCAGATAATTTACAACCTTGCAAGAGTTCTTAACGCGTATTTATCCACTGCTTTAAAAAGTCAGGACAAGCACATTAGAATTCCCGATTTTACCTCACCCTGCCCCGGTATTCCCCGGGCGTGATTCCGAACTGTCTCTTAAATACCTTTACAAAATAACTCTGGGAGGAGTACCCCAAATACAGGGCGATTTCCGCAGCGGATTTCTTCGTGACAGCAAGCAGCCGCTTTGCCTCCTCCATTTTCATGGATGTCATATAATGGCCAACTGTCTGCCCTGTTTCCTCCTGGAATCGCTTGCATAAATAGGTGCGGTTCATGCCCAGGACTCGGGACAAATCCTCTGTAGAAATGTTCTCACCCATATGCGCCAAAAGATAGTGTCTTGCGCTACGGATCAGCGCAGATCCGTTTCCTCCGCATTTCGCCGCCTCTACCCGGCGGGTGAATTCCAGAAGCATCTGTACATTCAGGCGGGCCAAGTCTTCCAATGCATTTAAAAGTTCTGCTTTCTGGATAAAGTCATCGCTGAGGGAAAAAGCGGTCTCCGGATCCAGGCCGCCCCGAATGGCCGCCCGGCTCACCAATGTGGCTGTGCAGACGATGACATTCTTCTCCTGCCGCAGGGCATTGTGGGCCATCACGCCTGCCCTGCCCTCCACAGGACGCTTGAAAATTTCCCTGATCTCATCCACTTTTCCATGCTCCACACAGGAAAGCATATGCTCTTCCAGTTCCATGGTGTTGTGCTGGAATCGCTCCGGCGCTTTCTGTTCCGATGAATAAAGTACGCCGGGGGAAAGTTCGGGCAATGGCTCCCCGCCGATGATCAGGGAGGACACCTCCTGCTTCTCTCCATTGATGAAATACTGGATGGTACATAGGATCTGGAGAAAGTTCCGCAATGGGTATGCGGGCACAGAGGCAAAATAGTTCACCAGTTCTTCCGTGCGGTTTATGGGCTCCCCCATATGCCGCAGGATGCGGGCCGCATGTTCCCGGTTTACAGCCGACTGCGCCACAGGCCCCATGACCAGCGCCACGTCCGCTGCCCTGACCCGAAACAAGCCGTAAAACAGGAAGTTCTCATCCATGTAATAGCTGACATCCCCCTGATTTTTAAAAATATTCTGCTCCTCCGTTATGGCAAAATCCGGGCTGAATTTCGTGTGGTGGTATAGCTTTTGAAATTTGCCGTTTACATAAGTGCGCACAGCTACTCCCGCTAAGGACGCGAGAGAATTTGCCAGATATTCGTAATCCATGGTACCCTCCCTGTTGTCGTAAGCAATATGCCTGCTGCCGTCAAAAATCCAAAGCGCGGGTTTTATGAATGTGAGCGTCAGGTTAGATGCTCCCTGTAGCATCCAACCGCACAGGCGGAAATATTTTATGCAGATTTTACTATAAAACAGACAAAATTACAATACGCATACAAAAAAATGCTTTATGATAGTTTATAATAAGAAAAGAGCGCGCAGGGGGCATGATTTCCGCCAGCAATGTGCCAAAGCTGCAAAGCTGACTTTACACTATGCTTGCACGGACATAAGGCCGCGTTCCGCGGCTTAGGGAATGCTGCCAGGGCCGCTACCAATGTGCCCAAGAAACCCATACCGCTTACCGCGCCGCAGGATGGAGGCCCCGTCAGCTTGCTGCAGGGTAAGTGCTCCAGAGAAAGAGAGGTCCCTTATGGAACAGACAAAGAAGAAGTGGCAATGGCTTCCGAAGAGCAAAATTACCAGCGACAATGTCACCGCCAAAGAGAAATGGCTGGGGTATCTGGCAGGTCCTGCCGGGGCGCTGCTGTTAAACGCGGTGCTGGCCTCCTACCTCAATGTCTATTATACCGATGTGCTGAAACTCACCGGCATCTGGGGCGGCGCCTTTCTGGCACTGTTTCCCATTGTCAGCAAGATCATTGACGCGGTGACCAATGTGGTCATGGGGCAGATCATTGACCGTACCCGCACCGGACAGGGCAAGGCCCGCCCTTGGCTGCTGGTCAGCGCCCCTTTAGTGGCAGTCACCGGCATCCTGCTTTTTATGGTTCCCCGGGCAGGTCAGACTGTGCAGGCTCTCTGGGTCATGCTCTCCTATAACCTGTTCTATTCTTTCGCCCTGACTATCTATAACATGAGCCACGGCCTAATGGTTCCTCTTTCCACACGAAATACGGAACAGAGGGGCGGCCTTTCCGTTTTCAACAACGTGGCTTCCGTCATGATTTCCGGAATCATCGTGGCGCTGATATTCCCCATGGTGGTGCTCCCAGCCTTAGGAGTGGATCAGGCAAAGTGGATTGGTGTCATGTCCGCTGTCTCCGCCCTGGCCCTGCCCCTTACTTTGGTAGAATATTACTTCACCAGAGAGCGCATTACCGAGGAGAGCGCGGACGCTCCCCCGGAAAAGGTCTCCATGGCCGGACAGCTGAAAGCCGTGCTGACAGATCGATACTGGGTGGTCATCATTGCCTACTTCCTCATCTATACATTCGGGGCCAATATCAAGAACATGTCTTTGGTGTACTACTGCAATTATGTGCTGGGCACCTACAATGACGGCGTCACACAGACCCTGGTCTCCGTCATCGGCGGCATCCCCATGGGCATCGGCATTTTCGCCGTGTGGCCCCTGGCCAAAAAGTTCGGCAAACGGAATGTGACCGCCGCAGGCTTTGTGCTCTATGTCCTGGGCGGCCTGGTCTGTATGCTGAATCCAAAGAGCATGGCGGTGGTGCTGGTAGGCCAGTTCATCAAAAATATCGGAGGACTGCCCTGCGCCTATGTGTTCGCGGCTCTTATGGCGGACGTGCTGGATCACATGGAATGGAAATGCGGGCACAGGGTAGACGGCTTCTCCGCCTCCATGCAGTCCATCATCATCACCGTATGCGCCGGCCTCTCCAACGGCCTGTTCAATTTGCTGCTGTCCAGGGCAGGGTATGCTGCGCCGGAGCTCATTGACGGAGCGACCGTGGCCGCAGTGCAGAACCCAGCCACCCAGAACGTCATTACCGGATGCTTTCTGGGGGTGGAAATTTTTACTGGCGTCATCCTCATCGTCCTGCTTCTGTTTTTGAACGTGGAAAAGGTGATACATAACGAACAGGCGGAGATTAAGGCCAGGCAGGGGAAGCTGTAGACAGACGCGCTTTCACGGTTTCCATTAAAAGGCGGATATGTTCTCCAGTATCTAAAAATTTATTATACGAGGTAAAAGATTGAAAATTGAAAATTTTCAATCCCAAGTTTGTGTCTGCGCGGCATCCACAAACTTGACATGCGCAAAAGGCCGCGCAGAAATGGGGTTAAACATGGAAAAAATCAGATTAGACGGTACCAGGTTTGTAAACGAAAGCGGAAAGCAGGTGCTTTTCCAGGGTGTCAATGTACTCCACCGGGGAAGAGAAAACGGACATCTCTACCCGGACCTTGAAAAGGCCTTTCCTTTCTTCCGGGAATCGGGCTTCAACCTGCTGCGCCTGGGGATCTTCTGGGACGGCGCGGAGCCTGCCCCGGGCAGAATCGACCTGGAGTATCTGAACAAGGTAAAGGCCGTGGTGCGGACAGCGGAAAAATACGGCATCTACATCCTGCTTGACATGCATCAGGATCTGTTCGCCCAGAAATTCATTGACGGCGCACCGGACTGGGCCTGCCTGGACGAGGGGGCCTACCACCCGGAAAACTGTAATCTATGGTATGAGGCTTATCTCAAAAGCGATGCCATCATAAAAGCCGCCGACAATTTCTGGGCAGATAAACCCGCATCGGACGGCAGAGGCCTACTGCAGCACTATGAGGCCATGTGGGAAAAAATCGCAGAGATTTTTCACGACTGCGACAATGTGATTGGCTTTGAGCCCATGAACGAGCCTTTCATGGGCAGCCTTGCCAGAGAATCCTTTGGCGCAGCCACCCGGCGGATGATGGAAAAATACCCCTCCTTTGACATGAGCCATCCCGAGACTATCCCCCCGGAGCAGGCCGGAGAATTCATGGGGCTGGTGGGAGAGAAATTCCTGGCGTTTGACCGCACCACCCTGATGGATTTTTACCGCCGCATGCAGAGAGCCATCCGAAAGTACAGCGACAAACCTGTGGTCACAGGCGGGAATATCTATTGCAGCACGGATGTGCCCACCGGCATCGAGAGGCTGGACGACGGCCTGCAGATTTATGCCCCTCACGGCTATGACTCCGTGGTGGATTCCGACCGGTATGAGAGTTTTAGCAAAGAAAATGTGGAGCGGATTTACCGGGGAAAACGGGCCAGTCAGGACAGACTGGGACTCCCTGTCATTGCCGCGGAATGGGGCGCGTTCCCGTCCAGGGAATTCACCAATGACCTGATTGCCCACATGAACGGAATCATAGAAGAAAATTTATGGGGAAGCGCCTACTGCGAATATCGTCCCGGCATGGAGACAGACCCTAACTTCACAGCTCTGCGCAGAGCCTATCCCATGGAGACTGCCGGAACTTTAAAAAGCTACCGCTATGACAGACAGCGGCAGACCCTGACCATTACCTACGATGCCGCTGCCCAAAAAGAGACCGTATTGTTCCTCCCCTTTGTGCCGGGTTCTTTCTCCGGTGAGCAGTCCCTTTCCCACCGGGAGGAGCCAATGGGAGGCGGGAGCTGCCTGTGCTTTGTCCAAAGCAAGACGCCCGGCCAGGTTACATTGCAAATTGCAAAATAAGCGTGAACGGAATGAAGATTTTTAAAGCACGCAAGAGAGCGCATAGCACAACTCTTTCGTATGCGGACGAAAACGCCAAAAGCATGGCCCTTGAAAGTCTAAATCATTCCGAAAAGAATTCCCAAGCGAATAAGATTCGGCGAAAGGACAGACTATGAACGCCATACGATTGAAGACAGAATATCTTTACAGCCCTGTAGGCATAGACATTGACAGACCCCGGCTTTCCTGGAACTGTGAGAGCGGGACATTGCAGAGCGCCTATCAGCTCCTTGCCGCAGACGATTGCGGCACCCTCCTCTGGGACAGCGGCAAAGTCGCCAGTTCCTCCATGCAGGCTGCCTGGACCGAGAAAGCCGTAGCGCCCAGGACAAAGGTCCTGTGGAAAGTGCGCCTCTGGGACGAAAGTGACACCCCCGGGGCCTGGGCGCAGTCCACCTTTGAGACAGGCCTGCCCAAGAGCGCCCCCTGGGACGCCCGGTGGATTTCCGGGAATTACGCACATAAGAAAAAACTGCGCTATCCTGTGGACTGTTTCCGCAAAATTTTCACAGTAACCCCCCTTGCATCCGACTGCCTCAAAATCATCCAAAAAGCCCGGCTCTACATCTGCGCCTGCGGCCTGTACGAGGCAAAACTAAATGGGAAAAAGGTGGGAGACTTTGTTCTGGCCCCCGGCTACACGGATTACCGCAAAAGAGTCCAGTACCAAACCTATGACGTCACAGGACTCCTGCGCACCGGGGAAAACAGCCTCACCGTGCAATTGGCAGACGGTTGGTACCGGGGCAGCTGCGGCGCATGGGGCCTGCGGAATCAATACGGCACACAGACAAAATTCATGGCACAATTAGAGCTTACAGACGCAGACGGGAATCTCTCCCGCATCTGCACCGATGAGAGCTGGCAGTGGTCCAACGACGGCCCCATCCGCTTTGCGGACAATAAGGACGGCGAGGAAGTGGACGCCAGGAAAGCGCCCTCCTACTGCGGCATCCCCCGGGTGTGCAGCCACCCGGTCATTCCCAGCGCCTCCAACAATGTGCCCCTGACCGAGCATGAGACCCTGCACCCGTCCCTCGTTACTGCCCAGGACGGCACTGACTCGGACACCACTACCGCCACCCCCGCCCCTGACACTGTCCGGGGCGGCAAAGCCCTCCTTGACTTTGGCCAAAATATAGCGGGCTACCTGGCCTTTTCCCTAACTGCCAAAGCCGGGCAGAAAATCCGGCTGCGCTTCGGAGAAATGCTGGACGAAAAAAGCGAATTTACCCAGAAGAATATCCAGTGCTCCAATAAAAAAATCACCACCCCCCTGCAGGAGATACGCTATACCTGTAAAGAGGGGCAAAATGACTACAAGACCACTTTCGCCATATTCGGGTTTCAATATGTGCAAGTAGAAAGCGACTTTCGGATAGACACCAATGCCTTTACCGCCATTGCCGTCTACTCGGACCTGGAGCGCACCGCATGGTTCGAAAGCTCCAATCCGCTCTTAAACAGACTCTTTGACTGCACCCTCTGGAGCGCAAAGAACAATCACGCCGACCTGCCCACCGACTGCCCCACCAGGGAGCGCCACGGCTGGACAGGAGACGCCCAAATTTTCTGCCAGACCGCAAGCTTCCTCTTCGACTATGCCGCCTTTGCCAGAAAATACCAGAGAGACCTGACAGATGTCCAGCGCAGAAACGGCTGCTTTCGCCAGATCGTGCCCATAGGCGGCGTGGACGGCTATATGAACGCCATGGACGGCTCCGCAGGCTGGTCCGATGCCGGCGTGTTCATCCCCTATACCATTTTCAGGCAGTATGGGGATCTGGCTATCCTGGAAGACAATTATGAAGCCATGTGCCGCTACATGCGCTACAAAGCAGGCACCCTGGGCAGGCACTATCTCACCTCCCTGCCCACAGGCATAGACCGAAAATACCGCAAATCCATCTGCAACTTCGGTCAGTCCTACGGCGAGTGGGCGGAGCCGGCGGATGTAAAGCCTTTTCAGGTCTCCGATTTCATTTCACCTCACCCGGAGGAGTCCACGGCCTACCTGGTGCTGCTGGCACAGCGCATGTCGGAAATCGCAGCCCTTTTAGGGCATCCCGGAGACAGCAGCGAATTCGACCACATAGCAAAAAAGGCCAAAGAGGGCTACAGACATCTGGTGGAAACAAAAAAGCACAGCCTGGACACAGACCGCCAGGCAAAGCTGGTGCGCCCCCTGTATCTAAAGCTGCTGGATGAAAGCCAGACAAACTATGCCAGGAAGCGGCTGTTGGAAGCGCTGGAGCATTACGGCTGGCGGCTGGGCACCGGCTTCCTCTCCACGCCCTTTATCCTCTATGTGCTGACTGAAATAGATGTGGAATACGCCTACAGACTGTTAGAAAACGAAGAGATCCCCGGCTGGCTTTCCATGCCGAAAAACGGCGCCTCCACCATCTGGGAGAACTGGGAGGGGCCCGGCGCAGGGGACAAAGCAGCCTCCCTGAACCACTATTCCAAAGGGTCAGTGTTCCAGTGGGTCTTCGACACCATGTGCGGCATTCGGGTGGACGGCGAGAACCATTTCACCATCGCCCCCAGGCCCGGCGGACATTTCACCCATGCAAAGCTTTCCTATAACAGTGTCTACGGCATGGTGGAAAGCGGATGGGAAAAGACTCAGACCGGGCTGGAATTCCATGTGACAGTTCCCGCCGGCTGCACCGCCCTGGTGCGCCTGCCCGATGGGAGCCAGCGGGTGCAGGGTGCGGGAGCCAAGGCCTACCACTCCGCAGCCCAACTCTAAATTTCCTCTGCATTTCGGATAGCCGGCCGGACAGTGAACGTGGAAAGTCCACTGCCACCAACTTATCATGGCTGCCGTCCTGCACGATGCGCCCGTCCTTAATGACGATAATCCCATCTGCGCTCTGGGCAGGGGACTTCAGGCGCCTAACAGCGAAATCCTGCGATTTCGGCAAACTTTTGGTTCCGGCTTGTCCGGGATATGGAAAGGTCGTTCCACAAATCAGCCCCTGCCCCGCGGTAAAGCCGCGGAGCCGGGGCTAAGGCAGTTCCCGGTTTAGCGCTTTCGTAATACTCTGCATTTCTTTCTGTTGCAGGCGATGCCGTATTTCAGGATGGTTTCCAAGCCCTCCTGACGCAGGGCTTCCTCATAGCCTGTTTTCTCTATCTGCTCCAGGGCGTCCCGGCAGCCTTTTTCCAGGAATTCATAAGGAGAAGATTCTTTTGAGGGCTTTTTTCCGCTGTCGGGGTATTTCACCTCTATCACGATGCCGATGCTTTCCTCTTCGCTTTCCACCAGGATGTCGCTGTAGCCATCGCCGGATTCCGCATTGGAGCGGATGTACCAGTCTTCCCGGTGGCTCAGCAGCCCCAGGAGGATTCCGTGGTAGAAATTCTCTTTCTTGTTTTTGCGCACGCTGGTGTCCCGGATACTGATCGTGCGGGACAGGTAGGCGTTGAACTGTCTTTCCGCCGCTTCCGCGTCCCCCCTGGCGAATGCGTCGCAGAACGCGTCCAGTGCGGGCGTGTCCTTGCGGGCTTCTTTCTGGAACCATTCCAGGATCTGGTCAATGAAAATCCTGCGTATCTCAAGATTGGGGATAGCCAGGTCGTAGGTTTCACCGTCCTCGCTGCCCCGTTGCGTCAGGTATCCGGTGGTAAAGAGGACGCTCCAGAGGTTGTCGACAGAGGCGTAGAGATCCCGGTAGGTCAGCTCCTGGTTGATTTTTTTCGGAATGGATTCTCCGTCGACCAGCCGTTCCAGCTCCTTTCTGGTGCCTGCCTTTGCCATGTCGATAAAGTTCCGGATGATGTCGTTTCCGCTGGTGTTGATCCAGAATGGCTTGGGAAGCGCGTTTGGTTCCGAACGGAGCAGGTCGATATAATTTATGACATCCCATGGGCAGTAGACATCCACATTGCCGAACCGGTATCCGTCATACCATTCCTTGATCTGATCAAATTGATTGCCATAGCCGTAATACTCTGCCATAGCCCGGACTTCGTTGTCAGTAAATCCAAATCTTTCATCAAACCGTATATTTGTTATGGAAAAAACATTTAAGTTGTTCAGCCCGGTGAATATGCTCTCCTTGGAAACCCGCAGGCACCCTGTCAGTACGGCAAATGCCAGGCTGTGGTTGCTCTTCAGGGCCTGGCTGAAAAGATTTCGGATGAGGCCCACCATTTCATCGTAGTAGCCGAAATGCTGCGCTTTGTCTAACGGCACATCGTATTCGTCGATCAAAAGGATTGCCTTTTGGCCGTAATGCCTGTGCAGAACTTCGCAAAGGGTCAGAAGACTGGAGGCAAGCGTTTCACCGGACATACTGAAAAACTGTTCGCAAGAGGTATCAATGGTGACCAGTTTCTCATAGGATTCCTTTTCACGAGCGGTAAGCGCATGGCTGTCCAACAGGAACTGAAAGCGCATGGCTTCCTTTCCGATGGTGGTACGGAGCATGCCAAGGGCGGTTTTGTAATCATTGCCGCTTACGTCTTTCAGGGTAATGGAGATCACGGGGTACTGCCCCATGTGCTTCTCACAAAGCTGCTTCTCCCCATGGATGGCAAGCCCTTCAAAAAGCTGTGGGTCGCAGCCGTATTCAAAGAAATATTTCAGCATGTTCATGTTAAGGGATTTGCCGAACCTTCTGGGACGCGTGAACAGGCTGACTTCGCTATAGTTTTCCAGAATATCCTTTATCAGGCCGGTCTTGTCTACATAGTAAAAACCCCCTGTACGGATTTTTTCAAAATTCTCAATGCCGATGGGCAGTTTGACTCTTGTGTTCATGGCGGCTCCTTTCTGGAATTGAACCGGACTTTATGACTTTATTTTACTATAAATTAAGGGGATTCACAAGCCTGAAAAGGGAAGCTTTCCACCTGCTTTCCGCTGCTGCACATACTCCAAAGATTTCCACTTGACAGCCGGTGCCTGGGGGACTATACTTGTTTTCATAAAAAAGGAAAAGGAGGCAGTGTATGTTAAGCTTGGTGTGTGTGGAGGAATCCGTCAACTGAACAGTGGGGAAAGGGCGGTTATGTCAGCTTTTGGGGATAGCCATGCCTTTTTATCTGCCTTGTCAATGCTTAACATATACTTCTTTTTGGGGAAATATTCGGGACTGTACATGAAAAGCATAGCCTGATTGGGCTGTGCTTTTTTGATTCATGAGCCGCCGCACAGAATGCGGCGCTTGTCTGCATTCCCTGTTTCCTGATATCCACCGGCCACGGAAGTAGTATGCCTTGCAGAGGGCAGATGCAACCGTGGCCGGTTTTTGTTTGAGCGGGCAGGGAAATGCTTCTCCGCCCCGCTTGACAGCATCTTTCAAGTGCTTTGGCGCTTTGGGAGTAATATCGGGCCGCCAGCCTGATAAATTGCAGCAAAAAACCAACCGGGAGAATGTGAACATGAATATCATCGAGACAAACAAACTTACCAAAACCTACCGCAGATTCATAAAGCCGGAGGGCCTCTCCGGCAGCATCAAGAGTCTCTGGAAGCGGGAATACGAGGAGAAATCCGCTGTCCGGGATTTTGACTTTACCCTGAAAGAGGGGGAATTCATCGGCCTGATTGGGCCCAACGGCGCCGGAAAGACCACGCTGACGAAGATGCTCACGGGCATCATCGCACCTACCAGCGGGGACATCAGCGTCCTGGGCTTCTACCCAAATGACCTGAAAAACGAATTCAAGCGCCAGTACGCGGTGGTCATGGGCCAGAAGAGCCAGCTTTTTTACGAGCTGACCGCAAACGATACCCTGCGGCTGTTCAAGGAGATTTACGAGCTGGACGAAAGGCAGTTCCAGGAGACGAAAGCGTATTTTACGGAACTGTTCGGCGTGGGGGAGCTGATGGATGTACAGGTGCGCACCCTCTCTCTGGGGGAGCGGATGAAGATGGAGCTGATGGTGGCGCTGCTGCACAATCCGCGTATTTTGTTCCTGGATGAGCCCACCATCGGTCTGGACGCCATCGCCTCCAACCAGATACGGAAATTTCTAAAACAGGTGAACCGGGAGAAAGGAACCTCCATTATCCTGACTTCCCACTATATGGAGGATATTGCAGTGCTTTGCGATCGTTCCGTAGTCATCCATCACGGCTGCAAGGTCTACGACGGCAGGACGGATGAACTGTTCGCCAGGTACCAAAAGAATAAGAAGATTACAGTGACGTTTTCCCGGGAAATCTTCCCGGCAGAGGGCCTGTCCCCGGAAGAGCAGCTTCCGGTGGGAAGTCCTCCGGAGAGACAGCCTATCTTCGGAGGACAGCTTCACCTTGGCGGACAGTCCCTCTCCCGAGGACAGTTTCCCCTTGGCGGACAGTCCCTCTCCGGAGGACAGCTTTCCCCTGGCGGACAGCCTCGTTTTGCGGGTCAACTTCCGTTCGGTGAAGTACTGGAAAGGACGCCCCACAAGCTGGTGTTCCTGGTGCCGAGAGAGTCCGCCAGCGCAGCCCTTGCCGCCATCATGCCCTGGAACCCCACGGATATCTCCGTGGAGGAGGACGAAATCGGGACTGTAGTAGAACGGATTTATCAGGAGGGCGCCGAATATGAAGACTAATCTTTTGTCAGTTTACCGCAAATACCGGGAAGTGGCGTACCTGCATCTGAAAGCCCAGATTGCCTGGCGGGCGGACGTGATCTTCAACATGCTGTTCACCATTTCCAAGATCCTGTTCGCCTATCTGCTCTGGGGAATGGTTTTCCGGCAGAAGAGTCTGGTGGCCGGATTTACGTTCCACGGGATGCTGTCCTATTACATCTTAAGCTCCTTTCTGTCCCAGCTGGAAATGTCAAACGGCATCAGCGGGGAGATCTGCGCCCGCATCCGCAACGGCACTTTTACGAATTACATGCTGCTGCCCTTAAGCGCACAGGGATATTTCATCGCCATGGAGGTGGGTGTGGTGCTCTTTTACCTGAGTTTCGACTTCCTGGCGGCAGTGGTGTGGATCTTCCTGTTCCGGATCCGGTTCGTATTTACATCGGATCCCCTGATCATGGCCTGCGCGTCAGGGATGGTTCTGCTGGGGCTTCTGTTCATGGTACAGCTGAATTTCTACCTGGGGATACTGACCCTGAAATATGAGAATATCGACACTTTTCTGATGATCAAGAGCAACCTGGCGGCGCTGGTCACCGGAACCATTGTGCCGTTGGCCTTATTTCCGGAGACAGTGGTGAATCTGATGCGCCTGCTGCCCTTTTACTATGTGACATATCTGCCGTCCATGCTGTTTACCGGGCGCTGCCAGGAGGAGGCGCTGCCAGGCCTTTTGGTTCTGGCAGGGTGGTGCCTGTGCCTGCAGCTTGTGATTGCGTTTACCTGGAAAAGCTATCGGAAGAAATATGACGGGGTGGGAATATGAGAAAAAGAGGAAGAAAGAATCTGAGAATATTGCGGGAGCTGGTGCGCATCCGGTTTCAGGGATTGATGATGTACCGGCTGGGGTTCTTCGGGCCGTTTTTCGTGGACGGAAGCCTGTTTGTCATACAGCTATTGGTTTTTGGGGCGGTCTATTCCAATGTGGAGCGGATCGGCACCTGGGGCCAGGGGGAGATGATTCTGTTCATCGGAACTTTTTCCCTGATCAATGCAGTGGGCATGGTGTTCTATTTCTTCGGAATCGTGCAGCTGCCGGAAAAGATCCGGGGAGGGGGACTGGATCTGTATCTCACAAAGCCGGTGAGCCCGCTGCTTCGGCTTACCTTTGAGAAAATCAATCCCGGCTCCATTCCCCTGCTGCTCATGAGCCTGGTCATCATCGGATACGGCATCCGCAGGGCAGAAATCACGGTGAATGCCGGAGGGCTTTTTCTCTATCTGGACTGGGTGGCTCTGATGATGGTGCTTCATTATGATATGATGGTGCTGATCCGGTGCGTCTGCTTCTTTCTGGTGACCAATGCCAGGTTGGAGCAGCTGGAGGAAGCGGGGCTGGATCTGTGCATGAAGCTGCCGGGCATTGCCTTTTACGGTATCTACCGTGTCATTTTCTGCTTCCTGCTGCCCTATGGTCTTATGGCCACTCTGCCGGTGCAGTGCATCCTGGGAGAAATGGGGTGGTGCACCGCCCTGGAGGGGTGCGCCGTAGCTGCGGCATTTACCGGGCTGACGGCTTTTGTATGGAAGCAGGGACTGCGGCATTACAACAGCGCCAGTTCCTGAACAGATTTCCGCACCTTATATATTGTAAAAACGCCGTAAATACAATGTCCAAGCATAAAGCGGACGCCTCGTTATATAAGGTATCCGTTTAGCTTATATTTGATTAAACTATCAGCTTCTCTATACTCTCTTTCGCAAGGCCGATATATCCCTGCCTCTCGCTTTCCATGAATAATTTTGCCTGAGAGTATCCACTAGTCTTTCTGTTTCTCAGATATTTTGTTCAGTTGTTCGGTAATCTGCTGTATATATTTCATTTGGGGGTTCCTTTCCAAAAGCTGATTCATCCATCTACCAGCAACGATACCAACTTAATTCCGCCGCGTTTTGACTTATTATATCCCAATGCATAACGCACGCTTTCCGGAATATAATATTCACCGTCTGCCTCCCTATATTGTCAAGTGATTTTCCTTAAAAAATCAAGGAATTTTAAAGTTTATATCTCAGGTGAATGAGCCAAG
>ERZ808051.783-NODE-783-length-28342-cov-6.396604_pt1 | contig 28342 bp, 25 predicted proteins | sample MGYA00380199_ERZ808051 | MGnify/ENA primary metagenome ERZ808051 (study PRJEB31490, sample SAMN06133391) | mouse gut metagenome | isolation source: J11 | host: mice | place: China: Chengdu | collected 2015-05 ...
CCCTGTATGAAGCATGATTGATGCAGGGAACACCACAAAAATTAGTTTATTACTAAAAAAATGATTGAGACGCTACACTAGAATGAAACTACTCTATACTTGGAATACTTTCCGCCACACAATAATTCCAGACGGCCTTCATCCTGCAATTTTTTGATTATCGTATATGCCTGGGAAGGAGTTACTTTTAGCAGTACAGCAACATCCTGCTTTGTAATGATCCCATTTTGAGTATCCGCAAGTTTCATTACTAATTCCGGATATCTGATACTGTCAATGTCCGTCTGACGAACATATTGAATGCCTTTCTTGTTTTCCCGATAAATTTTTTCCTCAGAATATACGTACGGTTATTTCCTTTCCCGGACGCTTCTATCAATCCTAACTCTATCATAGCTTCTATTGCAGATCTCACCTTATTCCCGCTCAAATTTGTCAATTCTACTATTCGATCCACAGTACTTCTTCTTTCATTGTTCAAAACTGAAAGAATCATTAAAGTATAGATAGACAATGGTTTTCCCCGCCTGTTTTGTTCCTCTGCGACAAACTTTGCAAATGGCATATCCGCTTTCGCTCTTTGAATAAATAATTTCACATTTCTGCTTGTAGACTCTGAATAATCCGGCCAGGGTCTTCCATATACAATAGACCCCTCTCAAGATCATCCAATGTAGCCCCTGCAAGGGGCTGGGCTGAATAGTCAAGCATTCCCAACTCTGCCAGCCGTGATGGGATTTCATAGGAATACATGGGAATCACTTCCGGACTGCCGTCAAATTTTAGCCTTCTTCTTAGAATTTTACCAGATGCAGTTGATACAACGCCTCGGCTTCTCGGCACTTCAATTTTCAGGACATCCAAATTCTCTTCCGTAATAATTTCTGCTCTTACAGAAATTGGCGGAACCGTGCTGTTTGCAATCAATGCCATAACACCAATGGAATCCTTATGCTTTTTATGAACTCCGGTAACCATGCCATCATCCTCAACTCCAAGGAACAGAAATCCTCCTGCCGTATTAGACATACCTATAATTTCTTCTATCAAATCGTGATCCGGGTAACATTTGAAATCACTTTTGAACTCAGTATCCAAAGTCTTCTTTTCGGGAATGTACGCATTTCAATCCCTCCTGATCTCTAATTCAATTTTGGTATAACTCATTTTAATTCAATAATCGAGTTAAATTTCTAATTTTAACTCGATTATTGAATTAGAAATCAAACACTCTCCTCAAAGAAATCCTTACAGGTTCCCGCTTTTCATAGGGGATGGTCTGTGAAATCCTTTGAGGGATCGTAGCCCTTCTCCCACCCGGTTTATGCTTGGATGGGGTGGGTAAGCGTCCTGAATCCCTCTAATCAGACATTAGAACAGTTAAAACCCCTTATTCAAGAAGCATACGAATTTTCAGCCGAAAAATTCGAGAAGAGAAAATAGATCAGGGGCTATCATTCCTGATATGCCCCTTCCTTGAGTAAATAACATTGAGTGTGACCAGTCACTCCTATCCTTCGATCGCCCTGCGCATTGCTTCCTGATGACGGCGTACCTGCTCGATGCTGTCCACGCCCACGTCGCGCAGATGCTCTCCGCCTTCATACTCGGAACTCAGGAAGCCCTTATATCCGGCTTTCTTAAATGCCTCTACCACCTCCGGGATGGCAACTGCCGTCTCCACATAATCCTCATGCACATTGTAAAACTTCGCATGGGTATGGAAAATGTAATCAATGTTGTCGATCAGATCCTGCGGCTCGGACCAGGAATATGTAAAGGATGCCCCGGCGTAAGCCTTATCTGCCGGGCCGCCGCCTGCCTTTTCTACAGCGTCCATCATTTCCTTCATGCCGTTGGCCATCCGGTATTCCATGTTGGCTTTGCCAAGGTTCAGATCGTATTTGATCTTTACAAATCCCTTTTCAAGACGCTGTGCATAAGAATCGTCTACGATCTTGATGCATTCCTCGGACGCGCCCTGCCGTCTCGCCTTATCCCGCAGCACATCCGGAATGTTCCTGCAGAAGATTCCCATATCCGGAATAAATCCGAAATGCTTCGTTCCGGTCTTGTGGATCATTTCCATATATCCGTCCGCCCAGCCGGAATTTAATGAAAACGGCGCGTGCACCTCCAGCCCGATCTTTACATCCATTTCCGCGGCATAGTCCAGGCTTCCTTCAATCACGTCCATGGGAGTGGACACCAGGGTACGCAGATTCTTAAATCCCAGCATGGAAGCCAGACGGATGTCACGCTTCATCATATTGATCTGCTCGCCCAGCGACAGGGTCCGGTTGTCATAGATCTTATTTTCCAGAAACGCATCATAGCAGGACGGCTCCAGGTTGTATTTTTTCAGCCATCCAAACCACTGGTCTCTGAACTCCTGTGTCTCGATCGGAAGCGGGAACCTGCGGATCATCTGCTCCGCCAAAAGCTCCACGCCGGTTGCCCCTGTCTTCGCAGTCTCTCTCAGACAGCCCTCCAGGTCTAATTTTCCATCATAATATTCATCCTGATAACTATACAGGGAAACGCTTCTTTTGATATCATAGCTCATAATTTTTTCCTCCTGCTTACTGTTTACAGCCAATCTGCACAGCAAATTGATTGTCTGAGCGCATCCTTTTTTCTACACCTTATGAAACGGCCCCATGGCCGTCACGGATGCCCCGGGTTCATGATCTGACAATTGCCTCAGGCAATCTCAAAATCTGCTTCACACAATGCCTCTGTCTGGAACGGCATATAGGATGGGGCAATGATCTGCATTGCCTTGATATGATGCGTTCCCTTTGCAAGCCCGCCTTCCTTTTGCACGGTCACTGTCGCATAGTCGCCAAATTCCCAGCGATAATCAGAATCTACTACGGTGCGCATTTCTTCCAGCGTGAAAGTCTCCCCGTTCACAGTAAAACGGATATCCTCCCGTGCCGCATCCTCTCCGTCCACATTGACCTGGATGTCGCGCACGATGGATAAAGTAAATCCACGATAGTACTGCGCCTTAAACTGAAACTGATATCCCGTAATCTTTCCATTTTCTTCTACATTCTTAAATCCATCCGGATTATAAATCTGTCTGCCCGCCATTTTCTTCCCTCCTGCATTTATTGTAACCAATTTGCGCAATGCGCTGTTCTTCCCATCTGTCCGGAACCGCAGGCCTCAGACACGTCTGCTTTGCAGACTATTCACTGCTTCGCAGCTTATGTCCGAGACTGATTGGGCGTCCCGCCCAATACCACTCTGTGAAAACAGCTCTTTGCAAGCATGCTTGCACAATCTGCTTTCACAGAGTGCTGCTGTTCTTCTCATCCGTCCGGAACTGCAGGTCTCAGACTCGTCTGCTTTGCAGACTATCCGCCGCTTTCGCTGCTCCTGTCTGAGACTGATTGGGCGTCCCGCCCAATACCACTCTGTGAAAGCAGATCTTTGCAAGCAAGCTTCCACGATCTGCTTTCACAGAGTGCTGCTGTTCCTGACTTTTAATCAAAGTATACTTCTTTTCCTGTCTCTGCGGATTTGTAGATTGCTTCCAGGATCTGGGTCACTACAAATGCCTGCTCCGGTTTTACAAGGGGCTCGCCGTCGTTGATAATCGCATTCAGCCACTGCTCCTGCTCTCTCACTGCCTCTGCTGCCGCACCGCCCTCGAAGAAGTCTACCACGCCTGCCGGGGAGATGGTCTTTTCCATCAACTGGTTGTGCTCTACCGTGTTGTAGATCAGCTCGTCCTGGGGATAGCTTCCGCCGTGATGGATCTCGGCTCCGCCCTTGGTTCCGCACAGTGTGGTGGATGCTTCCATGGACTTCAGTACGTTCAGCGCCCAGGATGCTTCCAGATAAATGGTCGCTCCGTTTTTCATCTTTACAAGACCAAATGCGGAATCCTCTACCTCAAAGGTCTCCGGATCCCATGGGCCGAATACGTTTCCTTCCGGGCCGTCCGCCTGGCGTCCCAGCTTGTAGAATACCTGTCCGGATACAGAAGCCGGCTCGTAGTTGTTCATCATCCAAAGTGTGATGTCCAGCGCATGGGTTCCGATGTCGATCAGCGGACCGCCGCCCTGCAGCGCCTTGTTCGGGAATACGCCCCAGGTAGGAACCGCTCTTCTTCTCAGCGCATGTGCCTTTGCAAAATAGATATCCCCAAGCTCCCCTGCTTCACAGGAAGCGTGCAGTGTCTGGGTATCGTCACGGAGACGGTTCTGGTAGCCGATGGTAAATTTCTTGCCGGATTTCTTCCATGCGTCCAGCATCTTCTGTGCGTCCTCGGTATTGTGCGCCATAGGCTTTTCGCACATCACATGCTTGCCTGCCTCAAAGGAAGCAACCGTGATCGGGCAGTGCGCCACGTTGGGGGTACATACGTGAACCACATCGATCTCGATGCTCGTATCCGCCAGCATCTCCTTGTAATCTGTGTAAACCTTTGCGCCCTCTGCACCATATTCTTTACATGCCTTCTCCGCCCGCTCCGGAATGATGTCACAGAACGCTACCATAACAGCCTTGTCCTCATTCGCCTTGATCGAAGGCATATGCTTCTGATTTGCGATACCGCCGCATCCAACGATTGCTACTCTCAATTTGCTCATTGTTTTGTTCTCCTTTTGTTTTTACTGTTCCGCTTTCGCTGATTCTATTATAAGTTGTTTCCGCAAAGGAAACATTCCTTCAATTGTCCTGTTTTTATATGATATTTTAGCTATGTCCTGCCCTCATACGAAGGCAGGATAAAAAAGAAAGGATTATTTTTGATACGACTGTAAATCGTAGTTACTATTCACAGTAACAAATCGTAACATCAGATGACAAAATTCCGCAGATATCTCTGGCTCAGTACAAGGGAATCTTCCACCTTCTCCTTGGTTCCCTCGAATGCCTTGTCCTCGACTTCGATACAGGTGCATCCGTCATAGCCGATGTCCGTCAGCGCGGAAACATATTTGCCCCAGTCCACATCTCCCAGTCCCGGAAGCTTCGGTGACATGAAGTCAAGCGGATATGCCATGATGCCGCAGTCGTTCAGGCGGTCCGGATAAACCTTGATGTCCTTGTAGTGTACGTGGAAAATCTTGTCCTTAAATTCATAGATCGGCTTGATATAGTCGATCATCTGCCATACAAAGTGGGACGGGTCATAGTTGATTCCCAGGTTGTCGCTGTTCAGAATCTCAAATACCTGTCTCCAGATCTTCGGAGTGGTCATCAGATTCTGTCCGCCCGGCCACTGATCCGGTCCGAAGAGCATGGGGCAGTTCTCGATGGCAATCTTCACATCATTCTCTTCCGCTGTTTTGATGATGGACGGCCAAACCTCTTTCACCAGTTCCAGGTTTTCCTCGATATTCTTTGTCTGATCCCTTCCGATAAATGTGGTCACCATGCCGATTCCGAGCTTATGGCTCGCCTTGATCAGGTTTTTCAGATGAGACACAGCCGCCTCACGCTTCTCCAGGTTTCCGTCCATGGTATTGGGATAATATGCAAGAGAAGAAATCTGCACGCCCTTTTCTTTGCTGTAGTCCGTGATATGCGCAGCATATGTATCATCCTCCAGTACACGTTCCGCGTCAATGTGGCTTACGCCCGCATATCTTCTCTCCGCCTTCCCCTGCGGCCAGCATGCCACTTCCACACATTCGAATCCATGGTCAGATGCAAAATCCATCATTTCCTCATACGTCCATGTGTCCAGAATCGCACTTACAAATCCTAATTTCATAGCTTTTTGTTCTCCTTTTCTTTTTCTCTTGATCTTGAGTATATTATAATAGAAAGAACGAGGAAAAACTTTCGTTTAATTATCCAGATTTATTCTCATATTTAGACTTTTTTGTACCCTCCAAAAAAGGCAGGACAAAAAAAGATATACTTTTTTTGTCCTGCCTTTCTTCAGACAACCGCCTCTATCAATACTTTATCGCCGCATACAATCTTGTTGACGCCGATCTGCTTTTTTTTATTAAAGTTGAAGCTGACCATATAGCCCCGTTTCAGATGATATTCTTCCAGATATTCCGAAAGCTGTGCCTCTCCCCGCCGGTTGTACTCTTCCCCATGCCAGATCTTCAGTTCCACGATCTTTTGCTCTCCGCAAAAGTCAATAATCAAATCTGTGCGCCTGTTCGACCTTGTCTTTGACTCGATGTAGTAATTTCCCGTTCCATTGATAATTGGTTTCATATAAAGCAGGAAGATACAGCGCCCATTGTCTTCCAGAAAATGTTCATGACACGCCCCGAACAGCTCCGAATAGTGACTGACAAACCTTTGAAGAACCCGTTCCATATCCAGTTGTCCACTGACAATAAATTGGTTCTTCTCATTCGCGGCAATCTGTGAAATCTCTATTTGCCTGGCCTTTTCCGCAAGAAATCCATTATAAAGCCGTGTTTCAAATATCCGGTTTGAAACAACGGCAATCCCGTTATTCAATGTAACGAATCCGAACATGACAGCCATCCGTATCCCCGTATCTCCGGGCACATATTCGACCATCCTGCCTTTCAGCAACAAATCCTGCAGCATCTGCTTCAGCTCCGGAAAATCAATCAGCTTATTGTCGAGAGACTCGAACAACGTATTTTCCTCCTGAAGAAGCATCCGAATTGCCGCCAAAAATCCTTCCCTGGTCCATGCCAAATTTTTATCCGGAAATTCCCGGCTGCCTGCTGTTTTTTCATCGATCAGCTTACAGATTTTGGATACGAGAAACGGATACCCGGATGAATATTCGTATATCAAAGCCGCCAATTCCCGAACATTCATCCCTGTCCGGTTATCCTGCTCATAATCTTCCAGCATTCCCGCAATCCCATTTTCAGGCAGGCTCATGTCGATATCAAAATCTGCCGCAATATTCCATGGACTATTTGTCTGATGTTCTGTTTCTATGCGTATTTTTAGCTTCAGACTCTTTATATCATATACTCCAGCCAGAATCACAGACTGGAAAATCGGCATTTCATCCCGGTCTATATAATATCCTCTCAACTGTGCCAGAAAGTCTAAAAACACCTGATTATTTGCAGCACAGTCCACTTCATCAATCAACATGACGATCGGCTGCTCTGCCGCCCCGCAGATCTGGCTTAGATATCCAAACAAATCAAACAAAGTAAATGTCCTGTGGCTTTTGCATACTATTTCCCACAGTTCGTTCAATTGTTCCTCCATTTCATCTGTTCTGTCTGCACATTCTCTCCTCAGCAAACGAATAAAGTAAGACGCAAATGCCAGCGAAAACATATTTCCATTCTCGAATTTTGCCGCATCCAGTTTTTGAAAATCCAGGCTGAGCACAATATACTCTTCCTGCAGATATCTCTTTAATGCCCGCAAGGTTGTGGTCTTCCCATATTGCCGTGCACGGTGAATCGAAAAATATTCTCCTCTGTCTACAAGCTCTTTTATCTTTCGGAGGCGCTCACTGATATCTACCATATAGTGCAGATTCGGTTTGCAGTCCCCACTCACATTAAATATTTTTCCCATTGCCGCTTCCTCCTCTCCGCCGCAGCCCTGCTCTGGACAGTTATAATTATACTCTATCGCAGCAGGAAAAGACAGCTTCAATTTTCCTTTTACTGCAATAAAATATCGAACCCTTTCCCTCGATCTATTTTCGCACACGAATAAATCCTCTCCAAATCCATATACTTTTCAGGTATGCATAAACTGAACCGAAGCGGCAAACCCCCGTTTTGAACTTACAGGTATTTTCAAAGTCAGAAAGAAGTAACCTGGGATTGTGCAATCTGCCCAAAAACACATCTGAATTTTCTATCAAATTGCGTCCTTTTTTGAAAAGAACGAAAGAACTTTCAGAACCATGTGTATCTATTGAAAATATTTTCTTCAATGCTATACTGAATATCAGAAGCGATAAACAAAGCCCGAAAGGGCGGATTCATCAACATTCTATGAGATGAAAGGAGTAAGTCTATGAGGGAATGTGTGGAACAACTAAAAGGGAAGCTGGTCGTCTCGTGCCAGGCTCTTCCCCACGAGCCGCTGCATTCTTCCTTTATTATGGGAAGGATGGCGCTGGCCGCAAAAGAAGGGGGCGCAATGGGGATCCGCGCCAACACCCGGGAGGACATCCGTGAGATCCAGTCGCAGGTAGACCTTCCGGTCATCGGAATCGTAAAAAGAGACTATGAGGACAGCAGCATTTACATCACTCCGACCATGAAAGAGGTGGAGGAGCTGATGGAGGTCAAACCGGAGATCATCGCCCTAGACGCGACCGGCGGCCTGCGTCCCGGCAATCTGACGCTGGATGATTTCTTTCACCAGGTAAAGGAACGCTACCCGGATCAGCTCTGGATGGCGGACTGCTCGACCATTGAGGAAGCTCTCCATGCGGACGAGCTGGGATTCGACTTTATCGGAACCACCATGGTAGGCTACACCCCCCAGAGCAAGGGAGACCAGATCGAGGCAGACGATTTCCGGATCATCCGGGAGATCCTCGCCAACGTGAAGCACCGGGTCATTGCGGAGGGCAACATCAACACACCGGAAAAGGCGCGCCGGGTCATCGATCTTGGAGCCTTCTGCGTTGTCGTAGGCTCATGCATCACAAGGCCCCAGCTCATTACGAAATCATTTGCTGAAGGGTTGGAAGTCTGAGGCAGCGCTGATCCGTCAACAACATTTACCAGGCAAAAAATGTGACGGAACCATGCCAGGCTGAATGACAGATTCAATCCGGCAAAATACTGTACCAGATAATTTTTTTATATATCGCAATGCAAAACAGCAGAAAAACGTAAACAGAGTTCCAACCCATTGATCAGTTCGCAAAATTCGTGCAGCCGCACAGTTGGAAAACGTTTTCTGCATCCACATTAAAAAAGGAGAAAAATCATGAGAGATCTTAACAAATACAAAGGAGTCATCCCCGCATTTTACGCTTGCTACGACGAGAACGGAAATATCAGCCCCGAGGGCGTACAGTCACTGACCAGATATTTTGTAGAAAAAGGCGTGAAGGGCGTCTATGTCAATGGTTCGTCCGGAGAATGCATTTACCAGAGTGTAGAAGACCGGAAGATCGTCCTGGAAAATGTCATGAAAGCCGCTGACGGCAAACTCACCGTGATCAACCATGTGGCATGCAACAACACCAAGGACAGTATGGAACTGGCGAAGCATGCGGAGAGCCTGGGCGTAGACGCCATCGCTGCCATCCCCCCGATCTATTTCCGTCTGCCAGAGCATGCCATTGCAAAATACTGGAATGATATCAGCTCCGCCGCACCGAATACAGACTTTGTGATCTACAACATCCCCCAGCTCGCAGGCGTAGCCCTGACGATGGGACTGTTTGCCGAAATGCGCAGAAACCCGAACGTCATCGGCGTGAAAAATTCATCCATGCCGGTACAGGATATCCAGATGTTCAAGCAGGCCGCAGGTGAGGATTACATCATTTTCAACGGTCCCGACGAGCAGTTTATCAGCGGCCTTGCCATCGGCGCGGAAGGCGGCATCGGCGGAACCTACGGCGCAATGCCGGAGCTGTTCCTGAAGCTGGAAGCCCTGGTGAAGGCAAATGAGATGGAACAGGCACGGAAGCTCCAGTATACAGTCAATGAGATCATCTATAAGCTGTGCTCCGGACACGGAAATATGTACGGCATCATCAAAGCGGTCTTAAAGCAGAACGAAGGTCTGGAACTGGGCAGCGTAAGGGCGCCTCTGGCTTCCCTGATCGAGAGCGACGCGGAAGTAGTCAAAGAAGCAGCACAGATGATCCAGAATGCGAAGGCGGAATATGGCTGTTAAGCCTGCATTCCGGAGAAAATGCAGAAAACTGCTACCGCCAGCTTTTCTGCATACGATGGCATACAGGAAGCCTGCTCCGGCAGACTTTCTGCAGAGGATAATATCTATAGCCGGCACGGTAATCCATACCCTTATGCCGGCTGCGAATGAGAAAAAGGAGGAGAATTTATGCAAGGCTTTACAATGATAGATCTGGTTATTTTAGTTGTGTATCTGGCTGCAGTCCTGTTTGCGGGTCTTCACTTCGCAAAGAGAGAAATGAAGGGAAAAGAGTATTTCAAGGGAGACGGCACCGTGCCCTGGTGGGTGACTTCCGTATCCATCTTCGCAACCCTGTTAAGCCCCATATCTTTCCTGTCGCTTGCGGGAAATTCCTACGCGGGAACCTGGATCATGTGGTTCGCGCAGCTCGGTATGCTGCTTGCCATCCCGCTGACCATCAAGTTTTTCCTGCCGATCTACAGCAAGCTGGATATTGATACTGCCTATCATTATCTGGAACTGCGGTTCGAAAGCAAGGGGCTCCGCGTATTGGGCGCAGTCATGTTTATCATTTACCAGGTAGGACGTATGTCCATCATCATGTACCTGCCCTGTATGGTACTGGGAAGCCTGACCGGAATCAGCGTCAACCTGCTGATCATCATCATGGGTGTGATCGCGATCATCTATTCCTACACCGGCGGCTTAAAATCCGTACTCTGGACTGACTTTATCCAGGGCTCCGTACTGCTCATCGGCGTCACCTTTGCGCTGGTATTCCTTCTGGCACACATTGACGGAGGAATCGGAGCGATCTTCGGCGCATTTGCCGCAGACCACAAATTCCTGGCAGTAGACCAGCCCATATTTGACATCAATATCTTAAAAGACAGCGTATTCATCATGATCGTAGGCGCGGGCTTCAACACCATGGGCTCCTATGTATCCAGCCAGGATATCGTACAGCGTTTCACGACCACGACAGATACGAAGAAGTTAAACAAAATGATGCTGACCAACGGAGCTCTTTCCATCTTTATCGCAACCGTATTCTATCTGATCGGAACCGGACTCTATGTGTTCTATCAGCAGAATACCCTTCCGCCGGCAGCGGCGCAGGATCAGATTTTCGCGTCCTACATCGCGTTTGAGCTTCCGGTCGGAATCACCGGCCTGCTCCTTGCAGCGATCTATGCGGCATCCCAGTCCACCCTGTCAACCGGGCTGAACTCCGTAGCCGCAAGCTGGACCCTGGACATCCAGGCAAGGCTTACCAAGAAAGAATTAAGCTTTGAGACGCAGACCAAGATCGGCCAGTACGTATCCCTGATCGTAGGTATTTTCTCCATCATCGTATCCATGGTACTGGCAAACGGCGGCGTGAAGTCCGCATACGAATGGTTCAACGGATTCATGGGACTGGTGCTCGGAATCCTCATCGGAACCTTCATCTTGGGCGCATTTACCAAGGTGGCAAATACCTTCGGCGCAACGCTGGCATTTATCGCGGCATCCGCTGTGATGGTAGGTATCAAGTATTTTGCTCCGGCAGGCTCGGTATCCATCTGGTCCTACTCCCTGATATCCATTGCGGTATCTCTGGCAGTGGGGATCCCGGCAAGTATCATTTCCCGGAAGATGACAGGCGATACCTCCGTACCGGCGCCCAACACAACGGTCTTCAAATAGAAAACCGAACCCATCTTTACAAAATACCCGGGCATACATCCATCGTCGCAGGACGTACCTGATCAGGGTGCGGCCTGCAGCGGTCTGCCCGAAGAACAGGAGAACAGATATGATATTCGGAAATATACAGAATTTAAAAGAATATGCATTCCTGGAAGACGCGGTTAAGGAATGCTTCGATTACGCAGGCTCGCACGACCTGAAAGCCTATGAAAAAGGAAGCCATGAGATTGACGGAAAACGTCTCTTTGTGAACATCGTTGAGTATCAGACCGTAGAGGCAGAAAAACGTTTCTGGGAGGCCCACAGGGAATACCTGGACATCCACCTGATGCTGGACGGCACCGAACAGATCGACCTGAATTTTATCCAGGATATGGATGTAAAGGACTATGTTCCGGCGGATGATTTTCTTCCCATGGAAGGCCCCAAGAACAGCTCCGTTGTACTCAAAAGCGGGGATTTCCTGATCTGCTTTCCAAGCGACGCCCACCGCACGGCCGTTGCCGCCGAAAAATCAGAAACCATAAAAAAGGCAATCTTCAAGGTACACATTTGATGTTGCTGTTCACACGGCGTCGTGCACCCTGCTGCACGACATCCGGCCAATACAGTAACACCATCTGATTCATGTTCCATACACGTTACTACAAATCAGATTGCCGAAGCAGCAGTAATATATTATAATAGAGGGGCACACATATGAATAAATATGTAACTATAGATATCGGCGGCACCGCCATCAAATACGGCATCTTAAGCGAAGGCGGCGAATTTCTCTGCCGCAGCCAGATGCGCACCGAAGCCTACAAAGGCGGCCCGTCCATTCTGGAAAAGGCAGTCGGCATTGCGGACGAATACATCGGCGCAAATCAGATCAGCGGCATCTGCATCTCTACCGCAGGCATGGTAGACACAGAGAAAGGCGAGATCTTTCACGCCGCTCCGCTGATTCCCCATTATACGGGCACACGGTTTAAAGAAGTGATGGAGCGGCGGTTTGACATTCCCTGTGAAGTGGAAAATGACGTGAACTGCGCCGGCCTGGCGGAGTCCGTGTCCGGCGCGGCCAAAGGCTGCTCCCCCGCCCTCATGCTGACCATCGGAACCGGCATCGGAGGCTGTATCATTGCGGACGGCAAAGTATTCCGTGGCTTTAGCAACAGCGCCTGTGAGGTGGGGTACATGCACATGGCCGGAAGTGATTTTCAGACACTGGGGGCAGCAAGCATCCTCACCAGAAAAGTTGCCGAATGGAAAAATGAACCGGCGGAGGTCTGGAACGGATACCACATCTTTGAAGAGGCAAAAAAGGGCGACGGGCTCTGCGTCCGTGCAATCGAGGAAATGGCCGATGTCCTTGGCCAGGGAATTGCGAACATCTGCTATGTGATCAATCCGGAGACAGTGGTCCTGGGCGGAGGAATCATGGCCCAGGAAGAATATCTGAGGCCCCTGATGGAACACGCCCTGGAAAAGTACCTGATCCCGAGCATTTGTTCCCGCACAAGGATCGCATTCGCAAAGCACAGAAATGATGCCGGAATGCTGGGGGCGTTCTATCACTTTATGCAGCGCCGCTCTGTATAAAAGAAAATATGCCGCTTTGCGGCCGATACGGTACTCACAGCAAATGCATTTTGCTGTGAGTATCTGTACAAACATGTTTCAGCAAATACATCCGTCTCAAAACAACAGGTAAGGAACCAATGGAATATTATGTAAAATCCGTAGTACCCATGATCGAATCGAATTATGATAACTTTACAATGGTCGAAAAAACGATCGCAGATTTTTTTATACAGAACCGCAGGAAAATGGATTTTTCCGCAAAATCCATTTCCGAAAAGCTGTATGTATCTGAAGCCTCGCTGTCCCGCTTTGCCAAAAAATGCGGTTACCGGGGGTATCGTGAGTTCGTATACCAATACGAAGAGACTTTCGTAGAAAAACAGGAATCCATGACCGGCAATACAAGGATGGTCCTCAACGCCTACCAGGAGCTTTTGAATAAGACCTACAGCCTGGTAGACGAGGCCCAGATTGCCCGGATCGGCCGGTATCTCAACCAGTCTGGCCGGGTCTTTGTGTGCGGCCGGGGGAGCTCCGGCCTGACAGCCGAAGAAATGGAATTACGTTTTATGCGGATCGGTGTAGACATTGATTCCATCAAGGACACCGACCTGATGCGCATGCAGGCCGTGTTCCAGGACTCAAACAGCCTGGTATTCGGAATCAGTATCAGCGGGGAAAAGGAGGATGTGCTCTACCTGCTCAGGGAGGCCCACCGCAGAGGCGCCAAAACGGTCATCCTGACCGCCAAGAATCGTGGCATCTTCGAAGAGTTTTGCGACGAGATCGTGCTTTTGCCCTCCCTCCGGCATCTGAACCACGGCAACGTGATCTCCCCCCAGTTTCCCATTCTGGTCATGCTGGATATCATGTATTCCTATTATGTGGGACAAGACAAATTTGCCAAAGAGCTTCTTCATGACAATACGCTGCGGGCGCTGGAGGAAGGGGAACACAAACGTCGGGAAATGATCGAATAGTTTGGGGCTGTCGGAAAATAGATAGCCATCATTAACTGCTTTTGTCATGGTCGATACCTCCACTTAGATTTGATCAACATCCTCATATTTTTATGTCTATCTTTTTTTACATGGAACCGGCTTCCTCGGGCACCGCGGCTTCACCGCCCCGGCCCGTACCACCGCGTCCTCATCACAGGCTTCCATACACGCGCCGCACTGTGTACATTCGTTCTGCTCGATCACATGCACGAAGCGTGCTTTTCCCAGGATCGCGTCCTCGTCGCACGCATCCATGCAGTCGCCGCAGCCTACACATTTCTCTGCAAGGATATGATAGGTCATGAACTTTTTACATACCCCGGCCCGGCATCCCTTCTTTCCGATGTGATCCTCAAAATCGCTCTGATAGAGTTCCGCCACTTCCAGAACGGCCCTGGCGATCTCTTCTCCCTTTTCGCAGAGAGACTGGCCCTCCATCAGCTCACCCAGCTCCCGAAGCAGCTCCAGATCCGTGCTTTTTCCCTTTTTTACTGTGATATCGCTGAGGATCATTTCCAACTGCGTGATCCCCTCGTATCCGAATACGCACTTTCCGCACATCCGGCATTCGTTTGCGCGCACTTCTTTTAAAAGGACATCCACGGCGCATTCCGTATCTTTCAAATTTTTTATCCGATCTAATGTACTCATGCTACAAATGCCCTCCTAATATTCATTCCAAAGTTTCGGTTTTGTAAGCCGCAGGCGCAGGTCGCACTGCAGGCACCGTCCTGCCTCGCACTGTGCCTCCTCACAGGTCAGCGGCTGCTCCACCAGGTCAAATCCTTTTACACGTTCCTGTGGTTCTGCCGTCTTTGGTTCCACACGCCGCAGTCCCGCAAATCCCTCTGCCTGTCCGATATAAGCATCCGGAATCTCAGGTTCCAGAAGAATCTCGCTGATATCACCGTCTCCGCCCAGATACAGATCCATCTGCTCCGCCGCCTTCCTCCCGGCCGCAATCGCCGCGATCACGGATTTCGTCCCGGTGACCACATCTCCGGCCGCATACACGCCTTCCATGCTGGTCTTCAAGTCCTGATCCGTCCGGATATAAGGCCCATGGGTCAGTTCCAGCCCGAAGTCTTCCGTCCCTTCCGGCTTCTGTCCCACCGCAAAGATGACCTGATCCGCAGGAATGACCCGATTGCTTCCTTCCACCAGGTCGATGACAGCTTTCCGATTTTCGTCGAAATAAAACCGTTCCACTTTCTGAAGCTCTACTCCTGTCACCTTCTCTTTCCCGGTGATCCGAAGAAATGAATGCGCCGCATGGAGCTGGATTCCTTCCTGCGCCCCTTCTTCAATCTCCTCCGGTGTGGAGGTCATCTGCCGTTCGTTTTCCAGACAGGCAATATGCACCGCTTTCGCCCCAAGCCGAAGCGCGGTCCTTGCACAGTCATAGGCTACATTTCCGCCGCCCAGCACCATCACGCTTTCTCCCACGGGAAGCGGTTTGCCCTGTCTTGCCCGTTTGAGAAATTCCGTGTTCACGCAGACTCCTGCCAAGTCATTTCCTTCCAGAGGAAGCCTTACTCCCTGGTGAGTCCCCACTGCCACCAGGACAGTGTCAAATCCCTGCTTTAAAAGTTCTTCCGGCGTTCCTGCCTTTACGGAGGTTTTCAGTTCCACCCCTGTCTCCAGAATGGTCCCGATCTCACGGTCCAGAATTTCATCCGGCAGGCGGTAGGCAGGAATCCCATACCTGCACTGTCCTCCGGCCTTTTCGTTTTTCTCGAACACCGTCACCTGATGGCCTTTCTTTGCCAGATAATATGCAGCGGTAAGCCCTCCCGGCCCGGCTCCAATGATGGCTGCCTTTTTGCCGGTAGGCGCATCCTGGCGTATATTGGCTTTCCAGGCTCCGCTGTCGTTCACTGCCGCCGCCCGTTTCAGCTTGCATACGGAAATCGGCGCTCCCAGTTCATTACGCTTGCACTCCGCTTCACAGGCGTGATTACAGATGCTTCCCAGGGTTTCCGGGAAGGGAACCTTCTCCCGCGTGACCGCGGCCGCCTTGTCAAATTCTCCCTGGCGTATGTAGCGCACATACCGTGGGATATCGATGCGCGCGGGGCAGGCGCTTCTGCAGGGCACGATATTTTCCGCATAGGAGCGGTCTTCTTTCATGATCTTCACCTGGTCCATAATGGAACCGGTAGGGCAGACCTCAATACACGCTCCGCAGAAACGGCAGCCCGCTTCCCGCAGAGATTTTCCCTCAGGTATCCCGGCACGGATTCCGGCATCGGTCCGGATATAGTCCAGTACCTTCACGCCCCGCAGATCCTGGCAGGCCCGGATGCACCGGCCGCAGCGGATGCATCGGGTAAATAAATGAGAGATCAGCGGATTGCTGTCGTCATTCGCGACACTTCTGGATTTTTTTCTCCAGCGCTCCGCCCCCACGCCCATGTACTGGTACATAGACTGGAGCTCGCATTTTCCGTATTTCGGACATCCGGTACAGTCCGCCGGATGGGTGGCGAGGATCAGCTCCATGGCAGTCTTTCTGACCTTTTCCGCCTTCTCCCCGTGAACAGATACCTGCATCCCCGGCTCTGCCATGGTCTTACATGCCGGCACCGGGCCCTTTGTCCCTTCGATCTCTATGGAGCACAGGCGGCATCCTCCCTTGGCCTCCAAATCCGGATGACTGCATAAATGGGGGATAAATATCCCGGCTTCCAGAGCGGCGTCCAGTACCGACTGCCCCTCCTTTGCCTCAATTTCTTTTCCGTCAATGTTTATCTTCATGTTTTCGCTCCTACAGATCAATATTCAAAATCGTCCAGCTCCGCAGCAGCATTTTCCCCAGCGATCCGCCCGCTGTTCAGGCAGAAGCCCATGGTATTACCCGCAAGGATAAATGGATAGCTGTCTCCGAAAATGTTGCAGGCATCGGTTCCCACGCAGTAAAGCCCCGGAATGGCTTTTGCCTCCTGAGTCAGTACCTGCGTCTTGTGATTGATCTTGACCCCGCCCAGAGAACCATAAGCGCCTACATTCTGACGGCAGCAGTAGAACGGCGCCTTTGCGATGGGCTGCATGTAGTGCCTGTCCTTCTCAAAGATCTCATCAAATCCATCGGCACACATCTCATTGTATTCTTCAATCTGCGCAACAAGCCCTTCTACATCAATCCCCGCTTTCTCAGCCAGCTCCTCGATGGTATCCGCCTGGGTTATAGGCTCATATCCGTCCGCCAGATCCCGTTCCCACTGCTCGTCAAAATGATCATACAGGTCATGTGGATGTACATGAGATACGATGTCCGGACCTTTCTTTTTGTATTTCTTCAGGAGCTTGCTGTCAAAGATTGAATACGCCACGCTGCCCGGCTGTACGGTAATCGCGTTTCCGGTAAATGTGGTGTTTCCGATCTGGTCTTCCGGCATGAACCGCTGGCCGTTTCTGTTGACCCACAGGCAGGGCTGCCGGAAGGCTCCGTCCAGGATAAAATGGTTCATATTGTCCGGAAGCTGGTACATCAGCTCCATTCCGCAGGGTTCTTTTCCTGCCCCTGCTTCCCATGCCATTTTCAGGCCGTCCCCCTTCATACCAGGAATGGCAAAATTGAAGATGGTCTTTCCGAATTCATACCCGGTCTCTTCCCGGATCATCTTCGGATTGTCCCCGAATCCGCCGGTGGCAATGATCACAGAATTTGCCCTTGCCTCAATCTCTTCTCCGTCTTTATCCTTTGCCAGCACGCCCACCGCGCGTCCCTCTTCCATGAGGATCTTGCTCACCGGAGTCTCCAGCAGAAATTCCACGCCCAGCTCCCTTGCGTGCTCCGTCATCTTCTTGGTCATGGATGTAGCCGCGCGCGGTCCCGGGATTCCGCCGCCCTCCGGCTTGCACACGTGCCAGGTAAATTCTCCGTCTGAATAAGCCCTGGTATCCTCCGGAGCGCTGAACGCCCGCTGCACCCCTACGAACTCTACGCCCATATCCATGAGCCAGTCAATGGTGTCTCCGGATTTGAAATAATAATCCCGTACCATCCTTGCGTCTACCCGATAATGGGTAAAATACATGTGCTTGCGGAAAGCTTCTCCCGGTGTCAGTGAGATCATATGCTCCCTCTGAATCCTGGAGCCGACTCCCAGGGGGCCCATCCCCATATTGGCTGCTCCGCCGGTGGTGTTTGCCTTCTCAAAAGCCAGCACCCTCGCGCCGTTTTCCGCCGCCGCTATGCCGGCCGCAAGGCCGGAAAGTCCTGCCGCCACTACGATCACATCTGTTTCCATTTTCTTCATGATTTTCTGCCTCCTTTTTCTGATTGAAATTTATTCCCTGCTCTATGCGGATTCCTGATTTCCAATGCCTGAAACCTGCTTCCTGTTCTCCGTGGATTTACGATCTCCAGTCTGCTTTATATTCCCTTGAACTGCTTGTTCTTATATGTTTCCAGCCTTTGATTCACCAGCTCCAGCTTCTTCGGGTCCGCATAGAATCCACCTTCCGTATGCCCGATCTCTTCCAGGTGCTTCGCCCGTCCCGCGACTGTGGTACGGTCTTTCAGATAGCCGTCCTCCTGGATCACGAACTTCCACTTTCCGTCCTCTGTCTGCTCCAGATTACCGCCCGCGCCGCAGACCTGGCATTCCACCGGATAATGCAGGCCGTCCCACTGGGGCTCTCCCAGCACCAGCGCATTGGAATGGCAGTTGGGACACCACCCCATATCCTCATCGCCGAGCCATCCCCGCTCCTCCGGGGGCGTATGGATCGCCTTCATGATGTTTTCACCCATTTTTCTTGCCCGCGCCATCAGCTTATCATCCAGGAGGCACTGCGCTCTGCCCGGAACCCGGGTTGCCAGGATCATGTCCACGACCTTCATATCCGTGGTAAACATGGTTGCCTGCATCGCCTCCAATGCCATAGACTGCCATGCCCTTGTAGATCCCCCGGCACAGATCAGGCCCGCAATCCGGTCCTTGTGCTCAATCGCTCCGATGGTCTCCAGAAACGAAGTTTCATAACTCAGGCTCCTCTGGGCAAACATCAGATATTCCGCATTCGGCATCAGGTCATAGGTGGGAGCCGAAAAGAGGACCGCGTCCTGTGCCAGCATAGCTTCCATGATCTTCTTTTTGTCATCTTTCTGGTCCAGCACGCATCCCACATTCTTTCCCTGTGCCATACCTCTGGTACAGGACGTACAGCCGGTGCAGCTTTCAATATGATAATCTTTCAAATTGATCATCGTGACATCCGCGCCTGTCTCCTCACAGTACATCAGGGCTTCTTTCAGGAGCACTTCACTGTTGCTGTTCTTTCTTCCGCAAGTGATGCCCATTACTTTTACCGCCATTTTCATCCTCCTTTTGTCTGATTCATCATCTTTTCTGTTTGTTTTCTCTGTTCTCATTTTATCCTGTATCATGCTTCTCACGATAACTCCGGGACTTTACGCATTTCTCTTGAAAACAATGGATGAATCTGTTATACTTTATGTAGATTATAACAGTTATTTTTTTAACAATCATGCTCTGCAGGTCGAATAAAATGGAAGATACAGCATTATTTTTCAGACATTTGTCTGATAGATATTTTCATACGATTTCCTGCATATTTCTTTTTTTATAACTAAAGGCATCTCTTTTTGATTTATCCGGAACAGGAGGATACCCATGGCATATTTAGAACAAATCATTCATGCGTTAGAAACTACATTCCATATACAGATTCATGGGCAATATCATTCCAGGACAGCCATTTACGGAGTCCGCTTTTTCTCAGAACAGCAACGCTGTCCTGCTTCCTCTGAAAATGCAGCAGGCCGCGTTTTGGCTGGCACAATGCAATCCCGCCGCCCGTCTGCGCCAGGGGAAAATCTGCTCTATATCTGCAGCGCCGGGCAGTTCTGTCCCGAAAATCCTCCGCCCCATCTTTTGCTTCTCGGCCGGAAGGATGCCCCCGCCTGTTCGGAGATTCTGTATATAAAGGAAAATCTGGAGATTACAGAGATTTTTAACTGTATTGAAGAAGTGATACTGGAGCATACCATGCTGGAAGAGAGAAGAAAAAGTTTATTCCAGGCGCTGCACAATAACAGCGGGATTTCCGCAATGGCCCGGATCGCCCACTCCTTTCTGAATAATCCGGTGACGGTATGCGACACCAGTTTTTCCGTGATCTCCGCCTATCCGGTCGTAAACGATACAGAGCATCTGGAGATAAAGCAGGGACGTACTTATGTAAAAGAGCGCTTATTCGAGAACATGGAAAACCACAAGATCATTGAACACATTTATACTTCTACCGTGCCTTTTATCACCACACTGGACGAACACCCTTACAAATGGGTCTTCGAGAGTATCCGCATTCACCATACAGTAGTAGGTTATATCTGTGTGCGGGGTACGGTCCGGGAATTTACAGAGGATGACCTGGAATTTATCGAAGCCTTTTCCCAGATGCTTTCCATCGAAATGCAAAAGGATTCCAGTTACCGGCACCCCACGGGGTTTAAATATGAATATTTTCTTACAGAACTTTTGGAAGGGCATTTTGACCGGACGGATTATATCCTAGACCACCTGATCCGTCTCGGACACTCTCAGACGTATTTTTATTCGGTACTGGTGCTTAAGTTTACGGAGCCCTCAAAAAATCGGCTTCACCCGAAAAGCTACTATGAACAGCTTCTTACCATCCTTCCAGACTGCATGGTCGTTCTGTTCCGCGGGGATCTGGTGATTCTGCTTCCCCGCAATTCCCGGATGATTTTCGCAGAAAAGGAAAAGAACCGATTGGAAACATTTTTGAAACTGAACCATATCTGCGCCTTTATCAGTCATCCCTATACCGATATTGCCCGGACCAGCCTTTACTATCAGCAAGCCTATGAGCTGTTCCGGCTTTATGAAAAAATATCCCATCCGCTCAAGCAGTATCTGGTTTATTTTGAAGGCTATTTTCTCGAGCATATTTTTTCACAATGTACGGATACGGGACTTTTGGCGGCCTCCGTCCACCCGGATCTCCTGCGCCTTCTTGAATACGACCGGACCTCCGGGACGGAATACACCCACACACTGAGGCTTTACCTGTCGAATAACCGCAATGCGGCGGCGGCAGCGGCAGAACTGCATATCCACCGGAGTACATTTTTTTACAGGCTGGGAAAAATGGAAGAATTGTTTGACATACAGATCAATTCCGGAAAGGATCTGTTCGCCTATGAATATTCTTTCCGGGTATTAGATTATCTGAAAGGGCAGAAAAAATAGTATTATATTCCCCTTTCCTGAAAAATCCGGTAAAGCTCCTCCGCCTCTTCGATCGAGTTGCCCCATCCGTATTCTCTCAGATCCACCTGCCAGCCCGCATCCGTCTTCCGCACCCGGACGCCCTCCGCCTCCAGAAGCCGTTTCTGGGTCTCCGGGGTCTCAAAAGCCTCTGCGCCGCTTAACAAGCCCTTTGCATTCACAATCCGATGGGCGGGGACACTCTCCCCTGCCCGTCCCCGCCGCAGGGCATAACCAACCTGCCGGGCATTGCCCGGCTTTCCGCAGAGCAGGGCGATCTGTCCGTAGGATGCTGCCCGGCCTGCCGGAATCCGCTTACATACCAGTTCCATCCGTTTATAAAAATCCATCATCAATCACCAGATTTCGATTCTTTAACTCATACTCCGTTCCTAACAGCAAGTTTCCGAAAAAATGCTCCAGATATTCCGTAGTTGCATGGATTCCCCTCGTCAGATCGTTGTAATTCGCACGCACAAGGGCATTTCGAAAATACCAGGAATGCTCTGCAAACGCATCATTGTTGATATGGAATCCAAATGTTTTCAGATATTTCACAATAAATACGGCCGTAGTCCTTGTATTCCCCTCTGGAAATGGTACGATGGGAATACAAAAACTATTCATAAACTTGCCAGTAACCGTATCGTTTACCACCCTTGCGCTCAATCGTACCTCTGCTCTTTAATACCTCCAAACCTCTCTGAATTGTTCGTCTATTAACAGATAACTGCCTGGCCATATCGGTGGTAGTAATAGATGCATTTTCTTTAATCAAATTTAATATTTTTATTTCTATTGTGGCATCCTTTGTGACATCTTTTAGGACATTTAGGGCTTTAGCATCCGATACTTTAGCACTTTGGAGGGCAGAAAATTTCACCATGATATCTTCACCATGAACAATATACTCAGGTTCATCTGCTCCAAGACTTTTGCATGCATCCCGAATCTTCTGAATACCTCGTCCCCAACTTTCAATATATCCTGCACGATAAAACACTTTTGCAACATCAGGATTATATGGCTTTGATACATGGGTGCTTAAAAGTGTTTCTACAGTCCAGCCAAAGGGCAACATACTACAATTACTGATATACATGGCATCATCTTCAATACGTATCTGTACTGGAACATTGTCAGCCCAATTGCAATGAATCAAAGCGTTAAAAACGGCTTCTCTTACGGCATCACGTGCAAAAGGATATGTTTCCACTCTGGTTTCTTTGTAATAAGAAATTGCTGCTTTCAAATATTTCAAATAAATCAGGTCAATCACCCTGTCTGCCAAAATAAGCAAAGAACCATGCACTTCATCCTGATATAATAGCTCACTGCCTTCAAATTTTCCAATTTTCACATAACATCCACCAATAATTTTTTCTGGGTTGCGGTAAAAACACAATGCCCCTGCACGTTTAAGTTTTCCATCTACTACTAAGTCCAGTTTTTCCAACAGTTCAACATTCGCAATATCCAAATCTTCTTTTGTCATTCGCCCGCTTCGCAAGGCCTCTCTTCTAAAAATATCAAAGCTTTCCTGATCTAAATCATCTACCCCAATATTAGATATTGTCGCTGCATCCCATTTCAATCCAGTCTTTGACATTAAAAAATTCGTCAATGCATTTCCCCGCAGCATCTGTTTTGTACTACCACTTCTATAATGGTATTCTCCATCATAGTTTACGGGAAACGCCCACGGACTAACGACAATCTCAATATAATCCAGTCCACCTTTAGTAAGCAGATTCACATCCGCCATAATTCCCAATTTGTTTTGAATTTTATTGGGAATATCCTCTAATAGCTTTTTTGGGTTACGAACTCCAATTACCATCCCATCATCTCGTGTTCCAATATAAATTTTGCCGCCCTGTGCATTTGCAAATCCGCATATCCATTTAAGATATTCGTCACGCCACGATTCTTTCCATTCAATATTTTGACTCTCTGCCATCTTTTGAACCCCCGCTTATGTCCGAAGCTCATTCTATCAAAATCATATATAATATGCCACTTGTTATTTTATCACCATATTTTACAAAAATATAACCCATTTCAAAAGCAATATATTTATTTCAATATAATTTTATTCCATACTTCCAGTTTTTCATTAATCTCCACTAATTTGTCATCCAATTGATCATATATATTTTTCACCACTTTGCTTAATATAATGATACTTTCTCCTAAAGTTTGTTTATCCTTAACTTTTTCCTGCCCATATTTATAATGTGCTATTTTGCAACGAGTTTCATAAATATAGTTTGCTACTTTATCTTTTAAATTTTCCTTATCACACTCTTGTAACATTAAATTCTTCATCATATACGTATAGTATTCATTTATAATCTCATCGGAACAATATTCGGTAATTATCGCTTGCATATTAGAATTTTCTGAAAATCTTATTTTTTCTACATTTATCATTTTTAACACATTCTCTAATTGCAATTCATATTTTTTTGAATAATCCAATGCTTTATGTATAATATATAAATACTCTATACATCGATACAATTGTAAAAAAATCAAATCTTCATTTTGAGTTTGCAAAATATTTTCAACCATTGCTAATATACATCTGCTCGACTCCAGTTTTAATAATTCAAACATATTAGAACTCAATTCACTTTCTTCTAATTTTGATTTGAAAGAAAGCATATATAAAATTCTATCCAGATCCTCATAATATTTTATTAAAAAATCCTCATCTGTTATTTCAAATACTAAATAATTGTCTACAATTTCAAAAATATCACTACATTTATATCGTTTATCTTCTTTATGACCAAAAAATATATCATATATTGGAAACCCTTCGAATTGTGGCTTGGGTTTAAGAATACCTTCATTAAAAAGCAATACTCCTATCCCATATAACAATTCTTTATCGTCTACTTCATACTCAAAATTTAATACACCTCTTTCAAATAACGATTCACTTAGATATATGTAATTATTACTTTTGTACCGAATCAAAGCAATTCTATATCCCAAAATTGCATTACTACAATAAAAATCCGCTTTTTCAATCACATCATAAGTTAATCGTGTAAAAAACAAATTTCGCTTAACATTAGTTATTCTAATAGTCATTTCTTGAGGTACATAATTCTGTAATGTATTGAACACTTTTTGTTCTTGCTCTCGTACAGTTCTAGACATATCTACTCTCTCCAAAAGTCCTCTAAAGAAGAAATCTCTTCTATATCATCATATTTTAACATTGCCATAAAAGCATCTTTAAACAGCAACCGCATTTCGTCCCCAATTCTTGTTTTTGGCAATCCAATACATCTTGTGTTCAAAACATCCAAACTTAAATAATCTTCATTCATGCTAACATTCTTTTCCAATTCAGCTAGAATTAAGTCCATTTGTTTTTGATATTTTTCTTTTTTCCCAACAATTACTTCTTCTGTTCTTTCTACAGAAATTTTCCCCATAATATACTCAGCACTGGCTACCACAAATCCAACATTAGCCGTTGAACTTCCAAAAATATCTTTTCCTTCACTAAACTGACCCTGTACTTCACTTTTTTTACAATATTTTGAAAAAGCTAAATCTAATTTACACATCATTCCTAATATGCATATAAAAATATCGAAAGAATTTTTTTTATCTATTGATTCCATCATATCAAAGCGTTGATATTCTTCCGCCAATTCATCTGTAACATTAATCTTAACATTTCTAATGTTAAATCCCAAATACAGCTCTATAACAGATGATTTATGATATTTTCCTGCTTGTGTTCTATATTTTCCATCATCTATTCCATATATATCAATCTTTTCTTTAAGCTCAGGATAATTGTTATATAATTCTCTTTCTATATTTCGTGATAAATTTCCATAGATCACCTCTATTTGTCTCCTTGTATTCCAAGGAGTCTGCCCTGTATTTAATACTAGCATACGATATAATAGCTTTTCACTATTTTCTGCAACCCAAAATTCTACTCTAATTTTTCTATTTTCATTTCCCTCAAAATTCTTAAAATAAATATTACTTCTCTGCATACCATCAATTATTGAAATAATACAATCTGCAAAAATCTCTTTACTATCATACTCCTCACCTTCCTTTAATTTCTTGCCAAAATCAGAATCACTTTGAATCCCTAATACTACTTGTGGAAAAATAGCACCCAGACAAAAATCATCCTGCATACGCTTTCGTATTCTAGTAGCCACCGCTGACTTAGTAATTACACCTCGTTGTCCCTCAAAATTTCCATTTAATTTAAAAGAATCATGTGCCAATTCTTTATATTCCTTCAATAACATATTTGTTAAAATAGAAACACACCCACTTCTCACATCTTTATCAATCGTAATAATTTTCATTTCTATACCTCCGAATTTTATATACCAATCATTGTTTCCATAGCTGTACCAAATATTGGAATCTCTCTGCAAACCATATCCTTCATAGATTCATAATCTGCTTGTATTGTCTTAAACCGATATTCCGGTGGTTTCAACGTCCCAATAAGCTCAATGCCGTATTTCCACATAGGGCAATAGTTGAGCCATTGCTTTTGCAATTGCCTCTGGATTTACTACGGCAATCAGAACAAACAAAAAACAATCCCTGCATCCGCCTCCCCAATCCGTTTCTGTATTTGTCCAGAATATCCACCAACCATTTTTCCACCTCTTTTTGTCCTAAATATTATATGTTATTCAGAACATTTTTTCAATAAGACTTCGGATTCTAATTATAGTATTTCGTTCAACAAAAAGCTTATGCACTAAGACCAAATCAAATTTGATGTAGAACCCCCTTTTCCATTTCGTTCAGTTCCATGGTAAGCGGCAAATAATCGGCGTCTATAAAAGGAGCGCTGCCTGTGATATCGTACAGTTAGAGCACCTTGATAATCAAATAGTCGCAAAAGTACCATCGTATCTGAGATTTTAGTTTCTTTTAAGACTTCGGTACGGAGCATTAGCCCACAAGCAGGTGCTTCCAGGCTCTATGCTCATTATGCAGTTAGACCATTGCCCTCTGGCATTCCTGCGCTCCGGTCTCTTTTCCGGGGTGTCCTTGGACGCTCTGGCTCTGGAAACAGCTGTCCATACAATGATTGACGTTGCTGCTGTTTCTTCTCTTCATATGTCCTGTAGGCTTCTGACCAGGGCACCATATCAGCCATGAAATCTTGATCGCCTTCCATCCGGCGCAGTGGTATCTGCTCAAACAGGTACTGGAGATAGATGAGGATATTCGCCTGGTTTGCTTTCGCCGTTTCTACGATAGAATACATGATGGCATTGACCTTTGCTCCATGAATGGTATCCGCAAACAGCCAGTTGGCCCGGCCAACCGAGTAGCTGCGGATGATCCGTTCCACATGCCCGTTATCACAGGGGATATTTCCGTCCGTGAGGAACCGGCGCAGGTGTTCCTCCTGGTTAAGGGCATAGGTAATGGCCTTTTTCATCCTGTCTGAGAATACATGGTCCGATCCTTCCAGGAAATGGATATATTCAAAGAAGGCATCCACTTTGGGCGTAACGTTTTCTTCCCTGGCAATGGCCCGTTCGCCTGAGGTTATTTCCTTGAGTTTCTTCTCTTCCTGGTAGATCCCGCGAATCAGCAGGAGCGCCCTGGTCTCTGGAAGCGCCGCAAGTTCCTCGTCACTCATGGCAGCGACATTCTGTACAAAAAATGCTTCCGCAAAATACCGCCGGCAATGCATGAAGCAGCCGGTTGTAAGGATGCCCCCGCCGCTTTCCTCTTCCAGTACCCGGTAAGAAATATAGGCGTCACAGGTGATATAGCCAAGGAACTCCCGGAAAAAATGGCGCAGATGGTCCGTCCCCCGTGTTTCTTCATAGCAGAAGATAATGACAGGGGGACAGCCTGTCAGTTCGCTGCTGGTATGGACCCAAAGAAAGCTCTTATGTCCGGGGCCGTACCCATCTTTATTTACCTGGATATAAGTTTCATCGCACTGGGTATACCTGTAACCCACAAGCAGCAGCGTCATAAATTCATAGAGCTCTTCACAGATTTCCGGCACAAGTGTGCCTGCCCAGTTTATGATGGTCTGCCTGATCAGAGCGATGCCCTGCATCTGGTAATCCAGCGCCTGTCTGTAAAAAGGGAGGCCCAGCGCAAACTTCCTGTAAAGGATGTCTGCCATGATGGTGCAGGATACAGCGCTTTTGTCGATCAGGAGGTTCCTGTAGGGGATGGTAAACAGGTCATGTTCCAGGCCTACGGAAACAACAGGCGTATAAACCACCTGTGTATAGTAAGGCGTATCCAGTTTCATGAGTTGTTTGTGTTGGTGCCAGTGGGCGATCCTCCAGTTGTTTTCGCCGTACTGTTCATTCAGCGCGTCCACATCCAGGTCATAGATGATCTGCCGCGGCAGTTTCTCAAGGGAATCCGCCAGGCTGGGGGGCTTTTTTGTACGCCCGCTTTTGGCGTCCTGCCTGCCCTTATGGCTTTCAAAATCAATCACCCGGGCTCTGCGGCCCTTCGTGGGGCCGACATCCTCCTCTGTGTTCTCATCTACCGGTTCTTCCTCCGGATTGTCCAAAGCGTCCAGCAGGGCGGGGAACCCTTCCGTCTTGCGGCCGAAGATGGATTTTGTCTTCAGGGCGTTTTTCTCGATCTCTTTTTCCAGGAGTTTCTTTAATTCCTCGTTCTCACGGACAATGGCGGCATATTTCCCGTTTAATTCCGAAAACTGGATATGCGCCTCCGTGCTGATCCTTTCGTTCTCAAGCTGGATCATCCTCAGCCGGGACAGCTCGTCATAAAGGGAGACGGCAAGGGAGAGCAGGGTATCCGTGTCGAATTGTCTGATCTGATCAATAAAAGTATCCCTGTCTGCCCTCATTGTACTCCCTCCCGATATGATTCAGTCCGAAAGCCTCTGGCACAGCGCCTCCAGTGTTTTCAGAACATCCTGCTTTTCCTTGATCAATGCCCGGTTCTCTGCTTTCAGCAGCCGGATCTGCTCGTCTTTCTCGGCAATGACCCGGATGTGCTCTGTGATTG